>Ga0208181_1000072_pt1 | contig 106487 bp, 99 predicted proteins | sample MalvirDeepMed_s6_FD_184244 | JGI IMG/M metagenome (GOLD analysis project Ga0208181, IMG submission 184244) | Marine viral communities from the Global Malaspina Expedition - Malaspina viral metaG DeepMed_s6 (SPAdes) (version 2) | ecosystem: Environmental > Aquatic > Marine > Oceanic | place... | reverse complement strand
GTATTGATCATTAATGATCCGTCGGTCATCACACCATCTACGTCAAAAATAAAGGTTGTGATGTCTCTTAAGTATTCTTTATAGCTTTTATCGCTCATAATAGTTTTGTATTGCCTTGGTTAATGTGGAATATAATTCTTGCTGCTCAGGAGTCTTTAACGCCTCAAGCTGCTTTTGAATGGTTTGCGTATCGTGGCGCTTTGCCGGTCCGGTCTGGCTGTTTTCGGCACCATTTAAAAATGCTTTCTCCAGCGTTTCTTCTAGTAGCGGTTTTAATAGCTCAAAAGAAACCTGATGCTGATTACAAAGTTGCGCTGCTTCGGTTAAAATATGATTCGTAAAATTATTGCTGAAAACTGCCGCAAGATGTATTGAAGCACGGTCCTTAGAATTCATCTGATGAACAGGTGCATTCAAGCTACCCAAAAGCTTTTCAAGCAATGCATAATCATCTTGATGTTTAGCTTCAAGTAGAAATGGTATTTTACTATAATTCAGTTTTTTACTTTTAGAAAATGTTTGTAAAGGATAACATACGCCAATGCGGGTTTTAGGAGCTAAAACATCCATTGCCGTACTCCCGGAAGTATGTACCAAAAGACCATTAGTGTGTTGCAATTTTTCGGCGATTTCCCCAATAGCATTATCGCTTACTGCTAGAATAATTAGATCTGAATGGAAGGTATCGCTTACTTGGGTGCTTACTTGAGCAAAGGCTTTAAAGTCGGTTAATTTGGTTATGGATCGTCCGGCAATGAACTGCAGCTTAGCGCATTGAGACGTGCTCAAGGCTTTTGCGAGATGAAAAGCCACATTACCGGTGCCAATTATTGAAACTGAAATCACGCTCCAAAAATACATAAAAACGGCAAAAACACTAGACAATAGCTGGCGTTAAAGCTTTATTAATGCTCTTTTGTTTCGTATCTTCGCGCCATCAAAAAATTGCAAATTTATCATGCAAAAACGTATTGCAGATTTTCTGTTTTCTACCCGCTTAATGGCCGTTTTATTTATTGTTTATGCTGTAGCGATGGCAACCGGAACCATCCTTGACGCAGGCCAAGAAACTTCACCAACCCCATATACTCGCGAACTGGTCTATGAAGCCTGGTGGTTTGAATTAATTCACATTTTATTTATCGTCAACTTTGTTGGTAATATTTGGAAATTCAGGCTGTGGCGTAAAGAAAAATGGTCAACGCTGGTATTTCACGCCGCCTTTATTCTGATCATTTTTGGTGCAGCCTGGACGAGATATATTGGTTTTGAAGGGGTGATGCCTATTCGTGAGGGGGAAACTCAGAATACGTTTTTAAGTGAAAAAACATACCTCAATGTCTTTATTGATGGGGAACGCGACGGTGCTCCTATGCGAAGAAAACTCGAGCCGAAGCGTCTGAATTTATCTACACGTTTAGATAACAGCTTTGATTGGGAAACCGATTTTGACGGAAAACCGGTAACTATTTCTTTTTCAAAATTCATAGATGGGGCAGAAGAAGGTCTTATCGAAACTACTGATGGAAAAGCCCAATTGAAGATCGTTGAAGCAGGAGATGGACAGCGACACGAGCATTATCTTGAAGAAGGGCAGGTGGCGAGCATTCACAATATGCTTTTTGCACTAAATCAACCTACAGAGGGTGCAATCAATATTGGTTATGATGGTGAGAATTATACGATTGATACGCCTTTTGAAGGAAGCACGCGGGTAATGGCAACGCAAACCGATTATGCCGTTGCTAAAGACAGCGTACAAGAACTTAAACTGCGCGCATTATATCAATTAGGCGGAATGCAGTTTGTGATTCCTGATCCTGTGATCAAAGGAACAAACGGGATTGTTGAAGCCTTCCCAAAGCAAAAAGGTCAGGCAGATGCGCTTTTTGTAACCGTGACTACTCCAGATGGTCAGGAGACTGTAGGCCTGTTAGGAGGAAAAGGTTATAACAACGAGATGGTTTCTACAGATATTGGTGATCTTAAATTTCATATGGCCTACGGAAGCCTTGCACAAGAACTTCCATTTTCGATAAAGCTGAATGATTTTATCGCTGAGCGTTATCCCGGAACTACCAATGTGTACTCTTCTTACGAGAGTGAGATCACAGTAATTAACGGTCCGCAGGACACTTTTGAGTATGATATTTATATGAATCACGTACTGGATCACAAGGGCTATCGCTTTTTTCAAGCGAGTTTTGATCCTGACGAATTGGGTACTGTACTTTCGGTAAATCACGATATGGTAGGAACTTGGATCACGTACATAGGATATTTTTTACTGTACTTAGGTTTGATGATTATTCTTTTTGATAAAGGAAGTCGTTTTGGCGATCTCAAAGTGCGTTTAGATAAAGTAAAGGCTAAAAAGGCTAAACTTAGTGTTATTGCTGCTTTGATCGCTTTCAGCGGAACGGCCTTACACGCGCAGGAACAAGAAGTGGTTGTTGAAAATGGAAACACTAAGGTGGTTGAAGAGCAACCTGAGGATTTTATTCCGGGGACGGCTGCAATTGCTGAGGAAACGCAGCACACTGTGCCTACAACGCAGCAGATCGACTCGGTTTTGATGGCCAATAAAGTACCTGCGGAAGAAGCTGCAAAGTTTGGTAAATTGGTAATTCAGGATGATGGTGGGCGTATGATGCCTGTGAATACTTTTTCTAGCAAACTTCTAAGAAAACTCAGCCGAAGCGACATGTATCAGGGACTTACAGCAGATCAGGTTTTTCTATCTATGGTTGAAACTCCTTTTTTCTGGTATAATGTAGATCTTATTTACCTAAAACCGGCTAACGATAGTTTACGTGGAATAATCGGTGTTCCTAAAGATCAGAAGTATGTGAGTGCTTTGGATTTTATAGATAATATGGGGCGCAACAAACTTGATCCTTATATAACCGCGGCTTATCAGGCGGAAGTTAAAAACAGTTTTGACAAAGATTTTATTGACATTGCAGAACGTTTAGGTCTTCTCAATCGCGCAGTAAGTGGAGAAATTCTTAAAATTTTTCCGCTGGTAAATGACGAGAATAACAAATGGGTTTCTTACCCAGAACTGAATGAGTCTGGTTTTAAAGGAATGGACTCTTTGTATACCAAACAGATTTTACCGCTTTATTTTTCCGCTTTGCGAGAAGGCAATGAGAGCGGGGATTTTTCAAAAGCTGATACGTTTTTGAAGAGCATAAAGAGTTTCCAAGAAAAATACGGAAGTGCCGTTATTCCTTCTCAGAATAAAGTGGATGCTGAAGTTTTCTATAATAAACACGATATTTTTACCAAGTTGTATTGGATGTATTTATTGGCGAGTGTAGTCATGTTTATTTTTGTGATCATTCGCATTTTTAAAGATAATCGCTTTATTAAAACTATGGTACGTCTTAGCGGACTCGCCGTAGCAATCCTGTTTGCGCTGCACACTGCCGGACTTATCTGGCGCTGGTATATTTCGGGGCACGCACCTTGGAGTGACGCTTATGAATCGATCCTATACGTAGGTTGGGCTACAATGTTCTTTGGATTGGCTTTCGGTAGAAAGAGTTCGCTTACCATTGCGAGTACGGCTTTTGTTGCCGGTTTTATTCTTTGGGGAGCGAGTATGAACTGGCTGAACCCTGCGATCTCTAACCTGCAACCGGTACTTGATAGTTACTGGTTGATGATTCACGTAGCGGTGATCGTTGCGAGTTATGGGCCGTTTACGTTAGGAATGATTTTAGGAATTGTTTCGTTGCTCTTGATGCTTTTGACCAACTCAAAGAATAAGAAGCGTATGGAGCTAAATATTAAAGAACTTACCATTATTAATGAGATGGCTCTAACCGTTGGTCTTGTTATGCTAACCATAGGAAACTTCTTAGGTGGCCAATGGGCTAACGAAAGTTGGGGACGTTATTGGGGATGGGACCCTAAAGAAACTTGGGCACTGATCAGTATTATGGTGTACGCCTTTGTAATCCATATGCGCTTAGTTCCTGGTCTTCGAGGAAGATGGTTTTTCAACTTAATGGCCGTCTTAGCTTACGGAAGTATTTTGATGACCTATTTTGGCGTGAACTTCTGGTTATCAGGATTACACAGTTATGCTAGTGGTGACAACATCCTAAACCTGAATAAGGCCATTTGTATTTTTGCAGGTGTGATCGTTTTTGCACTTCTCGCATATCCTAAATACAAGAAGTTTTACAAATAAGAATCTACCGAATAAGCATTAAAAAAAGGAAGCATTGCAAAATGCTTCCTTTTTTAGTTTTACAAACTTGGTGACTAGAGTTCGCCTACCATATCTTCAGGTTTTACCCACTCGTCAAATTCTTCAGGAGTGACGTAACCAAGATTTACGGCTTCCTCGCGCAATGTAGTACCATTCTCGTGTGCAGTATTTGCAATTTCAGCAGCTTTATAATATCCTATTTTGGTATTTAAAGCGGTAACCAACATTAGCGAGTTTTCAAGCATCGTTTTGATACGCGGATGATTCGGTTCAATTCCGGCAGCACAATGCTCTTCAAATGAAGCGCATGCATCTCCTATAAGTTGCGCACTATGTAAAAAGTTGGCAGCCATCACCGGTTTAAATACGTTAAGTTCGTACTGTCCTTGCATTCCGCCTACAGCAATTGCCATATCATTACCCACTACCTGAGCACAAACCATTGTTAGTGCTTCACATTGTGTAGGATTTACTTTCCCTGGCATAATAGAAGATCCCGGTTCATTTGCCGGAATGATGATCTCACCAATTCCTGAGCGTGGTCCGCTGGCAAGCAAACGAATATCATTTGCGATTTTATTGAGGGAAACGGCAAGTTGTTTTAAAGCACCGTGTGACTCCACAATAGCATCGTGGGCTGCAAGGGCTTCAAACTTATTATCTGCGGTTTTAAAAGGTTGCTCAGTGAACTTAGCGATATATTCAGCAACTAATTTTGCATAACCTTTTGGCGTGTTTAAACCGGTACCTACGGCGGTTCCGCCAAGGGCAAGTTCAGACAGATGGTCAAGGGTGTGCTCAAGAGCTTTGATACCGTGGTCTAATTGAGAAACATATCCCGAAAATTCCTGACCTAAGGTTAGGGGAGTAGCGTCCATTAAATGGGTGCGACCAATTTTTACCACTTCGCGGAAATCATCTGATTTCTTTTTAAGCGTATTTCTAAGTTTGATCACTCCCGGAAGGGTAACTTCCATCACCTTTTTATAGGCTGCGATATGCATCCCGGTAGGGAAGGTGTCATTAGATGATTGTGATTTATTGACATCGTCATTAGGCTGAAGGGTTTTATCGCCCTCACCTAATTTTTTTCCGGCAAGAATATGAGCGCGGTTGGCGATCACCTCGTTCACATTCATATTACTTTGAGTCCCCGAACCGGTTTGCCAGATGACTAACGGAAACTGATCGTCGTGTTTTCCTTCTAAAATCTCATCACACACTTGAGCGATAAGATCGCGTTTTTCTTCAGCTAAAACACCTAATTCGTGATTGGTGTAAGCTGCAGCTTTCTTCAGATAAGCAAAACCGTAAACGATCTCTAAAGGCATCGATGCGGGATTACCAATTTTAAAATTGTTGCGGGAACGCTCTGTTTGCGCACCCCAGATTTTATCTGCCGGAACCTTAACTTCGCCCAGAGTATCTTTTTCTATTCTATAATCCATTTTGGTTATTTTAGTAGTTCTACAAAAGTAAAGGTTTGCGTATAATTACTATCGATTGCAGCTGTTATAAATATGTTTATAACTTCAAATTTCTGTTGTGTATTTTAAACAAGAATACTTAAATTTGCAACCAGACAAAAACCATATTATGTTTGAATTTGATCAATACTTAGGCTTCTTAGCATTTTTAACCATCGCAACCATGGGATTTTGGTTAATGATATTTTTAGTATCTATTCTACCTTATTGGATTGGTGGAGCGTTTGTAGAGCGAATGAAAGAAATTCGTGAGAAGAAAAAATTAGAACGCGGAAATTAATAAGTATTACTCGATATAATTTTAAGTGAGAAACCTGCTTCAGATTGAAGCAGGTTTTTTTTATGCATCTATTTTTCTTTGCTATAAAAAAAACAAAGCCATTTCTTGCGAAATGGCTTTGCGTCATTGAAGGGAAATGAAAGGGTATTTTAACTTTGGTAATCTCCCTCGTTGTCATCATCATTGACAGGAGATTTTCTATTGTTTTGTCTATCATTCTTACGCTGGTTGAAGCGATACACAAATGATAAGTTGATTTGTCTTTGTCTCCACTGAAACTGACTGTCTCTGGTAAAAAGATCGTTAGTCGTTATTTGACTACGCTTTCTTCCGTTAAACAAATCGCTTACGTTCATAGAGATGGTCGCTTTTTCATCAAATAAATCTTTACTCAACGCCATATCTACAGAAAGGATACCGTCTGTATCAGACTGTGCGTTTTGAGCAGCACCACGGTAGAATGCATTGGTTTGCCAATCTATACTCCAAGGAAGTGAAACTTTTGAGCTAAAGCGTGCAAAATAGCTGGTGTTTTTAGCGCTATAGTCTACATCATTAAAGAATCCTTCAGTATTAAACTGGAAGAAGTTAAAGCTACCGTTAAGACGTAACCATTTCGCCGGATTGTATAAAAGTCCTAATTCAGCACCAATACGCTCGTTGCTTGATAGGTTTACCGGAATACTTCTAATTACCGTATTACCATTAGTGTTTGAACCTTGTCCTTGAAGCTCAATGATTTCTTCAACCACTTCAAAAGATTCTGTTTCTCTCTGAAAATATACAGATGAAGTCAAGGTTAACTTGTCCCAGCGCTTTAAATAACCTAAGTCATAGGCATTTGCAAAAGCCGGTTGTAAATTAGGATTCCCTTGAAATACGTTGTTACGGCTGCTTCTATCCGGGAACGGATTTAAGAACCAACCTCTTGGCCTGTTGATACGACGGTTATAACCTAATGTAATATTCTCACGTTCGTTAAGTTCGTACGTAACATTTAAAGTAGGGAAGAGGCCTAGGTAATTATTGTCAAAATCAGTGTTGATCTCAAAGCCGTAGATATCTTGCAATTCAGCTTCGGTTAAAGCAGAACCGATCTTACCTTTTAATTGTGTGTTTTCTAAACGTAAACCGGCAAGAACAGAGAAGTCGCCAAACTTACTTCCTAATTGCGTATACACTGCGTTTACATTTTCGGTGTAATCAAAAACGTTTGTCAAAGTATCATTTTGAACAAAATTGTTTGAGTTTGCAATTTGCTCTTGGTTTACGCGGTAATCTGTGATTTCGTTTTCAAAATTTCCGCGGTATCCTGCTTCAAACTGCGCACCTTCACCAAAAGGAAGCACATAATCTGCTTGAATTAAATACTCATCTTGCTTCTCAATACTCAATAAACGCTCTGCAATTATAGGGTCTGTATTTTCAGAATCAAAAGTGATATCCTCATTTATGAGCGTGTTTTGCGTTTGATCACTAGTAGCATACTGCAAATCTGCTGTTAACTGATGCCCCTCGTCATTAAAACGGTTGATGTAGTTTAAAGAGAATTGATAACGGTCATCTTTTTCTTTCTGACGTTCTATACGTGAGGTTTCTAAAACACGTGAAGAATTATTAAAACTCTGGGTAAGGTTTGTAGTTTCATCTACGTCATTTCCGTTTCTATAGAAAACAGTACCGGTGATTGAAGATTGATCGTCTAAATAATATTCCAGACCTAAATTGGTATTGAATCCACGATTTAAGCGCTGAATGTCGCGGTCTTCAATGATACGCTCGTAAGTAGGCGTGATCTCATCCGTGGTATTGTAGCGGGTATCAAAATATCCATTCCCCGGAGAACTTGAATATCTGTAACCTGTAGTATTAAAAATGTTGAATTTTTCGGTGCGCAGGTTCAAGTTGGCAGAAATACTAGCCAAATCAGGATTTCCTAAACTACCATTGATCGAACCGTTAAATCCGAGTGTTTTTTCTTTACGTAAAATAATATTAAGGATTCCCGCAGTACCTTCGGCATCGTAGCGTGCAGAAGGAGAAGTGATCACTTCAACGCGCTCAATAGCGTCTGCCGGAAGTTGTCTAAGCACATCGGTAGAGCCATAACCCGCAATTGCCGAAGGTTTACCGTTGATCAAAATACGTACGTTTTCATTACCACGTAAACTGATGCTTCCTTCCACATCAACAGATACTGAGGGGACGTTGTTAAGTGCGTCACTTACAGTACCACCGGCGGTAGTAAGGTCTTTACCTATGTTGTAAATCTTTTTGTCTAAACGAATGTCTACTGTAGTGGTTTCTGCAACTACAGTAACTTCATCTAAGTCTGAAGCAGCAAATTCTAATTGAACGGTCCCTAAATTAAGGTCACCGTTTATAGTTTTATTTAAAATAATGGGCTGAAAAGAGATGTACTCGATTTTAATGGTGTAGCTCCCTTGCGGAACTTCAACACGAAAATTACCGTCCATATCGGTAATTCCTCCTTCAACATCTTGAGCATCATTGGCATCGGTAACTGTTACCGTTGCATATTCTAAAGGTATACCGGCATCTTTATCCGTTACAGTACCGGTAATGGCGTAGTTAGTAGATTGAGAAAAGCCCAATGCGGTACAGAAACACATTAGGGCAAATAAAAATTTGTTTTTCATAGTCGTTTTAAGGTTTCGGTTGTTAGACTATGAGAACAAATAAGGTTTAATCGAAAGGGGTTAAAATATTGTTAAAGTAAAACGATTTATCTTAACAGCTTCTTAATGTCTTCCGGAGGTCTCCCTAAAACCGCCTGATTATCAAGAATTACAATAGGTCGTTCTATTAATTTAGGGTGATCTACCATTGCTTGAATAATTTCTTCATCAGTCAATTCTTTTCCTTTAAACTGATCTTTCCAGATGGCTTCATTCTTGCGCACCAGATCAATAGGTTCAATTTTTAGTTTACCAATTATCGCAGCAAGCTCGATGTAGGAGGGAGGCGTATCTAGATATTTAACAATGTCAAATTCTTTTCCTGATTCTTCAAGAATGGCGAGGCCTTCTCGACTTTTTCTACAACGTGGATTATGATATATTTTAAGCATAATTATAATTCGTTACTGGTTTCTTTTTGACCGGTCATCATTAAATAGGCTTTTAAGAAGCTATCAATATCGCCATCTAGAACGGCGTCGGTGTTTCCGGTTTCTTCTCCGGTACGTACATCCTTAATAAGTTTGTATGGGTGTAAGACATAGTTGCGTATTTGCGATCCCCACTCAATGCTTTTCTTCTCAGCTTCAATTTCATCACGTGCCGCCTGGCGTTTTTTCAGTTCGATTTCATACAACTGCGATTTTAGCATTTGCATAGCTTTCTCGCGGTTTTCAAGCTGTGATCGCGTTTCACTATTGTGAATCACGATTCCGGTAGGGTGGTGCGTCAAAATGGCTTTAGTCTCCACTTTATTTACATTTTGTCCTCCGGCACCTGAAGATCGTGCGAAATCCCAGCTGATATCCGCCGGATTGATATCAATCTCAATACTGTCATCGGCTAAGGGATACACATATACCGAAGCGAATGAAGTATGTCTTTTAGCATTACTATCAAAAGGCGAGATACGCACCAAACGGTGTACACCATTTTCACTTTTTAACCAGCCAAAAGCGTAAGCACCATCAATCTCTAAAGTCACGGTTTTGATTCCGGCGACATCACCTTCCTGATAATTGAGTTCTTTAACTTTAAAGCCGTTTTTTTCACTCCACATCAGATACATACGCATCAGCATAGAAGCCCAATCACAACTTTCTGTGCCGCCGGCACCTGCGGTAATCTGTAACACAGCGCTCAAATCATCTCCCTCATCAGAGAGCATATTTTTGAACTCCATATCCTCAATAAGTTTTACTGCTTTATCGTATTGTTTTACAACATCTTCTTCAGAGGCTTCACCTTCTTTGTGAAACTCGAGCATTACCTCAAGATCTTCGGTAAGCGCTATGGCTTGTTCGTAATTCTTAACCCAATTCTTTTTTTCGCGAAGCGTACGCATAAACTGCTCGGCTTCCTTAGGGTCATTCCAAAAGTTAGGATCAAAGGTTTTCTCTTCTTCGTTCTGTATTTCTACTCGTTTCTGATCTATTCCCAAGTGAATTTTAAGCGCATCAAGGCGCTGCACAAGATCTTTGATCTGATCGCTCGTTATCATGCTAAACCGTTTGGTTGAAAGTTACTATTTTCTATTGAAAGCGTGGCTTTACAGCTCAGAACTATCTAACGGATTTTGCTGTTGTCTAAGTTGTTGTTGCTGTTGATATTGCTGCTGTTGCCATTGGGATTGAAAGGCTAACTGCTGTGCAAAAGGTAATGGTTCTGAAACCTCAAAATCCATAAAAACATCAGGTTCGCTCTCTTCACGTGCCTGAACTTCTACGACATAATTGGTTTCATTCTTTTCAGAATTGCTATAAATAATCCCTTTGATCGGGGCACAATCAGCGTAGTCTCTTCCGTGTGCGACTTTGATGTGATTCTCTAACGCGATCAAATTATTTGCAGGATCAAAACCTAACCAACCTTTTTCAGGAATATAGCATTCTGCCCAAGCGTGCATTTGCGAGTCACCTTTATAGCCATTGCCTTGATGTAAATAACCCGAAGTGTATCGTGCAGGAATCTGATGCAAGCGTGCAATGGTTAAGAACAAATGGGTGAAATCTTGACAAACTCCGGCGCCTTGCGCTAAAAATTCAGATGGAGTAGTGGTAACATCGGTAACCCGGGTTTTAAACTCAAAATTCTTGTAGATCCACGCATTGAGCTCATTAAGATTATCAAAAATAGAACGTGAATCTGAAAATTTGAAGGGTAGCGCCTCTCTATTTAATGTGGTTAAAGAAGTTTCTCCTAAGAAACGTTCATGTTCTATTTTAAAATCAAGACTGTTTAAAAGCTGGGTATGTTCAGGGTTTACCACACTGTCTAACGCAGAAAACGGATTACTGTGTTTTTTGCTAATAATGTAATTCGCTTCAAAGCTAATACGCTCTACCGCTTTTTTAAGGTGAACACGGCAAATGGGAAAACCAAAGGTGTTTGTAGAAGCATCAACTGCAGCGTTAATTGAATTTGAAAACTTTGAAAGACGTACACGTTGTGTTTCATTCTCTTCTGGGCGAAGTAAAAACTGCCAGAAAGCCTCGTCAACCGGAGCGTCGTAGGTGTTGACGGCTTTGTATTTAATTGTATATTCCAAGGTATAGGGGGTTTAACTAAGCAAAAATAGCACTAAAAACCCATATTTTTTTATTTATCAATAATTGAAGTACTCTTTTTCGATCTTTTTTGCAATCTCTATTAGGGTGTCTTGAATCTCTTCTATAAAACTCTCTACGTTGCCTTCAATAGTATCTACGGTCCTGTACCGATATTGAGCATGAGTTTTTCCGATTAAAAAGGCTGCAGTGTCTTTATCCGGATATTTATCTTCATTTAACACACTAATGTGGTTTTTTACCTGTACTAAACTATTCATTACGGAACGAGGACATTCCGGATTTAATATTAAAAACTCTAAAGTGCTTAAACTGGTAGGGGTTTTTTTATAATGCCTGCGCATCATATCATAGGCTTCAATACACTTTAAAAGCGTTGTCCATTCATAACTTTTACTAAATTTTTTATCATAGCCTCCCTGCGCATTGAGTGCGTCATAATACTTTGCCTGAATTATGCGTACTACCTGCGTTGCCCGTTCAATATTTACACCTAACATGATGATCGCATAAACTTCATCGTGCAGCAGTGTGCCTCGTATTTTTGCACGGATTATAGAGGTAGATTCAGCTACTTGAGTAGTAAAGTCAAAAAGGCCTTTGGTTACAAAATAGTCGCTGTCATAACTTAAGACGAAGTGATAAAATTTATTAATAGACTCATACAATTCGGTAGAGATCAGATCACGGGCTCCGTTTGCATTTTCTCGAGCGTATTTAATGCTGTTCAAAATAGAGAACGGCTGCTCTGAGCTCATTCCTATATCATAAAAAACATTTTGTTCGGTAAGTTCGTATTCCTCATCCACAGGACCATTCGCCATAAAAAGTAGAGAGTGTAACACGTGATCACGGGATTGCGATTTTTCGTTAGGAGCATCTAAAGATGAAAAATAATTTACGTTAAGATATCGTGCAAGATGTTCGGCGCGCTCGATATAACGGCCCATCCAGAATAAATTATTTGCTACGCGTGCAAGCATATTTAGGTTCTTTTAGTGAAGTTAGGAGTTAGAGTTTGTTATTTTTTGAGCACCCAAGTGTCTTTTGAGCCTCCGCCTTGCGAACTGTTAACTATGAGGTTTCCTTTTTTAAGGGCAACACGGGTAAGCCCTCCTTTAAGTACAAATTCTTTGTCTGCTCCTAATAGGCAAAACGTTCTGAGGTCAACGTGTCTGGATTCAAAAGATTCACTTTCTTCTATATACGTGGCGTGAACCGAAAGACTCATTATTGGCTGTGCGATGTATTTTCGTGGACTCGCCTGAATGGTTTTCTTTACTTTCTCAATTTCATCTTTGGTAAGTCGGTTTCCTATTGAAATCCCGTAACCGCCAGCTTCGTCCACTGGTTTGATCACGAGCTTGTCAACATTTTCAAGCACATACTTGAGTTCGTCAGGTCTGCTACAATGGTAGGTATGCACATTATTGAGAATAGGCTCTTCACCTAAATAGTATTTGATGATTTCAGGCATATAGGTGTAAACAGCTTTATCATCTGCAAAACCGGTTCCCGGAGCGTTTACTAAACATACATTACCCTTTTTATAAGCCGAAAATAATCCCGGAACTCCCAATGCCGAATCCGGTCTAAACTCTAAAGGATCTAAAAACGCATCGTCAATTCTACGGTAGATCACATCTACACGTTCTGGACCTTTAATGGTTTGCATATAAACAAAATCATTTTCTACAAAAAGATCACGTCCTTCTACAAGTTCAACTCCCATAGATTTTGCGAGATACGAATGCTCGTAGTATGCCGAATTATAGACCCCTGGAGTAATCACCACGCAATTGGGTTCGTCGACGCCACGTGGCTTTACTGACTCCATGATTTCAAGTAAATTCTGTGCATAATCTGTAACGGTATGCGCATTGTAATGATTAAAAACACCAAATAGCGCTCGCTTTAAAGCTGTTCGATTACAAATAACATAGCTCACTCCAGACGGGCATCTAATGTTATCTTCTAATACATAATATTTGCCGTCAGCGTGTTTGATGAGATCAGTACCCGATATGTGATTATAAATCCCACCAGGTGGATCAATACCTATCATTTGTTGCAAATAATTTGCCGAGGAGGTAATCAAATCCAACGGAATAATTCCTTGTTTAATGATTTTCTTGTCGTGGTAAATGTCCCAAATGAAGTGATTGAGCGCCTTACTGCGTTGCAACACGCCGCGTTCAATGGTTTCCCATTCTTTATGATCAATGATCCTGGGAAAGAGATCAAAAGGAAAGATCTTTTCTTTGGCCTCCTGATCAGTATACACCTGAAAAGTGATGCCCTGATTAAAAAAAGAGGCTTTGGCTTTGTCATTCAGCTTTGCGAAATCTTGACTGGAGTGACCGCTGTATAAATCAAATAAGGTTTGATAAACCTCTTTCACATTGCCTTTCTCATCAAAGATCTCGTCAAAAAACTTGGGATCTTTGTCATAAGAAGAGAAAATTGTTTGCTGGGTTGTAGACATTGGTGATTAGTTTTAGACAAATTATGAATTTACTTACTAAATGAGTATAATTAATTCTTAATTATTCAGCTTAATACTGCGTTATCTTCAGTATTATTAATGAATTTTTTAAATCTTTAAATTTTTTACACTTGCTTTCCAACTTCCTCATATTTTGACTAACTAGCTTCAACTAAAACACAAATCCATGACCAAAAAAATTACTATTGTTCTCATGCTTGTTTTCGCTGTGGGATCGGCTCAGTTCTTAGAGCAGAAAAAGAATCTAAAAACCACCGAAGGTTTTTTTGATTTTCATTACAACGAGAAGGAAGACGAACTCTATCTTGAAGTTGATAACGTTGACCAAGAATTCATCTATGTACATGCGTTAAAAAGTGGTTTAGGTTCTAATGACATTGGCTTAGATCGCGGCCAGTTAGGAGGCACCGCAATTGTAAAATTTATCAAAGCCGGAAATAAACTCCTTCTGGTTCAGCCTAATCAAGACTACAGGGCAATTACCGATAATGCTGCAGAAAAAGCATCGGTAGAAGAAGCTTTTGCAAAATCTGTACTTTATGGGTTTGAGATCAAAGAAACAAAAGGCAGCGCTTACATCATTGATTTGACTCCTTTTTTGCTTGAAGATGCACACGGTGTGGCGAGAAGACTTAAAGCAAACCGTGAGGGCTCGTATAAAGTAGATAAGTCCAGAAGTGCTTTGGCTTTAACAAATACAAAATCTTTCCCCAAAAATACAGAGTTTGAAGCTTTGATCACCTTTACAGGAACTCCTGAAGGTCGAAACTTGCGTTCTGTGGCTCCTGATGCTTCCTCGGTTTCTGTAGTACAGCATCATTCATTTGTAGCCCTTCCGGAAGACGGATACCAAGTGCGGGCGTTTGACCCGAGATCAGGTGCGATCCACCGTAGTTATATGGATTATTCGGCACCGGTACAGGAAGATATGACCAAGCGTTTTATTATTAGACATAGACTTGAAAAGAAAAATCCTGAATTGGCAGTAAGCGAGGCGGTTGAACCTATCGTTTACTATTTAGATCCCGGAACCCCGGAACCCATTCGCTCTGCGCTTTTAGAAGGTGCAAGCTGGTGGAATCAAGCTTATGAAAGCATAGGCTATAAAGACGCTTTTCAGGTAAAAATGCTTCCGGAAGATGCAGATCCACTAGATTTAAGATATAACCTGATTCAGTGGGTACATCGTAGCACAAGAGGGTGGAGTTACGGCGCAAGTGTAGTTGACCCGCGTACCGGTGAAATATTAAAAGGTCATGTGAGTTTAGGAAGTTTACGTATTCGGCAAGATTTTATGATCGCTCAGGCTTTAATGAATGCACCTTTTGAATCTTCTGATGATAACTACGAACCTATGCTAGAAATGGCGCTTGCACGTATACGTCAGTTATCTGCGCACGAGGTAGGGCATACGTTAGGCTTTGCACACAATTTTGCAGCCAGCGTGGCTGATCGCGCATCGGTGATGGATTATCCGCATCCTACAATTCACTTAAAAAATGATAATATCGATTTTAGCGATGCTTATGCCGTTGGAATTGGTACTTGGGATAAAGTTACAGTTGCCTATAGTTATGGCGATGTACCTAAAGGAATGACCGAATCTTGGTATCTCAACGATATACTTGAAAAAGCCGAAGCGCAAGGCTTGCGTTTCATCACTGATAGTGACGCTCGTGCTGCAACAGGAGCGCATCCTGATGCACATTTGTGGGATAATGGCGCTAATGCCGCTCAGGAATTAGAAGATGTTCTAGCGCTGCGCGAAAAGGCGATCGAGAATTTTTCTTTAGCCAATATTAAAACAGGTGAAGCTTTAAGCACGCTTGAAGATGTTTTTGTCCCTTTGTATTTCTATCACCGTTATCAAGCCGAAGCTGCTACAAAGAGTATTGGCGGGCAGCGTTATACCTATGCGGTTAAAGGCGATGAGCAACAAGAGATTGTTACACCGCTAAGCGCTAAAGAACAACAACAAGCGCTTGATGCTGTTTTAAAAACTTTAGATGCTCAATATTTAGCTATTCCAAAGGATAAATTGGCTATGTTTCCACCACGTGCTTTTGGGTATCGCAGAACGCGAGAAAGTTTTAAAGGCAACACCGGGATCACCTTTGATCCGCTAGCTGCTCCAGAGACCGCTGCAGATATGACATTAACGTTTCTGTTAAATCCGGAGCGCGCCAATCGTATCGTTGCGCAACACGCGTGGGATGACGCTTTACCTTCTTTTGAGTCGGTTTTAGATGCTCTTATGGAAAAAACATTGTACAAAAACACTAAAGATACCTATGTAGCTGAAGTTCAGCGCACCATCAATTACAGGGTATTGGAGCATCTTAAAAAACTTTCGGTAGCTAAGGATGCAATTCCACAAGTTAAGGCTGCAACGTTCGCAAAATTCTTAGATTTGAGTTCTAAACTGGCAATGTCTAAAGATGCTAATGATCGTTTTATCGCGCTTGAATTGGGTAGATTTTTGGAAGACCCTGAAGAATACGAGACGATCCCTGCACCTCAAATCCCTGATGGTTCGCCCATAGGAAGTTTTCAATGCCTTAACCATTAATTTGTGACTAAAGAAGAAATTGTTTCCAAACTGCCGTATGCTGATCCGTTTTTATTCGTAGATCAGATCACCGAAGTATCTCAAAAACACATCAAAGGGCATTATACTTTTGATGAAACCAGTGACTTCTACAGAGGCCATTTTGTGAATTTTCCGGTTACCCCCGGAGTGATTCTTTTAGAGTGTATGATGCAAATAGGTCTTGTGAGTTTAGGCATTTATCTCCTGCGCGATAAAAGTTTTGACCTCAGAGGTAATTCTACAGTGGCAATGGTAGAAAATGAAGCGCGTTTTCACAAGCCTGTATTTCCTAATGAAAAAGTAACGGTTGTATCTGATTTAGAATATTTTAGATTTCATAAGTTAAAGTCAAAAGTTAAGATGCTAAATGCCGATAACGAACTTGTTTGTAGCGGAATTTTCTCCGGAATTTTAAAGCCCGGCGATGAGTAAACAAAGAGTAGTTATTACAGGTCTTGGAGTCTGCGCTCCTAACGGAGTAGGCGTTCCTGCTTTTAAGGAAGCGCTTGAAACCGGAAAAAGCGGAATTCGATTTTACAGCGAACTCGAGAAGCTTAAATTTTCTTGTCAAATAGGAGGGATGCCGCTGATTTCAGAGGCGGTTAAAACAAAATACTTTACGCCCTTACAACTGCGCAATTTTAATTCCGCAGGGATTTTATATGGCGTGGTTGCAGGAGTTGAAGCCTGGCAAGATGCGCAGCTTCCTACAGATGAGGAACAATGTGATTTTGACAGCGGAACCGTATTTGGTGTTGGGTCACTGGGAGTTGATAAATACCGGGAAAGCATTTATAAAATTGACGAAGGAAATACCCGAAGGTTAGGCAGTACTAGCGTGCAACAAACTATGAGTAGTGGCGTAAGTGCCTATCTTGGCGGAATGTTAGGTTTGGGCAATTTGGTTACTACAAATTCTTCGGCGTGTACTACGGGAACTGAAGCTATTTTGATGGCCTACGAGCGCATCAAAGCCGGAAAAGCCAAACGGATGCTTGCAGGAAGCACTAGCGATGGCGGCCCTTATGTTTGGGGAGGTTTTGATGCTTTACGTATTTTGCCTTCCAAGTATAATGATAAACCTACGCAAGCATCACGACCACTGGCAGCCGATGCAGCAGGATTTGTTCCCGGTTGTGGTGCAGGCGCATTGGTACTCGAAAGTTTAGAAAGTGCGCAACAAAGAGGCGCAAAAATCTATGCTGAAATTTTAGGTGGAAGCAGCAACAGCGGTGGGCAGCGTAATGAAGGTTCGATGACCGCTCCAAATTCTATTGCTGTTAAGCGTTGTATTGAAGAGGCAGTGGTGGATGCAGAGATCAGCGCAGCACAGATTGATGTGATCAATGGGCATCTTACCGCAACTTCAAAAGATGGATTAGAGATCAAGAATTGGAGCGAAGCCTTAAAACGCTCTGGAGTTGACTTTCCGTATATCAATTCATTAAAGGGAATGACCGGCCATTGTCTGGCAGCTTCCGGGAGTATAGAGTGTGTCGCTTCAGTATTAGAATTAAAACATCAATTTTTATTTCCTAATATCAATTTACATACGGTTCACGATGAAGTACTTGAGCATATTTCAGAAAGCAAAATTCCAAGGGTAAAAACCGCTTTAAAATTTAATTATCTGGCAAAAGCTAGTTTTGGTTTTGGCGATGTCAACTGTTGTCTTATTTTTAGAACTTTTTAAACCATAAAATTTAGAAGAACTTGTACCTATGAGTCAGGATATATACCCGCAACTTAAAGAGATCATTAAGCCTTATTTACCCGAAGATGTCAATCCTGACGCAATCTCCCACGAGAGTCATCTTGTGACCGATCTCAACATCAATTCTACACACTTGGTAGATATAGTGCTTGATGTAGAAGATGCTTTTGATATTACTATTGAAGATGACGAACTTGATAAAATGGAGACCGTAAAGGCTTCTATCGCGTTGATCGAACAAAAGTTAGCAGCGCGTTAAACGCAGTCATAAAGCGTTAAGAGTTTTTAAAAGTTGAGGCACAATCGGTTTATGTGTAGTATATTTCTATAAAAAATTATTATGCAAGAAATTACCAAAATTACACCTACAGCTTTTGAAATTATGGACGAAATCAAAACACGCTGGAGTCCGCGAGTGTTTGACGATGTTCCTTTAAGCATTTCTGAAGTTAAACAATTGCTTGAAGCCGGTAGATGGGCCAGCAGCAGCTATAATCAGCAGCCTTGGCGTATCATCTATGGTATTAAAGGGGATAAAGTTTTTGATCAAATTTTAGATTGTCTGATTCCGTTTAATCAGGATTGGGCCAAAAATGCACAGGCACTGCTGGTAACGGCGTATAAGAAGACCAACTTTGATGGCGATCCTTATTTTCACGCTCTGCACGATTTAGGGTTATTTATGGGTAATGTGGTGATTCAAGCGAATCATAACGGCATTGCAGCGCATCATATGGGCGGAATTGATCAAGAAAAAGCACATAAAACTTTTAAGTTTACTGATGATTTTGAGGTAGCTACAGCAGTTGCTTTAGGTCATTACGGCGGAAACCCTAATCGTCTGCCCGAAGAATTACAAGAACAAGAGGTAGACCCAAAACGTGAGCGTTTGGCTATCGACGAATTTGCATTCAACGGAAACTATAAATCAAAATAAGATATGAAACAGTTTACAGTAGTGCTTGCTTTTTTGCTTTGTGCAGTGGTAGGGCAAGCCCAAGTTCAGTATTTGAAAGACAAACCGGCGTATATTGAAAAACAAGCCGATTCCCTTACGCAGATTTATTCTAAGAAATTAGGATTAACTCCAAAACAAGATTTACTTTTTAAAACCAATATTGGAGATTACTTGGTTCTGCGAGAGGAAGTAGAAAAAAAATACAAAGGAACCGAAAAACTTAACGAGTTATATAAAGTGAGTAAAAAAGAAAGTGGTTCTATGAGTGAGGTACTTACCGAACAGCAGTTTGAATTGTACGAAAAGATCAAATCAAGCATTCAGCCTATTGCCAGACTGTAACCGATAAGTCATGACTTAAAAACTTTGTAAACTTATTTAAGCTAGATTGCTGAAAATAATGAGTTCATAAAAAAACCGCGATTTTAGAATCGCGGTTTTTTTATTGGCATCTTTTAAAGATTGAATCTTCTCAAGTTTGCCAAAATGTTTCAACACTTAGTTGTGATCGCCATTATCAGGCTTATCAATAAAATGTTCTTTTTTAGTTGTACTGCTTATGGTTGGCTCATCGTACATCATTTTTTTATCAAGACCGGCGCTGTCCACACCAAGAAACTCTTGCGCTTGGGTTGGATTAGTTACCTGTTTTACTTCATCTTTATGAATGATGATAGGATGTGCAAAAAGTTCCGGGCGATTTTTAATGATGTTGATATAATCATTCTCATCATAATCAGCCGTTTTCAATTCGTCATCATCGCTTACATCTTCAAAGCTCAGCAGATCTTTGATAGGTTTATTGAGTTCGTCTGCCAATTCAGCCCATTGGGTTCCTGTAAGTGGAGTTTTGGCTATATCTATCGTTTGTAACTCTTTATCTTTTACAGCCGAAATATGCCCATACGTACGTTCTCCCGTGCGAGTAGTACTGCTGTAAATAAGCGTTACCTGATTTTCATCTCTTGCAATTGATTTCATCGTTTTGGTTGATCTTAGTGGTGAGACTTCATTTTGTCCTTGCGCTTCTTCAATTGAATATTCAATTCACGCGTAGCTTCTTTCACCGATTCGTGAAAACTCTTTGAACTATGATCTGCAAAGAGTCGTGGACCCGGAGCGCTCAAACGAATTCCTGCAATTTTACCGGTTTCATCGCTCGATGTATTTTCGATCTTAAAAAAGATATCGGCGCGTACTATGAAGTCATATTTATTAGCCAGTTTATCTAACTGCTCTTTGGTAAACTCTTCTAATGCTGCACTTGCGGCAACATCATGATATTCAAAATTATAGTTCATATATAGGTGTATTTTAAAGTATTACCTTAAAGTTAAGTAAAGCCAATGCCTCTTCAATGCATTTTAGGCTTTCTTTGACACCTATACGTTAATGTGTTTTAAATTTTAAGGAAGTTCTTCGGCCTTTGCGGTATTGGCTTCAGGGTCCTGGCCGCCTTTCAGATAAATAGAAGCTAAGATTCCGCCTACTAATGAAACGACGATCACTCCTAGAGATAACCACTCCGGTATTTCGATCATATGCGAAAAGATCATCTTTAGACCTACAAAAGCCAAGATCACCACGAGACTATAGTGTATATATCTAAACTTCTGAAGCATTCTTGATATCAAGAAATACATGGATCGTAACCCTAGGATCGCGAGAATATTTGAGGTAAATACCAGAAACGGATCTGCTGTAATGGCTAATATCGCTGGGATGCTGTCAAGAGCAAAAAGAATATCGGTAAGTTCGATCACGATCAAAGCAAGAAAAAGGGGAGTGGCCGCCTTTTTTCCTTGATCAATGATAAAAAAATCGTGCCCTTCCATTTTGGTGGTAACCGGGAATAATTTTTTCACCCCTTTATAAACCGCAGAATCTTGAGGATCATAATCATCATCGTCATTAGATTTCAACATTCTGTATGCTGTGATGAGTAAGAAACCTCCAAAAACGTAAATAATCCATTCAAATTTGTTGATGAGCGCAACACCAAATACGATCATTAGAGCTCTAAAGATAATAGCGCCAAGAATCCCCCAAAACAACACGCGATGTTGATATTTAGGTGGAATTTTGAAAGAAGAAAAGATCACAGCGATCACAAACACATTATCAATACTTAAAGAAAGTTCGATTAAGTAGCCTGTGATGTATTTTAAAACTGCGGTGTTCGCCGTAATATTAGTTGGGTTCTCGATCAATTCTGCGTTGAAAAGCCAGTAAATCACACCGCTAAACGCCATTGCGATACTAAACCAGACCGCCGTCCAAATACCGGCTTCTTTACTTTTGATCACGTGATCGTGTTTATTAAAAACACCTAGGTCAAGTGCGAGACAAACTAATATAAAAGCGATAAAAATTCCCCAGACGAGCATATACAATTTTTGGTTAGACGGTGCTTAATACTATAATGCGTTATTCAAAATAGGCCGTAAAGTTAGCATAGTTTATAGGGCTCAAGCCGATTCTGGTTGTAAATTGCTGTTAAATAATTGTAGCCCTTTTTGTTTCTGATTAACTTCTAAGAAAACAAAAAAACTGCAATGAAACCACTAAATGTTACTCAAAAATTAATCAACGATCATCTTATTGAAGGGAAGTTAGCACCCGGAGAAGAAATTGGTCTCAAAATAGATCAAGCTCTGCTTCAGGATGCTACCGGAACTTTGGTGCAACTTGAATTAGAGGCTATGAATCTCGATAAGGCTAAAACCGAAGTTGCCGTGCAATATGTGGATCACAACTTACTACAAACCGACTTTAAAAATGCAGATGACCATGCGTTTCTGCATAGTGCAGCACAAAAATTTGGGCTCTGGTTTTCCCGCCCAGGGAACGGTGTGAGTCATCCCGTACATATGGAGCGTTTTGGGAAGCCTGGTAAAACGCTTGTAGGTAGTGATAGTCATAGTTGCGCTGCCGGTTCTTTAGGAATGCTCGCCATTGGTACCGGTGGATTAGATGTCGCTGCCGCAATTGCCGGTCAGCCTTATTTTGTAAAAATGCCTCAAGTGATGGGGGTGAGGTTAACAGGGAAATTACCAGATTGGGTAAGTGCTAAAGATGTGATTTTAGAAATGCTGCGCCGTCACGATGTAAAAGGAGGCGTGGGTAAAGTGATTGAATATTATGGAGAAGGTTTAAAAGACCTTAGTGCGATGGATCGTCATGTGATTGCCAATATGGGAGCTGAATTAGGCGCCACCACTACTGTTTTTCCTAGTGATCAAGAAACCAAACGTTTTTTAAAATCTCAAGGTAGAGAAGAAGATTGGACCGAACTTGTAGCCGATGAAGGCTGTTCTTACGATTTACATGATCATATAGAACTTGATAAATTAGTGCCACTCATCGCATTGCCTACCAGTCCGGGTAATGTGGTTCCGGTGAGTGAAGTAGCCGGTAAATCTATTTCTCAGGTGGTGATTGGTTCTTCTGCAAATCCCGGACTGCGTGATTTTTGGATCGCAGGAGCTATCGTAAAAGGCAAATCAGTGAATCCTGACGTTTCGTTTGATGTGAATCCTACAAGTAGGCAGATCATTCAGAATATGATAGATACCAAAGCTTTTGCTAATCTGATAACCGCAGGGGCCCGTTTTCATCAGAGCGGTTGTATGGGTTGTATAGGAATGGGCCAAGCACCAGCGAGTGGAACGATTAGTTTGCGCACGATGCCGCGTAATTTCCCGGATCGTTCAGGAACTAAAGATGATCAAGTGCATTTGTGTAGTCCGGAAACTGCCGCAGCTTCTGCATTGACCGGAAAAATTACCGATCCTCGGGATATCGCGTCGCTTCATAATATGGAATACCCCAAGTTTGAAGATCCAGAATTGCATATTATCAATGAAGATATGTTGGTAGCTCCGGCTGAAGATGGAAGCAAAGTAACGCTTAAAAAAGGCCCTAACATCAAATCGTTACCGCATATCGAAGCTTTACAAAGTGATTATGAAGTACCTGTGCTTTTAAAAATGCAGGATAATATTTCTACAGACGAAATTCTTAAGGCAGGGGCAGAAGTGCTTCCGTTTCGTTCTAATTTACCGGAAATCAGTAAGTACAGCTATACGGTTATCGACGAGACTTTTTACGATCGCGCAATGGCCACCAAAGAAAAAACAGGCGGACATATTGTGGTTGCCGGTGATAATTATGCACAGGGGAGTAGTAGAGAACATGCGGCTTTAGCGCCAAAATATTTAGGTCAGGTTGCTGTCATTGCTAAAAGTTATGCACGAATCGCTTGGCAGAATCTGGTGAACTTCGGAATTCTTCCATTAGAGTTTGAAAATCCAGACGACTTAGATAAAATTGAACAAGGAGACACCGTTATGTTGAAAAATCTACGGCAACTCGTAGAGCAGCGAGAAACCATTGAAGTGCTTATTAAAAAAGAAACCGGGGAAGTTGCTATTCCAACAAAGCATAGTTTGAGCGATCGCCAAATACGCGTATTGCTTAAAGGTGGAATCATCAATGATTTTAAAGAAAAACTTTCCGCCTAAACGGTTCAAAAAACATTTTATAACAAAATTTAGGGACGAATGCTCAAATACGCTTGGTATTTTTGGTATTCGTCTCTTTTTAATTCATATGGAACAACAGCTACACGAAAACTTCTTAAGAAAAGCCATTCATTGGGCTAGGCAAGGAAAAGCCAGTAAAGGAGGAGGAGCCTTTGGAGCAGTCATTGTCAAAGATGGAATCATAATCGCAGAGGGGCATAATAGCGTAGGAGCCAGTACAGATTGTACCCAACACGCAGAACTAGCGATGATTCAACAAGCTTATGCTAAAATGCGATCTAAGAGTCTAACAGGGTGTATTTTATATACCAGTTGTGAGCCGTGTTTGATGTGTTTAGGTGCCACGCGCTGGGCCGAACTTGATGCTGTTTATTATGGTGCTTCCGCAGCAGACGCTAAAGAAGCCGGTTATATATATAGCGATCTGTTTTATAATTCGCATAGCGGAAAGAGACATCAAGAATTTAAACTCAAGCAACTGCTACGCGATGAAGCCGTAGCCGTATGGAATTAATACTATGAGCGAAGAAGAAGTAAAACAGGAAAACATAGACAAGGAACTTGAAAAATCTGAAGTTTCTGAAGATTCGCAGGCCAAAAGTCACGGCGAAATTCTCAAAGAGCAAATTTGTGAAGGAAAAAAAATATACACGCTAAGCACCAGCAGTGTTTTGGTAAGTTCACTCACAGCTGGGTTAGAGCTGGGTTTCAGTTATATGATGCTGTGCAGTGTATTTTTTCATTTTTCAGATTCCTTTAGCGATTCAACCCTGTTTAAATTGATCGCGCTGGTGTATCCATTAGGATTCATTTTAGTTGTTTTAGGGCAGTCTATCTTATTTACTGAACAGACCTCTTTATTGACACTTCCGGTATTAAACCGAAAGCACAGCTTAATGAGTTTACTGCGTATTTGGGGACTTGTAATTTTTGGGAATTTACTAGGAGGGTGGTTGATCGCTTTGGTATTGATGTGGATTGGGCCAAAATTAGGAATTTTTGAGGTGGAAACTATGGTCAGTATTGGCGACCACGTAGCACATTATACATTACCGGTCATCTTAGTCAGCGCAATACTTGCCGGCTGGATGATGGGCTTACTATCTTGGTTGGTCACATCGTCTAAAGACACGGTAAGTCGCATCATCATTATCTTTCTCATCACTGCGACTATGGCCTTTGTAGGATTGCATCACAGTATAATTGGGAATATTGAAGTGTTTTGTGCTTACGTTTTAGGGGATGAGATCAGTTTGGGACGCTATGTGTGGGTACAATCTTCTGCGCTGATCGGTAATGCGATTGGGGGTGCATTTTTTGTAGCCTTGCTTAAATATCGCGCCTTTGTCAACAACGTGAATTAAGAAATGGAATCATTTTTGTTTACATTATGTAAAATAAAATCTATGAAAAATTTAGTTTTAATAGTACTAACATTAGGGATATTGGGTTGCTCAGGAAGTAAAATAGCGGCAGATAGCAATACAGAACTGAATCAATGGATTGAATCCGGGACTTATGAAATTGAATCACAATGGGCGTCACCAATGCCAACATCGGCATTTATGGCTGTAGCAAATTCTAACATTCTAGGACCAGGAAATAATGCAAACCGCATCAATTTAATCGGAAACCCTAATCATTTACGTGTGAACAATGACAGTATCGATGTGCACCTGCCATTTTTTGGTGAACGCTTTATGGGCGGAGGATACAACCAGAATGGTTCGGGAATTGAGTTTAAAGCACCAATAAAGAATTATACCGTAAGCGCTGAAAAGGGGTATTACCGCGTTAAATTTTCCGCAGCTGATCGCACCGAAAGCTATAACATCGTTTTAAATCTATATCCTAATCAGACCGCCAACATTGCGGTAAACAGTAGTCAGCGCGCAGCGATTCAGTATCAAGGGCGTATTGAAGCCTATGATCCTGATAAAACTGAAGGTGAAAAGTAATTAGCGCTTCTTCAATACAAAAGGAACTAAAAGCGCAGCCATCGCAGCAATGACAATTCCGCCAATAGCACCTAATTTTAGTGAATTGAATACTTTGTGTGTATCTAAATAGTAGAATCCAAACACAAAAGCAGTCACTATAATAAAGGTGATAATAAAAATCTTTGGTCGTTGTTTCATGACTTTTTTCTTTAAGTTACTAGATATACTGCAAAGGCTCAAGAGTTGTGTTAGTCAAACTTAAAATCTAAGAAGAATATAACACTTGTAGAGTATAGGTGTTAATTTTATTACACACAGTGATAGATATTTTGGTTCGTTTGGAAATATTTTATTTTACATAATGTAAATTATAATACAAAAGTACACTATATGAGAATATGCCAATTCAGCTAAAATTGCCGCTTTGGGTAACAGCTTATAAATCGCTTATTCCGTACAATGGTCCGGAAATTTTCAAATACGCGATTCTCAGGAATTGAAAAAGTAAAAGCTCAATTAAGTTTAAATGACTTTATTATAGTTTCTAGTTCACATAATTCTTTCTTTCCATAACGGTTACTAGAAACTCCAAGACTTAATGTATAGATCAACTCATTTTTTGGATTTTCAACAGTAACGTACAGCACCTTTAGAGAAATTGTATCAACTTTTTCCTTTACTAAATTCCATATTGATTTCTTGTTGAACATCATTGTAGTTCCAGACTCAATCACATCAAAATTATGTTCAATATCTTGCTGTTGTTCGTCAAGCGTCTGATTAGGCTGAGAATTTTTCATTTCTACGATTCCAAAAAATTTTAAAGCTTCTTTCTCAAATACTGCTGCATTAAGGCCGTTTTCTATAATTACGGGATTCCAATCTTTATTTGGTAAAGTAACTGAATATCGATTTCCACTTCCTTTTAAAACTAATCCTTTAGTTAAGTCTATTTTTTTACACGTACAGTCTTTCATAAACTCTGACTTTTCAGATGTCAAAATCATAGAAAGTAAACCTGTTAGAACAAGAAAAATTTTATAATTCATTGTCCTTTATTATCAGAATGCTTCAAGCTATACCAAGTTGTCAGCGTCATAAAACCACCAAAAATCAAAAAATTAATTACAAATTTCCAAAGACTGAATTTCTGGTCCTCAACATAGTCAAATGCGGCCATATTGCAGCGTAGATCCCTCCTCCTACGCACCCACCAATTAAAAGCGATTTCAGTCTTGACTTCATTTTAATACTCGGTTTTATCTTCTTTTACTGCCCATTCCTGAAAAGGTTTGATCGCAACTTCGGGAGCCAACTGTTCAAAGGGAATGCTTCGGTCGGCGTAAGGTAGTTTCAATTCTTCGTAGATAAAATCATCATCAAAGCCTATGTGTGCTGCATCGGTTTTAGTGCTTCCGTAGTACACCTTTTCCGGTCGTGCCCAGTAGATCGCCCCTAAACACATTGGGCAAGGCTCACAAGAAGTGTAAATCGTACAGCCTTCTAATTGAAACGAACCTAAGTTTTTACACGCATCGCGTATGGCTGTTATTTCGGCGTGTGCGGTAGGATCATTGGTAGACGTGACTTTGTTGTTGCCTTTACCAATAATTTTTCCGTCTTTGACGATCACACAGCCAAAAGGTCCGCCTTCATTGTTTTGCATTCCTTTGAGCGCCGCGGTTACGGCTTCTTGCATATAATGTTTATGATCCATTATTATCGTTGTTTTGGGTAAAGATAGATTTTAGAAGATAGATTAAAGATAAGAGTTCAAAGAGAAAAGACAGGGATTGAGATACGAAATGGGAAGTACAACATACGAAGTGATTAGTTAGCAGTCTCAGTTGGCATTGCGTGTTACTTGTTTTATTTCAGATCTAAAAATAGGCAGGTACTGATTTTGAATAAACTAGAACTTCTATTTGTATGCCTTTTCTTTTTTGCATCCCCCAAAAAAGAAACAAAAAAGTCTAGGCTTACAGAAGCTTCTCTAAATTTTTAGGTTCACTTCGCTGCATGCGCTTAACTCGGCCGCAGGCCTCAAACAGAACCGCCTGCTACGCTACGCTCAGTGCAAATTTAACAAGAAGCTTCTGATAGGCCGCTGCTGACGTTCTAAGAGACTTTAGATTCCAGAATTGAGATGTTAGATAAGAGAATAAATAGAAATGACAGGGATTGAGATACGAAATGGGAAATACAAAATACGAAGTGATTAGTTTGTAGTCGGCAGTCGGCAGTCGGCAGTCGGCAGTCTCAGTTGGCAGTGCGCGTTGCTCGTTTTACTACACATCTAGAAGTACGCTGGGATGCGGTTTAATAATACATTCTAAAATCTAATACTTTGCAAGCTGTATAATGCTTTTGATGAAGCTCTTCTACCACATTAAATATATCATCATCTTCATTAAACAAATTAAAGAACACTTTGTCCAAATTGGCGCTACTCACTCCGCTAAAGGCATTGCCATAGCCCGAAACTGCACGTGCATTGGTGATATCCAAAAAATACTGGGCCTCCTCTTCATCAAGGTCTAGAACTTTAGCATTAGAAAAGTGAACGATTTTTCCTCTTAATTTTCCTTCAAAAAGCTCTGCGACCTCTTGAAAACTGTAGTTGTACCCGTTTAAAGAAATGCTGTTGGCAGCACCGGTCATTACGAGGTAAATGATTTCGTATTCCTTGAAATAATGATCGTCCATAATCAGCGTGTTTAAACTCGCTTCCAGACCTTCAATAGTATCGCAGGTTTGATATATACTAGCCACACCAAACTGAAGCGCCAACTCTTCCAGACTTTTTTGCACTTCAGTACGTGCATCAACCGCTACATCTTCAACCCCTTCTAAACAATAGATAAACTTATCAGGATCCAGTTCATAGTTTTGGGGTACTTGGGTTCTTTTTTCTAGCATTTTTAAGTTTCATAGCATTTCATACAAAGTTAGCATTTAAAGTTCCTTTTTACATAATAGGAAGACTTACCCACGGCCATTTAAAACAATTTTCATCTTCCATTAAGTTAAGCTCCTATGCGCTAGCGGAATAAAATAAAGCATTTCAGATTGTGAATATCTCAGCTTAGATTGTGCTTGTTTGGCCTTGTGAAACGGTTATTTTTGGCATCCAAAAATTTGATTTATGAGCGTAATCTGGTACGAATGCAAAGTGAAATATCCTAAACTTGATGAAGTTTCAGGGACTAAAAAATTGAAAACAGAACCGTTTTTGGTAGACGCAGTGTCTTATACCGAAGCCGAAAAGCGCATTACTGAAGAAATGCAGTTATACCTGAGTGACGGGGAAGGGATTTTGATCACCAACATCAAAGTGGCGAATTATGCAGAGATACATCCTTTTGAAAATGCAGATCGCTGGTTTAAAGCTAAGATCTCTTTGATCGCTTTTGACGAAGAAAGCGGAAAGGAACGTAAAACTAACGAGTATCTACTGGTTCAGGCCAATGATGTCAAAGAGGCTTATGAGAACACGATGCACGCGATGAAAGACACGATGGGCGAATTTAGTATCCCATCTATTGCAGAGTCTCCTATTGTTGATGTATTCCCATATTTTACCGGTGAGGAGGAAAATTCAGAGCGCCTGGAAGAATTTCTTAGACTCAAAGAATCTGTTCCTGCCGACAACGCTGAAGATGAAGCTTTAGCGATGGAAGATTCATTAACAGCTTAACCCATAAAAAAAGCGTTGATACTTACGATCAACGCTTTTTTTATGTTGGCCTTTGCGGGAAATACTATCGCTAAGGCATTTTATTTAAGATGTTTTTTCTTATTGACCAGCGGCCAGTTCACTGGTTTTTATATCCAAGGCCTTCCTAAAGGATTGTGTATCTAAATCGTTTATCAGATCAATGACGTTAGGATACCAGTCTTCGTGATAACCCAAGGCTTCAATGCGTAATTCTTCTATGGCGCGGGCTTTGCTCCAACCTTCAAAAACAATACGATATGCTGCGCTAATCGCTCCGGTGCGATCACTACCGTGCCAGCAATGAATGAGAACCGGTTTTTCGGCATTTTTAATCGCAGTCAAAGCAGTCAGCAACTCTTCTTCTGTGAGTTCGCCTGCTCTTAATGGCATCCAAACCAGCTCCATATCTGTATCTCTGGCTTTTCGATCGTCTTTCCAAAGCCTTCTAAAATTGAGTACGGTTTTGATTCCGAGTTTATCAAGTTCGCCAAATCCTTTTCTGCTGGGTTGCTCTGAGCGGTATAAAGAATCGCTTACTTGGTATAAATTATCGAGATATTGACATTCAACTTCAGAACAAAAATCTTGAGCCATAATTGGGAAAGTGCATAAAAAACTAAATGTAAGTATTAAGGTGGACTTCATCATTTTACTTTTAATTTTCAAGTTAACGTCGTTTCAAATACTAACGTGTAATTACGTATATAGTATTCAGAAATTGTGCCAAGTACAACTTATCTCGCTTTTTATCATTATTGCGGAAGCTTAAAATAGAATGACATTTTTACCAATGCTTTTGCCGCTTTCCTGCAATTTATGTGCTTCTTTTAAATTGGCTACAGTAAAACCATTGAAGGTTGTAGTGAGTGTAGATTGTATGGTTCCCTCCTCTAAAAGCTCTGCAAGATGATTTAGAATATCAAGCTGGCGTTGCATATCTGGGGTTTGATACATAGAGCGCGTGTACATCAATTCCCACGAAAAAGTCACGCTTTTATTTTTTAAGAGATTCAAGTTTAGAGGATCACTACTACCGGTAATACTTACAATATGTCCCTGCGGTTTAATCAGCTCAGCAGCGGTTTCCCAATAGCTTTTAAGATCAACACAATCAAAAATAAAATCTACCTGCTCAATATTCTTTGCTGCGAGTTCGTCCTTGAGTTCATAATGGTTGACTACAATATCGGCGCCCATTTGTTTACACCAGTCCACAGTTTCCTTACGTGATGCGGTGGCGATCACCGTGAGATCGGTTAGTTTTTTTGCAAGTTGAATGGCTATAGATCCAACACCTCCGGCTCCGGCAAGAATAAGTAATGTTTTGCCTTTGTCTGTAGCCGGATTGTATTTAAACCGATCGAAAATAGTTTCATAGGCAGTCAACCCCGTCAAAGGAATCGCTGCAGCTTCAGCAATACTTAAATTTCTAGGTTTGCGCCCAACGATCCGTTCGTCAACCAGTTGGTATTCGGCATTACTTCCGCTTCGCGTTAGATCACCAGCATAAAAAACTGCATCTCCCACATTAAAAAGAGAGACCTCCTCTCCTACTGCTTCCACAATTCCTACTGCATCCCAACCTATAATTTTAGGACTATCTAAAACTTGGTCTTTTGCAGCATTCTGCCGAATCTTATAATCCACAGGATTGACAGAATTGGCCTGAACTTTTATCAGTAGGTCGCGCCCTTCGGGCTTTGGGATTTCAGATTCAAAAGCAATAAAGCTTTCTTCTTCAATTATAGGTAATGATTGTTTAAATCCAATCGCTTTCATCAAATTGTATTTTTAGTTTGTTGTGGGCGCCAAAGCTTTTAATATTCTGAGGCTTGCCACGAATTTAATCGGGTAGAATTACTTCATAGCTTCTTGAACGATACGTTCTTCTGTAACGCCCATTTTTTTAAGATCCTTAATTACAGATTCCATCATGGGTGGCGGTCCGCAGACATAGAATTTTTTTAATGTGGTGCTGTTGATGTTCTTATTTAAAAAGGCTTTATCAATGTGCCCGTATACATAGTCTGTATCTTCTTGTTCAGAAAGAATATTGATAAAATCCTCTTCTAAAAGGGCCTCGAGTTCCGGAGCGTAGATGATGTCTTCTTCTTTTTTATTGGCAAAGATGAGTTTGTTCCCGTTGACTTTTCCTTCTTGTTCTAATTGTTTAAAAATGGACAAAAATGGTGTGATCCCGGCGCCACCGGCAATAAAAACTCCGGTACCTTGATAAGATATTGCTCCCCAAGCCTCATCGATGATGAGTTCGTCTCCATTTTTAAGTTTACCTAAGCGTTGGGTAACTCCGTTATGGTCAGGATAGGTTTTGATAGTAAACTGTAAAACATCTTCTTCAGGTAAATTTGTGAATGTAAAGGGTCTTTTTTTCTCTTTCCATTTAGTTTTATTGATGGCTACTTCTGTAGCTTGACCTGGTGTGAAATCAAACCCTTCAGGTTTTTCAGTCTCAATATGCAAGACATCGTGGTTGATAAAATGAATTTCATTGATTTTTACGGTATAACTCATAATTTAAATTGGTTAATTCTTTTAAAGTTAAGAAGACTGTAGCGGCTTGTATACCAAGGTTTTCTTAAGGTTGGCGTTAATATTTTGTTAGGAAACATACGTTTGAAAACAAAAAGAAAGGTTGAACGCTTTAATAGCATTCAACCTTCATATCGGCATTCTTAAGGTTTACCAACTAATACCGTTCCACCAATTGATTGTCTTTAAACAACGCTCCAACAAAATTATTCTGTTTCATATTTACGAGAATGTATTGTCCGTCTGCTTTTGGACCTACTGAAATATAAGCGGCTTCGTTTGCTCCATTATCGGTCATAGTAATACTGAATTTAAAATATGGCGTATGTTGTTCGGTCTCTACCGGTGGCATAAAAAAGTCTGATGTTTTGGTCTCGATGTGCATCATCTCACCATAGGTAAATCTTCCGTTTTCAAACTTGCCCGAAATAATGGTATTGTTTTGGAAATAGATCCCGTAATCGTCAAAACAATCCCCAGAAATACACGTAGCATCTGCAATATCCTGAGGCGTGAAGGTTTTACGTCTAAGCACTTGCCCCTGATCGTAGCTGATCAATTCTCTTGAAAATCCTTGTGGAGAGCGCACCTCTCTGATGTGATCTCCTATTTTAATTCCTTTTTCAAACAGGCCTGAGGTTCGTCCTTCCCCTTCATCGTATACTGTAAATCCGTCTGGTTTACCCTCTTTAAAGTTGGAATAATAATAATCACTGGTTTTATTCTGGCTATAGCCCACACCGTTATACAACCCATTTTTATAGAAACCGTGGTATACATCGCCGGTTTCTTTATTGTAATAAAAGCCGTAACCGTTTTGGCAATTACCTTTAGAACATGGCGTTTCTTGTGCAAAACTTACTGCGCACAGAAAAAATAAACTGCTTAAAATAAGTGTTTTCATAATTGAGGTTTTTTAATCAGTAATCGAGATTGAAAGTATTTGATTTTTACAGCTTAAAGCTATAAAGGATGCCGGCACTCTTCAATACGGCAGTTGCCCTATTTACCAGTGTAGATGAACGGTGCCCAGTATTGCGGACTCGACAGGTCTACATATTTATTGTAAGATCCTTTAATAAATTCGCGTTTGACTTCAGTGCTGGCGGTGAGATAGTCTTTATTTTCCTGAAAGATCTTGTAATACAAACTTTTTGTATAGACACTTGTGCCGTAGTCATTAACAGACCAAAGTGTGGTTAACGTAGCATTAGCTCCCGCCATCAACATAGCCTGATTAAGACCTTGAACCCCATCTCCCGGAACCAATTTCCCCAAACCGGTCTGGCAGGCACTGAGAAACATAAAGTCGGTATCAATATCAAGTTGGGCCATTTCCTTTACGGTGAGCATTCCGTCCTCCCCATCTTTTGGATAACTAAACACCGAAAATGCGATCCCGCTAAGGTCAAAAACAAATGGATGCGTTACTGCGTGACTTGATAAATGAATGCTTCGGTAGTGGTGCAATGCTCCTTCCCTACTCATTTTTTTAAATTCGTTTTCGGTCATTTGAGTATCCAAACGCAAATCGGTTTTTGGCACCAATTCTTTTATCGCAAGCACTTCATCTTTTGCGCCTTTCAGGTATTTCATGGCTTCGCTGGAAAAGGTTGCAAATGCATAATCTAAAGGTTCGTTTTTCTGTAACGATTCTTCCACATCAAGCTCTAAGCGTTTAATATCTGCAGCCGATTCTAAATCACGTCCAGGATTTGCCCGCTTTTGATATTTAGCATCGCCAAAGGCAAGCACATTCTTCTCATAATTGGTTTTAGGTCGCTTGCGCAATGTAATAAGTGTACTGCCGGCAGGAACATAGCCTATTTCATAATCTTCCACGAGATAACGCCCTTCATTGTTTTTAAAACTTTCAAAAGGCAGAAAATGCAACACTCCATCTGCCGCAATGTAAATACGTTTTTTACCTTCAAACCAAGGTTCTATACGGCTCATCATATCGATGAAAAAAGAGTTTGCAATATAATCTCTATAGGCCGTATCCGTATATTCTTTACGTACCTCACCGCCTTCGTTAGGATTTAAAAAATTGCGATACAGTTCTACCAAAAGCACAAAATCACCTTTCTTGTATTGATTAAATCCTGCTTCATCCAGATTGCGGTATACCGTATATTTTGGTTGACGTAATTCGCGTTGCGCCATAGCCTTCTCGATGGCTCCAATTTCTGTATTACGATCTACATAAACCCGCATTAAAGCTCCTATGGTATTTATATATCTATAATTTATGTCGTTCTTGGTAATCACCGCAGCCATATAAACACCTTCATTGACATTACCGCGCATCACATCAACATAATATACCAAGGCCTCGTCAGCTTTTAGGCCATGCTGAATTTCACTAAGGCTTAGCGTAGGAATTTCATCTTGTGACGCGAGTAATCCATTAGCTTTTAATTCCTCCATTACAGTGAAGATTTTTTCTTTCTGATTACTCTCAAAAAAACAAGCAATCAGGTTTCCGCCTATTTTAGTAAAAAGATCAAGCTGCGCAGTACGTTGTGATCCTGTTGTTTCGCTGACTTTTGGTTTTTGAAGTTTGAAAGCTTTTTCATAAAAAGGAACTGCTTCGGCATATTTTTTCTTCATTCCCAACTGCAAACCATAATCATACAATTCAATAATATCTGTAGAATTAATATTGGTTTCAACGGCTACTGAGTTATCCTTATAAAATTTTAAGGATTGAAGATTGCTAAGCAGGGTTTTACCAAATTGAGGATGCTCTTCATAACCGTTTTGTTTCATATAGTTTACACCAGCTTCTGCATACTGAAGTCCTTTCTCTTTATCCCCGCCATAGGTCAAGGCCCTCGAAAGATTATAATACCCCATCATTTTAACATCGGGATTTGTCACCTTGTTCATAAAATTCTGAGCACCTTCTGCCAGCTTATACGCCTCTTTATAGCGCTCTAATTGCACTAATGAAAACAGCTGATTGTTTAAAGCAAGCATCAAGGTCGAATTGGAATAGGTGAATTGCGGTAGCTCATTACGCATAATGACTGCAAGAGTGATATTCTCCTCATAATTTCTATTTACCTCATTGATTTTTGAAAGAATATCGTAGAGCTTAAATTTCATCATCGGAGCAGTTTTAGGATTTGAAAACTGCAGTTTAAGCTCCGGAATTAACACGTGTGCTTGTTGCCAATTATTCCAAAATGTGAGAACGGCGAGGGTTTCTAAGGCTACATTGTAATAACTTACCGGAAAGTTACCAGCGTCCATTTGCTGTTTTACAGGTTCTAATACTTTCAAATAATGCTCTGGACCTTTTTGAATGATATCCTTTGAAGAAGCGCTGTATATAGGATTAAACTTTTCCCAAAAAACCATCATATTCTTTGAAGCCTCAGCTTTATAAACATCGAGCATACGTTGAGCTTGTTGTACTTGTGAAGCCGTAAACGTTTTTTTATAATAGTCAACCGCCCCTTCTAAGTACGTTACAGATCTTTTGAAATCCTCTGGCGGATGCGGATAAAAACTGTATTCCCAAAGCAGTTGCTTAGCTCGTGGTAGATCTTTGGCAAAAAAAGCATAAGCAATAGCAGACTGAGCCAAACGATCGTAAATAGGTTCCATATCATAGGCCGTCTGAATGAGTTGTGCTCCTATAATCGGTTCTTGAGACAAAGCAGCTCTCGAGATCCCTACTTCAAAATAGAGGTCTGTATTGGTATAAAAAGCATCTAGCAACTTGAAGCCTACGTTAAAAGCCTCCTTATTATTGCCTGCCTTCTTCAAGGCTGTAAACTTGGTGTAATTTTGATTCTTATTGATGTCGTAAAGTCCTTGCGCCCATAATGAAGAGCTAAAGACGAGCAATAAAACTAGTATTCTCATAGATCGCAGTTTTTACGATCTAAAAATAGGATTGGACGCTATGAGCAATCAATACGGCAATTGCCCTATTTGAGACGATTACTATATTGTTTTAAGAGAAACTGAAGTTTTGGAGCAATATAGCGTTCACAAAATGGCTTCTCCGGATTCCTTCGGTAATAATCGTGCAGGCTTTCTCGCGAAGCTTGAAAACGCTGAAAAGGCAAAATTTGAGTAACTAAAGGATCTTTAAATTCTTTTTGTAATTGCGCAAGAATGCGCTGTACTTCTCGTTTTTGTTCTTCGGAAAAACAATAAATCGCAGAACGGTATTTAGACCGAAAACTATGATTTGAAGTGCTTTTATGCGTGTGCAAGTGAATCTCAATAAGAATCTGTAAAGGAATAGTTTGTGGATCAAAATGAATGATCACGCCTTCTGAAAATTGTTCAAAAGGTGGGGCTGAAGCAACATAACCTTGATCTACTTTTTCAACGCCTTTTAAGGCTTGGAAGACTGCTTCGGTACACCAATGACAACCACCACCTACTGCTATTTTTTCTACTGAATTACTCAATGATTCTTACTTCTTTTAAAAATGAAATCACTTTTAATTCCGACATTTCGCAAGGTTTCAACAATTCGCCCATTTTAGTCTCGTAATAGTTAAGGCTAATGAAATCTGTCCCTCCCAACTCTTTTGCGTAAACCTTTGAACTTTTACCTTCGTTGAAATCGGTACGGGTTATGCTATACTTCCGGTTGTTATAAAAACCTTCCGAATAGCCTTCGGGAATGCGCGATATCAGAGATTTAAGCTTCATTACGAACTGCACGAAAGCATAGAACAGCCTACCTTGTCTCGCGCCCATTCGGGACGCTTGGCAAACCATTTCTCGTATTTTGGTTGGTTATCGTAAGGTTTTTTAAGTAGTTGATACAATTCGTCGATCAAGCTATAATTTCCTTCATCAGCGGCGTCGATCGCCAGCTGCGCCATATAATTGCGCAACACGTATTTAGGATTGGTCGCATTCATTGCTTTCTTACGCGCTTCATCGCTTTGCTGATCTTGCTGCAAACGTGTTGAATAAGCTTGAAACCACTGCTTCCACTGGTTTTGTATTTTTTCTGAAATCTCTTCATTAGTATAAAAAGCTTCCCAAATCAAAGTCAATCCATTAACCGAAGCATCCTTTTTAAAATCTGCCAGTTTTCTAAAGAAAATGGTCATATCAGTTTCTGCTGCTTGAAGGCATTCCTCGAGATCTGCTATAAGTTGGAGATCACTTTCCTCAGGCGCCTCGAGACCCAATTTGTCCGCCATCATTTGAAAAGATCTCTTGGCATAATCTTCTTTGTACCGATCTAAAATTTCTTCAAAGCCGTCTGCCTCCTCAACAAGTGGATAAAGCGCATTGGCCAATTGATATAAATTCCATAAGCCAATATTAGGTTGGTTTCCGTAGCGATAACGCTTGTGCTGCCTGTCGGTCGTATTAGGTGTCCAGCCCCAATCAAAACCTTCTAACCAACCGTAAGGTCCGTAATCTATAGTAAGGCCGAGAATTGACATATTATCGGTATTCATAACGCCGTGCACAAAGCCCACCCGCTGCCAATGAATGATCATCTCAAGCGTGCGCTCTGAAACTTCAGCAAAGAACTTTAAGTAGTTTTCTTTAGAAGGAGCACCCAACTCTGGAAAGTAGTTTTCAATGGTAAAGTCTACCAATTTTTGCAATCCCGCAATATCATTACGCGAAGTAAAAATCTGATAATTTCCAAACCGAAGAAAAGAAGGCGCCACCCGACAGACCACAGCTCCTTTTTCATACGCCGGATTGCCATCGTACATTACATCACGTAAAACCGAATCTCCCGTCAATGCTAAAGACAACGCACGCGTAGTTGGGATTCCTAAATGATGCATCGCTTCACTCATTAAATATTCACGAATACTCGAGCGTAAAACCGCTAGGCCATCAGCAGAGCGCGAATAAGGCGTCTCCCCTGCTCCTTTGAGCTGCAATGCCCAATGCTTATTATCTTTATCGATCTCAAATAGATTGATCGCACGACCGTCTCCCAATTGTCCTGCCCAATGTCCAAATTGATGGCCGCCATACAACATAGCGTACGGATGCGTTTCCGGTAAAACCGCATTTCCTGTAAAGACTTCTAAGAATTCCTTGCTTTCAGCCTCTTCTTCTGATATTCCTAAAGCATTCAACATTTCATCAGCAACGTGCAGTAGTTGCGGCGCTGCAGTTTCCTTAGGAGTTACAAAAGAGTAATAACCCTGCATAACCTGTCTTCTTGAATTTTCAAAATTAGGATCTGCCGGAAGCGCTTCTGTAAAAAGATTATTGATGTTGAATTGCATAAATCAGAATTTGTAGGATATTGGTTTTGTCGGTTTATTTTATGAAACTTATCAAATAGTATCTTAAATACAAAAGCCCGATCACAAACATTGTGATCGGGCTTTAAAAAACATGAAATTATGGCTGTTAACTTCCTGTGCGCAGTGAATACTCAAATTCGACTTCTTCTTCTAACCTTCCGTTATTATTGAATTGTTTATACAAACTGTTTATTTTTTCAAAAGACAAGGTCCAATATTCTTGAGGTTTTGAGTCCTTTTCATTTGCTTCCATCTTAAATGATGTGATCCTAACATTGTCTAACTTGTAAATAAGATAGTCGTTGATTCCGCCAGATGAATTTGTTGAAAAGGTTAGAATTACATTACGCAGCGTTTTATTTCTTGCCAGAAAATCAAGCATCGTATTGCTCGCAAGGTCGGTATTCTTGCCAATGCTAATCCCTGAAAATGAAGTGCGGGCACGGGTTCTTCCTGACAAAGCAGCATCGGCAATACTAACTTCCCAAGAAACTTGAGTTAACTCAATCTCCTCTTCGTGTCCTTGCTGTTGAGATTCTCCTTTAATATCCGGAAGTTTAAGATACATACTTGTTTGGGCATTCATTGTGGCAAACCCCAGTAAAACCATTAAGATTAAAGTGATGATCGTACGTGCCATAAGTCGTTCGGTTTTTGATTTTATCAAAATTAGCGGGAATGCAATAGAATTTTAGCAGGGGAATAACCCTATCTCTTGGGGCTATTCCCTTATAATTTCAGTTTTTACACATCCTTAGCATTTACTATTAAACTTATATTAAAGTGCTTAAGCGAATTGATAATGGAATAACCTTTGACTACTTTAGAGGTATAAACTATAAAAGAAAAATTATGACAACTAGAAATCAAAATGCAGGAATAGCAGCAGCGCTTTTAGGATTAGCAGGAGGACTTTTTGCTTGGTGGAGATATAACAACGCAACTCCAGAAGAGAAAGCGCGCTTAAAAAATAAAGTAAATGAGTTGGGTACTAAATTAAAAGATACTTATACTGAAGTTGAAGATACCGTATCTGACAACGTGGCTACCCTTAAAAACAAACTGGCAAAAGAACAACAAAAAGCAGCAGATCAAGCTGAAAAAATTGCAAGCTAAACCAAAAACGATATCCCCTAAATTAAAGAGCGACAAAATTGTCGCTCTTTTTTTATATCTATGATTTTCCTTTTTATAGTATTTTTAAGAAGAACTTAATCTTACAAGCTACTGCCTATGCGCTATAACTTTACTTCATTCTTACTCATTTTCTCTATTGCTTTTTGTGCTGCTCAAGATGCAAACACCTATTTCAAACCTCTAAAATACCGCAGTATCGGTCCGTTTAGAGGCGGTCGAAGCAACTCGGTTTCCGGAGTTGTTGGCGACCCATTAACCTATTATATGGGTACTACCGGTGGCGGATTGTGGAAAACTGCAGACGCGGGACAACATTGGGAAAATATCTCCGATGGATATTTCAAAACCAGTTCTGTGGGGGCTGTCGCGGTTTCAGAGTCTAATCCCAATATTATTTATGTAGGTATGGGTGAACACGCCATTAGAGGGGTGATGACGACCTATGGCGACGGTGTCTATAAATCTACAGACGCGGGAAAAACCTGGACGCATCTCGGTCTTGAGAACACGCAACAGATCGCCCGAATTGTTATACATCCACAAAATCCAGATGTGGTGTATGTGGCTGCTCAAGGCGCTATGCAAGAAGCCACTCCTGAGCGTGGAGTTTACAAATCTACAGATGGCGGTGCTTCTTGGGAACAGGTTCTTTTTGTAGATAAAAAGACCGGAAGTACCGAGCTTTCCATGGATATGAACAATCCCAATGTTTTATATACCGCAATGTGGCAGCATCAACGCACTCCCTGGAAGATGATCAGCGGCGGAGCAGGCAGTGGATTGTACAAATCTACAGACGCCGGAAAAACTTGGAAGGTTTTAAAAGAAGGCCTACCCGAAGAAATGGGGAAAATGGCGATTGCAGTAAGTAGAGCAAATCCCGATAAAGTTTATGCCTTGATTGAAAGTGATAGTGAAAAAGATTTAGGCGGACTGTTCGTCTCTAACAATGCCGGGAACTCTTGGAAAATGGTAAGCGGTGATAACAGATTAACGCAACGTGCCTGGTATTACACTGAAGTTTTTACCGACCCTAACAACGAGCAGACCGTTTACGTGCTGAGTGCTCCTGCCCTACGCTCTACAGATGGCGGCGCAACATGGGAAACACTTTCAGGAACGCACGGAGATTATCACGATTTATGGATCAATCCGGCGAATTCTAAAAATATGGTGATCGGTAATGACGGCGGGGCGGCGATCTCTTTCAATTATGGAGCTTCTTGGTCTTCTCAGGATATTATGCCCACGGCACAGTTTTACCGCATTAACACAGATAATTTGTTTCCGTATAATATTTATGGAGGTCAGCAGGATAATACTTCAATAAAAATAGCAAGTCTTTCCTTAGGCAGCGGAAGCATTGGTCGGCAGGATTGGACGTCTTCCGCCGGAGGTGAAAGTGCATTTTTAGCTTTTGATAAAGACGATCCTAGATACGTATACGGTGGAAGCTATCTGGGTACGATTGAAGTGCTTGATATGCAAACCAAAATGAGTACCAAAGTAATGGCGGCGCCCATTCAATATCTAGGGAAAGCGGCGCGAGATATGAAATATCTTTTCAATTGGAATGCGCCTATTATCTATTCACAACACGAGCCCAACACTGTTTTTCACGGCGCCCAAATGGTTTTAAAAACTACAGATCAAGGAAGAACCTGGACGGAATTCTCCCCAGATCTTACGCGTAATATAGACGAAAAACAAGGCAAAGGCGGTGGCCCGTATACGGTTGAGGCAGTAGGAGCCGAAAACTATGGAACCCTAAGCTACATAATTGAATCAAGCCACGAAAAAGGTGTATTTTATACCGGTAGTGACGACGGTTTAGTTCACCTAACCCGCGACAATGGAGCTTCTTGGCAAAACATCACACCCAATGGACTTGAGGAAACTTTGATCAACGCCATTGAGGTTTCTCCGCACGATCCGGCAACCGTATTTATCGCCACAACTCGATATAAATTCAACGACTACACTCCGGCGCTATTTAAATCTACGGATTACGGAAAAACCTGGAAATCCATAAATAATGGAATTCCATACGGCGCTTACACGCGAGTGGTGCGCGAAGATCAGGATCAAGAAGGCTTGTTATATGCAGGCACTGAGCATGGTGTTTATGTTTCTTGGAATGCCGGTGCTTCTTGGGAGTCTTTGCAGCTTAATTTACCCATCACCCCGATAACCGATTTAAAAGTGCATCAAGGTGATCTCATCGTATCTACTTCGGGGCGCTCCTTCTGGATACTTGATGATCTAAAGTTGTTACAACAATATTCAGCAAATACAGATCAATTTCAATTATTTGAGCCGAAAAATGCAATCTTCGGAAGTTGGTATTCTGCTTTAAACAGTAGCGATCCTGACTTTGACGGGACTTCAACATTTGAAGGTGTGAACCCGGCTAATGGAAGCGTAATCTACTATAATTTGCCCAAACTGAAGGATTCGACAGCACTTGAACTAACGATTAAAACCCAAGACGGAACCTTGATCAATTCCTTTTCGTCAAAAGCAGATGAGAATTTCAGCGCATATGCCGGCGGACCGTCGCCAACCCCAACACTTTCGGTTAATCAAGGTCTAAACCGTTTTGTTTGGAATGGCAGATATCCAGAGCTTCCCGGAGTACCGGGCGTGTATATTGAAGCAAGTTATGCAGGCCATAAAGTAGCGCCTGAAACGTATACCATAACGCTGACGTACGGCGCAGAAAGTCAAAGTACCACTGCAACAATTCTTCCTAATCCTAATTTAGATTTGGATGCTACTGATTTTGAAGCGTATCACGAACTCATGAACGCGATGGAGCAGCGCGTGACAGCGATGCATACGCTCGTGAACCAACTTAAAACTGCAGAAGAAGAAATCGCAAGCTTATTACCAAAATTAAAAGCTAAGAATGCAACGGCCTTAGTAGAACAAGGAGAAGCTTTGATCAACGATTTAAACGCTTGGGATTCTAAAATGGTTCAGCGCAAATCTAAAGCCTATGATGATGTTGAAAATTTTGAAAATAAATTTTCAGCAAATTATATGTTTGTAATGAATCAGACGGATAGTGATATTCCGCGGGTAAATGCTTCAAATAAAGCTGAATTTGATCGTATGAACCAAGAATGGGAATCTCTCAAAGCCGAAGGATTAAACCTTCTAGAGTCAAGAATACCCAACTATAATACAGCCTTGTGGCAAGCAGGTATTGGAGCTATACCCACTGCAGAATAATCATTCATAGGGCGATTAAATATTCAAAGGAATTTCCTCTTATCAGGAAATTCCTTTTTTTTTGGCACCGTCAAAGGCTTTAAAATTTGTTTCTATTTGTGCTTTTGAGCTTGCTTATAAGTCGTTCTTAACTATATTCGTTATATGAGAATCTATATTCTGAGCGGTATGCTCTTCTTCAGTATTCAAATAAACTTTGCTCAGGACTACATTGATTTGGCGAATCTCTCGTATTCCCTAACGCCACAAAATCAATTTGAATCGAGCAATGCTCAAACTCAGGTTGAAGAATTGGAATTTCAGTTTACGTTTCCGCAGGTTTAGATGAAAAAAATACGTTGATCGCTAATGTTATGCTTGAATCTAATGCCTTGCGCTTAGACCCGTCTTTAGCCGATAGAACTACGCTGGCTTCCTTAGGTTTAGCGCTAGGATTCAATCATAAGTATTCTGAAAAGTTAGCCATTACTTATATGATCATACCTAAAATCGCATCAGATTTAAAACAGATCACCGGTCAAGGTTTTCAATTAGGCGGTTTGGCGTTGGCTACGCTAAAAAAGAATGAAAACCTCAATTATAAATTTGGTTTATATGCCAACACCGAAGAATTCGGACTGTTTCTAGTGCCTTATGTGGGGTTTTATTATTTGAGTCCATCTAAACGTTTTGAAGCCTATATCACTACGATCAACGGCGATATCAATTATATGCTCACAGAAAAAATCAATATAGGTGGTGACGTCAATGGTCTTACATCAAGCTATGCGCTTGCTGATCCTTATTTTGGTTCTTCGCCTGAATACTTTGCCAAAAACACCACCGAATTTTTTGCGTATGTACGCTACCCTGTTGCTAAAAATCTCTTCTTAAAAGCCAAAGCCGGATACAGCATTACACGTACTTATAAAGTATTTGAACAAAGTGATAAAGTAGATTTAGGTTTGAGTTTATTTTTCTTAGGCGATGACAGAAATTTACTCAATACTCCTTTGCAAAAAGGCGCGTTATTCAAATTAGAGTTGCTCTATAGGTTTCCGCTATAAAAAAGAGGCCGCCTTTTTAGGACAGCCTCTTCATATTTTTAAGTACCGTTAGTTTAGTTTTTTGATAACGTATTCAAAGCTTTCTGGGGTACCAATAATGCTTCGGTTTCTCTTACCGTGGTGGCTTCAATCTCTAGTGTCGCTTTAAGTTTTGAACTTGCGATATTGTCAGCAATAGACAAGGTGTAAGTTCCGCCATCCAGAATCCAAGCGTGTTTCTTATCATCATAAGAAGCTAGTGATTCAGGATTGATTTCAAGTGTGATCGTTTCTGAAGCTCCCGGCTCTAATAGTGCCGTTTTTGCAAAGGCCTTAAGCTCTTTTGAGGGCTTTTCTAAAGTACCTTCAGGAGCACTCACATAAAGTTGAGCAATTTCTTTTCCGGCTACGCTACCAGTATTTTTTACAGTGAACGAAACGCTAATCGTAGCTCCTGATTCAACCTGAAGATCACTGTATTCAAAAGTCGTGTAGGACATTCCGTAACCAAATCGATAAGAAACCGGTACCTCAAACGTATCAAAATAGCGGTAGCCTACATAAATTCCTTCTTCATAGATTTCTTCTGAAGGAATACCTTGCAACGGATTGGCAGGTTTTTCGGCATTTGGATCTAAAGGAATTCCCGGGAAATTCTTGCTAGAAGGAACATCGTCTAAAGCAATAGGAAAAGTTACCGGCAACTTCCCAGACGGATTTGCTTTTCCCAGCAATAGATCAGTAATTGCGTTACCCGCTTCTTGGCCCGGTTGCCAGGTCAACAATATAGCATCAGCAAGCGTTTTCCAAGAGTTTGTTTCGGTCACCCCTCCTACATTTAGTAGCACAACTAGGGGCTTACCTTCGGCAGCAAAGGCCTTTTTTAAATCAGAAATCAATTCTAACTCTGTCTCCGTCAATTCAAAATCTCCTGCTTCAATACGGTCCTGAAACTCTCCGCTGGTGCGGCCTAGCGTAAAAATCGCAACGTCATTAGCTTTTGCTGCACGTGTCAATTCTGCTTCGGTCCACGTTTTTTCAGGTACAAGTTCGTCTTTTAAAAAGAACATTGCTTTCGGTGGAATTTTTGCTCGTTCTTCTTTCATATACACCTCATAAATAGAGGTAAGCTCCTGATCTAAATGTACATTAGCGTTTTTAAGTCCTTCAAATACCGAAACGCTGTAGGCTTTATTGACATCACCACTACCCGTTCCACCGGCAATCGTTTCATAAGATGCAGAACCGTATAGTGCGATTTTAGCGTCGCTGTTGAGGGGCAAAACCTTATTTTCATTTTTCAATAAGACCATTCCTTCTAGCGCAGCATTTCTGGCCACCGTTTTGTGACCTTCAAGATCTGTAACTCCTGACGGCTCATAGCCCTTATATGAGAATGTTTTTTTATAGGCGTTAAGTGTCGCGGTAAGGTTTCTGTCTAAAATAGACTCCTCTAAAGTACCGTTACTGATTGCTTCTTTTATCGCATTAAACTGTATTTCTGTTCCCGGCATAAGCAGGTCATTTCCGGCGCGCATTTGCGCTACCGCATCAAGACCCGCAAACCAGTCGGTCATAACAAATCCTTCGTAGCCCCATTCTTCACGAAGTAAATCGGTTAACAATTCACTATTTTCAGAAGCGTAGGTTCCATTGATCTTATTGTATGAAGACATAATCGCCCAAGGTTCGCTTTTATCAATAGCCAGTTTAAATCCACGTAAATAGATCTCGCGAAGTGCACGCTCACTCACCACAGTATTGAGTGCGGTTCTATTGGTTTCAGAATTATTTGCTACAAAATGCTTGATGGTAGCCCCCAGCCCTTCCGCCTGAACGCCATTAACAAAGCCAGCGGTGATCTCGCCAGCTAGAATTGGATCTTCAGAATAATATTCAAAATTTCTTCCGCCCAGCGGATTTCTATGAATATTGAGTGCCGGAGCTAGTAAAAAATCTACTCCATAATCACGCCCTTCAACACCAAAAGCCTGGCCAATTTGTTGGGCTAATTCAATATTCCAGCTTGAAGAAAGACTACTGGCCGTAGGAAATGCGGTCGCATAATAGGTCTTTCCCGGTGCTTGCGGCCGTACAGTATCTATACGGATACCCGCCGGCCCGTCTGCAAATACAATAGGTGGAAGATTTATTTTTGAAATGGGATAACTTGTACCTGCTGCACCGGCAACTTCAGATTTTGTGGAGCCTACTACCGCTTGTGGAGCTTCAGCACCCGCCGGAATTCCCGGAATGTCCATCCCGGTACCAATGGATAAGTAAATTTTCTCATCAACCGAAAGTTGATCTATCAATTTTTGAGTATCCTCTTGAGCAACTCCAGAGAACACCGCTAAAAGCATAATTAAAGTAAAGATTTTTGCATTCATTGTTTTGGTTTTGATTACTCAATAAAATTGAATAATCGAACAACGAAAACCTTTGATATTTATCAAATAAACAGAAAAGTCTTAAAATTTTGCGAGTACTATGGTTTAAATACGTAAACCTATAAGGATTAAGCAGACAAATCTTAAATAGTTTCTCATGGCTCTATGTGTTGAAGTAGCGGCAATAAAAAAGCAGTTCTAAACGAACTGCTTCTTACAATAAACAATTAGGTCTAGGGGACACCTAATTATAAAATTTAAAAATGAAGTGTACATTGGGGTGAAAAAGCCTCCTACATTCTTAACCAAAAAAAAATCTCAATTATGAGCTGCAAATATCAACTCTCTGATTAAAAATTGGTTTGACATTTATCAAATAATGAGTCGATTAGCAATTTCCCAGATTAATTACAATTGTCCGCGGATTCTACTGAGTGTTTCTTGCGTTATTCCTAAAAACGAAGCAATGTACGCTAAGGGTACTTTTTGTATGATGTTGGGTTTTGTTTCCAGTAAATGTACGTATCTATCTTTGGCACTTTCAAAGAGCACGTGCTCCATACGGCGTTGAGAGAAAACCAGGGATTCTGCAAACATTTTAATCGCCAGTTGGCTCAGGTCACTTTGTATTTTACTCAGTTCCATATAGGCATCGCGATGTAAAAAAATCACTGTTGAATCTTCTAAAGTTTGAATCATCAACTTACTTGGAGTTTGATGAAAATAGCTTTCTATAGAAAAGCAAAATTCTTTACTGGCAGCAAACCATTCGGTGATTTCTTTTCCGTTTTTATAATAAAACTGCCGTGCAAATCCGCTGTGTAAAAAGTAAATATGATTGCACACACTCCCCTCTTGTAAAATAAAATCTCCTTTAAGGATATCTTTAATTGTTATCTGAGATTCTATGAGCGCTCTCGCCTCTTCTTGTAACGGACTAAAAGCATCGAGAATATCTAAATAAGCGTCTATCATAAATACAAAGTTACAGCAAGGAAATATACAAATAGTCCAAATATAACGATGTAATTAATTCGCTGGTTTTCGTATGTTCAGAAAACCAGCGACTTAGATTCATTTATAGGAAAATCAACTTGTACTTACCAATCAATAGGAAAATAATCCTTTAAGAATTTTCCGCTCCAATGTTTACCCGTATTGATCCCATCAAATAAAGGATCAACCACCCGGGCAGCACCGTCAACAATGTCAAGAGGTGGCTGAAAATCGTGTTCTTCAATCTTTTTTTGCGCTAAGGCTACAGGATCTTCGTCAGTCACCCAACCGGTATCTACTGCATTAATATAAATCCCATCTTTTGCGAGACTGCCGGCTGCGGTATGTGTGAGCATATTGAGTGCAGCTTTGGCCATATTGGTATGCGGGTGCCGATCTTCTTTAAAAAAGCGATGAAATTTACCCTCCATCGCCGAAACATTAATAATATGCTTTTGACCCGTAGGCTCTCGCTTCATTAATTCTGAAAGACGGTTGCAAAGCACAAAAGGTGCAACAGAATTTACGAGTTGTACCTCCAGCATTTCGGTGGTTTCGATTTCTCCTAATTTTAAACGCCAGCTGTTTGTTTTACGTAAATCTACCTGCTGAAGATCTGCGTCTAATTTTCCTTCAGGAAACACTTCAGCAGCTTGTAGTGAATTATCAAAACTATACGGGATCTGCGATAATTTTGCCGAAGCTCTAATCCCAATTCCCGGCTCTGGACCGTGCCAGGTCACCGGCATATTTTTAGTACCACTGGCAGAAGTGCTCAAGGACTTCAATTCGTCTAAACAACCTATATGATCAGTCAATAGCGTTTTTACAACTTGCGGGAGTTCGCTTAAAGCAGTCTCTTCTTTAGCAATTAAATGCTGATAAAACCCGGCCGGTCTGCGTACGGTTTGCGCAGCGTTATTGATCAAAATATCCAGGCGTTCATAGCGCTGCTCAATATAATTGCAAAAGATCTCCACACTGGGAATATGCCGCAAATCAAGACCGTGAATTTTTAAGCGGTTTGCCCAAACGTGATAATCCTCTTCTTTTGAAAATCGATAGGCAGAATCAACCGGAAAACGGGTCGTGGCGATTACGGTAGCTCCTGCGCGCAGTAACATCAAGGTAATGTGGTATCCAATTTTTAACCGTGAACCGGTAATAATCGCCACCTGTCCTGTAAGGTCTGCGGTCTGAAAGCGCTTTGCATAATTAAAGTCACCACAGCTCGTACACATCGTATCATAAAAGTGGTGCAGTTTAGTAAACTCTGTTTTACACACATAACAATTACGCGCAGTTTGTAACTCAGGTGTTTCTAGCGTTTCAAGTTCTGCGGCTTGAAGTAATTTTGGCGCGGTAAATACCGAAGCTTCACGCGCACTGCGTATTCCAGTCACTTTTCTGGACGCTCGATCTTTGGCGGCTTGTTTACGCTTCTGCGCTTTTTTAGCATCTTTTTTTCGTCTTGAAAATTCATCGCGATCAGGTCGAGATAATTTTCCGGAAGCTTTTAAGATTGCAATTCGATCTTCACGATCTAATTCAAATAAAAGATTAGTATCAGTATTGAATTGTTCTAAAACACGTAAACAAGTTTGTAAATCTTCTTGAGAGATCTCCCTGTTCACCGTGGATTCTGATGCATTCATGAATAAAAATTAATGGGCGAAAATTAGAGTAAAAAACAATGCTGTAACCTTATCACTCGCTATATTTTTAGGTTTAATTATTATTTAACGAGGCATTTAAAAAGACTTCTTTAACTTTAACATTTTGGCACCTTCCCGCCAACTGTAAATCTTTTAAAATCAAGCATAAATTCTAATCTATGGCCATCACTCCATTTATTGACGATCAACAAAACTGGTATAAAGACGCGATAATTTATGAACTGCACATCAAAGCATTTTTTGATAGTAATGGCGATGGAATAGGTGATTTTGAAGGCTTGTTGCAAAAGTTAGACTATCTGGAAGATCTGGGCGTAACGGCCATCTGGTTGCTGCCATTTTACCCTTCGCCCCTGCGTGATGACGGCTATGACATTGCAGATTATTACAGCATCAACCCGTCCTACGGTGAGATCGAGGATTTTAAACGGTTTATTGAGGAAGCACACAAACGCGGACTTAAAGTAATTACCGAGTTGGTAATCAATCATACTTCAGACCAGCACAAGTGGTTTCAACGGGCGCGTAAAGCTCCTGCGGGATCCAAATACCGGGATTATTATGTATGGACTGACGATGTAGAAAAGTACAAGGATGCCCGAATTATTTTTACAGATACAGAACCTTCTAATTGGACGTGGGATGCCGAAGCAGGCGCATATTATTGGCATCGTTTTTTCTCTCATCAACCCGATTTGAATTTTGACAACCCTGATGTTCAGCAAGAAGTTTTTAATATTATGGACTACTGGTGCGAGTTGGGCGTTGATGGATTTCGGCTTGATGCAGTTCCTTATCTTTTTGAGCGCGATGGAACCAATTGCGAAAACCTGCCGGAAACACACGTTTTTCTAAGAAAACTACGGGCACACATCGACTCAAAATATGATCATAAATTACTTCTCGCAGAAGCAAATATGTGGCCGGAAGATTCTGCAGCCTATTTTGGTGATGGCGATGAGTGTCATATGAATTACCACTTCCCTATTATGCCGCGTATGTTTATGGCGGTCAAGATGGAAGATCGTTACCCCATAATGGATATCATAGATCAAACTCCAGATATTCCCGAATCCTGCCAATGGGCGATCTTTTTAAGAAATCACGACGAACTCACGCTCGAAATGGTGACAGACGAGGAGCGTGATTATATGTATAAAGTTTATTCTAAAGACCCTAAGGCAAAAATTAATGTGGGCATCAGGCGTAGGCTTGCTCCCCTACTCGATAACAATCGCAATAAAATTGAGCTGATGAATGTGCTGTTGTTCTCGCTTCCGGGAACACCGGTGCTGTATTACGGCGATGAGATAGGTATGGGAGACAACTTTTATTTAGGAGATCGCGATGGCGTGCGTACCCCAATGCAATGGACCGCCGACCGAAACGCCGGTTTCTCGATGGCTAATCCACAAAAGTTGTATTTACCAACGATTATAGACCCCCAATACCGGTCAGAATCGGTGAATGTAGAAGCCCAGCAAATGAATCCGTCTTCCTTGCTTTGGTGGATGAAGCGCGTGATGCATATGCGCAAAAGTTTTAAAGCTTTCGGGCGTGGAGATATTCAATTTTTATCGCCTTCTAATGCCAAAATTCTTGCTTTTACGCGTACCTATGAAGATGAAACTATTTTAGTTCTAGCCAATCTTTCGCGCTTCTCGCAGGCAGTAGAATTAGAATTGGAAGATTATATCGATTATATTCCTGTAGAAGTTTTCAGTCATAATAAATTCCCCAGAATAACTAATCGGCCTTATTTATTTACTCTGGCACCACACGGGTATTATTGGTTCGCATTGACGCATCGTGCGAGCGAAGCACAGGATGGTCCCTTGCCCCAAGTGAAGACTTCTTCTTGGGAAAGCTTGTTTGATGCTAAAAGTGTAAAGCTGCTAGAACGTAAAATCTTGCCGGCGTACTTTAAGAGTAAATATTGGTTTGGTGATGCGAACAGAATTATTCAGTCGATGCACGTTACCAATATGCTCGACCTTTCTGACAGCACTGTTTTGGTTAAGAATTTGATCGTGGAAGTTAACTTTAATGAAGGGCTCCCTGAAATCTATCAATTGCCTGTTTCCTTTATTGCCAACAGTCAGGAAAGTCTAATTGAAGCCATTCCGTATAAAGGGATTTTAGCCGAAATACAATTAGAAGATCGTGCCGGGTTACTCGTAGATGCGGTGTATGTAGCACCTTTTAGAGCGCAATTGTTCTATGGTTTGCAGGAAGGAAAAACGCTTAAATTCGGTAAAGAAAAACTTACGTTTAACCGCGGAAAAATCACTCCCGATGAGAAAATCAAGGATGTGAATTCCCGTATTATCGAATCGAAGCAGAGCAACACATCTATCATTTATGATCATCGTTACTTTTTAAAACTGTATCGCCGCCTGGATAATACCATCAACCCTGATGCAGAGCTTGCGCAGTACCTTACCGAAACGGTAAAATTTGCGAATACACCTGATTATATGGGGAAACTCGTGTATCATACCGAAAAACGCAACGAAGCGGTTTTGGGGATGATGCAAGATCTCGTGACCAATGTAGGTACGGGCTGGGTGAATGCAAAAGATGCTGCTCATCGGTATATGGAGCGAATTGAGACACAAGCGCAGGAACTTCAGCCGGATTATGACAAGACGCTACGTACACAGCCTTTAGTTTTTGAAGCCTTACACGAACCTGAAAGCGAACTTATAGAAAGTTTATTTCCTGAACGTATAAGTTTATTAGGACGCCGCAGTGCCGAAATGCATCTGGCTCTTGCCAGCCATAAAGAGCTTAGCGGTTTTGAACACGAAGCATTCTCTTTGCACTATCAGCGTTCTTTGTATTCTTCGTTGCAGCGCGTGACTCGCGAAGCGTTTGAGAATCTACGCCGTTCTATACCCAGTTTGCCGACAACGATTCAAGCGGAAGCTGAAGCTGTTTTACAGCGTAAAAATGAAGTACTGGCGTGTTTTAAACGTGTTTTTAAACATAAGATCAATACGGTGAAGATCAGAACGCACGGCGATTTTCAATTGGGACAATTGTTATGGACAGGAAAAGATTTTGTAATCATTAATTTTGAAGGTGAACCTTCGCGTCCGTTTAGTGAGCGTCGTATTCTGCGCTCGGGCTTGCGTGATGTTGCGGCGATGATTCGCTCATTTCATTATGCAGCTTACAGTCCGTTGATGCAGCAAAATTATGCCGAAGAATATCGCGAGGAACATTTAGAGCAATGGGCAGAAGCTTGGTATTATTATGTGTCTCGTTTTTATCTGGACGGGTACAAATCTACACTTCAAGATACCGACTTGATTCCGGATAATGATCGGGATTATAGCGTGCTTCTGGATACTTTTCTATTGGAAATAGCCGTGGGCGAACTCAATAGCGAACTTAACCACAGACCGTTATTTGCTTTAGTTGCGCTGCGCGGAATTCAAGCTGTTCTTGACGGTATTTCAACGGAATAATTCAAATGGATTCAAAATCTGACATGTTTTTCAAGCAAGCCACCAAGTGGAAAGAAGAATTGGCGTATTTGAGAAGTTTAGTGCTGGATTCAGAATTGTGTGAAACCTTTAAATGGCGCAATCCCTGCTATACTTATAAAAATACTAATGTATTAATCCTTAGTAGTTTTAAAGACTATTGCGCTATCAGCTTTTTTAAAGGCGTACTGATCGACGATACTTATAATTTACTTGAAGCACCGGGTGCTAATTCACAATCTGTTAGATTATTACAATTTTATTCGGTAGATGAAATAGTCAAGAAAAAACAGTGTATCCAAGATTATGTTCAGCAAGCTATTTCTATAGAAGCTTCCGGTCAGAAAGTAGTTTTAAAGAAAACAGAAGCATTTGATTTTCCTGACGAACTTCAGCAAAAATTTAAAGAAGACCTCCCTTTTGAAAAGGCGTTTAAGGCATTAACTCCCGGCAGACAGCGTGGTTACTTATTATTTTTCGGCGGAGCAAAACAAGCCAAAACACGCATAGGGCGTATTGAAAAATATACCTCCCGAATTCTATCTGGAAAAGGTATCAACGACTGCACCTGTGGTTTATCAAAACGGCTTCCCTCCTGCGATGGTTCGCATAAATACCTGTAATCGCATTGCGATGTGATTTTTTGGATAATATTAGATCATTATAGCTTTGGTAATTCTTCTAATTTTAAAGTTTCGATCTAAATACATTCCATTGAAAACATTTTATTTTCTACTCTTCCTCGCTTTCTTAATCTCGTGTAACACTGAAAACAAACCTATTGTGCCCATTCCGTCAAACGCTCCTAATCAGGCTCAGCTTAAACAGATCGCGCGGCAGTATGGGATGTTTATTCATTTTAGCATCAATACATTTAATGATATTCCATGGTCAGACGGGTCGCTGCCTGCCTCTTCTTATAATCCTACAACCGTAGATGCCGAACAATGGGTAAAAACAGCAAAAGATGCAGGGATGAATTATATCATTCTTATTTCTAAACATCACGATGGTTTTTGTTTGTGGGACAGCGCGTACACTGATTATGATGTTGCTAGTAGCGGAAATGGCACCAACGTGATCGAAGAAGTCGCCAAAGCTTGTAAAAAATTTGATATTGAATTAGGCTTGTATTATTCTCTTTGGGATCGAAAGGAAAACGGCAATGCTTACATCAATGGCGAGAATACCGTGCCATATACCTATGTTAAAGATTCTGTAGCAGATCAAAAATACAATCGTTTTATGATCAATCAATTAAATGAATTGATTGATATTACCCAACCCTATACCGACTTTGTTGAATTTTGGTTTGATGGCGGTTGGACCAAAGAGCATAACAGATGGCCTCTGAACGATATTTATCAAACCATAAAATCAAGAGTTCCCGAATGTCAAATAGGTGTCAACTGGAGTATAGGATTACCTGAGAATATAGATTATCACGCGGTGTACCCCGAGGATCAAAAAGAAGGCTATCCTATTAGATATTTTCCGAGTGATTTTAGATTAGGGGACCCTATGCTTCCAGCCAATCCTGACCCTAAACTGTTTACACACAAGGGTAAAACCTACTATATGCCTTGGGAATCTACCGTTTGTCTCAGTGAGCGGTGGTTTTATAACACCACAGATTCTACCTATAAAAGCATTGCGCAGCTCACTGATTTATACCAAAAAGCTACGGCACAAAACAACATTCTAATCTTAAACGCACCGCCCAATCGGGAAGGAAAAATTAGAGCAAAAGACCAAGAAATTCTGCTAGAATTAAAAGGACAGATTGATAGTTTAGAAGGGTCTTTATAATTCAAGGTTTTTAATCCTGCTATTCCGTATATAAAATTCTCTCAAATTAAGTACTTTTCAGACTTCATTTAAGAGGTTTACAAATGGTTTTTGCACAGCGTTTAAGTTTTGTTCTTGTTTTCTTTTTTACACTCGTCACTTCGGCGCAGACTGATAGTACCACCACAGTTGTGGATTCTGTTCCGGCTGTCACAACCGGTGATGATTTTGTAAAAAAACTCGCCGAATTAGAAAAACAGCGTTTTGCAGATTCAATACGCCGTGCCGATCTCGAAGCACGCTTAGATGCAGTGAGCTCTACAAACAACAGAGAGCGTACGCAATTAGAAGCTCAACTCAAGCAGTTTGAAACCAAAGAAAGTGAACTTCTAGAAAAAAAACGTCTTCAAATAGAAAGCCTCAAAAAAACTACCAGAGGTTTTCCGGTTGCAGGTTTTGAAGATGATACGTTGTTCTTAATCTATAATCGATTAGGAAGTTTTTCGGCACAAGAGCGCGCCAATGCGATCAGTTCGCGTATCAAGCGTCTCACCGAGACTTTAGAATTCTTCTCTGATTCGCTCAAAGTGAATGAAAATGAAGCTACCGTTGATGTAATTTATGGCAATCAAACCATCGCCAGTGTTACTGAAGTGGATGCCTTGTGGTTTGAAACCACGCCGCTGGCATTAGCCACCTCGTACAAGGAGATCATTGCCGATGCAGTGACCGTTTACAAGGAAGAACACAGCCTGATCAATTTACTGAAAAGCATCGGTATGGCCCTGCTGGTGATCATCGTGATGGGATTGATCATCAAATACGTGTTGCGTTTATTCAGATGGACGGCTTTAAAAATTCAACGTCAAAAACATAAACGCCTCAAAGCGGTTACCGTTAAAAACTATACACTTTTAGATACCGAGCGTCAAGTACATGTATTACTCTTGATCAATCGCATATTAAAATGGGTTACGGTGCTGCTGGCCATTTATATCGCGTTACCGCTCATTTTTGGCTTTTTCCCACAAACAGAAGCCTTTGCACATGAACTGTTAGGATACATTATCAATCCCATTAAAGGGATTTTTCTTGCCATCTGGAATTATCTACCAAACATCTTTGCGATCGTTGTCATCATTGTGGTATTTAGGCTATTGCTGAAATTTTTAAATTTTTTAAAAGTTGAGATCGCAGAAGGCCGCCTGACCTTTAACGGGTTTTACCCTGATTGGGCCAACCCAACCTATCAATTGGTACGTGTGCTAGTGATCGCTTTTGCCTTTGTGGTGATTTTCCCGTATTTACCTGGAAGCGAATCTCCCGTTTTTCAAGGGATCTCAGTGTTTTTAGGTTTCCTTTTTACCTTTGGTTCTGCGGGGTCACTTTCTAACGTGATCGCAGGATTAGTACTTACCTATATGCGCTTGTTTAAAATAGGTGATCGGGTGAAAATTGGTGAAATCGTAGGCGATGTGATCGAAAAATCTTCTTTGGTGACTCGAGTACGGACTCCCAAAAACGAGATCATTTCTATTCCTAATTCTACGGTGATGAGCAGTCATACCATCAATTACAGCAGTGATGCGCCGGAAAAAGGGTTGATCATTCATACCACTGTGACTATCGGTTATGATATTCCGTGGAAGGTGATGCACCAGACGCTTATTGATGCTGCATTACGCACCGATCTGGTTTTAAAAGATCCGCAACCCTTTGTGTTGCAAACCAGTTTAGAGGATTTTTATGTGGCCTACCAGATCAATGCCTATGTACGCGAAGCCAATAAACAAGCTTCCATCTACTCTAACCTGCATCAAAATATTCAAGATGTATGTAATGAAAACGGTATAGAGATTCTTTCGCCGCATTACCGTGCTGCCCGCGATGGCAATCAGAGCACGATTCCATCTGATTATTTACCTAAAGATTATGTGGCTCCGAGTTTTAATGTGAAAACGCAAAGCGATTCTAAAAAGTCTGAATAACTAAAGAAAGGTTCTAAGTCTAAGAATGTAGCTCTTTGTAGGTAGATGGACTCTCCCCAACTTGATTTTTGAAGAATCGAGAAAAACTGCTTAGCGAGTTAAACCCTAATTGAAATCCTATTTCTTGTATGGTGGCTTCACTACGAATCAAAAGGCGTTTAGCTTCGGTAATTTGACGCTGTTGGATGATTTGTTTCGCCGTGCGTTGAAGTTTTTCTTTTAAGATCTGATTCAAGCGTTTTTCACTAATCCCCATTTTAGTTGCATAATAAATACTTTCCGTTTCTTGGAGGTAGTAGGTTTCCATCAATTTTAAAAACTCATAAATGCGTTTTTGATCCAATTCCTGCGGTGCATAATGCGTTTTTTGAAAGCGAATTAATTGAAGCATTAACGCCTTTAAAATAGTCTTGAGCACAATGTAAGAACACTTATCGTACGCATATTCCTCTTTTAAAAGAACAATTGAATGCTGAATCTGGTTAGATATCCATACATTCTGATTTAAATGCAAACAGCGACTTCCATTAAAAAGCTGCATTACGTCGAGCGCATATTCCTGATCATCTTCTTCGATAAGTTCGCGCTCAAAATTGATAAACATACCCTCGCTATATTTATAAGCCTCAGCAGCAAAAGCTTCGTTAAGCGGCTTTAAATATAATTTTGAAAATGCTTGATCTGAAGAAAAATAAAAGCCAAACGAATTTTCAGAAAGTAATTCAGTGTCTTTATTCAAAGACTCTAGGAGCTGTATTTTCTGTTTCCAAACGGTAGTATGCATATACAGGCATTTCCTGTAAAAATACTAAGATTAGCAGTACAAAGCCGAAATGCATCAAGCAGCTTCAGTTTTATGTATTCAAAACTTTTTTAAATAGTATAAAGAGAACCAGACAAACGAGTATACCAAATGCGGCAGCAACCCAATAAATCGTAATATAGTCTTTACTGATAAACGTTATAAATGTAGATAAAAACTGCCCGCCAAAAATACCCATCGAGTAACGGCCCAAATTTTTACCCCTTGTTTCCGGCGTACTTGCCTCTACGGTCATATGATTCAGTAACGGCACGGTAAGCCCAAAACCAATCCCTATAAAAATAGCAGCGAGTATCAGAAACGCGATTTGATGCGTAGCGGCAAAAACCACATACCCAAAACAAAAGAATAAAAATCCGATAGCGACCGTTTTGGCATCTCCAAACTTACTAACCACTTTGGGCATTTGACTTGCTGTAGCAATTGCCATTAGCGAAATGAACGCCATATAATACCCGATTATAGATTCTGAAAAATCAAATCCTTGATCTAAATACAGCGGAAGCGTCACAAACGATACAAAAAACAAAACCATCGCCGCTAAGGACGCAGCACAGATCGCCCAGATGGTTTTTTGAGCAGATGGTTTATGCTGAGTTTCTCTTGTTTGCTCGGCTTCGGTTGGAGTGTTCTTAGGGATGGTGGTATAAAGCAGAAAAAGGCAAAACAGTGCTGTCAAATAAATATAGAAGGGTGCTTGCCAGTGCCATTCGCCTAAAATACCGCCAATGGACAGAAACACCACCCCGCCCAATTCGATCGCCATTCCTTGCCAAGCGATTATTTTCATACGTTTAGGACCTGAAAATAATTGAGCAATGAGTCCGGTTACTGAAACCTGAATAGCTACGGTGGCTGCCCCTAACAAGAAGCGATCGATCAGCAACAGGTATTGGTTGCCCAAATAAGCTCCGATCACCCCAAGAATTGCATACGGAATGCGACCAAGGGCCAGCAGTTTAAATGGACCTAAAACATTGGTGAGTTTACCAATTAGTGGCGCAAAAACCAATACGCCCAATGCCGGTAACGTGATCAGCAAACTCGGCGGAAAATTAAAATCAGTTGCTTCAATAATTCCTGATAAAGCCGGTGCAATCGCACTACCCACCATTATAGTTAAGCTGCTGATTAAAAGCAGCGTAAAAATACCAAGTTTAGAAAGTGTGTTCATACCGCAAAAGTGCATTGCGGTTTTTAAAATCACTTGTCACTTTTGCTAAGATGCTATACATATTTAGAAATGTGAGATCTATTGCAATTATGAATCGCAAAAAATTGAAAATATATTAATCCGAATTACGGAGCTTTCCGGTTGAGTTTAGAGATATAGAAACTGCTGATCAAAATGAGTATCCCACCTATATAGGTATTCCAGCTGAGTTGCTCGTTCAAAATGAAAAAACTCAAGAGTACTGCGCTTAATACTTCCAAATACATCAAAGAAGCGGCGGTAGTGGCATTGAGGTGTTTTAGACCGAAAAAGAACAGTCCAAACTGCACGATCCCGATAAGTAGTCCGTAAAAAACGCCAATTCCCATATGGGTCAATGCAACATCCTTTAAACCGAATAAAAAAGGAATGAATAAAACCGCTCCTGCTAAATTTTGATAAAAAAGCAATTGGTTGCGGTTGCAGTCTTGGGTTTGCCGTTTAAAGATCGAAACAAAAAAGGCATAACCTACCGCAGCAAGAATCGCAGCAAGCATTCCTATAAAATCCCGAGATTCAAAACTGAATTCTTTATCAGCATAGGTGAAAGCAATTCCGCCGAAGGCTAAAAGCATAAATAAAACTTGTTTCTTGCTAATGGGAGCTTTGTAAACCGTAGTTTCAATAATGGTGATGAACAGCGGATATATGTAAAACAGAACAATAGCATTACCTACTGAAGTATATACAAAAGCCAGCAGAAAAAAATAAGTACGCACCGCATTGATCACCGAGGCCAATAAGAGCATTCTGGTATTGCCTTGTACTTTTAACTGCCTTGCTTTAAGCAATCCCGGCAGCAAAAACAATACAGGAACTCCCGCCCGAAACCAACCGATAGCACCGGTAGATAAACTGGGCATCGCTTTTATAAGAATCCCGTTAAATCCGGCGATTAGCGCGGCAAGAATTACGGCATAAATGGCTTTGTTTTCCATAATTTAGGTGATGTCTTTCCACCAAGGATCAACTTGTGCTGGTTGATCGAGGTGCATTAACTGTCCTAATTTTGGCAAGGTGTACTCTAAATGCTTTAGTTGGGCCGCTGCTGTAAAATCTTCCGCAGGTGCGGTCCACGAATGAAAAGCCAATTTAAATCCACCCCAATGATACGGTGTCGCTCGTTTTATTTGAGCATCACAAGCGGCTTGTACAGCCTCATCGGGCAGCATATGTATCGCTCGCCAGCGCTCGTTATATTGACCACATTCTACAAAACCCAGATCAAACGGGCCCAAACGTTCTCCTATTTCTTTAAAATGAGCGCCGTAGCCGCCATCTCCCGTATGAAATAAAGCTGTTTTATCAGTTTTTAATACCCAACCGCCCCAGAGTGATTTGGTTCTATCGCGTAAGCCTCTTCCTGAAAAATGCCTGCTCGGTGTAAACGTAATCTCAATATCTGCAAACGTGTGGGAGTCCCACCAATCAAATTCGGTAATGGTGTGTGGGGCGGCACCCCACGCCTCTAGGTGTCTGCCACAACCCAATGCAACATAGTAATTCTTGACTTTGGGAAGCAGTTTTTTAAAACTTGCATAATCCAGATGATCGTAGTGATCGTGTGTGAGTAACATCAGATCGATTTGCGGGAAATCATCGATCAATTGCAAAGTGTTTTCTGAAAAACGCGCACTTTTTGTGGGAGCAATTGGTGCTGCATCCGGACCAAGCATTGGGTCGATTAAAATGGTTTTTCCGGCCAAGCGCAGCAAATAAACACCGTGCCCATACCAGATATATTTTAAGAAATCATCTGGCGCTAAAAATGACGTTTTATTAAAAGCCTGAATGGGTAAGTTTTGTTGAGGAATGGTGTTTCCTTTAGAGAAAAACATTTTCCAAAGCATACCGGGCATTTCCGCGAGGCCAATATCCATTGTGGTTTCTTCCAGATTTTGAAAACTACCCGACTTCCAATTGGGAGATTGGGCGTAGCGTTTTTTCAATTCTGGAGTGATTTTTCCGCCAAATTGTTTCAGCATAGTGAATTTTTAATCAATTAATTACGGCCTTTTCGCATACGCTTAGGACCATACCACAGCCAAAATCCGGTAATGGTAAACAACAGCAAAGCAATGCTCATCACCAGTGTGTAAACCAATTTGATATAGCCGCCCGTTCCCAAATAATTATCGAGTATCGAGCCGTCGTGAATATTCTCGATCACGTCTGAGCGCCGCTTACCAATGTGCAAAACATTGCCGGTAGCACCATCTAACTGTATTCCGTAATAATGGCCGTCAAAGATAAATTTGACGATTCCTTTTTCATTCCTTACATCAATACGATCTAGTTTAGTTGACAAGTCTGCCGAAACAGAATCGTGTAAAACCTGTATCGCTTGCTCTTTTAAATCCTCTAACGGAAGCCACTGTGTTAAATCGGTTGTTGTGCCTTTTTGGGTTTTTGGTAAGAGTAGATCTCCGCTGTTTTTCTTGATGCCCAGCAGTAATCCTGAAATCGAAATCACAAAAAAGAATACAAATAATAAAGCGCCCATAGCCCGGTGAACGCTTCTAAATTGTCTAAGTAGTTTGGCCTGCTGCTTGCGCTTGTGTTGTCCTGTCATAAAAAGCAGAAAAGAATCTGTATTGCGTTGAAGTAACCAAAAATAAGCTTTTAGAGCCTAAACCGCTTACATCTCCGGCTAAAGCTGTAACCTCAGATTCGTTGATATTTTTATACTTTCGCAAGGCGAAAAAAATAAGTCTCTTGGCCTCACCACAACATTTTCTCATATTCAAACCCTATGGCTACATCAGTCAGCTGAGCAGTAATGATTTACGCCAACGGCGGAAGAAAAAATTCCTTGCTGAACTTTACGATTGGCCAGAAGGAATTATGCCTATTGGACGGCTTGATGAAAAGTCAGAAGGCTTATTACTAATGACAACCGATGGTGTTCTGAGCGATCACATCAACCGAAGTGGGATTGAAAAAGAATATTATGCTTTGGTGCACGGCGTGCCCACCGAAGCCCAACTAGATCAGTTGCGAAAAGGAATAGAGATAGGCCTAGAGGGCAAAAAATATACTACAAAACCCTGCGAAGTACAAAAGCTAGTGGAAGTACCGGCGCTGCCCGACCGCGGAAAAAAAATAAGAGATTCCCGCCACGGACCAACCACTTGGTTGAGCATCACCATCACCGAAGGTAAGTTTAGACAGGTGCGCAAGATGACTTCTGCAATTGACTGCCCTACGCTAAGATTAGTACGGGTACGCGTGGGGAATTTAAAACTCAATACTATGCAACCGGGCGAAGTATTAGCTTGGGATGGGGAGGTTTGAGTTATTCATCTTTAGAAAATCTTGCAACCACTCTTAAAAGTTCTTGATCTTTAAGCTCATTTACTAATGCCACTAAATCATTTTCCTTTTCAGGATTCCCTTCTGAAACTTCTGCGATAATAACACTTAACATACTTTTTATCATACATTGTGTTTCAATTATTTCCGAGAGCATTTCCGAGGGATTAGTTGCTGTTTTACTCAAAATATCCTTTAAATCCATAATTACTAAGATTAGTTCAAATTATTTACAACCTCCCCGCTTTTATCTGTCTATCTGCGTAATCTACTGCACGGGCGGTTAGCGCCATATAGGTAATACTGGGATTTTGGGTGCCGCTACTGGTCATACACGCGCCATCAGTAACAAAAACATTAGGTACCGCATGTATTTGATTCCATTTGTTGAGTACGCTGGTTTTAGGATCACTACCCATTCGGGCGGTACCCATCTCGTGAATACACGCGCCGGGAGCAGTAAGATCATTGTAGCTCCATATATTTTCAACACCTGCAGCTTCTAGCATTTCAACGGCACATTGCACGCCATCCTCACGTAGTTTCATCTCGTTATCACGCAATTTGGCATCAAATGTAATGATGGGCATTCCGTGTTGATCGCGCTTTTCAAAATCTAAAAACATTCGGTTTTCGTGATAAGGCAACATTTCTCCAAAACACGCCACCGAAACATTATACGGCCCCGGTTTAAAGATGGTTTCTTTAAGCTCCACTCCTATTGTTTCTTCCGGAACGTGTGCTCCGCGGGAAATATTTCCTTGGTAGCCAAAGCCTCTCAGGTAATCCGCGCGTTTTGTTTCATCATCAATATTTCTAAACCTCGGAATGTAAAACCCGTTGGCTTTGCGGCCTTGATAGTACACATCTTCAAAACCGGGATAGGTACCGCCGGCTCCCATTCCGTAGTGATGATCCATTAAATTATGGCCTAGTTCACCGCTATCGTTCCCCATTCCGTTAGGGAAACGCTCAGACCTGCTGTTTAATAATAAGGCGGTAGTACCTACCGTGCTTGCATTACAAAAGATAATACGCGCTGTAAATACCGTTTCTTCTCCGGTATTGGCATCAATCACACGCACACCGGTAGCTTTTTGCGTTTTTGGATCGTAACAAACTTCAGCAGCGATGCTAAAGGGTCGCACAGTAAGATTACCGGTTTCGCGAGCAACGGGCAATGTCGCAGACTGACTGCTGAAATACGCACCAAAAGGACAACCCCGCCAACAGCGGTTACGAGTTTGACACTGGCCGCGTGTTCCCAAATGCACCTCGGGGTCGTACTCCGATAAGTTGGCAATACGCCCCGGAGTCACCACTCGTTCCGGATATTTAGCGTTTACCTTTTCTCTAAAATCCTGTTCGGCACAATTGAGTTCAAAAGGCTTTAAAAATTTTCCATCAGGAACTTGTTTCAAACCTTCGGCTTGGCCACTCACCCCAACAAAAGTTTCAATCTGATCATACCAAGGTTCAATATCAGCATAGCGTATGGGCCAGTCTATCGCGATGCCTTCCTTTTTATTGGCTTCAAAATCAATATCGCTCCAGCGGTAACAATGCCGGCCCCACATAATTGAACGCCCACCAACGTGATGCCCGCGAATCCAGTCGAAGCGGGAAAGCTCTTCATACGGGTATTCATCATCTTTGTTAATAAACGGCTTATTATCTTGATTAACCCACCAGCTTAACCTATTCTGTTTAGGATAATGCGCGTCTATTTCCTTTTTAGGAACGCGCCCATTGTACGGCAAATCCCAGTTATCATCGTTCGCCGTTTCATAATCGCTGATATGTTCCACATCCCGACCGCGCTCGAGCACTAGCGTCTTATAGCCTTTTTTACACAGTTCCATTGCCGCGTAGCCACCACTGATTCCGGAGCCTACTACAATAGCGTCATATTGGGTGTTCATTGTATCTTCGTTTTTCATATTGCCCAGGCTTTTCCATTAAGTTCTTCAAGAGGTACACACGGTAAAAAAGGTCCCGGCACCGGTAAATAATTCAAATGATTTTTAGCGATCGTTTCAGTATTTAAATAATAATTAACTGATTGATTTTTAATAGCTAAAAGAACACTACGTGCAGCGTTAGTTGAATCTTCCCTAGAAGTGATAAGTTCTTGAATATGCGCCGTTTGCTCCTCAGGATCTAAGTAAACAAAAGACTGCCCGTCTATGGTATTGAGGTAATCTTTTAAAGCCGAAAATTGCATTGAGAAATTTGCTTGATCTGTTTCTGAATAAAGTCCGGCGATCATATGATCTAGCATTTGCGGAACCCCAACTTCTGATGCCGAAGGACTATCAGTCGCCGGAATTAAAGTATCTATAACCGCAACCAAAAATGGCAAATCGTTTTCATTGAAGAATTCCGGATCGAATTCTGGCGCTTTTGGTTCTGCTTTGCACCCGGAAAGCAAGCCGCTAACGAGCGGCGTAACAAAAACTGCTCCTGTGCCCAGCGTAAGCAGTTTAATGGTATTTCTACGTTTCATACTTCTATTGTAACTACCTCGTGGCTAAACTCAAGGCATTTGTTTCGAGCAAATTATAAATTTCAAGGGAAGCTTCAGTTGATCAACCGATTAGCCCACCAATTCGTTAAAAATGCATTTAAAGTTTAAAAAGTACGAAATTTTATAACACTATTTTTACAGAATTATTAAAATAAATAGCTTCTGTAAAAGTCTTTGACGTGTTTGTGAAGATTATCTTTTTGATACTGAAATAAGTTTATAACGCTTCCTGACCAGCGAAAGCGTTACAATGCCAACTGTAGAACCTCTAGCTATTTACGCTTATTTCTTCGGTTGTAGTTTTTGTCGCCACGAGTCTTCGGTTTTTTATATTTCTTGGCAATTTCTCGTTTATACTTTCCGCCAAGATTGACCTTTTTATTTTTTTCCTTTTTCTCGTGAAAACTAGCGCCACGGGTGTCGTCCCGTTTAGTAGGATTGTTGATTTCAACATAATTTGGCTCCTCTTCTGGAATCAGACGTTTCGATACTTCTAAGCCCTCCGGAAGATCTACCTGTGCAATACTTTTGTTCATTAAGGCTTCAATAGCCTCTTTACGCTCCAGCTCATCTGGTGTACCTATTAAATAACTTTTACCGGTGGTTCCTGCCCTACCGGTACGACCTATACGGTGCATGTAGTTTTCGGCAAAACGCGGTACATCTACGTTAAATACGTGAGTTACTTCATCAAGATCCAGACCGCGTGCCATCACGTCTGTAGTGACCAAAATGCGATACGTGCCGCCGTCAAATTGCTCTATCGCATTGATGCGGTAGTTTTGTGTTTTATTAGCGTGAATCACGCCTATTTCGTTTCCAAAGACTTCTTCAAGCACTTTAAAAAGTCGGTCTGCTAGCTTTTTATTTGAAACAAATACCAGCGTTTTTTTGAATTCGTTTTTATCTTTCAGTAAAACACTTAGTAAATTTGCTTTAGTGTAAAAGTTTGGTACTTCATAATAATGCTGCTCAATAGCATCTAGCGGAGTACCGCTCAGCGCCACTTGAATACGTTCCGGACTGGTAAAAAAAGTGTCCATCAACTCATCAACTTCATCAGTCATCGTTGCCGAAAACATGATGTTTTGCCGTTTAGCCGGAAGTAAATCAAAAATATTCACCAGTTGAAAACGAAAACCAAGATCCAGCAGGACATCTACTTCATCAATGATCAATTGTTTTACAGATTTTAACTGAAGCGCTCTGCTTAGTGCCAAATCATACAACCGTCCCGGAGTACCTACGAGAATATCGCAACCTTGTAAAACCGCCTCCTTTTGGGTATTGATATTGGTTCCGCCATACACCCCAACCACTCTGATGGAGCTGTATTTACCATAGGCTTTCACCTGTTCTGTAACTTGTAAAACGAGTTCGCGGGTGGGTACTATAATTAAAACACGCGGATTGATCTGCTTTGAAAATTTTAAATTTTCTAATACCGGAAGCATATATGCAAAGGTTTTCCCGGTACCGGTCTGGGCAATCCCAATAACATCGCGTCCTGATTTGACTACAGAAAACGCTTGTTCTTGAATAGGTGTCGGAGTAGAAAAACCCAGATCTTCAATTGCATAACGCAATTGCTTATTTATTTTAAAATCTTCAAAAGAGGCCATAACTATTATTTTAGCAACAATGCTGTTGCTTTAACCGCTGCAAATGTACGGTTTTAAACGGCTTCTATTCTATACCGATTTAAGAAGGAATTTGTTGACTCAAACAATGTAAAGTACCCAAGCCCCAAACCAAATCAAGAGCACAAATACCTACGACGCTACGTGTTGGAAAAAGATCAGACAAGGTCTGTAAAGCCACACAGTCATTAGGATCATTAAAGGTGGGCATCAAAATCGTTTTGTTGAGTATTAGAAAATTAGCATAACTCGCCGGAAGCCTAAGGTCTTCATAGTCAATGCGTTTGGGCATAGGCAAGGTCACGACTTTAGGGCTGCTGCCGTCTTCTAATTTAGCCAATTCTAAACGGGCTAAATTATCTTGCAGGGCAGCATAATTAGGATCTGCTTTATCAGTTTCTACCACTGTGACAATGGTTTTTGCATCTACAAAACGGCAGAGATCATCTATATGTCCGTGAGTGTCATCACCTGCGATGCCATTGCCTAGCCAAATTGTATTTGTAACCCCAAAATACTGCTTAAAAATGCTCTCGTAATCTTCTTTAGTAAATCCCGGATTGCGTACTTGAATTTTAGGATCTAATAAACACTCTTCAGAAGTGAGTAAAGTTCCTTTACCATTTACATCAATAGCGCCACCCTCAAGAATTACTGGCTCCCCATTATACATAACCTGCTGAAGTGGTATCCCTAAAAAATCAGCCATACGTTTAGGCACCTGTTTGTCTAAACGGTAATTACCATATTTTGCCCAGCCGTTAAAATTAAAATTTAGCGCCTCCCGCGCTCCATTATTTTTAACGATGATCGGGCCTGAGTCACGCATCCAGCTGCGATTCGTTTTCTGTAAGATAAACGTGATTTTGCTCATATTGGCGTGTGCCGCCTCAAGCATTGTGATCACTTTTTCCTTCATACTCTCCCTCCCGATGAGTAGAAAAACTGTTTCGGTTTCTGCGATCTTTTTTATGAAATCAATAAATACAAATTGAATTGCCTGGTATTTACCGGGCCAGTCGTTTCCGTTACTGGGAAAACATAATAAAATCCCCTGTTGCTTCTCCCATTCTGCAGGTAAACGTCTGTTGTTTTTCATAAATTAATCGAGTGCGCGTTTGGTTATTTCTCCGTAAAAATCAATGCGACGGTCTCTAAAAAATGGCCAATTCTGACGTACATTTTCTTGAAGATCAAGGTTGATTTCTGCGAGAAGTATTTCTTCTTGATCTGCTGAAGCTTGAGCTAAAATCTCTCCTTGCGGACCACAGATAAAGCTTTGTCCCCAAAATTCGATGCCGTTAGTATCAGGCACATACTGTTCTAGTCCTATGCGGTTTGCTGCAGCTACATATACTCCATTGGCAACCGCATGCCCTTTCATAACATTCATCCAAGCGCCGTGCTGGTTTACTCCAAATTCTTCCTTTTCCTGCGGATGCCAGCCAATCGCGGTCGGGTAAAACAAAACTTCAGCGCCTTGCAATGCGGTGAGACGCGCTGCTTCAGGATACCACTGATCCCAGCAAATCAAGGTACCTAAATTAGCCTTTTGCGTTTTGATAGTTTTAAAACCCAGATCTCCCGGAGTGAAATAAAATTTCTCATAAAAATGAGGATCATCGGGGATGTGCATCTTTCGATAAAGGCCGGCTTCAGTCCCATCGGTGTCTATGATGTAAGCACTGTTGTGGTAGATGCCGCTCATACGTTTTTCAAAAAACGGCACAATGATCACGACTCCTAATTGTTTGGCCAGCGCACTGAACTCAGTAAAAGACACATCATAAAGCGGTTCGGCATATTTAAAATTGTCCACATCCTCATCCTGACAGAAATAATGACTGCTGTACAGTTCAGGCAAACAAATGATCTCAGCTCCCTTTTCAGCAGCATCTGCAACCCACTTTTTACACTTTTCCAAATTATTTTGGGGTGTATTATTTAAGGCCAATTGAAGGACCGCAATGGTATATTTTCTCGCTTTCATGTAGAACAATTTTAGTGATAAATTTGAAGCCAAAGCCCGTGAGCAGTAGCTTTTATAACGGTTAAACTTAAGAATTATGCAATTGTCAATTTTAGTTTAATAATTTGAGTTTAGCGTAAAAATGCGATATTGATTTTACGGTTTTTGTAAACTGTAAAGCCTCTTGATCAATTCCGTTTAGATGCTAAAAGCAAAGCGACTGAGGTCTGCCTAAAAATTCCGTCTTTTGCAATAAACTACTTCAGGTAAACCCGCAGGGATTGAATTTCGATTATAGAGGAAAAAGAAGTTTATGAGTGCATCAATAGATCAAAATAAATTACTTACCACACTAAAAACATACTTTGGGTACGATAGTTTTAGAAATCAGCAAAGTAAGATTATTGAGACGGTGCTTGGTGGTGATGATGCGATCGTGATTATGCCAACCGGCGGTGGAAAATCTATATGCTACCAACTTCCTGCCGTTCTTTTTGACGGCCTAACACTTGTAATTTCACCTTTGATTGCGCTGATGAAAGATCAGGTTGATGGATTGAAGGCTAACGGGATCGCCGCTGATTTTTACAACAGCAGCCAAAGTGCTGAAGACCAACAAAATATTTTAGATCAAGTAGCCCACCGCGAATTAAAATTGCTCTACGTGGCACCCGAAAGTTTAGCAGGCCTTAACCCTATTTTAAACAAAACCTACATCAGTTGCATTGCGATCGATGAGGCGCATTGCATTTCTTCTTGGGGTCACGATTTCAGACCTTCTTACCAGCAGTTAGGATTTCTGAAAAAGTCTTTACCACAAATTCCTATGATCGCGCTTACGGCGACTGCTGACAAAGCGACCCGTGAGGATATTGCAAATCAATTAAACATCTCTGAGGCACAACAATTTATCAGTTCGTTTGACCGAAAAAACATCACGTTAGAAGTCCGCTCGGCAGACAAACGCCTAAACCAGATCAAGAGTTTTCTAGAAAAGCGCCCAGACACTAGCGGAATTATTTATTGCTTGAGCCGAAAAACAACCGAGAGTGTTTCAGAATCTTTAAAGGCTGAGGGTATAGCAGCTACCTGTTATCACGCCGGTTTAAACTTTGAAGAGCGCAATAAAGTGCAGGAAGATTTTATATATGATAAAACCCAAGTGGTTTGTGCTACGGTCGCTTTTGGGATGGGAATTGATAAATCTAACGTGCGCTGGGTGATTCATTATAATATGCCTAAAAACCTGGAAGGGTATTATCAGGAAATTGGGCGTGCAGGAAGAGACGGACTGAAATCGCACGCATTGCTTTTTCACAGTTATGCTGATGTGCTGCAATTGCGGCGTTTTACGCAAGGCGCCGGAAATGAAGAAGTGCAAAACGCAAAGCTTGACCGTATGAAGCAATATGCCGAAGCAACCACGTGCAGGCGTAAGATTTTACTGAGTTATTTTGGCGAATTTTTGGCCGAAGATTGTGGCAACTGTGATGTTTGTAAAAATCCGCCACAGTTTTTTGACGGAACCATTTTAGCTCAAAAAGCACTTTCTACGATCGCACGTATAAAAAGTAGTGAACCTATTGGGGTGATCATTGATATTCTGAGAGGAGCTAAAAATGCGCATATTCTAGATCATCAGTTAGATCAAGTAAGCACCTACGGAATCGGAAAAGATGTTTCTTGGAAAGACTGGCAGCATTATGTTTTACAACTCATCAATCAAGGCTATTGTGAGATTGCTTTTCATTTGAGAAACAACCTACATCTGACTGAATCCAGTAAAGAAATTTTATTCCACGGAAAAAAAGTACGCCTGACTTCACCTACCGAAGTATTGCAAAAGGAACCTGTTGAGGCTAAAAAGCCTAAAATCAAAAAAGGTAATGAGCTGTTTGAAAAACTGCGTGCCCTGCGTGCAGAAATTGCCAAAGAAGAAGAAATTCCTGCTTATTTAGTATTCAGCGATAAAACGCTAAAAGAACTAGAACAAGCACGACCAGTCACAGAAATGGAATTTCTTGAAATTAGTGGTGTGGGGCAACGCAAGCTTGAAGTATATGGGGATGCTTTTATTAAAGCAATTATAGATTTTCAGAAAAATAAGATCAAGAAAAAAGGTAGCAAAAGTGCTACACATCAAGTAACCTATGAGCTCCTAAAAGAAGGTTTAAGTGTGGAAGCCATAGCGGCTAAAAGAGATTTAAAGGATACTACTGTTTATTCGCATTTAGCTAAATTAGCACAAGACGGTGCTGATCTTGATTTGTATAACTATGTAAGCCCAACAGAAGTCGCTCAAATAAAAACCGCTCGACAAGAACTAGAGCATCCCGAAGGTCTAAAGCCTTATTTTGAACATTTTGAAGAAAAGATTCCTTACTATAAAATTCGTTTAGCCCTCACCTTAATTGGAATGGAAGGATAGCTAACGGACTTGTTCAATGGTAAAATAATTATCGTATGCATTAGCACTGAGGTTTATTACGCCTATAGATAAACCATTATAAGAATAAAAGGCGATTTGATCTCCAGCTTCAAGTTCCAATATTGTAGAAATAGTTCTAGGGACAGCACTGAGTCCTGTATAATTAGTTTCTGCGGCTGTGTTAAATGAACCTACCCCTCCCTTTCGTATTTTCAATCGCAAACCAAACAAAACAAGTCCGGAAATTGTAGATGAAGATAGAATTTGACTCGTAATTCGATAAATTCCGCTATTTTCAATTGTAATATATCCTGAGGAAGAGTTGTACTCTCCTTTAATGTCGAATTCTGTATTGTCAAACTTTATTAAACTTTCTCCAATTGTTATACTTAACAAAGATGATGCACTGGATGAAATATTTGCCTTAACTAATGATTTATCCATATTGGCAAGTAAGGTACTTGTAGCGATGCGGTAAACCACACCTCTTCCATCCAAAACGACTAAAGAATCTTTTGCTGCATCATTACTACCGTCATTATAATTGCGTATTCGCAATCCGCCATTGACATCTAGCATCACATCAGGATGTGGGTCTGTAGTTCCTATTCCCACCTGTGAATGGGCAATAAAACATGTAAGAAGAAGAGAGAAGAAAAGTAGAATTTTGGGCATAATCTAAATTGGATGATTGTTACCCTAATTTCTTTAATAACAAGATGAAATACAAGCAAATACGCTTAACTGCGCATTATTTACATTTCTTTGATTTCCTAAATCCTTTAACTAAATATTAATACTTGTACTAAGCACCTATATTTTTTAGTAATAACTTGAGTTCAAAAATATTTTAGAAAGAAATATTACAAATTTCACTTGTAAAACACTAAATATCAATCGATTTAGTTGTTTAAATTCTTTGTTAAAAACACCCCAATAGTAATCTACAAGTACCAAATAACTGAATTTTAATTATTTTTAGATTTATCCTTAAAATAGTCGAAAAAGGCTACATTTTTCACCTTTCTTAAAAGCGTTATGCGCTTCGTAACGTCAAATCTTGTTGTTTATCTAAAAAATATAAACAATAAAAAAGCCCTTTCTTGTAGGAAAGGACCTTAAATTTTTAGCGATACTGAAAACGTAAAATATGTTCGGATTCAATTATTTCTTTCTATCAAGCAATACCTGTTCAATATCATTTAGACCAAAACCTTTAGCTTTTAGCAATATCAGGTAATGAAAAAGAAGGTCTGCACTTTCATTTAGAAATAAATCATCGTTATCATCTTTTGCTTCAATAACAACTTCTACGGCCTCCTCTCCTACTTTCTGTGCAATTTTGTTGATTCCTTTTCTAAAAAGACTTGCGACATAACTATCGTTGTTATCCTGGTTCGCTTTTCGGTCTGCAATAGTCTTCTCCAATTCTGTTAGAAACCCAAAAGACTGCTTGTTATCCTCGCCCCAGCAATTGTCTGTCCCGGTGTGACAGGTAGGCCCTACCGGATTTACGGTCACCAAAAGCGAATCATTATCGCAGTCATTTTTAATAGTAACTAAATTCAAGAAATTCCCACTTTCCTCGCCTTTTGTCCATAAACGCTGTTTGCTTCTACTGTAAAAAGTAACTTTTTTAGTAGTATTGGTTTTCAAATAAGCCTCTTCGTTCATATAGCCAAGCATCAAAACCGTTTTAGTTTTGGCATCTTGAATTATAGCCGGCACGAGTCCGTTTTCATCGTATTTAATTTCCATTGTAACTATGTTGTTTTTCGGCTAAGTCTTTAAATTCTAACCGGGATATTATTCTCTTTTAAAACTTGTTTGAGTTCGGGAATGTCGATTTCGTGAAAATGAAACACACTCGCTGCCAAGGCTGCATCTGCTTTTCCATTTACAAAAGTATCTGTAAAATGCTGCATCGCTCCTGCCCCTCCTGAAGCAATAATAGGAATATTCAGCATCGTACTCAACTTGGCCAAAGCTTCATCTGCAAATCCGTTTTTAGTACCGTCGTGGTCCATTGAGGTGAATAAGATCTCGCCGGCGCCGCGGGTTTCCACCTCTTTTGCCCATTCAAAAAGATCGAGTTCGGTTGGGACTTTTCCTCCTACAAGATGCACCGTCCACTTTCCATTGATCTGTTTGGCATCAATCGCCACCACTACACATTGCGAACCAAATTTTGCCGCCAAATCATTAATGAGTTGCGGGTTTTTAACTGCGGAAGAATTGATTGAAACCTTATCTGCGCCATTCTGAAGCAACACATCTACATCTTCAACCGAAGAAATACCGCCGCCTACGGTAAACGGAATATTTATTTTTTCCGCTACGCGTAAAACTAGATTGGCTAAGGTTTTTCGGCGTTCTTCTGTAGCCGAAATATCAAGAAAAACGAGTTCGTCTGCTCCTGTTTCGGCATATTTTGCAGCCAGTTCCACCGGATCACCGGCGTCACGCAAGTCCACAAAATTGACACCTTTTACCGTTCTTCCGTTTTTGATATCGAGACAGGGAATTATACGTTTGGTTAACATAATTATTCGTTTTTATTTCTTTTATTCAAGTCAACATTAGAATAAAAACCTAAATCTTTAGACTTGAGCATTTTTACCCAAAAAGCAATCTGACCCGTATGATACGAAAAGTGTTCTACTAAATGAATAGCATTTCCAATACCTGAAAATTGATATCCTTGAACCTCCTTTATTTGAATTAGACGCTCATCAGAAACTTGAATTATCGCCGCTTTAACTTGATTAACCGTAGTCTCCAATTTATCTAACAACTCTTGTTTTAAAAGTCCACTTTCAGTTGAAAATTCTAAATCTCTAACTCGATTATCTGGAGCTCCACTTAAAGAAGAAATCCCATATTGAGTCAGATTTCCGCATAGGTGTAAAATCAAATTGCCTATGCTGTTTAGCGTGGGATTTGGTTTTAACCAGATCTCTTCTTCTGTGATTTGAGCTAATGCAATTCTTATCATTCTAAGGTTTTCATCTAACCTGTAGAAAATATTTTTGACCAATTCTTCTCTAAAAGTTGAAGCATTATTCATGTTCCAAAATATAATTTTCCAACTGTTTCATTGAAATGCGACCTTCATAGATCGCTTTACCAATTATCGTTCCTTCGCAACCTAATTCAGCTAATTTTGGTAATTCGTCAAAACTTGAAATTCCGCCGGAAGCGATCAGTTTCAATTTCTTCGTTTCTTCTAAAATGCGCTTATACAGCTCAAAAGAAGGTCCTTCTAACATCCCGTCTTTACTAATATCGGTACAAATCACATAAGAAACTCCTTCCTTTTGATAGCCTTGAATAAACGGAATCAATTCTTCTTTTGACTCTTCGAGCCAGCCACTCACCGCAACTTTTTCATCTTTAGCATCTGCGCCTAAAATGATTTTATTAGCGCCAAATTTCTGTAACCAACTTTTAAAAGTTTCAGGATCTTTAACGGCGATGCTTCCACCGGTGATTTGTGAAGCACCACTTTCAAAAGCAATGCGCAGGTCATCGTCGGTTTTGAGTCCGCCGCCAAAATCAATTTTTAGGCTGGTTTGAGAAGCAATTTGCTCGAGCACCTTATGATTCACAATATGCTTGCTTTTAGCACCATCTAAGTCAACCAAATGCAAATACTGAATTCCGTGGGCTTCAAATTCCTTTGCAACCTCTAACGGACTCTCATTATATATTTTTTTGGTGTTGTAATCACCTTTAGAAAGGCGCACACACTTACCGTCGATTATATCTATTGCAGGGATTATTCTAAACCCTGAACTTGTTTCAGGGTCTTTTGATCCTTTGTTTTTCATATTGTTAGAATCTATTTCCAATTTTTTAGTATCAATTTTGATTTCTTTCAGGTCTGGATTTTTAGCTTTAATCAAATTCCACTTCCACTCCTTATGCCATCTCTTTAATTGCTGCTCCCTTTGCCAAGCTTCACTGCCAGTTTTAAACGTTTCAAAATATAAAAGCTCATTACAATTATATTTTTTTGTAAAAACAGCCCCCTTACCTTTCTTATGTTGTTTTAATCTTGTGTGCAAGTCTTTAGTTTTCCCAACATAAAGCACCGTGCGGTTTTTGTTAGATAATATGTAACAAAAGAACTCCATAGTGGCAGTTTCTGAAACAAGTTCAGAAAAGTGCTAAAGTTGACAGAAATTTCTCAAAATTTCCTGTCCAACTATACCACTTTTCTCCGGGTGAAATTGTACACCGTAAAAATTATCCTTTTGCAAGGCCGAAGCGTAATCCACCCCATAAGTCGTGGTGGCTATTTTTTGATCGCAGTTTGGTGCGTAAAAACTATGAACCAAATACATAAAAGAATTCTCGGGAATCCCCGTAAATAATGGACTTTCTAAGGCTGTAATTTCATTCCATCCTATCTGTGGCACCTTTATCTTATTGGAGAATTTAACCACATTTACATCAAAAATCCCTAAACCTGTTGTGTCTCCTTCGGTGGAATGGTTACACATCAACTGCATTCCCAGACATATTCCTAAAACGGGTTGCTTCAGCGTAGGAATCACTTTATCTAAACCGGTCGCTTTCAATTTAGCCATTGCACTGCTGGCTTCTCCTACTCCTGGAAAAATCACTTTATCTGCTGCTTTGATTTCGTCTGCATCATCAGACAAAATCGCGTGAACTCCTAAACGTTCAAAAGCGAACTTAATACTTTGAATATTTCCTGCTCCGTAATTGATTATTACTAATTTCATAAGCTTATAACATTCCTTTTGTACTGGGCAATACCATTTTATCGGGATCGCGTTTTACAGCTACTTTAATCGCTTTTGCAAAAGCTTTAAAAATGGCTTCGATTTTGTGATGCTCATTTGTGCCTTCTGCCTTTATATTGAGGTTCGCACGCGCCCCATCTGTAAAGGATTTGAAGAAATGATAAAACATTTCTGTAGGCATCTCTCCTATCTTCTCACGTTTAAAATCAGCTTCCCAGACCAGCCAATTGCGTCCTCCAAAATCTATGGCTACCTGCGCCAGACAATCATCCATGGGTAAGCAAAAACCGTAACGCTCAATACCTAGTTTGTTACTCAAAGCTTTAGAAAAAACTTCACCTAAGGCGATCGCGGTATCTTCAATGGTGTGATGCTCATCAACCTCGAGATCGCCATCTACGTGAATTTTTAAGTCCATAGAGCCGTGTCTAGCGATTTGATCTAACATATGATCAAAAAATGCTAGTCCGGTTTTGATATCGCTTTTGCCGGTTCCGTCAAGATTGAGCTCGATTTCTATGTCGGTTTCATTGGTTTTTCTAGAGATCGAAGCGGTGCGTTCTTTCAGCTTCAAAAATTCATAAATCTTTTGCCAGTCTGTAGTTTCTAAGGCAATATAGGCATCAAGATCTTCCCGTTTGGTGGTGATTTCATCGGCACCTAAATCAGTATGATCACTGATAAAAATACCCTGTGCCCCAAGGTTTTTAGCCAGTTCAATATCTGTTATACGATCTCCCAGAACAAAACTGTTGGCAAGATCGTAATCTTCAGAGAAAAACTCGGTTAACATTCCCGTGCCTGGTTTACGGGTGTCTGCCTGATCCTCAGGAAAAGTTTTATCTATAAAAACGTCATCAAAAACAACACCTTCGTTTTCAAAGGATTTTAAAATGAAATTATGCACCGGCCAGAATGTATCTTCAGGAAAAATATCTGTTCCTAAACCATCTTGATTGGTGATCATGACCAACTTGTAATCAAGCTCTTGAGCAATTTTACCTAAATAGGTAAAAGCTTTTGGATAAAAAGTCACCTTTTCAAAAGCATCCACTTGATATCCGAGCGGCTCTTTAATGATCGTTCCGTCCCGATCAATGAATAATACTTTTTGTTTTTTGGAGGTAGTTTCGGTAGTCATTTATTACAGTTAAACCAGTTCTTTGAGAGCGGTAATTAGTTTTTCATTTTCGGTGGTAGTTCCTACGGTAAAGCGCAATGTATTTTCGCATAAAGCCTGTGAACTTCTATTACGTACCACAATTCCTTTTTTAATCAATTGATTGTAACGTTTATTGGCATCATCCACTTTTGATAGAATAAAATTAGCTTCAGATGGATAAACTTTCTCAACAAAATTCACTTGAAGTAATACTTTAGATAAAGCATCTCTTTCCTTTAAAATCGTGTTGATTTCATTTTGAACCTTTTCATTATCAAGCAAACGTTCTAACGCGCGTTTTTGCGTAAGTTCATTTACATTGTACGGCGGTTTGATCTTGTTTAAAATCGAAATAATTGCTGCGGAAGCATAACATATTCCTAAGCGAATTCCTGCTAGGCCATAGGCTTTAGACAAGGTTTGTGTCACGACTAGATTAGGATACTGCTGAAGCTTTGTCGTCCAGCTTTCTTCTGGAGAAAAGTCAATATACGCTTCATCTACAACAACCAACCCTTTAAAGTTCTGAAGCAGCACTTCGATAGCCTCTGCCTTAAAACTATTGGCCGTAGGATTGTTTGGCGAACATAGAAAAAGCATTTTGGTTTGATGGTCCGCCTGATCCAGAATCTTAGCAACTTGTGGCTGAAAATCCTCAGACAGCAATACTTCACGGTTAGCAATATCATTGGTAGCTGCCAGCACTCCATACATTCCGTAAGTAGGCGGTAACGTGATCACGTTATCTTGCTTAGGCTCACAAAAGGCTCTGAATAATAAATCGAGTACTTCATCGCTTCCATTACCTAAAAGAATTTGATCAACCGGCACCCGTTTTAAAGACGATAAATGCTGTTTTAAGGTGAGCTGTTGTGGATCTGGATAGCGATTGACGCCGTTTTCAAACGGATTTTCATTTGCATCAAGAAATACCATATCCTCGTGAAAATCTTTAAACTCATCACGAGCCGAAGAATAGGGTTTTAACTGCGCAACATTGGCGCGAATCAAACGCTCTAAATTAAAAGTAGTTGCAGTCATTAATTTGAATTTGCGAGTTGAGTTAAACGTAAAGTCACTGCATTTTTGTGTGCCTGTAAGCCTTCGGCAGCAGCCATAAGTTCGATTGCTTTACCAATATTCTGAATTCCTTCCGGCGTAATTTCCTGAAAGGTCATACTCTTCATAAAACTGTCAAGATTTACACCGCTGTATTGTTTAGCATACCCGTTAGTTGGCAAAGTATGGTTAGTTCCTGAGGCATAATCCCCGGCACTTTCAGGCGTATAATTTCCTATAAAAACAGAACCTGCGTTAGCAATATTTTCAACAAAAAATGCATTATCAGAAGTAGCCACTATAAAATGTTCAGGACCATACTCATCAATAAGTTCTAAAGCGAGCTTTTTAGTCTCAACAAAAATCAGCTTACTGTTTGCAATGGCTTTTTCTGCAATGGCTTTTCTGGGAAGCGCTTGCAGCTGCTCTTGAACTTCTTGCCCAACAGCTTTGATCAAATCTTTAGAGGTAGAAACAAGAATAACTTGACTATCCACACCGTGCTCAGCCTGACTTAATAAATCTGAAGCTACAAAGGCAGCTTCGGCACTATCGTCTGCAACAACTAATAATTCAGACGGACCTGCAGGCATATCAATACTAACGTTGAATTGAGTTGCCATTTGCTTAGCTACCGTTACAAACTGATTTCCGGGACCGAAAATCTTATACACTTTTGGAATACTCGGTGTACCAAAGGTCATTGCTCCAATAGCTTGAATTCCACCAACTTTAAAAACCTTATCAATACCACAAAGTTGAGCGGTAAATAAAATAGTAGGATTGATATTCCCTTCTTTATCAGGTGGCGTACAGAGCACCACCTCTTTACAGCCTGCTATTTTTGCTGGAACAGCCAGCATTAAAATGGTTGAAAACAAGGGGGCAGTCCCTCCGGGAATGTACAAACCTACTTTCTGAATAGGGCGCTTTTCTTGCCAACATTTTACACCAGGTGCGGTTTCTAATTCAATTTTTTCGGTGCGTTGTGCTTTGTGAAATGCTTCAATATTAGCTTTCGCAAGGGTGATCGCTTCTTTTAAATCGGCATCTAGGTTTGCAACAGCAGCAGTAATTTCCGCAGGAGTTACTTCAAAAGAATTCAGGCTGATCCCGTCAAATTTTTGAGTGTATTTCTCAATTGCTGTGTCACCGTCATTTTGAATAGCTTCAAAAACCTCCAAAACGGTTTGTTCAATCTGCTTGTAAGTTTGCGTAGGGCGTTTAAGAATCTCATTCCATTGCGAACGCTCAGGATTTACAATCGTATTCATAGGTCTTCCTTTAGTCTAAAAATTAGAGCACCATCTTTTCTATATCACTCACTAAAATTCCTTGAGCGCCAGAATCTTTAAGATTATCAATGACCTCCCAGAACTTATTCTTGTCAATTACTGAATGTACACTACTCCATCCCTTTTCAGCAAGCGGCAACACGGTAGGACTTTTCATTCCCGGTAGCAATGCGATGATTTCGTCTAAGCGATCGTTCGGCGCGTTTAACAACACATATTTGTAGTCACGCCCTTTAAGCACCGCTTTAATTCTAAATAACAATTTGTCTAGAATGGTCTGACGCTCCTCATCGATTTTAGGTGAGACCGCAAGAACGGCTTCAGAGGTAAGCATCACTTCAACCTCTTTAAGGTTATTTTTAAATAACGTACTTCCACTAGATACGATGTCACAAATACCGTCTGCGAGACCAATATTAGGAGCAATTTCTACCGAACCATTAATGATATGAAGATCTGCTTTTACGTTATACTTACTTAAATAATTAAGCACTGTATTCGGGTACGAAGTAGCGATTTTTTTTCCTTCAAAATCTGCTACCGAATCATATTTTACCCCTTTTGGAATCGCTAAAGACACCCGGCATTTTGAAAAACCTAGTTTCTGAGCTATAGCTATATCCTCACCTTTTTCGATCAAAACATTTTCACCAATGATCGCAATATCTACAACCCCGTCTCTCAGGTATTGTGGAATGTCACCATTGCGGAGGTAAAATACTTCAAGCGGAAAATTAGCAGCATTCGCTTTCAATTGATCGCGACCGTTGTCTATAGAGATTCCGCAGTCTTTCAAAATTTGTAAAGAATCTTCGTTGAGTCTGCCTGACTTCTGAATTGCGATTCTAATCTTTTTATTCATTTTTTTAGGTTTGATTGGTAGTCTGAGCTATTCTAAACAGAAAACCCGTTTGAATAGCTCAAACGGGTTACTGTTTTTTATACGTCAATTACATATACAACATCTTTACCTCGCTTGAGTGCGTGAATAAAAATGATGATGATGTAATGCTGTTTTTCTCATATTACAGAGCGAATTTATAAAAAAAATCCTTTTTACGTGCATTATATCGAATACATTTAACAGCTTGATGTGATTTTTATCTTAAAGACTTACATTTGAGAAAATTACTAACCGATGAAGAATTTTCTTATAGCATTCTCCGTATTTTCCTGCTGGTGTGTAGTAGGTCTGTACTTTTTGAACGCTACTGGAGCATTCAATAATCGAAAGAGTCTTTTTGTTGACGCTTCGTCTACTGTAGAACCTGCTAATCCTGGTACTATTAAAAAGCAAGCTCCAGGATATGTTTTAGATTCTCTTTATCAAGCTACAGAACCTACAGAACAACTAGCAAATAGAGGAATTTATCAAGATAGCAGCCTTGCTAAAACCGGAAATTACGATAAACTCATAGATGACATTCAAAAAAGAATGGAACGTAACCAGCGTGCTATTGATGAAGATGAAGAACGTTTGCGTCTCGCAAAATTGAGCAAAACGGCAACTACCAAAGCCACTAAACCAAATGCTGATATAACCTTTAGACCTGTTTTTAAAATGGCACGTTTAGTGCGTGATGAAAATGCATCGCGTTTTTTAGCCGAAGTTGAGCGAAGATTAAAGATCAAACCTCAGGCTAAAATTGAAATTATAGGGTATACAGATCATATTGGAGATGATCGAGATAACTATATGATTGCCTTAGAACAAGCTCAAAAAATTAGGTTATTTCTCATAAAAAGCCTTAATTTACCTGAAAATCAAGTTATTGCATTATCAAAAGGAGAGGAATTTCCTTTATATCCCCGAGAGCAAGAAGATAAAATAGAATTAAATAACCGCTACGAACTGATATTTAAATAATGCTCCATCTAGTTTTGACACAAACCAATAATGATTACGTCTCCATACCATTAGTGTATATAGAGGTTATTGTATTGATGTTGGGTGCCTTTTCTATAGGTTATTTCTTTGCATATTATTATCAGAAAAGCAAATATGTAAAGCGGATTTCTAATCTGCGCCAAAAGCTTTCAGAACAAGCAGGAGTTGATATTGAAGATTCAAATCTAGAGGATACATTACCCGATGAGGATATTCAAATTGCGGCTAAAGCGAAAAAGAAACGTCTCGCTCAAGACGAACTCGACAAAACGAGAACTGAATTAGATTTTGAGCGCATTGGTTACGCATCCTATGAAGATGCAGATGATCTTCAAAAAATTATCGGAATCGGACCCTATACCGAAGAAAAACTCAATACAATCGGTATTTATACCTTTGATCAGATCAGTAAGTTTAACACGCGAGATATAGAGATTGTTACTGAGCGTATTCAATTTTTTCCAGATCGCATTGTAAATGATAATTGGGTAGCCAAAGCCAAATTGCTTCAAGAAACCAAGCAGCAAATTAAACTGCGTAGAGATCGAAATGTTAGAATGAAGAAAGCCTAAGCTTCTTTGTACAAAGACTGTTACAACACAAAAAAACCGAATCGATTACGATTCGGTTTTTTTGTGCTATTATTGACGCCGCCAATGGGATGATACTCCCTCCAATTTACAGAAATTTGCCAAGAGACAGTTGATTAGGCTAGTTATTCCCTAAAATAATGGGTAACCCACTGTCTCCAGAACCTATAACAATCACTTTAGAATTGTTAGATTCTGAAAGTTTTAATGTGGCTTCAATACCTTTATCTTTCAAGATCTGATCATTAAGCGATTGACTTAAAATTTTATTAGCATCAGCCTTACCTTGAGCTTCAATAACCTGACGTTCTGCTTCTTTTTGAGCAGAAATAAGCCTGAATTCATATTCTAGAGATTCTTGTTCCTGACGCAGTTTACGTTCAATTGCTTGCTTGATTGTCGCAGGTAGAGTCACATCACGTACTAACACTTCATCAAGAACAATATATTGATCTTTTACGATTTTTTTAGTTTCATCATAGATCTCTGCTTGAATCGCATCCCGTTTTGAGGAATACAATTGTTCTGGAGTATAACGCCCCACTACAGAACGTGCTGCAGATCTAATAGTGGGTAACAAGATCCGATTTAGATAATCTTCTCCTATCTCCTGATGCAGTTTACCCAAATTTTCAGCTTGTGGTTTATACCATACAGAAGCCTCTAATTTAATATCCAAACCATTAGAAGAAAGTACGTTCATAATCTCTTTCAGCTCCTGCCGTCTTACCTCGTAGATATAAACTTTATTCCAAGGAGCAACTATTTGAAAACCTTCTCCTAGCGGGGGCTCATCAGTAACTACTCCGCCTCCAAATGGTTTATAAAGTACTCCCGCTTCTCCTGAATCAATCGTTACCGCAGATTTTGCAATGAGTACAATTACGATTATTACTCCAATTATTACCGGAATTCCTATTTTAGGTAGTCTGTCCATTATATGTAGTTTTTATTAAATAAGTCCGTTGTATTTTCTGATGAACCATTCAGCAGTTAAACTTGTAATGATGAGGAAAAGCACCCAACTGAAAGCTATTAAAGGTACATTTTTTTCTATAGCTCGCTGTACGGGAGTAAACTCCTGATTTTTCAAAAGGCTGTCTATCAACTCCGAATAGCGATTCATTTGGGCGATACTTCCATTGGTTTCCTTTGCTACAGTTTCCATCGTTGTCCAATCAGCATTTTTGATCTGATGTTCAATAGTATAAGGAATTACTGTAAAGCTACCTTCCGCTTTTAAATTTTCGTCAGCAACAGTAATTTCAAAAGAATATGTTCCGGGCTCTAAATCTGCAAGCTGTGCTGAATAGTTAGCTCCGTTGTAAACGAGTGGTGATTCATAAAATACTTCGTTTTCTGAAAAGACCTTCACCTGAAGTTGTGCGCCCGGATCAAAAACATAATTTTTATCAAAGTACTGCGCGTTTAATACAATCGCATTTCCTCCATAATAGAAACGGTCATAATCTAATTCTAAACGTTGACGCTTTTGATTTGAAGCTGCATATTGCACCAATTGGTCTATAAACGTATCAAAAGTTTCAAAACTTCCGGTATCTAAAAACGACTGGCTACGCCATTGAAAAATACCTGTTCCAAATAAAAACACCTCTCTTCTACCCGACAACTCTGTGAGCCCCAACAAAGGATTCCCGGTAGTAACACCGGTAATTCGCTGATAAAAAAGAACGTCACTGGAACCGGCAACTGTGATATCGCCAAAAATGGCTTCTAAAGGAGGATAATTAGCGAAGCTGATCTCTGAGGTTTGAAATGCCGAAAACGATTCGTTCTTAATGGCCTGCACCGCTTCTGACTGCCTGCTTAGCGGCAACGTAAATGCTTCCTGACTTTGATTTAAAAAAGAGAGGTTACTTTGTAACCCTATAATTGTAAATCGATTTTTATTCAGTTTATTGAGTTCCTCATAAACAGTAGCAAAACGCGCATTGGGCTCAAACAACAGCACTAGATCTGCTTCATTAAGTTCAGCAACCTTGACATCATTTATAGCTTTAAGGCTTACCGAACGTAGCTGGTTGCTTTCAATACTCTTTTTTAGTGTCCCTAGATCAGGATGCAAAACACCATAAATAATAAGCACTTCAGAGCGTTGATCAATGACTTCAATCGCAAACTGCTTGGTATTGTTTTCTAAGTTAGTCTCATCCAGTGAAGCATCAAGCCTTACCGTATAACGCTGGGTTCCTATCTGATCTGCGTTCAAATAAAAATTGCTTCGAAAAGAACTGTTTTGAGAAGATAAATTGAGGGTTTCCGTATGTACAATATTTCCGCTATGCGTTACCGAAAGCTTGGCAGATACTTCTTTTTTTCCGGAATATGATGCTATAATTTCTACCGGAAATTGATTATCTATATATGCGTAACGATTGACATTAACCTGGTCAATTCGCAAATCTTCATACGCCGAAGTATCACCAACCACAATAAAATGACGGGCAATCTCTTTAGCTTCGGTTGCAACGTATCTATAATTTGCACCAAGATTGGTATTCCCATCAGTGATTAGAAGGCTGCTGTATTTTTGGTCTTTATAAATTCGATCTAAAGCTTGAATGCTTTTTGCAATATCGGTTTGGGTTTCGCTAAAATCAACACGTTCTTGTTGATTCAATTCAGATCCAAAAGTGTAGGCGTCCAGATCAAATCGTTCACTCAAAGCCTCATTTTGAAGTATTGCTTGAAAAACCTCTCGTATGGCTACCGAATCCCCCAAAAAAGACATGGATTCAGAATTGTCAAGCACCACCGCTAGTTTAGGCTTGATGGTTTTATAAGACGTTTGCTTAACCGAAGGATTTAGCAACAAAATCAAGACCGCAAAAATACTTATAAATCGTAAAGCGCTAAGAAGTAATCGCAAGCGTTTAGAACGCTCCGGTTTATGGAAGTAAAAAAATATGGCAATACCCAGAGCGATTATCCCTAAGAGGATAATATATAAGACTGTGGATATTGCCATAAAGTATTGTATTAAGATTTGCCTAGGTTAGCATTCCGCCATCTACTTGTAAGACTTGACCGGTAACATAAGCACTCATATCACTACCTAAAAATACACAAGCGTTAGCGATATCTTCTGGAGTACCACCTCTTTTTAACGGAATAGCATCTCGCCAACCTGCTACTACTTTCTCGTCGAGTTTAGCGGTCATTTCGGTCTCGATAAATCCGGGAGCAACCACATTGGTTCTGATATTTCTCGAACCTAATTCTAAAGCCATAGATTTAGAGAAACCAATTATTCCTGCTTTTGATGCTGCATAATTGGCTTGACCGGCGTTTCCTTTAATCCCTACCACAGAGCTCATATTGATGATGCTTCCGTAGCGTTGTTTAAGCATGGTACGCTGTACAGCTTTGGTCATATTGAAGATTGACTTCAGGTTTACTTCGATAACCTGATCAAAATCTTCTTCGCCCATACGCATTAGCAGATTATCTTTGGTAATTCCTGCATTATTGACCAAAACGTCGATAGATTCAAAATCTGCACTGATTTGTTTTACCAGCTCCTGGCAATCTTCAAAAGAAGCAGCATTTGACTTGTAAGCCTTAGCTTTCACTCCCATTGCAAGAAGTTCTTGTTCTAATTCTTCTGCCGGACCTGCAGACGAGCTATAGGTAAAGGCCACGTTGGCACCATTTTGAGCAAAAACCTTGGCGATACCGTTTCCGATTCCGCGGCTGGCTCCTGTTATAATTGTATTCTTTCCTTCTAAAAGTTTCATTCTAAATTGATATATCTAAAATAGTTCGTTTGAATAGCGGTAAATATAGGAAACTTGAGGGGTACACGCATAAAAAAACCGACACATTACGTGTCGGTTTTGATTTTTTCAGAGGCTGAAATTAACCAATAAGTTCAGCAACTTTTTTGCCTATTTCAGCAGGAGAATCCACAACGTGTACTCCGTTTTCTCTTAAAATTTTCTTTTTATCTGCAGCAGATTCTCCTTCTCCAGAAACAATAGCACCAGCGTGACCCATTGTTCTTCCGGCAGGAGCAGTTTCACCAGCAATAAAACCAATAACCGGCTTTTTGGTTCCACTTGCTTTAATCCATTTTGCGGCGTCTGCTTCTAACTGACCTCCAATCTCACCGATCATCACAACAGCTTCAGTATCAGGATCGTTGATCAATAATTCTACAGCTTCTTTAGTAGTGGTACCAATGATAGGATCTCCACCTATTCCAATTGCAGTAGTGATCCCTAAACCTTGTTTTACAACTTGGTCAGCGGCTTCATAAGTAAGTGTTCCTGATTTAGAAACGATACCTACTTTTCCTTTCTTAAATACAAAACCAGGCATAATACCTACTTTGGCTTCTCCGGGAGTAATCACACCGGGACAGTTAGGACCAATTAAACGACAGTCTTTATCTTTAATATAATCAGCAGCTTTAATCATATCTGCTACCGGAATACCTTCAGTAATCGCAATAATCACTTTAATTCCTGCATCAGCAGATTCCATAATCGCATCAGCAGCAAATGCCGGCGGTACAAAGATGATTGAAACATCAGCTCCGGTTTCTTTTACTGCATCTTCAACAGTATTGAATACCGGTTTGTCTAAATGGGTTTGACCACCTTTACCTGGTGTCACACCACCAACAACGTTGGTCCCGTATTCAATCATTTGACCGGCGTGAAAGGTACCTTCACTTCCGGTAAATCCTTGTACAATTATTTTGGAATCTTTATTTACTAAAACGCTCATGAGTTGTTTGAATTTTGTGGTAACAAAAATAATTTTTTAAAGCTGAATGCTAAAGGAATTTTAAGACTTTATGCGGATGTGCGCATCATTATTTTGCGGGTCATCATCACTAGGTTGACTAATTTGATACCCTCTGTAAAGGAGGCCGTCTTTGAGTTCCCAAATCGCCATAAAGTGAATAATACCCACCTCTTCTTCAGGGTTTTCAACAGTCTGAATATAATACGTTAAACGCGCGCTCACCTTATCCCCTTCTGAAATAAGATGACTTATAGATGACCTTAAAGAAATGAACGATTTCCCCATTTCTGATGACATATCAGCAATATCGCTGTACGTCATTTTTGAAAATCCGGTAGATGCATTCCAATACAGTTCTGCATCCTGATGTAAGAATTTTTTTAGAACAGTGGAATCATTAAAAAAATCGGATTCATATAAACCTCTTACAAGGTCTTTTGCTGATTGACTCATTTTATTTTTTTATTTGTTCTAAAATATAAGGAATTTGCCTAATTGAAGCTAATTCTCTAAACTTCTTCTTGCTATCTTCGGCAGGAGTGCCTAAGTAGGATTTACCTCCTTCTAGGGTGCGCCCTACTCCACTCTGCGCAAAGATCACAGCTTTTTCCTTAATGGTAATTCCGCTAGCGATACCTACTTGCCCCCAAATCACCACATCATCTTCAATGACCACACAGCCTGCAATTCCGCTCTGAGCGGCTATAAGTACGCGCTTTCCTATCTGAGTATCGTGACCTACGTGAACCTGATTGTCTAATTTAGATCCTTGACCAATTGTAGTATCGCCGGTCACACCCTTATCTACTGTGCATAGCGCACCTAGATCTACGTGATCTTCAATAACTACTCTTCCGCCGGAAAGTAATTTGTCAAAACCGGTTTCACGCTTCTTATAATAAAACGCATCTGCTCCTAGAACAGTTCCAGAATGAATAGTTACACCATCACCTATAATCGCATTGTCATAGATAGTGACATTGGCGTGAATTAAACAATCACGACCGACTTTTACATTGTGACCTATAAAACAGTTGGGCTGAATGATCGTTCCTTCGCCAATCGTTGCGGTAGTCGCAATACTCGAAGTAGCTTTTTCAAAAGGTTTAAAGAACTTAGTAAGCTTATTAAAATCGCTAAAGGGATCCTCCGAAATTAATAATGCTTTACCTTCTGGGCACGCTATTTTTTTGTTTATTAAAACAACTGTTGCCGCAGAAGCTAAAGCCTTATCATAATATTTGGGATGGTCAACAAAAACAATATCTCCAGGTTCTACGACATGAATCTCATTCATTCCCAGTACCGGAAAATCAGCAGCTCCTACATATTCTACTCCAAGAATAGTAGCGATCTGCTCTAAGCTATGTTTTTGAGGAAATTTCAACTACTTATTCTTTTATACGCTCTTTGTAGGTACCTTTTTCAGTCTCTACTTTTATTTTGTCCCCTTCATTGATGAACAAAGGAACATTTACTTCAGCACCGGTTTCTACAGTAGCAGGTTTGGTGGCGTTAGTAGCAGTATTTCCTTTTACACCAGGCTCAGTTGCAGTCACTTCAAGAATGACGTGAGCCGGCATATCTACAGAAAGCGGCATACCGTCTTCAGTATTGATTGCAATAGAAACAACTTCACCTTCTTTTAAAAGTCCGGGTTGATCTAGTGCAGACTCCAAAAGTCTGATTTGCGTGTAATCATCAGTGTTCATAAAGTGGTACCATTCCCCATCATTATATAAAAACTGATACCCTTTAGTTTCTACACGTACTTCTTCAATTTTATGCCCTGCCGAAAATGTATTATCTAAAACTTTTCCGTTAGTAACACTTTTTAGTTTGGTTCTCACAAACGCTGGTCCTTTACCAGGTTTTACGTGTAAAAATTCAACAATCTTGTAAATGTCGTGGTTGTAATGAATACACATTCCATTACGAATATCTGATGTAGTTGCCATATTTCTAAATTAATCTAAGCTGTTATAATCTATTATTAGTTTGCTGTAAAATAGCCTTTCATAATTCCGCGTTGCGAATTACGAATAAACTGAAGAATTTCATCACGCTCCGGAGTCGCCTCCATCTCGGCTTCAATAATGTTTACAGCTTGGGTGTTGTTATAATTCTTTTGGTACAGAATACGGTAAATATCCTGTATTTCTCTGATTTTCTCTGTGGTAAAACCTCTTCGGCGTAGCCCAATAGAATTGATACCAACATAAGAAAGCGGTTCACGACCGGCTTTTACGTAAGGAGGTACATCTTTACGAACTAAAGATCCACCGGTTACAAAGGCGTGACTTCCTATAGTACAAAATTGCTGCACGGCTGCCATTCCTGCTAGTACTACGTGGTCACCCACTACAATATGTCCTGCCAGTGTACTGTTGTTAGAAAAAATACAGTGATCGCCCACAATACAATCGTGCGCAATATGGCTGTATGCCATAATCCAACAATCGTGACCTATCTGAGTTTTCATTTTGTCTGTGGTACCTCTATTGATCGTAACACATTCTCTAATGGTTGTGTTATCGCCAATAATAGTTACCGTATCCTCATCATCAAACTTTTTATCTTGTGGAATTGCTGAAATAACAGCGCCGGGAAAAATATTTACATTTTTACCGATGCGTGCACCTTCCATTATGGTAACGTTAGATCCTATCCAACTTCCTTCTCCTATGACCACATTGTTATTGATCGTAGTGAAAGGTTCAATTACCACATTTTTGGCAATTTTGGCACCCGGATGTACGTATGCTAAGGGTTGATTCATAAATCTAGTCTTTCTTTACTTTTACAATTTGAGCCATAAGCTCAGCTTCAGATACCAATTTGCCGTTTACATATGCACTTCCCTGCATATGACAAATTCCTCTGCGAATAGGCGATAACAGATCTAATTTAAAAATAAGTGTATCCCCCGGAAGCACTTGCTGCTTAAAACGCACATTATCTATTTTCATAAAATAGGTAAGGTAATTCTCAGGATCAGGAACCGTACTTAACACTAAAATCCCACCTGTTTGCGCCATTGCTTCTACCTGAAGAACACCCGGCATCACAGGAGCTCCCGGAAAATGCCCTACAAAGAAGGGCTCATTCATGGTTACGTTTTTAAGTCCCACTACACCGGTATCTGTAATTTCCAGAATTTTATCTACTAAAAGAAATGGTGGTCTGTGCGGAAGCATCGCCATAATTTGATGAATGTCTTTAACCGGTGGTTTTGACAAATCAAAATTAGGTACATTATTACGCTTTTCAAGCTTAATGATTTTCTTCAGCTTTTTTGCAAACTGTGTGTTTACAAAATGTCCCGGTTTATTGGCGATCACTTTTCCTTTGATAGGCATCCCTACTAAGGCTAGATCTCCAATAACATCAAGTAACTTGTGACGCGCAGCCTCATTAGGATGATGCAACGTAAGATTATCTAATATTCCATTAGATTTAACCGAAATATTATCTTTATTAAAAGCCTTTCTCAACTTCTCCATAGTTTCCGGAGAAAGTTCTTTATCTACATAAACTATTGCATTATTAAGGTCACCGCCTTTTATGAGTCCGTGCTCAAGAAGCATCTCTATTTCGTGAAGGAAACTAAACGTTCTGGAGTCTGAAATTTCATCTTTAAATTCAGAAATACTCTTGATGCTTGCATTCTGAGTGCCTAAAATTTTAGTACCAAAATCTACCATCGTAGTAAGTTGATATTCATCGGCCGGCATAAGCATAATTTCGCTGCCAGACTTGTCATCAACATAGCTAATCACTTCAGTCACCACGTATTCCTCGCGGCTAGCCTCTTGCTCCTGAATGCCTACTTTCTCAATAGCTTCAACAAAAAACTTTGAAGAACCATCCATAATAGGTGGTTCTGAAGCATTCAGTTCTATACAAATATTGTCTATTCCTAATCCAACGCAAGCAGCAAGTACGTGCTCACTCGTTTGAATGTGTACTCCCATTTTTTCGAGGTTGGTTCCCCTTTGGGTATTCACAACATAATCTGCATTTGCCTCTATAATAGGCTGTCCTTCAAGGTCAACGCGCTTAAAAAACATACCGGTATTTTCATCGGCAGGCTTAAACGTTAGCGTAACATTTTTACCTGTATGTAAACCAACGCCGGTTAAGGAAACCTCACCGGCGATTGTTTTTTGCTTTCCTTCAGCTTTACTTATCATTGGATTTTTGTTTTTCCAAATTATTTAATTGTTCTGCCAGACTTGGCAAATTTTTAAAGTGTACGTAAGATTTATTAAAATCATTATAGGATAGCGCCGGCGAACCTTGCACCGCTTCATCATTCTTAATATTTCTCGTGATTCCAGATTGTGCTTGAATACGCACGCGATCACCAATAGTAAGATGTCCTACAATACCTACTTGCCCTCCTATCATACAGTTCTTACCTATTTTAGTAGACCCTGCGATACCTGTTTGTGCGGCAATAGCAGTATGCTCCCCAATTTCAACGTTGTGGGCAATCTGAATTTGATTATCTAGTTTCACACCTTTACGTATAATCGTAGAACCTAGAGTAGCTCTATCTATCGTAGTTCCTGCACCGATATCTACATTATCTTCTATAATAACATTACCGGTTTGTGGAATTCTAGAATACTCTCCATTTTCATCAGGAGCAAAACCAAAACCATCTGCGCCAATAATTGCCCCACTATGCACATAAACTGTTTCGCCTAAAACACAATCAGAGTAAATTTTAGCTCCCTGAAAGATCACGCAGTTATCCCCTATTTTACAATTGTCGCCAATGTAAACATTAGGATAGATTTTGACATTGTTGCCTATGCTTACATTATTACCTAAATAGGCAAAGGCACCCAAATAAATATCATCACCGTAAGAAGCACTTTCTGATATGTAGACGGGTTGTTCTATTCCTGACTTACTAAGTTTTACCTGATTGTAATATTCCAGAAGTTTTGAAAACGATTTATAGGCATCATCTACTCTTATAAGCGTAACGTCAAGATCGTGCTCAGGCTTAAAATTTTTGTCAACTATAGCAATTGAAGCTTTAGTCTTATATATATATGGAGTGTATTTAGGATTCGCCAAAAAGGTAAGCGAGCCCGTGGTTCCATCTTCTATTTTTGAAAGTTTAGAAACTTCTGCTTCGGGATTCCCGTCCACAGAGCCTTCTAAAATTCCAGCAATTTGTTCAGCTGTAAATTTCATCATCGCAAAAATAGAAAAAAAGGGTTTAATTTAAGTGTTTGGGATAGCAGATATAGTTTTTTGTGATCACCTTTGACAAGGCCTTTAAACTCAATTGATCACTAGCAGAAATCACATCAATGACTTTTCCTTTTTTTGTAAGAATATTAATTGCTTCCTTTTTTAAGGTATAAGCTTGATTTGTAAGTGTACCGGTGAATACAAAATAATCTACTTCTTCATCAGAGATATTATAGTGTGCTTTAACCCGGCTCCTTTCCGTCTGAATAAAATCGGTTTTAAAGGGTTTCTTCTTAATTTTAATGCGTGGTAATTTTCGATCAATAATTGTTTTACAAAGTGTACGCAAAACAAAATCGTCTTCCTCACACCACGCCTTCATTGCTGAAATTATATCGTAATCATCTAATTTTGAAAAAACTTCAAGCGCCTCTTGATCAAAGATTCCTTCTGCATTTTTCTTTTTCAGAAAGTACCCAAGCGCAGTACTCGCAGGAAGCTTAAAACCTGCTTCGGTAAGCGCTTTTGCACGCTTTAAAACTTTTACGAGAACTTGCTCCGCAACCAAACTGGTCTTATGCAAATACACTTGCCAGTACATCAGACGACGTGCTACCAAAAATTTTTCGATGGTATAAATCCCTTTTTCCTCTACCATCAATTCATCATCCTTCACATTCAGCATCGCGAGAATTCGGTCTGTATTGATGTTGCCTTCGGCCATTCCTGTATAAAAACTATCTCTTTTGAGATAATCTGTACGATCCATATCTAATTGCCCCGAAACCAATTGATGCAAGAACGGCCGGTGGTAGGTTCCCTTAAAAATTTTAAGAGCCAGGGTTAAACTTCCGTTAAACTCCGAATTGAGATATTCAATAAATTGAAGCGAAATCTGCTCGTGATGCACCCCTTCTACGATACTGTTTTCCATCGCGTGTGAAAAAGGTCCGTGACCTATGTCGTGCAATAATATAGCAACTAGCGTAGCCTCCTTTTCTACCGAAGATATCTCAACGCCCTTTTGCTCAAGCTTTTCCATAGCTTTTTGCATAATATGCACACAACCTATTGCGTGATGAAAACGGGTATGATGCGCCCCGGGATATACTAAATAAGACAGACCCATTTGAGAAATACGGCGCAGGCGCTGAAAGTATTTATGCTCAATTAAGTTAAAGATGAGCCCGTTGGGTATGGTAATAAAGCCATAAATAGGGTCGTTAATTATCGTAAGTTTGTTAGGAGTTTTCAAAAAGAAAGGCTTTAAAATTTTAAATAACGCGCTGTGCGCAACAGGTGATTTTTAGAATTACCTTATACAAAGATACTATATATGAGTACGATTAAAATACTATGGGTAGATGATGAAATTGATTTACTAAAACCCCACATCTTATTTTTAGAAAAGAAAAATTATGAGGTGACCACGTGTCAGAGTGGTACCGAAGCTATTGAACTTGTTGAAGAGCAAAACTTTGATGTGGTTTTTCTTGATGAAAATATGCCCGGCCTTACCGGTCTTGAAACCTTGAGCGAGATAAAAGCGAAACGAGATACGCTGCCGGTCATTATGATTACTAAAAGTGAAGAGGAATACATAATGGAAGAGGCTATTGGCTCTAAAATCGCCGATTACCTTATAAAACCTGTGAATCCCAATCAGATCTTGTTGAGTCTGAAAAAGAACCTAGATACAAGCCGACTAGTTTCAGAAAAAACAACGCTCAATTACCAGCAAGAATTTAGAAAAATTGCAATGGATATGGCGCAGGTAAATTCTTATGAAGAATGGGTTGAACTTTATCAAAAGTTGATTTATTGGGAGCTTGAATTAGAGAATATTGAGGATCAGAGTATGCAAGAAATTCTGGAGTCTCAAAAAACCGAAGCAAATAGTCAGTTTTTCAAATTTATTGAGCGTAACTATAAAGACTGGTTTAGCGATGAGGATCGCCCTACGATGTCACATACATTATTTAAAGACAAAATTGTCCCTCAGATCAAAAAAGACGATGCGCCGGTTATGCTTATTGTGATAGATAACTTAAGATACGATCAGTGGAAATCTTTTGAACCTATAATAAGTAACTATTACAAAAAAGAAAGTGAAAGCGCTTATTACAGCATTCTGCCAACCGCTACACAATATGCACGAAATGCGATTTTCTCCGGCTTGATGCCAAGTGAGATGGAAAAACAACATCCTGATCTTTGGTTAAACGATACGGATGATGGCGGAAAGAATTTAAATGAAGACAAGTTTCTAGAAGCACAACTGAAGCGTTTAGGGCTGAGTAACCTGAATTGGGAATATCATAAGATTACCAATCTTAAAAGCGGAAAAAAACTAGTAGAGAATTTCAATTCGCTCAAAAAAAATGATCTTACCGTACTCGTGTACAATTTTGTTGATATGCTCAGCCATTCTAAAACGGAAATGGAAGTTATAAAGGAGTTAGCAAGTAACGATAAATCATATCGCTCCCTTACCGAAAGTTGGTTCAAGAATTCTCCCCTTTTAGAAATGATTCAGAAATCACAACAACTCGGGTTTAAGATTATTCTCACGACAGACCACGGAACCATAAATGTGAAAAATCCGTCAAAAGTCATTGGTGATAAGAATACCAGTTTAAATTTAAGATATAAGACGGGGCGTAGTTTGACGTATGAGCAAAAGGATGTGTTAGAAGCTAAAGAACCAAAATCAATTCATTTGCCTACCATTAATATGAGTAGCTCGTTTATTTTTGCGAAGGGTGATCTCTTTTTTGCTTATCCTAATAATTACAATCATTATGTGAGCTATTTTAGAAACACCTATCAACACGGTGGTGTTTCTCTTGAGGAGGTGATCATTCCTTTTATTGTATTAAACCCAAGATAACATCGCTGTCTTTATATGGAATACACCTATGCATTAGATCAGATTGACGAAGTGGCCGAGGCCTTAATCAAGAATTTAAAATTTTCAACAATTCTATTCTATGGAGATTTAGGCGCAGGTAAAACAACTTTAATTAAAGCTTTGGTTAAAAGGTTCGGCTCAGCAGATAATGTTTCGAGCCCAACTTTTTCACTGATCAATGAGTATAAAACAGATGCAGGCGCATCCATTTTTCATCTGGATTTATACAGGCTAAAAGATGAAAATGAAGCTTACGATATAGGAATTGATGAACTTTTAGAAAATGACAGCTTAAAATTAATTGAGTGGCCTCAAAAAATTAACAGTTTACTTGATAATGAAGTTCATTCAGCGAGAATTTTTTCGACAAAAGATAATGTAAGAACACTTGAGTTTTCATAACTTTGTTAAAAGTATGTTAAAGCAAAAAAGATACTGTGAAGATTTTTCTTACAAGTTAAAAATCACGAAAAAGTTATAGTCAAAATTTGTACGAGTAAAAGAATTATTCCTAAATTGGCATTAGAATTATAATCGATAAAATGTGTTAAAGCCATTTTTTGTGAAGCAAATATAGAAGAATTATAAAATGCAATAGGGTGTAAAAAGTTGTTCATCTTTGAACCAACAAATCATTAACACTCAAACACATTTTATTATGAAACTTAAAGCTTTACTCCTAGGCCTTTTAATTGCAGGTGCAACAGCAGTTACTTACACAGCACAAGATACTAACGCAGATTATGCAGCGAAAAAAGTTGACCCAACTAAGATCAGAGTCCCTTCTAACGGGTAGTATATTAGCAGCTTTTATTGCTGGTACGCCATACTTTTTTTACTTATATGAAGGTTTTCCAGATGTCAAAATCTGGGAAACCTCTTTTTTTGGTTTTGACATACGATACGAAAGTGGATTTTATCAAAGTGTTAACGTGGCCGGATGGTTATTTTTTAGCAAATTAATCCCGCTCCTACTGTTATTGATTTGGTTTTTCACTTGTAAGCATTGGTGGTATCACTCCTTAATTATCCCTATTTGTATGTATATTTTTCAAATATACAGTTTGTTTAATGAGGATATTTTCTATAAAGATAGTGTCGAAATTTATTATCTAGCTCCCTTAATACTTTTTGCATTCATTTTCCTTTATACAGTACGTATGAAAATTTTCGATCGTATTCATAATATCGATTTGTCTGAGCTTGAAAGAGTCTCTTTTAAAGGAAAAATTAGAGATGAAGATGAACTGACAAATCAATATCCTTCATTTTCCAAAGAGGACGAGCAAGAAGACGATGATGATGACGAACCTTTATTTATGGGATAGTCATAAGAATTCTACTTCAATCTCTTTTTTTCCCTAAATAATAATGTTTAATTTGAGGTTTATTTTTAACCAAACCATCAAATGATTCAAAATAGCCCTTTTACCCGAGAACAGCTGATTCCGCAAGAAGAAAAGCTTGAGATTGAGCAGCGTAAAGGTTCGCTATTTATAGGTATCCCAAAAGAAAATCACTTTCAAGAAAAACGCGTTTGCCTTACTCCTGATGCAGTGGGAGCCCTGGTTGCACACGGGCATCGTGTGCTCATCGAATCACAAGCAGGTGAAGACGCTCGTTTTACAGATCACGACTATTCTGAAAATGGTGCCGAAATCACTTCTGATCGAGCCAAAGTTTTTGGCTGCCCGATGGTATTAAAAGTAGAGCCGCCTTCTCTTGAAGAGCTTGAGATGGTAAATCCGCAAACGGTGATCATTTCTGCACTGCAGCTCAAAACTCAGAAAAAAGAATACTTTAAAATTCTAGCAACGAAACGCATTACAGCACTTGCTTTTGAATTTATTAAAGATGCTGACGGCACCTATCCTGCCGTTAGAGCGTTAAGTGAAATTGCCGGTACCGCATCTGTACTTATCGCTTCAGAACTGATGTCACGGCAAGATGGAGGTAACGGATTGATGTTTGGCAATATTAGCGGAGTTCCCCCTGTTGAAGTTGTGATTATAGGCGCCGGCACCGTAGGTGAATTTGCAACACGCTCCGCACTGGGTCTTGGTGCTAACGTAAAAGTTTTTGACAACTCTCTTACTAAACTACGTTGTCTTCAAGTAAGTGTGGGCCAACCTTTATATACGTCTACCATTCAGCCAAAAAATTTACTTAAGGCTTTGCGCCGTTGTGATGTAGCTATCGGAGCCGTGAGAGGTAAGGATAGATCTCCTGTAATCGTTACAGAGACCATGCTAGAATATATGAAACCGGGATCAATCATTATCGATGTTAGTATTGATATGGGTGGTTGCTTTGAAACTTCAGAAGTTACCTCTCATGATAAGCCTACCTTTGTCAAACACGATGTGGTACATTATTGTGTGCCTAATATTCCTTCTCGTTACGCGAGAACTTCTTCACTATCAATTAGTAATATTTTTACGCCGTATCTTTTAGAAATTGGTGAACACGGCGGACTAGAAAATAGTCTGCGTATCAATAAAGGTTTAAAAAACGGATTGTATTTTTACCGCGGAATTCTTACCAGCAAGTCTGTTGCAGATTGGTTTGATCTTCCATTTAGAGATATCAATCTCTTATTTTTTTAGATCTAAATACAGCACATGAAAATTTTATACAGATTAGGTTTCTATCTTGGTGGTTTTGCTATTGGCCTTATTCTTTTAGCTTTTTTTGTAAAAGGTAGCGGGGTTGAATTACCCTCTTGCGATTATATGCCTAATGCACGCGTACTCAAAACCATCCGGAATAATGGTTACACACTCTCTGAGCAAGCTGAAAAACAATTGCAAGAATTAAAGCTTGACACATCAGATTTAAATACTGTTTTCCTAGAAGGGGAAGTTGATTTTGATAAAAGCGATACCCGAAAAGAACCGTGTGGATTTTATATGATTCATTCACAAGAAACGATGCCCACTCCTATTACTACAACACTTGAACTTTGCGATGAAACTTTTGAAGTTTTGAGTGTGGTTAAGCATTAGATTCAACCTGCTTTATAATTAAAAAGGCTTACCAGAGAGGTAAGCCTTTTTAATATCAGTCCGTCTAATTTAGTTTGCGACGTCTGCGTTCTTCCTGAATTAACGAGAGCTCTCGATTGGTTTGACCCGCAACCGAAGTATTTTCTTCAGCTCTTCTTATCAAGTAGGGCATCACATCTTTAACAGGTCCAAAAGGAACGTATTTGGTAACGTTATACCCTTCCTTTGCCAAGTTATAGCTGATGTGATCGCTCATACCATATAATTGTCCAAACCAAACACGGCCATCATCTGGAGCAATTTCTTTTTGTGCCATAATCTCGATAGCCAGATAATTACTTTCCTCATTATGCGTCCCAATGAATGCCCAAATGTCTTCTAGGTTATCAAAGATGTAAACTAACATCGCATTAAAATGGGCATCAGTTTCAGGCTTGTCTTTACAAATTGGAGAATCATAACCTTTTTCTTCGGCACGAGCACGCTCTTTTTCCATATATGCGCCGCGCACGATTTTTATCCCTAAATGATATCCTTTTTCGATTCCATCTTGATGCAGATCTTTTAAATAAGCTAAACGATCCCAACGATAACATTGCAAGGTTGTAAAAACAATAGGTTTCTCTTGGTTATAGGTTTGCATCATCTCAAGTACAAGATCATCTACAGCACCTTGCATCCAGCTTTCTTCTGCATCAATGAGCAATTTTATATCACAAGCTTTTGCTTTTTTACATACTTTATGAAAACGCTCCTGAATACGTTTCCATTCTTGTTGTTCTTTATCTGAAAGTGTTTCATTTTCGGTAACCTTTCGCCAAACTTCAAAACGGCCAAAACCGGTAGGTTTAAAAACAGAAAAAGGCATCCCGGGTCGGTCTTTAGCAAAATCAATAAGACTCATCACGCGTTCTAGAGCAGAATCAAATAAACTTTCGGTCTCCTTCCCTTCTACCGAAAAATCTAAAACAGAATGTACATTTTTACTGTACATCGCATCAATGGTAGAAACACAATCTTTCTCACTTACCCCACCGCAAAAATGATCAAAAACGGTAGCGCGCACCAAACCTTCTACCGGAAGGCTAGCATTTAATGCAAAACGTGTAACCGCCGTGCCTATTTTTACCAAAGGCTGCAAGGAAATCATCTTAAACAAGAAGTAAGCTCGCTCGAGCTCACTATCTGATTTTAAAGAAAATGCAGTCTTTGTATCATCAAATATTTTTTGTTCTAACATATTCTAAAATTAGGCGTCAAATATAGCCAAATCGCAAAGGGATTGTTATAAAAAGATATTAATTTCACAACCTCAAAAAACTTTAACATGGAAGCAATTCAAGCTAAAGATTATCAGGTTGTTTTTGGCGAAAACGGCTACTCAAATCTTAATGCTATTTTAAAGGAAAAAAATTATAGCATCCTGTTTGTGCTTGTAGACAGTAATACACACGAGCATTGTTTGGCGCCTTTTCTTCAGAAAATAGTCACTCAAACGACTATTGAAATTATAGAGATTGATCCCGGTGAAGAGTTTAAAAATCTTGAAACGTGTGAAGGAGTATGGAATGTGCTGTCAGAGTTGAATGCTGATCGCAACAGTGCTTTGATCAATCTTGGTGGTGGTGTCGTAACTGATCTTGGCGGTTTTGTAGCATGTTGTTTTAAACGCGGCATTGATTTCATCAATATTCCTACTACCTTACTAGCAATGGTTGATGCTTCTGTAGGTGGAAAAACCGGTGTAGATCTTGGACCGTTAAAAAATCAAATTGGGATCATTAGTAATCCTGAGCTGGTTCTGGTTGACACTCATTTCTTAGGAACGCTTTCGGTTGAAGAATTGCGTAGCGGTTATGCCGAAATGCTTAAACATGGCCTCATTAGTTCTGAAGCGTATTGGAATACGGTAAAGCAAGCTAAATATACAGATTTTGAAAGTCTGGCTGAATTGATCAGACAATCTATTGCTATAAAAAACGAAGTGGTTTTAGAAGATCCCTTCGAAAAGAATAGAAGAAAAAGTCTCAATTATGGGCATACGCTAGGTCACGCCATCGAATCCTATTTTATGGAAAGCGATCAAAAAGAACGCTTGCTGCACGGTGAAGCCATCGCAATTGGTATGATTTTAGCCAATTATTTGTCTAGTGAATTGTGCAGTCTGCCTAAATCTGACTGTGATGTAATTTCACAAGCGATCTTAGCCTTCTACCCTAGCGTTGAATTTACAGAAAAAGATATTGAGAGTATCATCATTTTACTCAAGTACGATAAGAAAAACAGCCACGGAAAGGTGCTCTTTGTTTTGCTTAATCGTATAGGCGAAGTTGTTCTCAATCAAGAAGCTTCAAACGAATTGATTTACAATGCTTTTGAGTATTATAAAAAATTAAAAAAGAATTAAGTGAATAGTGTTGCACAACCCATTCGTTTTTTTTTACATTTAACCACAATTTGCAACAAATATTAAATTTTATTTATGCGTCGCGTAATAGTTGATTTTAAAAAGCTTACCCCAGAGATTCTTGCGCTTCTGGTTGATAAGTACCCCTACGGATATGATGATGACCACATCATATCATTTAAAAATGCTCAAAACGAAACCATCGAGTGTGTAGAAGTACGCACTGCAGATACGATATACTTGGTGAAGGTGAGTAAAAAGTTAGAAACGTCTATGGAAAATTATGACGTTGAAGATTATGATGATGATGATCTAAACGAGCCAATTTCTGAAATCCCTGAAAAAATGGATGAAGAAGATGAGGAAATGGTTGATGAAGAATCTGAAGAAGACGAGGATTAGAACGGTTCTTCAGTAATAAGCATAAAAAAAGCTCTTGCAAATGCAAGAGCTTTTTTTTATTTCTAAGCATCTAATGACAATTATTATGCTTCAACTTTTTCCTCTACTGAAGCTAAATAACGTTCTGCATCTAGTGCTGCCATACATCCTGTTCCAGCGGCAGTAATAGCCTGGCGATATTCTTTATCCTGAACATCTCCACTCGCAAACACACCAGGTTTACCGGTTTTAGTAGATTTTCCGTCAGTAAGAATATAACCGGTTTCGTCCATTTCCAGCTGTCCTTTAAAAATATCTGTATTCGGCTTGTGACCAATAGCGATAAATAGACCCGTGATCTCGATTTCAGATACTTCTTTTGTCTGATTATTGATCATTTTCAAGCCCTCTACCACTTGCTCACCTACTACTTCTTCAACTTCAGTATTATAAAGTACGGTGATATTTTTTCTTGAATTCACACGATGTTGCATTGCTTTTGAAGCACGCATCTCATCTTTACGCACTAGCATTGTAACGTGCTCACAAATGTTAGCAAGATAAGTAGCTTCTTCTGCAGCAGTGTCTCCACCTCCTACAATAGCCACACGCTGATTTTTATAGAAAAATCCATCACAAACCGCACAGGCCGAAACACCACCACCGCGCAAGCGCTGCTCACTAGGTAACCCGAGGTAGCGGGCTGTTGCACCTGTTGAAATGATCACAGATTCTGCTTCGATCTCAGTAGTATTATCTACGGTAGCTTTATGAATGCCTCCTTCCTCAGAAGAAAATTCAACGTTGGTTATCATTCCTATACGCACTTCGGTACCAAAACGTTCTGCCTGTTGTTGCAACTGCACCATCATGGTTGGACCGTCAATTCCTTCAGGATATCCGGGAAAATTATCAACTTCAGTGGTCGTAGTTAATTGTCCACCGGGTTCCATACCTGTATAGACTACCGGTTTCAAATCTGCTCTTGAAGCATAAATTGCTGCGGTATAACCTGCAGGACCAGACCCAATAATTAAACATTTAATACGTTCTACTGCCATTTTATTTAAATATTATCCACGTGCTGTGGAATTCTACATTTTTTAATTTTTATTAAAAGATCAACTCTTGGCCTAATACCATTAATTCTAGTGATCTAAACAAAAATAGTTTTTTAGCTATACTTATAAAGACAAGTCAATCGCTAATTATAAGTCGTTATTAACAATGCAAATTTACACCGATGTTTGAATTGTACTATCAGGGATTGTTAGGTTTTCACTATTTTTAAATCAAAATTTCTTATATGAAAAACTTTAGCATTCTTCTTTTATCAGTACTTACCACAGTAATCGCTTGTGCTCAAAACCCTAAAGAGGTTAAAGATAATGATGTACCTATTACAGTTTCTGAGGCCTACGAATACGAAGTCGTGGTTCCTGACTTGATCAATCCTTGGGGAATGGCATTCTTACCTGACGGAAGCTTACTCATAACAGAGAAATCAGGCGAACTAATTCATTTTGTAAACGGTGAGAAAATAACTATTGCCGGAGTTCCGGAAGTTTACAATCGGGGTCAAGGCGGATTATTAGATATTCAGTTGAGCCCGAATTATGAAAGTGACGGATTTATATATTTTACCTTCTCTTCTACCGAAGGTGAAGCCAAAGGAGGAAACACTGCGCTTATGCGTGCGCAACTATCGGGCAATAGCCTTAGTAATCAAGAAGTGCTTTATAAAGCTACGCCCAATACCACTAAAGGCCAGCACTGGGGTAGTCGTATCGTATTTGACGATGCAGGCCATGTATTTTTTACAGCCGGTGAACGTGGTGAGCGTGATATTAATCCACAAGATATCACTCGCGACAACGGTAAAGTGTACCGCTTAAATTTAGACGGAAGCATACCCACAGATAATCCTTTTGTAGGAACTGAAAATGCTAAAGAGGCCATTTGGTCTTACGGGCATCGCAATCCGCAAGGGATGATCATTAACCCGGAGACAAACGAAATTTGGGTGCATGAGCACGGCCCACGTGGTGGTGATGAAATCAATGTAATTAAAAAAGGCGCCAATTATGGCTGGCCTGTCATTACCTACGGAATCAATTACAGCGGTACAGATATTACAGACATTACCAAAAAGGAAGGAATGGAGCACCCCCTTTACTATTGGGTCCCTTCAATCGCACCTAGCGGTATGGCAATGGTTACCAGTGATGCCTATCCAGATTTAAAAGGCAATCTTTTAGTAGGTTCTCTTAAGTTTGTTTATCTCGAAGCACTCTATTTAGATGAAAACAATTCAGTGATGAAAAGAGAAAAACTGCTGGACGGTGTTGGTCGTGTGCGTAATGTTATTCAAGGCCCAGACGGCTTCGTTTATGTTGGTGTTGAAGGAGTAGGAATCGTAAAACTTGTACAAAATTGAAAACTGCATTAATCACACTCGCGAGCTTCGCAATTATTATAATTTTTTCAGCGGCTAAAGGAAATCAAAGTTTTCGCACTAGTACGTCTGTTTATATTCCTATTCAAAAGGATACCTCATTGCAAAACAGTATAAAACGAGGGAAGACCGTGTACGAAGACTTTTGTATGCAATGTCATATGGCGACCGGAGAAGGTATTCCGGGGGCATTTCCACCTTTGGCTAAAGCAGATTATTTATTAAATAATAGAACCAAAGCTATTCACGCGGTAAAATACGGTTTACAAGGCCCTATAACCGTAAACGGAACCGATTATAACAGTATAATGGCTCCGTTAGGTTTGCATGATGACGAGGTTGCAGGTGTTATGAATTACATCTTAAATTCCTGGGGGAATTCTTCAGAAAAACCTGTCACTGAAAAAGAAGTTGCGGCGATAGAGAAATAGCTATTCGATACGTTTGTAGTTTTCAGAGAAAATACGATTACCTTCTTCATCCACAGTGATTTGACTGTATTCGTTCTCTGAAATCTGCAACTCGAATGTAAAGATACGTAGGGTGTCAATAACATTCATCATGCTCTCCGATCCATACTCTAGCGTTTCTATAAGCTGATCATCTGAAGCGACATAACTGCCGTATCCAAACCATTCAACGGAATCTTTGGGTACATAGCGCGTCCACATCACGCGGTCTTTGGTATACATTTTTATTTGACGATAACCATCAGTCGTTGCTACAGTATCAACGACTTCATTTTCGTCATAATGATAAAAGTCTCTGAGTTCCCAGGTACCTCTGATTAAAACATCATTGTCCTGTTTGATTTCGGTTTGATTTGTACTGTAAACAGTACTGATCAAAAGAATAAGCGTTATTAAAGATAGTTTCATAATATTGAGATTGAGGAATTAAACAAATACTACCTTTAAGGTACGAAAAATTATTATTCAATAAACTATAACGTTATAATTTTAAAATATTTAAACAATTAACTTTATTTAATGAATATTCAATAATTGATATAAATTATAGTGGCAACGCTATTATGGGTTATATAGGATTAAAACTTTGTGGTCTGTTACAAATATTTATATTTGCAGCCTGCAAATATTTCGGGATGTAGCTTAGTCCGGTTAAAGTGCGCGTCTGGGGGGCGCGAGATCGGAGGTTCGAATCCTCTCATCCCGACGAACCAAATCATGTTTTATATCAAAAAGCCTGTTAATCAATAATTTAACAGGCTTTTCATTTTTTATGATAGCATCTGATATCATCTAAAATCAAGGCAAATGTGTGCAATTCGGTGCGCAATAAGGTGTGCAAATTATCGTAGATTTATATATCATTTAGGCCATCTGGATGTAGTCTTTAACTAATAATCGTTTAACTAAAAGACTTACAAAATGCCTGTACACAGCACCTTAGGCGTGAACTTCTTTACACGTCCCAAAAGAAACAATCCCAACAAACTGGATATCTATTTGAGAATTACAGTCAATAAAAAGCGCTCTGAGATGAGTATAAAGCGTGATGTTGATGTAAAAGATTGGGATATCCTCCGGGTTAAAGCCAAAGAAACTTCAGACCAACTTATTACACTCAACTCTTATATGGACGATGTAAAAGCTGAAGTTCTAAATGCGCATAAAGAACTGCATGCAGAACGAAAAGTAATTACGGCAAAAGCGATCAAATTGAGATATATGGGCGAAGATGAGGAGCGTATGACACTCTTAGAGCTTGTGAAGTACCATAACGACAATATGGAATTATCGCTAAAGCCCGGTACGATGAAAAATTACTACTCTACCGAAAAGTATATCAAGGCTTATCTCTTAGACCATTATAAATCAGATGACTTATTCTTGGTTGATTTAAACTACCGGTTTATAACAGAGTTTGAGCACTATATACGTACTTATAAGCCTAAAAAGAAAAGAAAAACATGCTCCATAAACGGAACTAGGAAGCACTTAGAACGCCTTCGCAAAATGGTGAATCTGGCAGTAAGAATGGAATGGTTGCCTAAAGATCCTTTTGTCAATTATAAATTGAAATTGGAACGTAAGGAACGCTGCTATTTAACCCAGCGTGAATTAGACCGCATTGAAGAAACGCACTTTACAAGTAAAGGTTATGAGCGCGTAAGAGATTGCTTTTTGTTTGCCTGTTACACGGGGCTTTCTTACGTAGATTTAAAGGCATTACGAAAAGACCAGTTGATTCCGGCATCTAATGGGCGATTATGGATTTATACTAAACGGGAAAAGACTAACGAATCTGTTAGAGTTCCCCTCCTGCCCCAGGCTCTGGCACTAATAAAGAAATATACAAAGGATAAGGAGTTGGAGGTCTCCGGCAAATTAATGCCCTTATACAGCAATCAGAAGGTGAACAAATACCTCAAGAAAATAACTGAAGTCTGTCAAATACATAAAAATGTAACCTTCCACGTAGCCCGTCATACCTTTGCAACTACGGTTACGCTATCTAACGGAGTACCCATTGAGACTGTATCAAAGCTTTTAGGCCACACGCAGCTACAAACGACTCAAATCTATGCCAGAGTACTGCAAAAGAAAGTTGGAGACGATATGGATGCCTTAATGCGTAAAATGGAAGCTAGGAATACTAAAGAGTCATTTTGATCTTCGGTATGATTTGATATACACTAACAACTGAGGCAGATAATTTTCAAACCAATTCACCTCCTTTATTTCCTGTATTTTACAGCTGAATTATTCGATCTATTCACTGGTTATTTCACTATACTTAAATGAACATTCAAATTGATCTGGTTTGGTTGTCTTTTATAATTAAAGCATAAAAAATAAGCTAAAGCCTTTAACGCGAGTAGATTCAAGTAGATCGCTTATTAAAAAGTTTTAGTCTTCAAAGTTGATTTCATAACGTGTACTACGTCCCTCCCCTATAGAGATAAATAGTTTTTTTGCTGCTAAATCCTGAAGATCACGGGTTGCTGTAGCTTTAGATGTTTTGGTAAGGGCAATATACTTTTTTGCCGTCATCCCACCTTTAAACCCTTCCGGTTCTTCGTCAAGCATTCTATTAATAACCTTTAATTGGCGCTCATTCAAGGAATTTCTATGGCGATCAAAAAAACGGGCTTTTTTCAAAGTAAAAGAAACAAGGTCTTCCGCCTGAGATTGCGCTTCTAAAACAGTATTGACAAAATAGATAATCCAATCGGTTATTTCATTGGACTGTTGTGCGTTTTTTAGAGCCTTATAATAGGCTTGTTTATCGTGCTCTATTGCTTTCGAAAGACTTAGGAGAACAGGGCGGTTTAAGTCTTGAGATAACGCCTTTTCAGATAATGCCCTTCCTATTCTTCCATTACCATCTTCAAAAGGATGAATGCTCTCAAAATACAGATGTGCAATCGCTGCACGGATAAGTGGTTTTTTAATAGGATTGGCTCCTTCTGGATGAGATTCATTAAACCATGTTATAAAAGCACGCATTTCATTCGTAAGCAAATGGGAAGGTGGAGCTTCAAAATGGATCTTCTCCCTGCCCCAGCTGCCGGATACGATCTGCATAGGCTCACTGTGCTTCCGCCATTGCCCGGTATTAATGCGGACGGCTCCTTCTAGTAAGGTTTCGTGCCATTCGAATAAGACTTGGTCTGTCAAAGGTTTATCAAAATTTTGCCTAACCCGTACCATTAAATTCCCTACACCTTGTGCCATTGGGTCTTTGACCGTTTTGGGTGTACCATACCCCATATTATTTCGTATAGAAGACATTACATCTTCCCTGCTTAGATATTCCCCTTCTATTTCTGATGTTTTAACAGCCTCGGCTACCATTAGCGATAAGATAGCTTCCATTTGCATCTTACCTGATAATCCTTCTAATAGACCATTAACGCGACCGGCCCTTTGGCTGAAATCAAAGAGCTTCTCTTCAATTTCAGTTGTTGTATACTTAAAATTTGGCCAGTCTTCTTGTTGCCAATTATACATGATGAGCCGATTAAACTAGTTAATTGGCTCAAATATAGTAAAATTATGAGCCAATTAGCACTTCTAATCGGCTCATACTGCTATTCAACCTAGAATTTGAGTTTAATTTATTATTAATCGGGGAAAAGTAAATTTGTTTATAAACATAGCCTTTTAAAGCTCTCGCTGAGGTTACGAATAAATTATAGTTATTCTAGTCTAGGAAATCTTAGCTCATTTTTAAACAGTTGTCGTCTTAGTATTAGTTCGTTGCTCAAGTCACTTATTATCTTACTAATGGTGCTGCTTATTGGCTATAGGCCGTTTTTGATATCAGTTTTAATAATTTGATTCTTTTTATACAGATCTATAAGAATTAATTAAAGATATTTTTTCATTAAAAGTCTCAATACAATAATGAAATGAAATTCTCCAGTTAGAATTGGCTATAGAAATTTGTGGATAATCGTGATCTAAGTATATAATAATATCATTATAAAACACAGCTCTTGGATGAAGAAGTCTTTTATTGCTACTTATTCTGTAAGTAGAATTATTCCCAAAATAAGTTTTTATCGAATTTTTTTCTGTTTGCAGTTGATTATTATTTTTTAAATGCCCACCATTATACTCTGAAGAGCAATATGCTATTCTTTTACCTTTTATTTTCTCAAAAATATCCCCATAATTCAAATAATCGCTCTGGATGAATACACGATTACTTTTCGGATTTTTTAAATTCAAAATACACTTTATAAAATTTTGTATTTCTGTATCAGAGATAAAATCTCTATAATCAACACTTTGCTGCTGAGATTTATGAGCATGCCCCAAAAATTAGGACAGTAATTTAAGTTCCAAAATAACTTTAAATTTACTGTATTATGACACGAAGAAAGTTTACACCCAAGTTCAAAACCAAAGTGGTTTTAGAAGCTCTTAAAGAG
>Ga0208181_1000069_pt1 | contig 109689 bp, 95 predicted proteins | sample MalvirDeepMed_s6_FD_184244 | JGI IMG/M metagenome (GOLD analysis project Ga0208181, IMG submission 184244) | Marine viral communities from the Global Malaspina Expedition - Malaspina viral metaG DeepMed_s6 (SPAdes) (version 2) | ecosystem: Environmental > Aquatic > Marine > Oceanic | place... | reverse complement strand
GACATCAGGGAATAGAAAACGAAATACCCCTGGAAAGGTATTTAAACAAACAACAAAAAGCAGCTTAATCAATATAACCGGAACTTAATTTAAGCTGAAAACTGCCCTACTAATGGGGGGATGCTCAGAATCCAATAACCCGAGAAAACTATACACCAAAGAAACAGATTTCAACTCCTCAATAACTGGTAGTTTTGTTTTGGGTGGAATAGTTGATGCTGGGAATGTATTCAACTTCAAAGAGCTTAAGGATTCTTTACAATTGCAAAAAAATGTAAAGGAAATCAAGTTCAAACATTTAGCTAGTGGCGATTTTATAAGTTGCTTAAACTCTCAAAAAATAAATACCTATCTACAATTTATTGATAATGAAGATATATTAGTTCATCTTTCTAGTATCAATCTTTTGTATTATTCTATAGTTGATATTGTGGATTCTGCACTTATGAATCGTAAAGAATTGTTAGACCGTGGACCTCATTTTATTGCAGAGCTAAAAGATGTTATGCACCAAGTTCTTAGAGAACACTTAGATGAAACTAGAGCTCTATTTTTTGATTTTAAATACCCAAACATAAGTGAGGAAGATATTCCTCAATTTATAATAAAAATTATAGCTATAGCCAGCTATGACAATGAAAATGTAAAAAATCAGAAAAGTCTAAAAATTCTCAAAGAAATACTTGACTTTTCAGGTATGGAGCGAAAAATGCCTTTTCTAGGCGGAGAAAAAGATAATATGTTAATAGAAGAGTTTTACCAGTTTTACATCAAACAAATTTATATGTTCAAAAACTCTACACATACGTTTGACAATGAAGATGCCATCCAAAAAATTATAGGTCGATTTAATCTTATTGATGGAAAAAGGACTTTGAACAACTATGTATTCAAAGATTCAAAATCAGAAATTATGATTCAATTTTCCGATATCATAGTAGGCTTAACCTCTAAATATCATAGTTTCATAAATAATCATCCTGAAAAACTAATAATCTCAGAGTTTGAAAAATTAAATGATTTACAAAAAAGCAATCTTCAGCTTTACGTGAAGATTATTTCTAAATCTGATAACCACAATTCAGGCTTTTTTCATCAAATAACTGGTACAACTGAACAAAGCAGAATGCACACCCTTAATACTCTCATTGAGCAAGAATAGATTCTCAAATTCCAAAAATCTTATATCCGTTCTAGCTGCGCCAACATTATTTCCATTCTACGCATTAAATCGTCGTATGTAAAAATATCTATTATGTTCTTGTACTTCCTTTTAATTATCTCAAAATCTGAAAGTTGACTTTCCGTTAGGTTATTATCTCTTCCCATAATAATCATTCCATTCGGGTTTGTAATCTTAATTTTCAATTTTTCTGGTAGTTGGTCTTTGTATTTTTCAGTCAATCTTTTTTCCCCGTTTGCCCCAGTTTTGTTTAAATAAAATATGTATTTCTCTATTTGCATTATTGTTCCAGATAAATCCTTATTTGGAATGTGATTATCTCTGTAAGGGTTAGCCGATACGATGTTCTTATCAAAAGGAATTTTTATTTCAACAATGTCTAGATTCCCCATAAAATCGATTAATCCGTAATCTAGTCTTCTGGTTTTGTTATTGTAGATGTCCTTAAACTTTACTTCGTCAAATACCGCGATGTATTTAGGAAATAGTAATAATATTATTTCAATAATTTCAGCTTGCCATTGATGTTCTGTGTACTTCACTTCATTGGAAAGCATTTCCTTTAGTTTCTCTAAAAGCGTTTGATATTTGACAATATCGGCTTCCCGAAACGTTTTTCTTAAGTTGCTACCATAGTTGGGTGTTTTATTGTTTAGATAGTTTTGATAAGATTCTTCCTTATCTGTAATATAGTCAAAATAATTCTTTAAAACTGATGTGACTTTTGCCTGACGATATAGGGTAATTTCGTGAGTAGTGGGGAAAATTTTAATGAGTTTTTCAAATTCTTCGATTGGTAATATAGTTTCTTTTGGACCACCAATATAAATGTCTTCTTGCAAATGTTTATCTATTTGCAACAGAAGTGAGGATTTAGATTTTACGAAAAAATAGTCGAGTTTAATATCCAAAGATTTATGAAAGAAAAATGTATTAGACACACCCAAAACTTCTCTGTAAACACCATAGTAGCCATCCATTAATTCGCCAATCTCAAAGAAGTACTCAGATTCTTGAAATTCATTTTCAATCTTTTTAAGTAGAGACTTACTTCCTACATTAAAAATATGCTTGATTTTAAAAGGAATTAGCGTTTCTAATTTCTTATCTAGCCATTCCGTAGGCTCATAGTCGGAATAGTATTTTAATACAAGTTTTGAATCTATTTTTTCTATCTCTACCAAATCTTTATTTTTAATTTAAACTTTTCATTCCCAGAAGTTCTAACAAATCCATTGATTCTTCTTCTACCCATATATTATCTTGAATCAAGTTGTTAATTATGTCTTGTTGTTGCACAGAAAAGTTCTCTTTTTTTAATCCTGAAAATTCCTTTTTGCGCCACTTACTATTGTGGTGTGGTGAATCTACAGGTAGTGCATTATCTAATGTGGTAGGTTCAACTAGTCTTATTTCTTTTCCTTTTTCCTGAAAGATGCCTTTTATTCTAGAATAAATAGATAGTCCGTGATGGTCCCAATCGCAAAAATAAAAGAGAGGTAATTCTATTTTCTTCGCAGAAATATCCTTTAAAGGATTTGTATTATTACCGCCTACGTACCATAACTCAATGTTATTTTGTTTGTATTCATAAGGCACTTTAAGGCAGGCTATGTTTTCGCAAATAACAACCAACTTAGGATCTTCACAATCGACTACAAATCGCCATTGAGCATTCTTCGGGTCTTTCTCTGGAAATTCATCAATCTCTAAAAGCTGTAATACGGCATTGCGCAAACTGGGTTTATTAGTTAAATATTTAGCACCTTTACCCTTGAAGACTCTTGTTGAAAATGTATATTCGGTTGTTAGATTCTTCTTCAGCTGGTCTTTTTGATAATAAATGAAAGCCAAACTTTTTAAATCGTCTTCATTGTAGGTTTTGTGGGCGTTACTTTCTAATCCCGCTTTTTCAAAAAACTTGGAATAGTACTCAAAGTAGCTCAAAAATTCCTCTTTGTAATAGTCCTTATAACCATATTTGGCTTCCAATATTTTAGGATTGCCCATTTTTGGTTTTATTAGCTTTTTCTGCCTCATCAATACTTGTTTGATAAAACTATTATTCTCGATTCTAAGGTTAGTTCTACCCTTCTCGTACAACTGGTTAAGACCAATTAAATATTTCCACTCTACGTTTTTCTTCATTATGGCAATGAGCAGTTTTCCAGTTAATTTAAGTTATCATCAAAATCCCCAAATATTGGAACTGGTTCATAATTTACTTTATCAGATTCTTCTAGATTATTATGAAGTAAGTAGATATACTGGTTTAGCATATCAACTTTATAAGGCTGAATTGACAACGAAATAATCTGGTAATCATTAGCTTTGGCGATATCGTAAAGCATATCGAAATTACTTCCTAGACCAGCAGCCTCGTCAATAGGCATAAACCTTATCCCATCCCTTACTTTGTCCTTGGCAACTCTATTAATTAGTGATAGCCTAGCAATACATAAAAGTGCAATTGCTGCATAGGTCTGACTCGTGCTTCCTGGATTGGTTTTTCCGTGCAAGGATTTGATAGTAAAGTTTAACCCATAATATGATTTAGGGTTGAGTAATTCTATAATTTTAGGCTTTAAATTTCTAGAACCGCCACATCTATAAAATGCTTCCTGCATTTTTTCTTCTAGCGATGTATATTTTTCTAATTCATTAGAAACGCCCTGTAAATCATTGAATAGATTATTCTCACTTGATACTCGAATGTCTTCCCGTATTTTATCAATAAAATCTTCCATCCACTCTTTAGGATAACTGTTTTCAAAATTAATAGACAATTTTGCTCTGTGACCGCCAGTTATCGTCTTATCATCTGCATCTATAAAATCCCTAATCTTTCTTGAGTAATATATCTGCTCACTTACTTCATTACTAACCTTATCCACTATACTCGTTAGTTTTTGAAGTTTTCTTATGTTGAGCTGCTTATTCTTGATGTTGATATCATTGAGTAACTTTTTTATTCGTGGAATAATTTCATCATCTTCTAAATCCTTCTCTGAAAAAATCTCTGGTGGTAGAATTTCAGAGCATATTTGTCTAAAATCATCTGTTTCTAAATAGCGATTGGCTTTTTCTTTCAAAAATTCCTTTATCACTAAAACGTATTTAGTATTGTAGTGTTTTTGACATTCTGCATTTAGGGTATCCTTTTCTTCTAATAAATCTGAAGAAAGTTCAATCTCATCCTGATAAGTTTCTGAAGTGATTTTTGGATGGTCAGCAATTAATTTTTGCAAATCTGTCTTAAAAACATCTATTGCTTTGTCTTCAAATTTTAAATCTTCAACTGCTATTTCATTTTTTATCTCCTCTTGAAGCTTTGAAACAAAAGTGTCATAGAAATCTTTTTTTTGAACTAACGTTTTTTTCAATCTGACAAAACCATTCGTATCTTTTACTTCATAGTTATATTTTACGGTTAGTTGGTTAACATCTTTTTCGATTTCAGGAATTGAAATTGTTTTTAGGTTTGTCTCTAACCCCTTAATTAACGAAGTATTTTCAGAACGCTTTTCATCTATCTTCTTATAGACCTTATTTGCCTTTCTTAAACCTTCATCTATCAGTTCATCTTCATCCAGTAATTTCAAATATTGCTTTATGTTATCTGGGGTTTCCCCAAACAGTTCGTGCTTGTCAAACTTAGAGTTAACATCTTTTGATTCCCAAGACAAAAGATATGTTGATGCGTTTTCCAAGTCATTTAAAAGCCCTTTTAAAATTGTCCAACTCTTCAATTCCTTTTCTAAATCTTTAATATCATTTTCTAAAGTTGTTTTTTGTTTTGAAAAATAATCTTTGATTTTATCTGAGTTACCCGTATCAAAAATTGGTTTTTTTACATACGGAATATACTCGCGAACCCCACCCAAGTCTATCCAAAAACCATCATCTTGATCCTTTGTGATTTGCAGATTTTTAATGAGCAGTTTTGGCTCTGGAATATATCTTTCCTTTATCCCGTTTGTAGGTTCTTCGGTCGTAATATTATCGTTTTGATATTTGTGGACTACACTTTCCTCTTTTAAGTTTAACTTTCGTTTGAGATTTAATGCCCAATGCGCAAGTGAAGCGGTATCGTCCAGATTGTTTAGCACTTTGAGTTTCCTTTTTTCTTCTAGTGAAGACTCAAATCCCTTTATCGTTTCGGCGATATTCAATAAAGTGCTCTTGTCAAGTTTATCATTGTTCCCGAAGAAGCCGTAGATATTATTATCCTTTAGTAAGGACTTTAATTGTGCTATTCGCTCAATGTCCTGCTTGTTTTTATGATAACTGTGATAATGTTCTGAAAGTTCTTCCCCTGTCTTTTCAAAATATTGCATCCAAGAAAAATACTTTTTCAAATTCTTGCTTTTTCCTTGCCATATCATCCTTTCCGCAGAAGCCTTTTCAAAGTCTTCGTCTAGAGCAGGTATATTTAATTTCAGCTCTTCAACTTTAGTTTCTGCAAAATTCTTAAGTCCATTTAATGTGTTTCGATTATTAAAAAAGGCATCTAACTTTTCAGTCATTTTACCATTAGATAGATTTATCTGCTGATTTAAATAATGAAATTTTGTGTTTAAAAAATCGTTCTTTGCCTTGTCCCTTTTCTTTTTCAGATTGAGAAGCTCTTGCAGCTCTGTCTGCTTGTGGGTTAACATATCTATCTCATCCCTGTTAGATTCAAACTGACGGATATCGCCACTCAATTCTTCAACAGCTTTATCAAATTCTAGTTTCAGCTCTTTTTCTTTGTCACTTCCGAAGAGAAATTCCTGAATTTTTTCGCTTTTCTTGATGTCTAAAGATTCTCTAGAGAATGCCTGAATGATTTTAGCATAGCTCTTTAGTGATTCTTGGTTGATGGACAAGTCAACCGGTATAATAAAGTTTTCGAACAACAGTTTGTGAAACTTGTCTAGTCGTGTCCAAGATTCGCATACGTATCCTTTGGTGTCGAATATGTGATTTTTTAAATCCTCTATTGGTAAAATACTGTTGTCCTTTAGAAAATCTGAAAAACTAAGGGCTTTACAAAATGGAAGTAATTCATCTTCTGGTTCAAAATTTTCTCCTTGCTGAATAATAAAAGAACGTGAGCTTCCGGTACTTTCAAGATATATACCTATAACTATAAAGGCATCTTTGTCAAGTTCTATATTGATAAAAGCGTAACCCATATCTGTACCTTTACCAGATGTCCTTAACACCATAGTTTTGGGTTTCCTTGGCTCACTACTATCGGTAGGTGAATGAAAGGCAGCAGAACCTACAAAAATGAGTTGCAAAATATCTGCAATCATACTCTTACCAGAACCACCTTCGCCAACAAAATCTGTTCTGAATGGATTAAAATCATAATCAAATGATTGATGATGCACAATGCCCAAAGTAGATAGTCTTTTTATTCTAGGGTATCTCTTCATTTCAATTCATTTAGAGTTTCATCTATATTATTTATGTGGTCTTCGTGTATGGCAATCAACCTATCGAAAGCTGGTAACAGGTCGAACTCATCATCCTTTAATGTTACCCAACCAATTTTTTTGAATTCTCTAAGGGCAGATTCTACAGTTGAATCTATAGCATCGTCATTTAAATTCCCGGGATTGGTATTCCTTGATTTTGCAATCAATCTGTAAATACCAGGTTTTAAATCTTCGTAATCGGTCCTAATCTTTTTTTGCAAGTCTTTTACCGAAGCCACATCAATTTGATTATCAATGAAAAAAATCTTGTAAATGACAAAGCCAATTATAACGTGTTCGCTCTTCATATGATATCTATGCCCAGCATCTATTTGACCCCTTGTGTTACCAATAAAATCTAAGTAGTAATAACCTCTTGTTTCGGTACCGCCAAATGTCAATTCAACATTAAATAAAAACTGGTAGTACGCTTTTAAGCTATCTACATTAGAGTAGATGTAATTGTAATATCTTACCTGACTTCCTTCCCTTTGAAAATGTACACCATCCTTCAACATATAGTCTATGGAAGCAAATAGTTCTTCTGTATCAGGATGGTCTAAAAACTGTACCCTTATATCTTTTGTATGTTCATCTTCCATAAACTAATATGCTCTATTTTACTGTTGGTCTGTTTAGTTTTATTCATTTTAAAATCAAATCTTTTTGATTTACGTGCTTGTTGTATTGAACTGTATATTGCACTTACAGCTATCTGTCCATCATTAGTATCTTCCATAATTTCAAAGAACGTTGCGGATAAATCTATGCCACCCCTTAATTCTATTTCGGCAATAATGTGTTGTTCCCATTTTCTAATCAAATCCTGTTGAGTGAGTACTTTTAATATACTTTTTGTGTTTTCCTCAATCTTAACTTCATTTGATTTGTAAGAAACTCTTTTTTTTGGCTTAGAGGGAAATAATTCTCTTTCTCGCTCAACAATAGTAAAATTAGGGGTGTCTATATGCAGAACTGGATTCACTACCGACTTTGGTAAAACCGTATCCTTTTTACCGGTCACGGTACTCTTATCTAATAGAAAATGTAGAAACTTTTCAATCTTGCTGTTGAACTGAGGTCTATTTAAAATAGAAAACAAATGCCTAATCTTTGGTTGAATCCTATCTAATTTTCCATCAATAGAATCCAGTCTCTCGTTAAGATATTTAATAAAGAAGTGAACATCTGCAATTAAATCATCGGTTTCAGAATCTGTATCTTCTCGTTTTTCTAGGATTGACCGTATCACTTTAGTTTCTGAATACGCTGCTGCTAGTTCTTTACTCTGCTCTTGAGCCTTGTCTAGATTGCTTTCTACTTCTCGTAAGAGATCAATGAAGTTCTTATTAGAATTTGTGGTATTGTTTTTAAGTTTATTTACAGATTCAATAATCTGTCTGTCCAAAAAGTCTACCTGTTCCCGAAGATCAGGTTCATATTTTTTGAACTCTGATTTGAGCCAAAACTTTAAATCCTCTAAAGTTTCCCTTTGTTTTAATGAATCTGTAAGAAGACTACAAATCTTTTCAATATGAGTTGGATTAAAGTTACCCTCCAAAGTTTCCTTTGCATAGGCATAGAACCTATGTGCATAATCCTTAAAGTAGTATTTTTGAGTTTCTTGGTTGTAGTCTAAAAAGTATTCCTGAAGATCTTTAATATGCTCGCTATAAATTTCTTTAGGGTATCTCTCGTTTGGTTTGCTTATTTGCGCAAACGCATCGTGAAGATCCTTTTCTATGAATTTTCCATCTGGTAGCGTTTTGTTTTCAATTTTCTCAAATAAAACCATAACTGCCAACCCGACTTCCTTCTTTGGGAAAAGTAGTTGGTAAACACCAGGTTCTTTAATCTCTTTTACAAAATCAAAATTTATATTGTTGTTATCGTTCAATTCTTATGCTTCATCCATTTTAAGGGAAAAATCTCATAAAGATAATTAAATGATTTTTCCTTTATTTACGGTTATCCACATTTCTAATAAATAACAACTTTAATTCTGTAAACAAAAAACATAAGGTTGATTTAATACATAGAATTACTTCTTTAAATAGTTCGTTCATCTTTTATATTTTATTGATTCATATATTAAATAAGCTATGATTTTAATTCTATTCGAATTTGACAGGTACCTATTCTCATCCCAATTACTCAAAAACCCCAATTCCAAAAGAAGCGAAGGGCAATGGTTTACTGTTTCACGAAGTACCTGAAAATTTGCAAACTTTACACCTCTACTTTTATATCCTAATTGTTTATTGAGTGCAGCTTGTAGCTGAAATGCAAGCCAAGTGGCATCATCAGAATATTTGGATGTTGCACCTGCCACATAAATTTCAATGCCTCTTGCACCCGAATTATCCGAATGATTACAATGCAAGGACACGAACAAATCAGCTTTAAGGACTTTGGCCAACTTCGTTCTATCCGATATAGAAATGAGGGTATCGGTGTGCCTTGTCAAATAAATGTCCAAAGTCTTATCCAACTCATCATTTAGCTTCAAAATAGCATTTGCGATATTCAGCGCAACATCCTTTTCTTGGATGCCATTTATACCAATTGCACCCGAATCTTTTCCACCGTGGCCAGGGTCAATTACGACTATCTTTTTTGTGTCCAAATTCTGACACAAAAGGATGCAACTTTTGAGAAGCAAAATCATAAAACTGACGTTTTTGAGCCACTGTTTCATTTTCAATTTTTATGTTTTCAACAATTCCACTTCAAAAATCCATAGCATTTGATGCCAAATAATAGCAACAGAATTCAAACAAAACTAAATAATATTTTATTCACAATTATTTGATATTCAGTTATTTATAATCAAATATATGTAAATTTCCAATAACGAAAACAACACAAAAATTTAAACTGTTACGTTATGAAAAAATCACTCTATTTAGCATCCTTTCTTTCGCTCTTATCCACTTCGCTATTTGCTCAAATTGGTGGCATTGAAGATTCGGTCGATGATGTTTCTAACACCATCCGAACTATTTTTCCAATCATATTAGGGGTCATTTTCCTCATCGGGTTCCTGTTTAACGCTGGACATTTCTTTGGCGAAAATGCCGACCTCAAAAAGGGGATTACCCGCGTTCTCGTTTTCGTTTTGATTGCAGGCGCTGTAGTCGGCATCTTCACATACTTAATCGGAATCGTTGTATAATGAAGCGGTTCGAGGTCTATAAAAACATCAGGAAAAGGGCAGTCATTTTCGGCTTGCCCATTTCCCTGTTTTCCTTAATGATGGTTTCCATTCTTGCCTCGCTATTAATCATCATTTTCTCTTTCAGCTTCGGGATGATTATAGGTGTACTGGTTTTTAATGCTGGGCTCTATGTGGCATTGACAAGAATAACCCACAACCCGAAGCTATTTCAAACTGCCAACGCATTCCCGAAAATTATCAGCAACAAAAGAAATTCAGGCTTCGACTATGAATAAGATTAACCTTTCTAAATATCACCCGATTGCAGATATCCAGGACAATATCGTGTTTGCCAATAATGGCAATGTCGTTCTATGCTATGAAGGGAATCTACCCGAAATTTATTCGTTGTCCGAAAAGGATTTTGAGGATATGCACGGTGCTTGGTTTCAGGCTCTGAAATCTCTGCCTGTTGGGACTGTCGTTCACAAACAGGATATCTATTTGAAGAAACTCTATTCTTCGGAACAACTTCCAAATACAACCTTTCTGGAAAAAGCAACACACGAGCATTTTAAAGATCGTGGACACATAGAACATAAGTGCTATCTGTTCTTCATTTTGACCAAGAACAAAGCACTTAATAACTCAAAATATGTCAATCCGTTCCGGAAGGTTTCTAAAGGAACTATACAAGAAATGGATGAGAACATAAAAAGCTTTGTCAACTCGGTAAGTGATTCTGTTTCCTTCATCAACAACAGCCGAAAAATGGAATTTATTTCGCTTAAAGCGGAAGAGATTCAAGAGCTTACAAATGGCTATTTCAACGGCTTCAACGAAGGCTTTGACACGGACATCATATTAGATAAAAAAAGCGTCAATATTGGCGAAAACCATTTTGATGTCCTGGCCATCAATAGCGAACTGTGCTTTGGCGAAAGTGTACAGAGTAGCAAGACCAACGAGAAATTCACTTCTGACGATTTTGTGTTTCATCAAGGGTTTATTGATGGCTTAGGGCTTACGCTGAACGAGAACCATATCGTTAACCAGATTCTATATCTGGATGACAAACAGAAGTGGCGCAAGCTGCTCGACAAGAAAATTGAAGAACTGAACAAAAGTTCCAACTTCGGGTCGCAGAACAAAGTGGTACTTGGTAAGATTCAACACATCCTTGACCAAATCAATGCCGATGATAATGCACGTATTATTCGTGGTCATTTGAATATCGTGTATTGGTCCAAAGATGCTAAAGAGCTCGATAAGATAACTTCTAAAATCAAGACCGAGTTCAAGGAACTGGATATCATCCCCTACTATCCAAGAGGTGAGGAACGTAAAAATTACATTCTGAACAGTTACTGTTGTTTCTCTTCCAACTTTTCAAACAACGATTTATATGTCACAGACTTAAAGCACGCGCTTTGCCTGTTCATCAATAACACCAATTACAAATCCGACAATACCGGAATCATCTTTAATGACCGAGAGCATAATATTCCCGTTCTAAAGGATGTTTGGGACGAGCGCAAGAAACGCATCAAAGCTCGGAACTTCGCCATTTTCGCACCAACGGGCGAAGGCAAATCCTTTTTAGCCAATAACATTTTACGCCAGTATTTTGAAAGTGGTGTGCGATTGGTCATTATTGACCTTGGTGGATCCTACACCAAGTTTGCCAAACTCTACCCAGAAAAATACACGGTACTGCGCTACGAAAGTGGAAAGAATCTGGGCATCAATCCATTCTACATAAGTAATGCAAAAGACCTTACACCGGAACGTTTGGAAGACTTAACGGTATTCCTATTTGAGCTGTTCACGTCGGATTTAAAGGTTACTAAAGCACAATCCGTTTCAATTAAAAAGATACTGCGCTATTACTACGATAGCACCCCAGAAAATCACTCTTTGGATGGTTTTTACAGTTTTATAGAAAAGAATCAGAAAGACCTTCTGAGCACCTTAAAAATACATTCCGACTACTTCAATGTCACGAGCTTTTTGCACGTAATGTCTGAATACGTCGGCGATGGTCTATATAGTTTTCTATTTGAAGTAAGCGAAGACCAGACCTATAAAATCGAGGACAAGCGATTGATCGTTTTTGAACTGGACGAAGTCAAGGATAATAAAGAAATTCTGTCTGTAATGTTGAAGTTGATCAAGTCAGCTATCCAAAGAACGATTTGGAAGAACCGAGCTGAAAAAGGCATCATCCTTTTCGATGAATTTGCCAAGCAATTGAAGTTTGATAACGTACTTGAAAGTGTGGAATTCTATTATCAAGCCATCCGAAAACAGAACGGTGCTATTGGAATTATTTTACAATCCATCAACCAGTTGCCAAATAATTCGACTTCTGCAAGTATACTCGAAAACACACAGGTCATTTATAGCCTGAACAATGAAAAAGGGTATGACAAGTTGGTTAAACGTCTCAATCTATCGAGCCACGACCTAAATCAGTTAAAATCCATTAAAAATAACCTTACCGGACCACGCAAATACACCGAAATGTTTATCAAAATAGGTAGGGAAAGCAACATTTTCCGTCTCGAAGTTCCGAAGGAAGTATATGCCGCTTACCTAACAGACGGTAAGGAAAATGAGGAAATAATGAAGCTCTACAACGAGCATCGAGATATGCAAAAAGCAATCATTCAATTCACATCTAAAACATAATATTATGAAGACAAAAATTAAAACAATGTTATTCGGGCTAATCTTAGCGGTTGCCCTTTTAATGCCGAAAGATGCTTCCGCTCAGGGAATGCCAGTTTATGATAATACCAACTTTATCAGTTTGGTAAAACAACTTTTGGAATCCGGTAAACAGACGGCAGAAATGATTAAGTCTGTAAAATTCCTTAAGGATGCCAAAGAAGCAATTGAGAAAGTATCGAGCGTAGTGCAACAGCTTAGGGCGGTTGAGGAAATCGCACAGAACAATCAGCGCCTTATCAATGTAATGCAAAATGATTTGCAAGATATTCTGAATTCGCCCTACATCAAACCCGAGGAAATTGATAGGGTTGTGGCCTCATTTGAAACCATTGTCCAAAATTCATTGGACACGGTTGATTTTATAGACGAAGTCTTATCCAGCGATTACTTAAAAATGAGTGATGCCGAACGTGCTGAAATATTGAAAGCAAAAGAACTGGAATCCAAACAAATGGTTTCCAACATCACTACCAAAACAAAACGCTATCGTGACATTATTTCTTTCAGAAAAATGCAGGATAAAGTCAATAACCGAGAAACAGAATATTAACAATGACCGCGACCATCATTTTAGGGATTGGGTTGGAATACATCGATACGGTGTTTCAGACCATACAGGCCAGCGACTTTTCGCAATACACCATTGCCGGAATGAAAACACTCGCTGTCCTATTCTTTTTGGTCAATATCCTTAAAAAATACAATGAAGGCATTGCAGACAAGGACGGCTACACTTGGGGACTGAGTCCGGGCGAACTGGCCAAGAATTTTGCCATTGTCCTACTGGTCATATTTTCAACGCAGGTGTTAGGATTCTTTGATGGGATATTGGTAGCCATCGAAGGACAATATAGGGGCACTGCACCTGCGTTACTTCCATTGCAAATGCAGGACATTCCATTAGAGGAAGATGTAAGTCTTTTTGATGCCGCAAGTTCGGCAATGACGCTTTTGTATGAGGCATTGGTAACACCATTATACGGCTTTAAAATATTCGCTTTTATCCTAAGTACCATCCTCTGGATATTGGATTTGTTCATCTATCCGCTATTCTTGGCAGAACGCTTTTTCCTTTTGGGAATAATGCAGGCATTCTTCCCTTTGGTCATAAGCCTTGCCGTCTTTGAAAAGTTTCGTTCGCTCGCCTATACATTCTTTAAACTCTATGCTGCCGTTTATATGCTCGTGCCAGCGTTCTTTCTGGTCAATGTATTTATCAATGCCATCTATACGGAAATCAATACCAATTTCTGGGTCAATCTCTTCGGAACCGATACAGGTCAGGGCTTTTTTGCACCTGTTGTTCAATTGGGCTCTGTTGGATTTATTGTCTTCTTAAAATTCAAATTGTACAGACGTGCCACATCCTTTACGCTCAGACTCTTTACCAACTAATTCAATTCAAAATGAAAACACCTTATAAGAATATCTATAACGTCCTAAAATTAAATCGGTTTATCGTTTTGGCAGTCGTTGTCTGTGCATTATTGTCCAGCACCTTTTCAGTTTGGATGGTATTCAACACCAATCAAAAGGCGCTCAATAGTGCTTTTGCAATTAATACCGATGGTAGTATTATTCCGCTGAAACTCGTTACACAAAAAGAGAATTTCAGGGTGGAAGCTTTGGCGCATCTGGAATTGTTTCACAACTACTTCTACAACATCGATGCGAGCAATTATGAAAGGAATTTAGAAAAGGCGCTTTGGTTGGGCAATAGTTCTGTGGACAATCTGTACCGTCAGAAAAAAGCGGATGGCGTTTATAACAGATTGCTTCAATATTCATTGGTGCAAAAGGTATTGAGTATTAATTCAAAAATTTCAGAAAGCAACGGTGCGTACAGTTTCACTACGACGACCATTTTTGAAATAAATAGAGGCTCTATCATCGATACCTACGAATTGGTTTCCACCGGAAACCTAATTATGGTGGACCGGAACTTTCCCAATAATCCGCACGGACTTTTGATTACGAATTACTTCGAGAACACCTTAAAAAAACTGAATGATGAAAGTTGAGAAAAACAAAATAGTATTTGCAGCGGTATTGGCCGTGATTTTTATATTCCTCATTTCCTATTCTGTAATGGTAATGGGTGATGATGACAGCGAGAACGAAAGCCTACAACAGACTTTAGTGCCTGATTTGGAAGAAGACCAAAAAGAATACGAGTCCAAGCTCGATGCGATTAACGACCTGAAGGAAGTGCGCGAAACTAATGCACCCAGCATCTATGATGAAAAGTTGATTGATTCCCTGGGCTTTTACGACCCAGATTTACCGGAACGTGAAAAAGAACGCATTGTTGATAGTATCTATGATGCTGGCAAAATTAAGTATTCCGAAAAGCGGTATCAAAATTTAGGGCAAAGGCGAGCTGTTCAACAAACAGTACCAAAGGTGGATTCAGTTGAAGTTAAAAGAGCTCAAAAAATTGAAGCTAAAGAACTGGGCTTGGAACATCAACTATTCTTTGCCGCTGCGCCCAAACCCAATGAAGTTTCAATTATCGGCAATACAGACGAAACAATTTATGTAGTCGTGGATGGCGACCAAATTGTTAAGACAAACACCCGATTACGGATGCGCCTTACCAAAGCTGCTACAATAAATGGCAAACTGATGCCAAAGAACACACCGATTTTCGGATTTATCAGTTTTCAGCCCAATCGTGCCTTGATTGAAATTGAAAACATAAAGCACCATCCCACCAAACTCAAAGCCTTCGATTTGCAAGACGGTAGCGAGGGCATCTATGTTGAGAACAACTTTAGGGAAGAAGCAACCAGAGAGGTTCTCGATGATGTTATTGGTGATATAAATATCCCGAGTGTCCCACAAGTTGGCGGACTTACCCAAGTATTCAGGCGCTCTAACCGAAGGGTAAAAGTAACCGTACTGAACAATTACAGATTAATTCTAAAACCTAAATTATGAGAGCAAAAATTATAATATTAGCAATACTAATTTCCACTTTCGTACCTCGACTATGCTCGGCACAGGCTACAGCACAATCAATTATAGTACTCGATACCATTTATGCGAACGACACCAAGAATGTTGCGCTTTTCTTTCCAGAACCTATTCGGCAAGGCATAACCGGTTCAGATAATTTTGTATTTACCTATAACCGTGAAAAAGAACAGTATTTCGGCCTGTTGCAAGCCAAGCCAGGAAAGGAAAGTAATTTACTGGTAGTCAACCGAAATGGTTCGGTTTTTTCGTATATTGTAAGGTATAAAAAACAGCTTTCTAAGCTCAATTATTTTATTCCGATATCAAGTAGTATCGGGAATGAAAAACCGACTGTAACCGATTCAATTCTTGCTGAATCCTCTGAAGAGCGTGTAGATAACAGAACCTATTATTACCAAAAATTCTGCTCGTATCTTCTCAATAGAAAACAGCGCATAGGTCGAATCAAAAAGCGGAATGAAGGCATTGTCTTAAGTATTGAGAATATCGTTTTTGATAAAGAAGAGCTGTACTTCGTTATCCAGATTGAGAATAATTCCACCTTGGATTACGATTTAAATTTCTTGAACCTTTCGATTGAAACTCGACAGAAAGGAAAAAGGAAATCATTACAACGCCTTTTTCAAGAGCCGATCTACAAACATAATCTGCCTTCAAAAATTGTAGAAGGTCAAACGATACGGTTCGTTTATGTGTTGCCCAAGTTTTCATTATCCAATGATCGTAGGGCAATTTTAGAACTGAATGAAAAGGATGGCGAACGGAATATTGAAATGAAACTATCGCACAGATATATTAATAACCCAAATTAAAGTCGTTATGAAAAATATTGTTGTTTTATTCCTCGTACTGCCGTTCCTTTCTTGTGGTGATTCCACAACTAAAGTTTCAGGACCAACTGCTACAGCCCAAGTCGTTATCGAAAGCTTTTATGAAAAGGATGAAGAAACCTTAAAAGCTAACTCGACACCACAGGCATATTCTAACTATATGAATACCATAAATATGTTTAATGCGACGGTAAAAGATGATTCAAACTTTACTGTTTTACAAGACACCATTATGGGCGACGTGGCTTGGGTGAAATATACCACAGCTTATGACAAAACGCCTGGTATTTTCAAACTGGTTAAGCAGGATGGAAAGTGGTTGGCAGATGCAAGAGGTTCAAAGGATAAATCGCCTTTTTAATGAAAGTTGTTTTTTAGGTTTTCGGTAACTTAATTTCCCAATAACCCTGCGTGCCACCTTGACGAATTAGGACGCCTTTGTTTTTTATGGCTGTTATATGTTTTCCAACAGCAGATTCATTGATACTTAGCGTATCGGCTATTTCATTATAGGTTATAGATGGATTTGTAGCAATAAGTTTAACAACTTCTTTTTGTCTTTTAGTAAGTGTATCTATAGCATCTATTGCACCACCTGTTACACCACCTCTTGCACCACCTTTTTGACTACCTACTTGACCACCTTCTTCAACAGAAGTTTCTTTGGCCATAAATGTCATTCTGAGAAAGTTATCGGAAAAACCAAAACTCTCTTTGCCATAATGTTCCAAAATACGAGGGATGCCAGAACCCAATTGCTCAACGAGTTCCAAATCCTTAAAAATTCTCATCAGTTCCTTATTTCTTGGGACTGAAAAGCCTTCGAAAAATTCCTGCTTGCTCAAAACTTCAGGCAAACCACCAGCCGACGTGATTTCGATTCTATCCGTAAAGATTTCAAATTTTGGGGTAATCTCATTGGTATAGTCATTATGCACAAAGGCATTGATTATTGCCTCACGCAAAGCGATGGGATGCCAAAGATTGGCTTGTTGTCGCTCTTTGGCTGTGATTTTGGTAGCAGTTCTGTTCTCGACCGCAATTTTGTCTATCACTTGTTTAGTTGCCTTTACCAAACATTCGTGGCCATATTCATTGCTTTCTATTAGGTCAGTACGGGTCTTTCCTGAATATTTGGCAACTTTTATAGAGGTATTGTTCTTGTCAGCCAAAAGATAGCCAGCGTAATTGAATGCGCCATCTTCAGTAAGCAGTTCCAGATTTTTCGCAAAGGCAGTACCAAGAGTGTAGCCAGCTTCCTCATAATAGATTTTCAACTGGCTAAAGCTTAAATCTTGTCGCCCTGCTTTAATCTTACTGATGGAATTTCGAGTACGTTTAGCAAACAGCTCGTCTATCATCTTTTGCGGCATCGGTTCAGCTGCTGAGCCTAAGCGAATAAAACAGCCCTTTTCGCTCATCCCATACTTTTTAAGATGGTATGGTTTTTCAGGACCGCTGGCTACAATAATTTTCAGGATATCATTACCATCTCTTTCCTCGCTCACTATGTCAAATAAACCCAAAGCAGAAGGACGGATATTGTTCTTTAGCCTATCTTTAATCTTCAACTGGTCGCCATCTGCATCTGCTAAACCGTAGGTGTTTCCCTCTTTATCAATACCAATGTATAGAATACCACCTTCACGGTAGTTCAGAAACGCAATGACCTCTTTTTCAAGCCCATCGGACAGTTCTCGTTTGTATTCTATGCGGTTTGTTTCGGGCATTCTTTAATTAAAAATCGAACAGTAAAGATATTGAAATTAAATTGTGGGAATTAGTTTTAACAACCATAAAAAGATTACACTAATTCAAAATGCAGGAAAATGTTTGTTAAATTTATAACCTAAAAATAACCTTTCGATTACTATATGTATGTATCCCAACTTGAAATATTAAACTACAGAAACTTTAAAAATTTTACTGTACAACTAAAACCAGTTACACAAATCATTGGCGAAAATAATATCGGTAAATCCAACCTTTTGGATTCATTAGGTTTAATATTCAGCCAAGAAGTATCTTTCTTCAAAAGACGTATGTTAGACATTTCAGACTTTAATTACGACACTATTCTGGAACTTAAAAAAGCAATCCTTGATACTTCTATTGAACCAAATAATATTTCATATCCTAAAATTGTAATAAAAGCTACACTTAAAGACTGGGATTTAAAACAAGAGGCTGTAATAACAGACTGGATGAGTAATTCTGATTTTACAGAGGCCACACTTACTTATACGTTCGCACCAATATCATCTTTTGATGAAATTGAAGAAATAACCCTACAAAGGCAATTTCTTCAGGATTACCAAAAAGAAATAGGACCTGAAGAATTTAAAAAAATACCCCAAAGCGAAATACTAAATCTAATAAATTTTCCAATTTCAAAATACCATTATCGCATTCACGGTGGTAACCAAAATGAAAGCTTGGCAAACGCTTACCATCTAAACCAACTAAAATTTGAGCTACTTGATGCATTGAGGGATGCAAAATCCGAACTTTCGGCGAGTAGAAATAATGGGCTGTTGTTTAGAGTTTTAAATGCAAATGAGGAAACCGATTATCAAGATTTGAAAAAGCAGTTAGTGGGTCTTCAAAGAGCTATCGAACAAAATGAGGCTATTTCAGGTATAAAAAATCGCATTTCTGAACAACTTGATAAAATTTCACTAAGTACGGAAACGTCCAATAACGTTGTTGACCTAATATTCTCTCTTCCAAATGTTTCAGACTTGCTTAGAAAATTGAGCTTAATTTACAATGATAATCCTATAAAAATTGAACGTAATGGGACTGGGCGAAATAACCTTTTGTTCATTTCGTTGATGCTATCATTTATAGAAGACCCAGAGCGTGCACAGTCCACTTTTTTTAGAATCGTGGGACTTGAAGAACCAGAGGCACATCTTCACGCAAATCTTCAAAATCACTTAGCCTCAAATCTTGAAGGACTCATAAAAAAAGAGGATGGTACTTATAGAAAGGATATACAACTGATCCTAACTTCACATTCCAACCATATTACAACCAAAATAGATTTCGATAATAACGTCGTCCTTCACTACAAAAACAGCAACGTTCAAGCTCATTATATATTAGATGGTTTTGGAACTACAGCTGAAGAGAAAAGACAGGTAAACTACCTCAAAAAATACCTTGATAGTGAAAATGTCAATTTATTTTATTCAAGACGGTTGGCATTGGTAGAAGGAATTTCTGAGAAACTTCTCTTTCCTTTATTCTATAAAATCCAGACTGGCGAAACAATTGACCAATCTGCAACTGCCGTAGTAAATGTCAATGGGCTTGCATTTAAGAATTTTCTTCAAATAATTGTGAATGGTTTTCATACTAAATGCTTAGTCCTTACGGATAGCGATATTGGGACTCAATCTGAAAATAGAGCACAAGAACTTAAAAATAAATATGATAGCGTAAACGAAATAGATGTCCAAATTTCTCAGTTATCTACATTTGAAAAGGATTTAATAAACTGCAATAAATCTGGAAGTGGTAAGACTATTTTGTGCAAAGTGATTCCAATAGTACGACCGAATGCAGGAAAAAAATATGTAGAAGAATTAGGCACAAATGATATTGATATCGAAGAATATTTTGCATTGATTGAAGATTATAAAAGTGAGTTTGCCTTACAACTTTCTTTGTCGTTGACTGAAGACCAAAGCGGTTTTTCAATCCCAAAATATATAGAGGACGGAATTAAATTCTTAGACCCTTTAATGTAAAAAATATGGTAAATGGGGGTAAACCAAAACTTATAATTGCTGGACCTGGTGCTGGAAAAACCCACGGTATGGTTGATGAAATTATCCAAGCTCTAAAATTATTGGAACGACATCGCTATATGATAGTTGTTACCTATACCAATTCGGCTACAAAAAATATAAAGAAACGGCTCGGTAAGAAAATAGCCATACCACCTAATTTATTTATCGGGACCATACATTCTTTCTTGAATAAGTTTATTGTTATACCGTATTCAAGTCTACATAACGAAGATGTCAATGGTGAAAAATTATTTATTCAATGTGGAACAGATGATGTTCTAAAAAGGATGTTCGACAATAAAGGCGAAACACCAGACTTTAAGGCTAAAAATTTTATAAAAAGTAGATTAACTACATCTCTTCATAAAAGCGGTTACATTACTTATGACCAAACGCTTAGTTTAGCTGAAAAAGCTATTGCAAACAAAAGAATAAAAGAGATGTTGGCAAACAGAATTCAGTTTTTGTATGTTGACGAATTTCAAGATACTGGAAATAAGATGTTTTCTATTATAGAGTCTCTTAGAAAGGAAAAAAAGACAATAATATATTGCGTAGGCGATCCAGAACAATACATTCAAAGCTTTGATTCTTCTATTAAAAACTTCCAAAATATCCCGATTCTCAAAGCTTCACGAATGAATCAATATGAGACCGTTCTAAATAAAACGAATAGACGCTCTGTAAAGACGATTGTAACTTTTTTAAACAACTTTAGCAAACGAGTTTACCAGGACAATACATTTGAGCAACATTGCCATAACGAGATACCTGGCACACCTGTAAAGTTTATAAGTGCAACCCAAGATATTACATCGATGCTACCTGAATTTTTTGCCCGATGTGAAAAAGAAAATATTCCGCATAAAGAACGCGGCATAATTGCCAAAAAAAATGACGTAGTTAAAAAAGCTATTGCTGCTTTAAATGGGAATGTTCTTGCCCCTGATAAGTCTGCAAAGATCTCAGCCGTTTCTGAAATAAAAGACACACTACTATCATCGTTGGGAACTAATCAAATTGCGTTTTGTGAAGCTCACGGATTAACACCATTTGATTTAAGAATAATGGCTGTTCAAATCATACGTGCTATTCGCTCAGAAATAATAACTAATGAAAATTCTTTCGCCATTTTTGTTAAAGATACATTTGGCTATATTATAAAAAATGATATTCCTTTCAAATTAGAAAACCTGCGTCAAATCAATGTTTCTAATACCAATGCAGAAGCCATAATGGTTTCAAATATTCATAGGTTTAAAGGACTTGAATTAGATGCCATCCTTGCAGTAGCAAAAAATGAAGCCGAGCTCAATCTATGGTTGGAAACGAGTACAGATTTCAGAGATGCACATTCTGATAGGGGAACAAGTGATTATCCCAGGTTAGGTTATGTTGCTTTTAGCAGAGCAAGAAAAGTATTATGCATTGCTTGTTTAGAGTCCATTTCAGATAATACAAAACAAAAGTTAAATAATTTGGGTGTTGAAATCGATACACCAACCCTACAGTTTCCCAGCTTAATTTAAGCTATTAATAGCGTTTACTTAATTCTGGAATATCGACCGCACTTCAGCATAAACCCGCTCAAAATTAGCATTCATATCAGCACTTGAATATTGCTTGGTTTCTTCTGGTAGTTGTCTGTCGATTTTAGATAGTTTGAACTGTACCTTCTTATCTTTCCCATCCGCATAGGTGATAAATTCGCCCTGCTTTAACCTAAAAAATACATCAGCCCTAATCTTTGGGATTTCCTTTTCGCCCGTGGTAATACGGGTATCAAAATCAAGGTTATGCCCTCGACTAATACTTTTTGTAGGATTCTTGATGATTTCAAAAAAACGTTCGTAATATTTGGCTGTGTCTGGGTCATTGACCTTACCAAAAAACTGATAGGATAGATTGCTCAGAATAGCTTTGCTCGCCTTATCACCATACATCATATCGTTTTGGATCTTGTCCTGCATCACGTAAATAGTAGCGATGTCGTAACTACGTAAAGTTGCAGGAATCCGGTGCATATTCAACAATCGGATGGTCGGCGCTTCTTCCATCAACAAAAATGATGGTTTTGAATTTCGCACACTCATTTGCTTGGTAATCGTGTGAATAATAGTTGCGATTACAGGCGAGTAAGAGGTCTCAAATTTTGGGTTGTTCACTACGGAAATGATTGTAGGATTATCTTCGCTATTAACATTCAACGGTACTTCGTCTGCGGACAATGCCATAAAAATGCGTTGTGTGCTAATTCGCTTTAGCGCATTGGCCAGAGTACTTTTTACACCAGCGGTCTGCCTATCTGAATCCTTACCACTAATAAAAGCATCTGCCATTGCCCTCGATGTAGTATTAGTTTCTAAGAATTGGATTAAACTATCCGTGTCCAGATATTGGTAAATGGCAATTAAATGAGGAAGTGTACAGAATTGTGGATAAGTAGACTTTAGTTTCCAAATTAATCCACCAATCAAACCTTCAGCTGCATCCTTAAAGAACTTTGTCGTTCCTGTTGTTCCGCTTTCTCTTTGCTCTAAAAGGTTTTCGATTAACACCCGCGACACCTCGTTTACGCTTTCCTCGTTCTCTAAATAGCGTGGCGCGATAGGATTTACCCTGTGAATGATTTTATCAAAGGAAATGACCTTAAACGGGATATCGCTATCCTTGAAAAGTGGATATGCCATTTCGGTCAGTTCAAAATCCTTATAGTCGTGGATAATTCCGCAAAAGCTTTCTTTCTGGAAGTGTTTCAGAAATCCATACACAACGCTTTCTGTCTTGCCACTTCCAGCAGAACCGATGATGGATGCACCACGTTTGATATTGTCCAATTTGAAATTGCCCTTAATAGTAGGAAAGTCAACCTGATATTTGCTATCGCCATTTAACGGCTTGTCCGTTTTATGCAGGAACACATACATTCCTGTATTAATTAATATGAGAGGGCAAACAAGATAGAGGGTAATAAGATTCAATGCGTTTTCCTTGTTCAAATAGAACACCATCGCACCAAGCACGAGAAAATTAATGATGAATGCATACCTACTTACCCGAAACATCCCATAGAAAACAATACTGGCCAGACCAATAATTGAGAGTGTCGTTATGAGATTGTCTATCTGCATAATTGTTAGATTCCTATGGAACTTGATTTAATCGCTATTTCAGCACCACGCCTTAACCGTTTAAGAACTCGAAGTGCTATTTGTGTTTGACTTACTGGAATATTTGGCATTATCGGCAGTCCTGTTTTTGCTATCATTTTGAAAGCCAATGCTTTTTCATTAGCTGGCAATTTCATCAAGGCAGCGAAATAGAGGTTGGGATTCTTTACAAAATCCTTTCGGGCTTTGTAGGTCTCGGCAAAGTTTCGTTTATAGCCAAAAGTCTTATCAAAAGTTTTTTCTGCATTCTTAAAGAATTCATCTCGGTCAAATCCTCGTTTTACGGTTTGCCCATTCAACCTCACATTGGATGCTTTGTATTTGCTTCCTGGCGATAAACTGAATCTGTTGGATGCATCCTTACGGCTCACAATAATATGGATATGGCTTTGGTTTCCATCTTTTCGCATTCCTTGGACAATCCGTTTTCCATTTTGCTGGTGGGGCGCTTGTCGTTCCAGTTTTGCTATTTCCTTTTTCATCCTTTTAATATTCCCTTCACTTCGTCCTTCCTGAACGTTTCGAATTTCGGTTTTAAGCTGAAGAATTTTTGTGGCGTATGGTTGGTTCTCTTTTACCTGAAAATCTGTTCCCTTGAAGGTACGTTGATGCTCTATTTTTGCATAGTACTTTATGTCATCGATAATAACAGGTCGCCCTTTGATTTCCCTATTGAATGAAGCCACATAATCTTTCATCAGCTCACGAGTATATTTTTTTAAATCTTCGCTACTATTCTGCAATTTTCGCAATTCATATTTTGAAGGACTCACGGTAATTGAATAGAATCTTGGTTCGTGTTTTTCCAATTTTGCGGTATTCCCATCAATTTCCCTAATGACTTTCTCAGCAGTAATCTCATCGCCGTATTGATTGAAAAAATGTTCCATATCCTGCTGTTCCAAACCTTGATTTTCTTTCTCTAAATAGCCCACAAAATCTGCCGAACTTTTGGAAAAATTACCGCCCATTTTTTGAGGTGTTATTGTGATGTACATAGCTCGAATATTAGAGTTCGTTTTTTAGATTTGGCTTCTCACGAAAGCGTACTTCTTTCTTTTCTTCGGCATATTTCTTTTCAAGTATCAATGGTTTTTTGTTGGTTTCTTCCATCACAAAAAGGGATTGCAACATTGCGACCGTAGGCTTGGTTTGGGTCTTTTCAACATCACGCATTATGGCAATGACCGCGTTGATTCTTTTGAGCAATTTAGCCTCGATAGTACGTCCGGTTGGTCCTAATTTTTCCTTTGGGGAAATCTCGTTATAGAGGAAAAAATCAAGGATGTTTTCCATCGCTTCGGTGTGCGTTTTAAAGTGCATTTTTGAAAATTCCTGAAACCGCTTGGCCGTTTTTCGTTTGAACCTGATAGTGATGAATGAATCCATTTCCTTTCGCTTTTTTAAAGATTTGACGTAAATCCATCCCTATTTACTGGTGTTTCAAGACCATTTGACGCAAATTGTTGGAATCTTTAAATCCTTTTTGTTTTTAAGTAATTAAAAATCAATGAATTAAAACGAAAATAGAATATGTAACGCGGCGCAGCCCGTTACCCTCTTGCTATTCCTTTTCGTCACGCGCAAGCGTGACAAAAATCCATACAATCCGGCTAAAAAGCCGATTGCCATTTTCAGGGAAAATGATTTTCCGATATGTTATTTTTCGATGTGTAAGGGTATCGGCGAAAGTCAAAAAGTGGATAACCTTACTTTAATTTGAATGCTGAATTTCAGCAAAATAAAGATAGTGATTTTTTCTTGATGTAGGTTTAATTACACACAAAAACACCCCTAAAATTTTAGAGGTGCTTGCTTCAATTTTGCTGAAAACTATATATTGAAAACGTAGGTATAGGAATATACATTCCGAAGTGCTTCTTCCTCTATCAACGTTTCAAAACAGCCATAATTTTCTTTTACGTATTTGCGAATGCTATCCCCAAATTTTCGTTTCACATCTTCTTTGGAAGTTTCCAAAAGTCGGTTTTGAGCTTCCTCGCTCAAGTCTGTAAAATTGAGATATACCATAGCTGAGGATTTTAATATTCACTTGGTAACATCAGCGTATCATTTACAAAAAACAACCGCAGTTCATCGAGTGGAAAATCCGTAGCACGATAGCCGTGTTTTTCCAAAATATTGTCGTTGCCATCGCTATAAATTATCTCGGCTTCGTAACCTGAATAATCCTGTTTTTCTTCGGGCAATCTTTTGAAGTCTATGGTTATAAATTCGCTTCGGTTCATCAGACTTTTTGCGATTACGGACGTATCCGTAATAAGCCAAAAACAATCTGCCACGTTAGCAAGGTATTTTAAACCGTCTGTAAAACGTGTTCTTAATAATGGGATTTGATAGAACATTTCCGTTCCGTGAAATTGTTGCAATCCTTCTTTGATTTCGTTAACTTGTGCTTTCATTGTACATATTATTTAAAGTGTGAATAATGAAAAAGAGGGCGCATCTTTAGACGGTAACGCCCTCTTTAATTTTGAAGATTACTTGTCGCTTTTGCTTCCAAGTAAAAGGATTTCATCGGCTACCACTTCGGTAACGTAGCGTTGGTTTCCGTCATCTGTGGTATAGGTTCGGGTCTTTAGTTTTCCTGTAATCCCTACTTCTTTTCCTTTTTCGACATAGTTCTCTACAATTTCAGCAGTCTTGCCCCAAGCCACAACGGTATGCCAGTTGGTGTCCGTTTGCTTTTCGCCTTTGCTGTCTTTGTAGTACTCGTTCGTGGCGAGTGAGAAGCGGGCTACTTTCTTACCGCTTTCAAGGTTCGTAATGGTTGGCTCTTGTCCAACGTTTCCAATCAACTGTACGTGATTTCTAATAGTACTCATAACTAAATGGTTTTAAATGCCCTTTACAGGCTTGATTAATATTTCCCTTTTCAATTCAGATGAAATTTTAAGGGGTGTTTGTTCTTTTCTTTCGTGCACCGCACAATGGATAGAGTGGGTTTTGTCCAGACTTTTCGGGAACAAATCAGGTGTGTTTGCGACGTAGTAATCCCGCCTTTTTTTGCGGGATTCAAGGAAGTAGATACCTTATTTTTCACTAAAACTCGTACAGTCTTGACAAGTTCCATAAGGGCATTAGCAATTCTTTTAAATCCGGTTGCGATTTGAGCGTACCGACAGTTAAGCGAGATAAGCAGCTGGGATTAAATTAGAATTGGTTATGTCGTGCCTGTTTTTCGCTGTACCGAAAAACAATAAAGGCTTTATCCATTATAAACCCCTTAAAATGTGTAAGGCAGCGGTTCGGTTTTTAAGGATTTTCGAGTGAGGGCTCAAGAAGACCGCGCCGAAAATCCTGTTAAGAAAACCGAAGTGATGACTTTCCGATTAAAAGCGGACTTAATTCACAATTTTGGCTCAGGAATGAAGTGTTCCTTCCCAGAGCATCGGGAAGGGTTAACGGAATGGAAAGCTGAAATTGGGGATTGTGTCCAAGATGTTTGTAATGAAGCTCTTTTCCCGAAATGAAGTGGTTGCCTGCTTTTTTCAGCAGGCAGGCGTGCAATGTAGGGGAATGTGCTGAACGGATTATGAAACTGAAAAAACCAATATTTACCACTATTGCAATAAAGTGGCAAATATTGGAATTTATAATGAATGGATTATTGATATAAAATCACCAATTCAACGCTCTTATTCTTTCTTCTAATTTGGTAAGACGTATTACGGTGGTGTCCCACGTGAGGGATTCCCCAGTAAACATACTTTCTTTCATAACATTATAATCAGTCGCATAATTTTTGATGACTGCATCTGGTGGTATTATCTTAATTAAGCTTGGTATATGTTTGGTATAATCTATTCCTTTTAATGGTGAAAAAGTTCTTCGATGTTCAGCTATATGGTAAAACAATTCTTCATCTTTTAGTGCTTTTTTTGCGTGGTCAGTATCCATTAACCTTTCCAAATCATATAGATGTCGGCTTAGTCTATCAACTCTTATATGATCCTTTTGCCATTCCTCGTGCAACAGGAATATTTTTTCCAAAAAGGTTCGTTGTGGTTCAACAGTTCTTACTGCAAAGGTTGGATTGGTAAAGATGGCCGATTTAAATTCCCTGTCCACAATAGATTGAATGGACACATCTTCGCAAGGTTCCCGAAGTGACCTGCAACTGATTTCTAAAAGTATTCTGGGTTTCAGATATTCGTTATGTTTTGTCAATGGGTCATAGGTAACATAAATCCGTAAGGGGTCGGTATCGGAATCTTCAAAAGGTTCAATGCCTATTGAGGAAATAGGTAATTTTTGTTTCTTAATTGCTTCGGCTATGTCCCCAAGCAATTCTGTACTTATGAATTTGGCACTTCTCTTCCGAAGCTTCTTTATTTGTGTTCTGGACAGTTTACCTTCCATATCAAAATATGCACGATCAATGGCCAAGTCTATATCTTCGGAAAAGCGATTTATCAAATCATAGCCTTTACTTAAAGAAGTACCGCCTTTAAATACAAAAGCTTCCGCATAGGGTAGCGAAAAAACAATACGAAGCATTTCTGTGACCCACCAATCCTTTTCTATTGCAAATGCCGGAAGGTCGGCCCTTACCCCTGTCTGGGTAAATATATTTGCTTTCTGTTCTTCGGCAAGGTTTATTAAATTATTCATAATAATACATAAGTAAATCCCCAAAAATATCGGCTATCCACGAAGGTGCAAGTCTCATATCGTGGTATACATTTTCAGTTTCCTCTTTTTTTAGGTGTTCTTTTATTTTAATAATATCATCTTGCTCTACATTGTCTTTTCCCATTTCTTTTAATGCCTGTATTGCAAGACCACTTAACCTACCTTTGGCAGCTAAATTTTTCGGGCTGGCTTTTTTAAACTTTATTTTTCGCTTACCAATTTTAATAGTGCGAGGCGAACCATCGGTTAAAAAAACAGCATTCATTGGAACTTGTGTTGAAAGCCCGAGTAAGTTCAATGCCTGTAGTCCAGTCGGAATAATGCGAGCGTTATCGCGCAGTGCAATTTCTTCTGCGATAGTTTCTATATCCGGATACAGTACACCCAATAATTCATCTCTTTCCGGGTATAGATAAATACCACGTGCTAAACGTTCTAAAAACCCTTCATTGGTAAGGCGCAATAAGGATTTCTTCGTGTTTTCTACCCCATACTTTATTTCAAAGTCTGATGGCAACACTATCTTACCTTTTTTTCCGAGTTGAATCTCGTCCTTTATTTTTTCTTTTACAGACTTCACTGTTTTAATTTGTCCCAAAAATATACTTTTTTTGGGACATTTTAAAGTGAAAAACCTATTAAATCTTTCAAAATACACACAATTAAATAAAATTTTACATTTTTGTGTGTGTAATAAATTTTTCGTATCTTTGTAAAAATATTGAAACAACACGTTTAAAAATGGAACTTGGAAAAAGAATAAAACAGTTAAGGCAAGATGCAGGGCTATCCCAGCAAGAATTTGCTGATTACACAGGATTTTCAGTTTCATATATCCAAAAGTTTGAAGAAGGAAGACGAGAAATGAAAACCAATCATTTAATACGTTTTTCTAAAGTCTTAAAGTTGAAACCATTCGATATAATAAATACCGAAAGCACAAACTTGGAATACAATCCGACCGACAAGTCTGCATTCTCGATGACTAATATTGAGTATAGGGAAAAGCAAGACTCACACAAAATTTTTGAAAATGAAATCATAGAAACCATTTCAAGTGATTTCTTCAACATCATTGAGCTTGAAAACATAATGGACGATAAAATCAAGTTCAAAAATCCAGTTGAAGATATTGTGATAACCAATGGTGATGATATTGAAGATGCGGTCAAGGTTATTCGCAAAAAATGGAAACTTGGAAAAAACCCTATATACGATGTTATCCACCTATTGGAAAACAAGGGCGTCAAAATATTTGAGGTAGAAAAACCTAATAGTTTTGTTGCTTTTTCTGGTTGGGCTGGCGAAGTACCAATTATCGTACTCAACGCTGTAAATCCAGACGTTGCACGAAGGCGCTTTACAACTTTACACGAGTTGGCCCACCTGATACTTGACTTTGACATTGACGACCACAATAAGATTGAACGTTTTTGCAATCACTTTGCAGGTGCAATGTTACTTTTTGAAGATGTCCTCTTTGACCACTTCAATAATCAAAGAAACGGTATCACACTAGAAGAACTAAAGAGCATTAAATCTGCCTATGGCATATCCATTTGGGCTATTATTATGCGTGCCCTAACCCTCGGTATTATCAATTGGGACACTTATCACTCTTGGAAAGAGAACTATGACCAATGGCGAGAAAATGAAAACTCTTTTGGCGAGTATCGCGGTGTAGAAAAACCAAAAAGATTTTTCAGCCTGTTGGCAAAAGGATTGAATATGGATAATAGGGAAGGTAAATCTTTACTTTCCCATACAAGGGCGGCGGAACTGTCAAATATGACAGTAAAAGATATTAAAGCTAGGTTTGGTGGTAAAAACTTTATGAGAAACTAGATGTATATATTCAGCGACATAGAATTATTGCTTCTCTTGGATAGTCTAAAGATATTGGACAATTCAACAGATTCTTTTTATGTAACTGAAATGGCACTTGAATCACCTTGTTATGATTATGTAGAACAAAATCGCCTGAAACGCTTGGTAGAAGAAGGTAAAATAAAAACATACTCGCTGGAAGGCGATTTTTTTAAGTTTTCCTGTAAGGAAAGTATAAAGTACAACGGGTTGCACATTATGGATTTTGCAGCTATTTATTATTGCAAAACCATAAATGGATGCCTTGTGGAAAGAAACGATGTGATAAAGGAATGCGCCTCAACTAATGAGGTCAATGCCTTATCAGTCGATGAAATATTGAGCACTATTGTTAATGAAAAAAAGTATATGGAATTTATAAAAGCACTATAAAAAAAGCTGACATCTAAGATATCAGCTCTATAATTTACTTTAAGATAAGATTGGAATATTATCTGTAAAGACTTTGTTTTTGACGACACAAATATACCGTTTATTTCGGTATTTACAAGTCCTTCACACATAATCTTCCCTTTTCAATTAGAGTAATAATCCGCTACCATAATGGTGGCAATGAATATTTGTTTAATTACTCAAAATCAATCTGTTATGGCAAAGAACAAACCGTATGGTGACAATGCTAGAAAAGGGGCAGTTAAAAACCGTTCCCAAGTACTTAATCCCAAAACTGGGCTTTACGTTAAAAGAGATTCCGACTCAGGAAGATTTATGGACGTAAAAACCAGTGGCGGAAAATTTAAGGGTGTTACCGATAAAAGTAAGTAACGCTTCAGCGAAACCCAAATGCTGTGAACTTGGGCTAATTTAAATTTTGACTATGAATTATTCATTTCAAAATGACAGGTTGAGTCTTTGTGAAAAAGACACCTGTTTACATTTAAAAGGAAATAACGCTAAAGTTATTTCCACAATTCTTACTGTGGTAACTTTTGTTGCGGCTGTTTCAGCCATTGCAAAGGCTATCAATTAATCAACTAGGCTGGTTCTTAGGATTCAGCCTAGTTAATAATTTAACTCTCTATGGAAAAAGAAAGATTGGAATATACCGTGAGTCGCCTAGACCATTATTACGATAGCGTTAACAACAAAACAGCAGTATATATTGCCATAAATACCTTTATCACAGGTGGGGCAATTACGCTGTTAACCCAAATTCAGGAACTTTTTGATAAAGAAATATGGCTCTTAATATTTTTAGCAACGATTATTCTATTTGGCGTAGGCAGCCTCATACTGCTGGCATTGGCAAGTATGCCTTATTTCTCACCTAAGTCAGATGTAGAATCGCTATACTATTTCGCCAGTATCGCGCAGAAAGACAAAAAAGAATTTTTCGAGCTTTCGAAAAAGCAAGACAAAAAAGAGAATGTAAAAGATTTGAGAAATCAAGTTTTTGTTCTTTCACAAGGCTTGAAATCAAAATTCAAAAAACTAAAGTGGGCTTGCACCCTATTAATCATACAATTTGTGCTATTGGCCCCCTTAACCTACATATTAATTAAAATAACCTCATAAAATGAACTTATTTGAAGACTACAAAAACGTAATTAAAAAAGCGGTCGAGAACGACCCTACAAAATCAAACAAAATCTACGGATTAAGCGAACCTTTGTTGGAAAGCAACCGTGAATACCTTAAATCGTTGAGAAATGAACTTCCTGGTCGAGAGCTATCCCACGAAATGAAATTATTTGCGAAAGGGATGGGTGTGCCAGAGACTTTTGATTATCAGCCGTTGGGAAGTCATCCAGACTTTGAACACTTAAAGGGTACGGACTTAGTTGAAGAACATTGGATAATTTCAGGCTTCATCGATGTAAAGAAGAGCACAAAGCTCTTTAATAATTTCACAAAAGCAACGGTAAGGTTGATTACCGAAAGTATCATCCGAGCTTCAATGTTTGCCGTAAACCTATGTGGTGGTTACGTGCATCGTATACAGGGTGATGGTTTGATGGTCTATTTCGGTGGGAAAAACATAGAAAAGCTGAAAGCCGTCGAAGATGCTCTAAAGTCCTTCTCAATGATATCCTATTTCGTAAAAAATGACCTAAAAGAATTTTTTGAAGATAATGGTATTCAAGACATCCATACAAGGGCAGGATTAGATTTGGGTCATTCCAAACAGGTGGATTGGTTCTATTCGGGCATTGGTGAATCAGGCGAAGTTACAACGTGTAGTCTTCATACGAGTCTTGCACCTAAAATGCAAAGTAACGCCAAAAATAGTGGCATAGTTGTAGGTCACAATGTGACAACACAACTTAGAAAGGACAAGTATTTTGAACAGCGAAGCGAGGAAATTCACGATTATGAAGATGGAAGAAAATATTACCAATACAACTTTGATTGGGAACGCTATTTGGTAGATAACAACCTAGCTGTTCAAAATGATATGGGTGTCTTGGTATTGACAATTAACACCTTTCCTGACCCCAACAGGAATAGCCGTGATTTGTATCCAATCGCTTCTAAAAGTAAACCTTACTTCAATTATGGGTAAAAAAGGCCTCAGTACTGACATTAAAAATTTTCTGAACAAATATTTTGCCTTTGAGAAAGTTGAAAGCCCTAAAACCGGATATTTAGCTCTCGAAGGCAAAATAAGTGTCTTAGACAAAAGTGATAAGCTCTGGGGGCACTTTAAAATCCTTATTCTTATAAACGAAGCTGAGTACCCATATACCGTTCCTATTGTAATCGAGAAAACTCAAATTATCAATAGAGATTGGGACTTTCATATTTCCCAGAAAGGAGAATGTTGTTTGGACATTCCGCATAAGCTAATGAAAAGAAAAGCGCGAGGTATCGTTTTTGAAGAGTTTTACAGAGAAGTTATATATCCTTTTTTTGCCAATTACCATTATAAAGAATCCACAGGGGATTATGCGAATGGGGAATACAAGCACCACTTTGAAGGTATCGCACAATTTTATCAAGAAGAATTTGGACTATTTGATTTTAAAAATATTATTTCCTTATTGGAAACGGCCATTAATGGCATCAAATATCACCCCAATAAAGAATGTCCATTATGTGGCGGGCCTAAATACAAAAAATGTTGCCGGAAGAAAATCTATGATTTGAAAGGGTATGGCTTGCAACAATTAAAATTTGATTTGGCACTTTTTAGGAAATACAACCTCAAAACAAGCTTCGAATTGAAATTATAACCAAATAAGATATAAGTACAATTGACATCAATTCGCTTCAAATTAAATTAGTTGAAGAAAAACTGTAAAATGTTGTACCTATGTTGTACCCAGTCCATAAAAAAAGGGTCTCAATTTCTTGAAACCCTTGTCTTTGCTAGTAGCGGGAACTGGACTCGAACCAGTGACCTTCGGGTTATGAGCCCGACGAGCTACCTACTGCTCTATCCCGCGATATTGGACGGCAAATATACAACCCTTTTTCTATTCTCACAAGGGGTTTTGAAAAGTTTTTTTTCGCTCGTGTAATATTATCGTTTCAATAACATTTAGTAGGCTGACTATTAGATATCTTTATCAAGATGAAAAAATTTTTAATTGGCCTTTTAATTTTAATTGTACTGCTGGGAGCGGCTGCAATTTACCTCAACACGTATCTAGAAAATCAATTAAAAGGAATAATTGAAAACGAATTACCGCAATCGCTTTCCTTAGAATATAAAGATTTAGAAATAGACAGCTGGCAAGGAAATGCCAGTTTGAGCAATGCCACGGTGCGTATAAATATTACGGATACTGTACCTAAAAGCGAAGTAAAGAATGCCACCGTAAAACTTACCGGTTTTAATCATTGGACATACTTTAAAAGCAAAGACATTTACTTTAATGAGGTCAAGATTCACGCCGACACTCTTACACACTACAGACAACCCAAAAAGAAGGAACAAAAGAAATCTAAGGACAAAGACAGCCTTAACAATCCCATTGCTGCTGAAAAATTAGACCGAAAATTTAAAATCAAAGATTTTCAGCTCACCGCAGATTATATACAGATTTTAAAACCTGAATCTGCCGAAGTAGCCTTGCGTACGGCACATTTTGATTTCAGTTTAAAAAATGTTACTCCGGCACAATCGCAGCGTATTCTTCGGCCCTTTGAATATGAAGATGTTTTGATCAAGACCGATTCGCTCTACTTTAAAATGAATGCCTTTGATGCATTAAAGATTGGTCATCTAGAATGGAATGGCACCGCGTTAGAATTATTAGAAACCCAATTACTCACAGAGGTCTCCCGTAGTAGGCTGAGCGAGCTCATAGATAAAGAAAGAGATCACGTCAATTTTCAAATAAAAAGGCTTCATTTTAAGGATTTAAAATACGGTCAGAACGAGGGTAAATTCTTTTTTAACAGCCCAAAATTAACCCTTGACACTCCGGCTTTAAATATTTACCGCGACAAACGTGTGGCTGATGATTACACCACCAAACCCCTGTATTCTAAAATGCTTCGGGAGTTGCAATTTGATTTGATGATTGACACGATTCAAATTCAAAACGGCGCGATCTTATATACTGAGCGTGTTAATAATGAAGCCGAAGCAGGCCAACTTCAGTTTGACCAACTTAGTGCTACATTGACCAATGTAGGTAACACGTACAATTCGGGCGAAAAAAAGACCGCTATCGCTATTGATGCGCGCTTTATGCAGCACGCTCCCATCACTATCGACTGGGATTTTGACATCAACGATCCTCAAGATAAATTTAAATTGATAGGTACCTTGTCTCATCTACCGGCAAACGAACTTGAAGCTTTTACCGGCCCGAATCTAGGCGTAGAAATGACAGGAAATGTTGCACGCACGTATTTTACGATTTATGGCACAGATTATAGTTCGCATATTGATATGCAAATGACCTACGATGATTTTAAAGTTAGCATCTTAAACAAGGAAAAGAAACGCAAGAAATGGCTGGTTTCAACACTTGCTAATATCTTTATTGCCAAGACCAGTAAAAATGAAGAAGGAGGCTTTAAAGAAGGTTCTGGCGACGTAAATAGAGATCAGAACAAATCATTCTTCAATTATTTGTGGCTTAATTTAAAGGAAGGGATGCTTAAAACCGTGACCGCGCTGGACTAATCCTGACTCGCTATCCAATTCATAGCTTCCATACGGCGATCGATGGTGAAGTTGCGCAGGTCTTTACCTATGACCGCTTTATTGAAATTCGCAATGGCGTGAATCCATTTTCGATTGGTTACCATGGCTACTTTATTCAATTGATTTTTGTGTTGCATCGGGAAAATTCCTGCAATAAAAACCGCGTCGAGACTGAAACGCTCAATATTGTTATCTTCTAAATACAGGTTGATGCTGTCGTGCTTTTTAAACTTTTCAAGGATTGCACCTTTAAGTTCTTGAACGGCCTTATAATCCATCGTACCTTCTACGATGTAACCTATAGAATTATCAGAAAGACTGAAATCAAATAACACAGAGAGGGGTTTTAAACAAATATAGAAATTTATTGTTCAATGCTTGCAGCCTCAAAAGTCATCAAGATGCCGTCTTCATAACCTACGGTAAGTTCGATAGGATTACAACACACTTCGCAATCCTCAACATACACTTGACGCCGTACCGAGGTATCTAACAACATCGATATTTCTTCCCAACAATACGGACACTGAAAAAAATGTTCTTCCATCTTAAAATTCAATATTGAGCAATTGCCCAATCTGTTGCAGTAGCTGAAGTTCGGCAAATTTAGCTTCATATTTAGCTAAATTTTTATTGGTTTGTGCGTTGATCAAATTAATCTGTGCCTGCCTAAATTCTATCGAAGTAATCTGTCCAAGATTGAAACGCTCTTTAGAGCGCTCAAAATTATTTTTATTGGTAATTACATTCTGTTCTTGAATCTCAAACACTTCCACCAGGTTTTCGTAATTCCCCAATGCATTAGCGACATCACGTGCCACTTCAAGTTTAATTTGTTGCTTGAGTAATTCCTGATTGTTTTTGGCGATTTTAGCATTCTTAAATTGCGTGATACTTGTACCACCGTCAAAAAGATTCCATCGTAAGCTTAACCCACCTTGCCAGCCTGTATTTTGACGTGTACTTCCTCCAAAAAATGCCGAAGCAGGAGAGATAGATTGATTCCAGCCATAAGAACCACTCAACCCTACCGTTGGTAAAAAGCGCGCTTTAGAAGATTGAATATCATATTCACTTAAGGTTATTGCAGATTCACTTTGAAGAATGCGCACATTGTTCTCTTCAGCCATATCGATGTACGATTCTAACTGAATTTTTGGGATAAACACCACATTAGTATCTACCGCAAAACCTTCCTTAAGATCCCGGGCAAGAACCACATTTAGATCTCGTTTAGTGTTTTGTAAGAGCTGTCGTGTATTCATTAGGTTGATGCTATCATTAGTCACATCAACCTCAGCATTAAGCACCTCAAGCTTCGTGTTCTGGCCATAATCAAATTGATACTCTGCCCGTTTCACACGATTACGAGAGATCTCAAGAGTCTGCTCTAAAATCTCAACATTTTTAGTCAATCGGGCTACTTCATAGTACACAGAAAATAACTGCAACACCGTATTTTCAATGGTTTCTCTAGCCTCGAGCTTAGATAGGTTATACGTTTCCTTTAAACTTCTGTAATTGTACAAACGCCCCAAACCGTCAAACAAGGTATACTCCAAATTCACCGAAGCATTATACGTTTCTGACTTTGCATTATTTAGGTCAAAAGAACCACCATCATCACGATCTGTGCTTTGATCCTGCACGCTATAATTGGTCCCAGCCAGGCCAAAAACCGTAGGTAGATAATTTGAATTCAGAAGATCTGCATTATTCTCAGCGATCAAGACCGAGTTACCGGCAACCGCAATGTTATAGTTATTTTCTAAAGTCTGTGCTATTGCTTCTGCTTTAGACAATACTTGCTCTTGAGCTACTCCAACAACTCCTTGTAAAACGAATAACAAGGAAAGCAATGTAAATTGTAATCTAGTGCGCTTCATCTTGCTCTTTTAATTCTTTTATAGCTCGTTCTACTTCTTCTCTGCTTGGTTCTTTTCCGGTGCGTACCCAAGCTGCTTTGGTTTTGATTGTATTTGAGATAGAAAGCAACAACGGCAGCATAAGTAATGTTAGAATTGTCGCTACTCCTATTCCGTAGGAAATAGAGATTGCCATAGGCTTTAAAAATTGAGCTTGTCTACTCTTTTCTAAAAGCAGCGGCGCGAGTCCTGCAATGGTGGTAATACTTGTCAAGAAAATAGCTCTAAAACGTGATTTACCGGCATCTAGCAAGGCTTCTTCAAATTTAACTCCCGCTTTAAGCGAACCGTTTAATTTACCTATAAGCACAAGACCATCGTTGACCATAATCCCGATCAAAGCGATAATCCCTAATGCTGAAAGTACATTGATAGGGAAATCGTGAAAATAATGCCCCCAAGCAACCCCTATGATACTGAACGGAATCATAAAAAGCAGCAAGAACGGCTGACTATAACTGCGGAAGGTAAACGCAATGGTCGCATAAATCAAGAACAGAATCACCCAAACCACTTTATTCGCGGAATTACTCAATTTTTCTGCCTCACGATTTTGACCTTCATAAGAAACCGAAATCGTAGGGTATTTTGAGAGTATCTCAGGCATTACATTTTGCTGAATATCAGCCATAATATCTGTTACACTTCCGTTAGGATCAGCCATATCTGCATTGACTTGAATTTCACGCTGTCCTTCTAAATGGCTTATAGACTCGTCGCCTCTTGATATGGTATATGTCGCGATCTCACGCAATGGGATGCGATCTCCCGTTGGAGTCACAATGCGCATATCATCTAGATCATTTAGGCTGCTACGATCACTGCGATCATAACGCACCCAAACACGTATCTCATCTTGACCACGTTGAAAACGCTGTGCTTGTGTTCCAAAAAATCCGCTACGTACCTGCCCCATCACACTGTTTAGGTTGAGCCCAAGTGCATAAGCAGTCTCTTTCAGTTGAATTTGGATTTCTTTGATTCCCTCAGGATCGGTATCTACAACATCTCTAAGTAAAATATTATCCTCTAACTGCGCTCGCAATTCTTCTTTTGCAGCCTCAAGTTCTTCAGTATTGTTTCCTAACAAAGAAACCGAAATAGGACTTCCTCCAAAATTTCCACCAGAACCAAAGGTTAGCCGCTCTACACCAAAAACAGGCCCTACTTCATCCCGAATCGCATTGGTAATATCTGGTGATGCAAAATCTCTGTATTCACCGGGAAGCAAATTGATACGTAAAGAAGCTTTATTATTTCCGGGACCTACGCGCTTTATGATATTTTCTACCACTTGCATTTGATCTGTTTGTCTCGCGGTAAAATCTTCATTTACCCTCCAAGCAGCGTTCTCAACCATCGTGATGATACTGTCTGTGCGCTCTGGATTAGTACCTTCGGGCATAAGTAATTCGATCCTAACTGTGTCACTCGCCACACTAGGAAATAGCGTCACTCCTACCACACTACCCATTATTGAACTTATGGTCAGTACCAGCATTGCTAAAAGAATACAGAACGCCAGCAGTTGATTTTTCAGCACATACGTCAGTGTAGGCGCATAGAGCTTATCACGCATATAGCTCATAAACTGATCTCCTTTTTCATTGAAGAAACGCAGCTTATACAAAAACTTGTCAATGCCTTTTTTTGATGCAATATCAATTTCAGACTCGTGAACCAAGGCTTTACTATGCGCAATATGCGCCGGTAAAATGATCAATGCCTCGACTAGCGAAACGACCAATGTAAGAATAACCACTGTGGAAACTTCGCCGAAAAATTCACCTATTCTACTATCTAAAAATAAAAAAGTTGAAAACGCCAGCACCGTAGTAATGATCGCTGAGATAATAGGCGGAATCACTTCTAAAGTACCATCAATCGCAGCACGAATAGGTGTTTTACCCATCTCGTAATGCTGATAAATATTCTCGGAAATCACGATCCCATCATCTACTAAAATCCCGATCACGATAATCATCCCAAACAAGGAAAGCACATTTATGGTAACTCCGAATCCTCCTGCAAAAATGAACATTCCTAAAAACGCTACCGGAATACCGGCAGCTACCCAAAATGCTAGACGCGTATTAAGAAAAAAGGATAAAAACAGCAGTACCAGCAAAATTCCTTCGGCTCCATTGACCACCAATAATTTGGTACGCTGCTCTAAACGCACCGAAGAATCTGAAGTAATATCAAGCTGTACCGCTTCATAACGCGCATTAAAATCTTCTATATATTCTTTGACTTTCGCAGCTGTGGGAAGTAAATCTTCATTATTCGTATTGCTGATCTCAACATTTACAGCTAAAATTCCATTAAAATAAGAAGCATTAGGTGTTTCTGAAAAACGATCTCTAATAATAGCTACATCGCTTAGACGCACAAGAGAACCATCAGCATCGGCGCGAACGATAAGATTGGTAAGCTCTTTACCATAATACGCACGGTTATTCGCGCGAATAAGGTAATCTTCCGTTTCGGTTTTTATATTTCCTCCCGTGGTTAGAATGTTGGCTCTAGAAACCGCCTGAGCCACTTCTTGAAAAGTGAGACCGTAAGCTAATAAGTCATTCTCTCTAACGGCGATCTCAATTTCTTCCTCAGGGAAACCGGTGATCTCAATTTGAGAAATTCCATCCATCGCGCGTAAATCGTACTCAATAGATCGCGCAATTTGCTTCAGCGTAGCTAAATCCAGCGTAGCTCCACTTACAGCAAAACTAATGGTTTCCCGTATCGCTTCTTGTTTGGCGACTACCAAAGGCTCCATTCCTGTAGGGAAACTAGGAACACGATCTACGGCATTTTTCACTTCAGCAAGAATGACATTGATATCCTCGCCCTGTTCAATTTCGATCGTTACGCTCCCTCCATTTTCGCGAGAAGTAGAGGTTACACGATCTATCCCAACAAGTCCTTTAAGGTTATCTTCGATTTTCAGAATGACTCCTTCTTCAATTTCCTGAGGCGCCGCGCCCGGATACGCTACACTGATCGTAATGATCTGTGAATCGATAAGCGGAAAGAAAGAGGACCGCATACGTAGGATACCGATGATTCCAAAAATCACAAATGCGAGTATCACCACATTTACGGCAACACTGTATTTTATAAAATAGCTTATAATTTTTTTCATAAGCCTACTCTGATGGTGTTGCTTGATCTTCAAAAATCTTAACCCGCATTCCTGCATAAGCACCGGGAACCGATTTAGAAAGGTATTTTGTTCCGTCGGGAAGTCCACTAATCACAGCTTCTTTATCTGAAAAATACACCGGATTTATCTCTACCAGGTCCAGCACACTATCTTTCACTACATAGATCTGCGAATTGTCTACCAGCAATTGACGCGGAATGCTTATCGCATCAGGTTCGTCTCTTGCTTCAAGATTAGCCTGAAGATACATACCTTCTTTAAGCTTTTCTGAACCTTTCACTTCGATGAAAACTCTTATAGTTTGTGTAGCCTGATCTACCCTACCATTGATGCGCACAACTTTACCCATAAAATTTTCGATACCATTTCGGTCAGAAAGACGCACTTCTTCTCCTATTTCGAGCAAATCACTAAAACGCTTACTTACGGCAACCTCAAGTTCATACACCGAAGTATCTATAAACTCTCCTAGCTTTTGACCCGAGCGCACTAAAGTTCCCTTATTGACCAAAGCTTCCGTTAAGATTCCTGAGAAGGGTGCTACGATGCGATATTTACCCAAGCGTTGCTCCAAGTTTTTCACATTATAGTATGAAGAAAAGATACCGCGGCCCGTTATGAAATAACGTTCTTTCTCAGAAGCGGTCTCAGGAAGTTCCGGCGTACTTGTGTTGATATCAAAACCATCAAGATAACGCTGCCACTTCTCGTAATAATCCGGATAATCTAATCGTAAATCCGGCATTATGGAAGTGATCAAATTGAATAATTCGCTTTTAGCTGCCTGCACCGAAGCGTAATATTCTGACGCATCTAAGTTGAGTAAAGTTTGCCCTCTGCTATACTGCTGTCCGGGTTTAAAATCGTGAGCGCTAGATCTAAAAACGCCTTGAACTTCTGCATAAAGCTCAAGTCTATTTTTTGCTGTGAGATTACCATTTGCCGGAATGACTATGGGTACCGTGCGGTTTTGAACTTCTTTTACAAAAACCGTTTTAACCTCTTTAACGATTTCGGTAGGCATTTCTTTATCGCGCGTTGCGATAAAATAACCTATGGTGACTGCTATGCCCAATATGAGAATAGCAACGATAGCGCGTACAGCTTGAAGCATTTATATCCTTTTATGAAAAAATTAACTATTCGCAAAAATACCCGACTAATCGAGTCGAATAGTTAAAAAAAGCATAAAAAGCAATTTTAGCTGTAGGATTCCAATTCTATTGATACGGTTTCCCACTTTTCCATAAGCTGCTCTACCTTTTTCTTTTTGGCTTGATATTTATCAAAAAAGTCAGGGTTTGAACTCGTTTTCTCGTAATCTGCAGCAAGCTCTTCATCCATAGTTTTCATCTGGCGCTCCAGCTTATTCACTTCAGATTCTATATTACTCAACTGATTACTTAACGACTTGATTTTCTTTTGATCTTTATAGGAATCTTTGGTAACGGTGGTTTCTGCCTTAACCTTTGCTTTCGGATCTTTTTTCTCTAAATCCCTAAGGTTTTCAACAGCTCTTTTTTCAAGATAATAATCAATATCCCCTAGGTATTCTTTGATCTTGTGATTTCTAAATTCGTACACCGTGTTTGTTAGACCTTGAAGAAAATCACGGTCGTGCGAAACAATGAGCAAGGTACCTTCAAAACGTTTTAAAGCCTCTTTAAGCACATTTTTTGATTTGATGTCAAGGTGGTTGGTGGGCTCATCCATTACCAACACGTTAAAAGGCTGCAACATTAATTTTGCTAACGCCAGACGATTGCGCTCTCCACCCGAAAGTACGCGTACATATTTCTCAACTTCGTCTCCTCTAAATAAAAACGAACCTAAAATATCTCGCACCTTACTTCGGTTTTTCTCATTAGCTGCGTCGATCATCGTATCGAGCACGGTTTTGCTTCCGTCAAGATGGTCTGCTTGATTCTGAGCAAAATATCCTATCTGTACATTATGACCCAGTTTTAGCGTCCCTTCGTGAGTGATTTCGTCAACAATAATTTTAGCCAGTGTAGATTTTCCTTGACCATTTTGACCAACAAAAGCGGTTTTACTGTCACGCTCTACCAAGAGGTCTATACCATCAAGCACTTTTTTCTCTCCGTAACTTTTCTTAACTCCGTCTGCTTCGATCACAACTTTTCCGGGAACCACAGAAACCGGAAAATTGAGCGTCATCACACTATTATCATCTTCATCAACCTCAATAACATCCATACGATTGAGCTTTTTGATCAGTGACTGTGCCATCGTCGCTTTTGAAGCCTTTGCTCTAAACTTCTCGATGAGTTTTTCGGTCTGCTCAATTTCTTTTTGCTGATTCTTCTGCGCTGCCATTTGCTGCTCGCGCATCTCTTTACGCAAAACCAAATATTCAGAATACGGTTTTGGGTAATCGTAAATTTTACCTAGCGAAATTTCTATCGTACGATTAGTGACATTATCTAAGAACATTTTATCGTGCGATACGATCACCACTGCACCGGCATAGTTTCTAAGAAAACCTTCAAGCCAAATTATAGATTCAATATCTAGGTGGTTAGTAGGCTCATCCAGAAGTAACACATCATTATTCTGAAGCAGCAACTTTGCGAGTTCAATACGCATACGCCATCCCCCGGAAAACGTATCGGTAATTCGATTAAAATCTTCGCGATTAAAACCAAGCCCCATCAAAATACGCTCAGTCTCCCCCTGATAATTATACCCGCCGTGAATCTCGTATTGCTGCTGTACTTCATTAAGCTCAACCATCAGGTCGTGATAAAATTCACTTTCGTAATCGGTACGCTCTGCAAGCTGCGTGTTAATTTCTTCGAGTCGTTTTTCTAAAGTTTTGATCAGCTCAAATGCTTGATACGATTCTTCAAGCACCGTTCTACCTTCTACAAAATCTATATCCTGCTTTAAAAACCCGATCTGAATATCTTTATCTGTGGCGATCTGCCCCGTGTCATATTCTTGTTCTCGGGAAATAATGCGTAACATTGTTGACTTTCCTGCACCATTTTTACCCACGAGTCCCACGCGGTCTCCCTCTCCTAATCTAAAGGTTACTTCTTCAAATAAATATTCTCCCTGAAATGAAACAGAAAGGTTATGTATGTTAAGCATCTTGCATAATTTTAAGGCGCAAAGTTATCATTAAATAAGAGACTTTAAAGCATTAAATAAAATCGGTTTTGGTAACTCGTGTTACGTATAGAATCTTTGAAAGTGCGTATTTTTACACTATGAAAAATATCTTCAAAGGAAATCCGCTCTATAGCATTTTTACAGGCAGCTGCCCGGTTTGCCAACAGGAAAGTATGTATGTAAAAAGCAATCCATATAAGCTATCTTCTACCTTAAAGATGCACGAGCGCTGCTCGCATTGTCACACAAAGTATAAAATTGAACCTTCATTTTTTTACGGCGCTATGTATGTGAGTTATGCCGTGGGTATTGCTTTTGCGGTAGCCGCATTTGTAATTTCTTATTTTTTTATAGGCACAGGCCTAGTCACCGCTTTTTTCGCTATCATAGGCACGCTATTTATTTTTGCACCAATAATAATGCGTCTAAGCCGGAATATCTGGATCAATTTTTTCTTTGATTACGATCCGAAAAAAACAAATAAAGCACCTAGAACTTCTTCGGAAAACGCATAATTGATAGTTCTTCATCTAGCGCCTCACCCAATTCAAGATGCGCATAAAGTTGCTGCGCAAGGTAAGGTGCCATCATTGTTCCGCGAGTTCCTAAACCATTAAGAAGCACGAGTTGTTTATACTGTGGATGAACGCCCAAAAGCGGCCTGCGATCACCGGTCGTTGGTCTCACAGCAGCATGTTGTGCTACGACCTCAAATTCACATTTGAGCACCTTTTTTAATTTCTCAATAAGTTCCTTTCGCGCCTCTTCTGTAGGTTTCGAATCTTTATCCTTCCAGTTGAAAGTCGCGCCTACTTTATACAGATCAGCCCCTAACGGAATTATAAAAAATGAAGCTTTCACAGCTTGAGTGAGTTTTAAACCCGGCGCGTGAATATCTATATATTCTCCCTTATTCCCCACTAACGGAAGCTTGTTAAAAAAAGGATTTTTATGAATTCCGTAGCCTTCGGCGAAAATGACTTTCTTAGCCAAAATCTCTTTATACTGCACTTGATGCTCCCCTAGCAATTGTAATGCTTCATACTCAAAATCCTCTTGAGCATAGGCTCCTATGGTTTCCAAATATGCTTTATACACATCTAATAACTTCGGAATATCAATCTTAAGGGTTTCACGTACTTCACCACAGTGCAGCTTTGCCTCCACTTGAGGCGCAACATCACTTTTTAATTGTGAATTGAGAAATCGTGATAAAATAGGTTTGTCCGAAGCTTCAAACCAATTGTTCTGATCTTCAACCGAAGAAAACAATTTATACACCTGAAGTTGCTTTACTGCTTCAACCTGTAATCGCGAAGCTAAATCATTAAAGAAGGTATTCGCTAAATCAAATTGCATTTCGCCTTGCCACGGCATCGTATAGCGTTTTAGAATCACCGGATTGATCAAACCCGCAGCAACCCGACTTGCGGCATCGGTTTGCTTATCTATAATGGTAAAAGTGTGCCCCTTGCTTTCTAAGAGATCTGCGAAAGCCATCCCGGCGAGACCAAAACCTACAATGATGTAATCAACTTGCTTCATCTGGTAAAAATAGGGTATAAAAAAACGCCTTAAAAAAGGCGTTTTTATTTTATCTCGAATGTGCAATTAATAATTCCACATATCGATTTCAAAGTTTCTTATTTGCTCTTTGATACGTTGCGATTCTAACAATTGCATCATCGCATTATCTGCAATATACTCTTTAACCTGTCGGTCTCCTTGAATATTATCTACTTGATAGATAACCCCATTAAACCGTCGTGAGTTCAAGATGTGATCAAAAGAAATAGGCTGTGCAGAGTTTTGCGGATTAAACACCTTAGCTTCATGTAAAACTTCACGAGCAGTAGGATACCAAACCCAAAATAATGGTACCATTACAGGATCTTCATCATCAATAAAGTTTACATCAGGAGCTACAGGAGCCAACCCAATCAAACGATACTTTAACTCTCCTTGACGCTTGTCAAAATACCAATACCCACGAATCCAGTACTGCTCAATATCAGCTGCTGAAATATCTCTGCGATCAATGTATTGCTCATCAACTTCATAACCGGCATTGATTTGCTCGATCCCAAGATCTGTAGTATCTACACGCGACATTGCTGCAGCAATATCATTCAATTCGATTTTTTGATTAAAGTATGAATCTGCATAGATATCAAGCTTTCCTTCCTTTACATTTTTGACAAGAACATCATATAATGATCTTCTATCAGAACCAATATTATTGGTATCTACCGGATAATACAATGGGAAGTTTACTCGCTCATCAAGATCAACGATTTCCCAAGTATTCTTACCCCATAAAACATCACGGCTATCTACGTAACCATAAGGCAAAGGTTTATCATTATCTAGCTGAATCTGGCTTTCTGTTTTCTCAAACATTTCACCAGGCATTTTAGCATTGAGAATATTAGTTTGTGCCGAAGCAGCACCTCCTAAAATCATCAAACATAATATGCTAAAAGCTTGCATCTGGCTCTTCATACAATCTCTTTTTTAATTAGTAAGCTCAATCAGTACAGGTGAAACTTTCTTAAGTCTGTAACTGCTATTTCCTGCAATTTGAGCATCAATATCAAATATCTGAACGGTAGATCCTCGTTGCGCTCTACGTAATACATCTTTGGCGCGCGAATCTAGTTTGTTACCGCTCACTTGCACGGTAGGCTGTCCCGGAACGTTAAACTTGAAACCGGTTACTCTAAGATTCAATTCAAAATCAAAGTCAGGTAGTTTTGCACTTACCTCAGATATCTCTAACGAATTACGTTGCATTTTTAGTATCCCGTCTTCACCGCGCACGGCACCAATAGGACTTGGAATATCTTTAATACGGAATTGTTTGGAGTCACTTACTTTAGTACCGTCTGCCAATGTCCCAGAAACGCTAATGGTTACTTCACGACCCTGTCCAGGATTCATTACATAGCTACTACCAGAACCTTTTGAAAGTCCGGGAGCACTAGCGCTAACATTATTATCGGCAACACCTGCAAAACTAATAGTCATTGGGTTTGCAACTCCGCGATATACTACATTCATTTTATCAGCAGAAATCGTAGCTGAATTTGGCTTGTTTATTACCGCATATTCACTGTTAATCGGAATTGATTTTGGCTCACCTTCTTCGGTATATACAAGTTCTCCTGAAATTTTACGTGTTCCAACGTTTCCTGCAGGAAAATCTAAAACAACTTGACCTGCTTGTAAATTGTCAACTTCATTGCCATTAATAACCACTTTATCAAAATTCAAAGAGTTATCAAAACGTCCTAAAACAACTTTCCCTTTAAAATTCTCGCCAGAGAAAAAAGCGGTTTTTTCAGGAATTACGATAGCTTGATAGTTACTTAACGAAACGTCTTTACTAAGCTGACCTTGTAAAAGCGAAGAATAAACTTCTGACTCTGCGGTACGTACATCATTTTGCATCTGAGTAAAACGCGTGATTGATGCCGCTAATGGATATCCTAAAAAGTTATAGCGCAACCAATCAATCTTTTTGCCGTCTTTGTTAGTTTGCGGCTCCACTGCAAATGTGCGTTCGATAATAGCATTAACTTGGCTAAACTCCGGACCCAAAGCAGTTTTCATTTCTGACTTATAGTTCTCGATTTTAGCTAAGAACGCATCACCTTGTTTAGTATAACGATCTCCGGTAAACCATAGTTCATCAAGAACAGCGGTTTTATCTAAGTTCGCATAGCTACTGGTATCGATACCGTCTGTAAGTGTGTCTTTTATGCTTCCTAAGTAGTTAAAGAATTCATCTGAAATTTCTTTAACCTCTTTCGCTTTTCCTAACAACGGTTGATACTTAGCCGGTTGCTCGGTAGCTTTTTCTTCTAAACCAGCCATTGCCAGCTGATTGTCTTGTTCTAAACGCGCATTTGAACTAGTGAATTTGACGTCAAATATTTTAAACGCATTTAAGATCTCTTTATCTACGTTCATCGCGATCATCGCAATAAAAACGAGATACATAAGATTGATCATTTTCTGTCTTGGCGACTGTCCTCCTCCTGCCATAGTGTGGTTTTTCTACTGAATTATTAAATTAGTTTCAAGAATTCAGCTTAGCGCTTATTCATTGCAGAAAGCATTCCACCATAAACGCCATTAAGAGAAGAAAGGTTAGTCGCTAGACTTTCCATTTGTTCTTTAAGTCTTCCGGCGTTGTTAGCAACCTCATTATTAATTTCAGCTTGACGACCTGCAGCTTCAACCTGTACTTTATACAAGCTGTTTAAAGATTCTAATTGTGCAGCAGCAAGTGACATTTCTTGGCTGTATTTTTTTGTAGAGTTCATCGCTTCAGCAGTAGGAGCCATTCCTTTGGCTGCTCCTTCAAAGCTTCTAATACTTGTGCTCAAGCTGGTCATCAATTCAGAATCAATGCGCGCATCTTTAAGCATCGCATCTAGTTTTTCTGAAAGTAAACCTTTAGCTTCTGTTGGCTCTTCAACAAGTTTAGCTTTTTTAACCGCTGGAGCGTCTCCGGCAAGTTCAGGGTAAACTAACGACCAGTCTAATTCTTGGGTTGGTCTTTCAAAAGCTGAATAGCCAAATACCAAAGCTTCAACAACCATCCCTAGTGTTAAGATCTCAGATCCTCCGGGCCAGTGCTGAATTTTAAAAAGTGCTCCTACAATTACTACTGCCGCTCCAAGACCGTAAATCATATTAGTCACTGAAAGTTTTCCTTTTTTTGCCATTTTAATAGATTTTTTGTTTTTGTGAAATTAGGTTAAGATATATTTTGGGGAAATATATTAGAGGTTAGCGTCGAGACGGGCCTTTTCTCATATTGACTTCTTGATCTACTCCAAGATAGTCTTGAACGGTTCTAAACCCGATGTAACTACGTGCAGAATCTGCATATTCATAGTCACGTGTGCTCACTTGAATTAAGTAAGCAACATCTTTCCAAGAGCCGCCGCGCACCACTTTGCGCTCATTTTTAGTATCGTTTACATTAGGGTTCATTGTAGAAATGTACTCGTATGCATTAGGATCGTATGATGATCCTACCCACTCCGAAACATTTCCTGCCATATTATACAAATCGTAATCATTAGGCTCATAAGAATCTGCCTCTACCGTGTACAATGCCTGGTCAGCTGCATAATCACCACGCAAGGGCTTAAAGTTTGCCATAAAACAGCCACGATCGTTCTTAGTGTAAGGACCACCCCAAGGGTAAGTCGCTCCTTCAAGACCACCACGCGCAGCATATTCCCATTCTGCTTCACTAGGAAGTCTAAAACGGTTTACAAGTTCTTGACCACGTTGTTTCTTATACGAATTCTTATTATCAGTACGCCATTGGCAGAATGCTTTTGCTTGCTGCCAGCTAACTCCAACTACAGGATAATCATCATAAGCACTATGCCAGAAGTAATCGTTATGCATAGGCTCATTATAAGAGTAAGCAAAATCCTTGATCCAAACTGTAGTATCAGGATAAATTTTGGTTTCTTCAGTAATGATAAAATCTTTTCGAGAACCTTTCTTTTGGCGGGCCGCAGCCTCCATATCTAGATACTTGTATTTAAAAACAAGCTTTTCTACGTCTACCGTACGCTGCCCGTTATACGCCTCTTCTAATGGAATATACATCGTATCCATCACAGAAACGTAATACTCATCAGGGTAATCCATAGGATCTTCGATGAGATCAACGTTCCAGTTTAATTTACGGTCACTATAGTCATCACTTAAGCTATAGTAGTTATCATACATATATTGCTCGTAAGGCGTCATATTATCAGGATCGTAATCCTGAAACGCATATTCACCTATGCCTCCAGTCCCCGGGGTTTCCCCCATAAGATCAGCTTCGATCGCTAAACGTGCACGAATAACAGAGTCTCGCACCCAGCTTACAAATTGACGGTATTCTGAATTGGTGATTTCGGTTTCGTCCATATAGAATGAACGAACAGTTACAGTTTTAGTTGGGGCATTCTTGATGGCTGCGATATCATCATCACTTTTACCCATGATAAAAGCCCCACCAGAGACTAACGTCATTCCGTAGGGTTTTTCAGGATTCCATTTTTTGCCTTTTACTCCCACAAGTTCGCCACGGTCATTGCGACCACAACTCACTAATAAGCTTACCATCGCAATAAATGCAATAAACTTCTTCATAAGTAAATTAGGTTAAATCTAGATTTGAGACAGTAAACCTATCTATAAAAATGCTAAAAAGCAATTTTTTGATAAAAATAACATTCAAACCCAGAAATTTTTGTTAATTAAATTTCGTTCTTGCGTTTTGCCTTATACCATCGCTCGGGAATCTCCTGATTACAGGCGTTCTCATAATCTTCTTGCGTGCAAGGTAATAACGTATGTCGCTTTAATTTATTATTAACACCTTCTAAGAAAGGTATTTCTATCCACCATCGTTCTGACTTGGTACTTTTATAAAAGCTCAACAGCTCATCATCTACCGGAACATTGTAATGCAGAAAATCTGTATCCCGATCAGTTAGAGATTCAGTCATTCTGTAATTTACACCTTCAATAAAATACCAAATTAATTGTGCAACCAATGCCGAAGCGGTCTCTGTGTTTCCAGCTAACAGATATTCAAAAATCCCAAAAACACTTACACGATCGCTAAGCCCCGCATACCTAGTAATAGCACAAGCCTCTCTTCCGTTGAAACCATTAACCTTTTCAGGGTGCATTCCTCCTAAAACTTCAGCTTGAACCGAAGAAAGATCAAAGCTCACCACATCAGCATCTCGCATCACAGGTTCAACACTACTTAAATTAGACACCGTATTCCCCAGCCTAAACGAGTCAAAATACAGTTTTTCCATCAAGTCAATTTCCTCTTGACTATTATAATAGGTTTGATAACCCAAGTTGGAATAATTGAACAAATTGTAAGGCTGATCTACAATTATTTTACCCACAAAAGACTTATGCGTCATAGGCAGACTGCTGTCGCCCAGATCAAAACAACCGTCAACATTCACCAGGTTAACCATTTGATCCAGATTATCAAAAGCGCGATACAGCGCATACGTCAAATCCTGACTCCCTCCTATAACGACTGGAATCACATTATTTTTAACAAGTTGCGCGACCATATCCTGAAGCGCATAAAATGTATCTGAAATTTGATCGCCAGCTTCTAAATCTCCCAGATCTCCAATTACCGTATGCCAATTTCCCGGAAACAATCGATACAACGCTTTACGTATAGGCGCAAAATCAATCAAGGTTTCCTGAGTGTCTGCTGCGCCACGATTTTCACGAACGCCTATGATTGCGATCTGAAGTTCGCTAAGATTGGGCAGCCCATCTTGGCGTGTATGCAGGCGAATCTGATTAAATAAACTTTGCTCATGTAATAATGCGGAATGCGCTATTACAGCATCTGAAATAGGCAGAAGGTTCTCAAAAGCCATGGACTACTTCTTTTTTGCAGTTGATTTCTTTCGGGTAGTTTTTTTCTTAGTCGCTTTTTTCTTTGGCTTAGGACCTTGCTTTTCTAGAATATCTTTCACCTCTTCAAGCGTCAGCTTTTGAGCATCTACCGTTTTTGGAAGCTCGATCTTCACTTTACCTTTAATGATATTCGACCGTCCCCATCTGGCTTTTTCAACGCGGATGCCTTCATCTTTGAAGTCGTGAATGATCTTATCTTTTTCCTTTTGCTTTTTATCTTCAATTAGCTGAACAATATCTTCATCAGATAGATTATCAAAGTCGTACTTCTTATTTACATTGATAAACATTCCATCCCATTTGATGTACGGACCAAAGCGCCCAACACCTTTTTGCACCGGCTTATCTTCATAATGATAAATAGGCGCATCAGCTTTTTGTTTCTCTTTAATATAAACAACAGCCTCATCGTACTCAACCTCTAAAGGATCTTTTCCTTTTGGAAGCGACACATAGGTTTTACCAAATTTCACATACGGACCAAAACGCCCGTTATTTACCTCAACAGTCTCTCCTTCAAACTCACCCAATTCACGCGGAAGTTTAAACAGATCCATCGCTTCTTCAAACGTGATGCTTTCTAACTGCTGATCAGGAAGTAGACCTGCAAACCTTGGTTTCTCTTCATCTTCCACCGAACCTATTTGCACCATTGCACCGTACTTCCCTAAACGTACACTTACCGGCTTTCCGGTTTTAGGATCTTCTCCTAAAACACGCTCACCCACTTCACGCTCTGCATTTTCGGCAACATTCATTACCTGCGGATGAAAATCTTTGTAAAAGTCTTTCATCATTTTAGTCCACTCCTCGTTTCCTTCTGCGATCTCATCAAAGTTTTCTTCAACTTTTGCAGTGAAATTGTAATCTAAAATATTCTCAAAGTGATTAACTAAAAAGTCATTCACCACCATCCCAACATCTGTTGGCACCAGTTTTCCTTTATCTGAACCTACCTTTTCCGTAAGCTTCTTAGCGCTCACTTTCCCTTTCTTAAGCGTAAGTAGGTCGTATTCTCTTTCGGTACCGTCTACGTTACCTTTCTCTATATATTTTCTATTCTGAATCGTCGTAATTGTAGGCGCATAAGTTGAAGGTCGCCCGATACCTAATTCTTCTAATTTTTTAACCAAAGATGCTTCGGTATAACGGTAAGGCGCTCGGGTAAAACGCTCTGTTGCCGTGATCCAAAGATTGTTTAGTGCTTCGCCTTCTGTCAACGGAGGCAGGATCCCGCTTTCTTCTTGATCTTCATCGTCGGTCCCTTCAAGGTACACTTTTAAGAATCCGTCAAATTTGATCACCTCACCATTTGCAGTAAAATTAGAAGGGTGATTAGACGATGCGATCTGAACATTAGTGCGCTCCAGTTTAGCTTCACTCATTTGTGAAGCGATTGCACGCTTCCAGATCAACTCATATAAACGTGCCTGATCGCGCTCCAGATTTACAGTATGTCTGCTAAAATCTGTAGGTCTTATCGCTTCGTGAGCTTCTTGAGCCCCTTTACTCTTTCCTTTATAATTACGCTCTTTATGATACTTCTCGCCGTAAGCAGAAACGATCTCATTTGCAGCTCCTTGTTTTGCATCTTGAGAAAGATTCACACTATCAGTTCTCATATACGTAATAAGACCAGCCTCATAAAGACGCTGAGCCATATTCATTGTTTTGCTTACCGAAAAGTAAAGCTTTCTTGATGCTTCCTGCTGAAGAGTTGACGTCGTAAATGGTGGCGCCGGATTCTTTTTAGCAGGTTTTGTGGTCAATGCTTCAACCGTAAATGTAGCGTCAGCATTCGCTTTTAAGAATTCTTCGGCTTCCTTTTTAGTGTCTAAATTCTTCGGAAGTTTTGCTTTTAAGGTTTTCCCATCTGCATTGGCAAATTCAGCGTCTACCCTAAAATAATCTTCGGTATTAAAAGCCTGAATTTCGCGCTCACGCTCTACGATAAGCCGCACAGAAACGGATTGCACCCTTCCGGCGCTGAGTCCGCCTTTTACTTTTCTCCACAAAACCGGAGAAATCTCATACCCCACAAAACGATCTAAAACACGTCTCGCTTGTTGTGCATTAACCAGATTATAATCTATATCCCGCGGATTTTCAATCGCTCGTAAAATAGCCTTCTTGGTAATTTCAGAAAAGACAATACGCTTGGTTTTATCTTTATCAAGTTTTAGCTCTTCAGCAAGATGCCAGGCGATCGCTTCTCCCTCCCGGTCCTCATCACTCGCTAGCCAAACTGTCTCTGCCTTTTTCGCTAGATCCTTCAGCTTTTTAACAACCGCTTTTTTGTCTTTATTGACCGTATATTTTGGCGAAAAATCACCATCTACATCTACCCCAAGTTCTTTTGTTGGCAAGTCTGCAATATGCCCAAAACTACTCTCTACCTTAAAATCCTTACCTAAAAATTTCTCAATAGTTTTTGCCTTTGCAGGTGACTCAACAATTACCAGATTTTTTGCCATAATGCTCTTTTCAAAAATTTGTCATTTAAAATCCTAAAGACTGCACAAGTCTACATTTTTTCTGACTTTAGATTGGCAAAAGTAGTAGAAAATTTATTATTCGGTATCCTGCCGCTGTTTATAGCTACAAATAAAACCTACCAGAAGACGTCCCAAAAATCCATTGCACCCCTTTAAAATTTCTTTTTTATTTTCGGCTTAATGACACTTTGTCACAACTTTTGTTAATCGTATCTTTGCCCACTATTTTTAGGTAGCAGTACGTATTATGGAGAAGATTATTGACGAAAGCAAACAAGGTGAAGCACTGGTTCTCGAGCCACAAACCACCAATGGTAAAAAGCTTTTTATAGAAAGTTATGGTTGCCAGATGAACTTTAGCGACAGCGAGATCGTGGCTTCTATATTAGCCAAAGAAGGCTACAATACCACCCAGCATTTAGAAGACGCCGATCTGGTTTTAGTAAACACCTGCTCTATTAGAGATAAGGCTGAACAAACGGTGCGTAAGCGTCTTGAGAAATACAACGCCGTTAAAAAAGGAAATCCAACAATGAAAGTTGGTGTTCTAGGCTGTATGGCAGAGCGCTTAAAAAGTAAATTTCTTGAGGAAGAGAAGATCGTTGATCTTGTTGTAGGCCCTGATGCATATAAAGATTTGCCTAATCTTTTAGGCGAAGTTGAAGAAGGTAGAGACGCCATCAATGTTATCCTCTCTAAAGAAGAAACCTATGGCGACATCGCACCGGTGCGTTTGCAAAGCAATGGCGTTACCGCTTTTGTGAGCATCACCCGAGGTTGCGATAATATGTGTACCTTTTGCGTGGTGCCGTTTACCCGTGGTCGCGAGCGCAGTAGAGACCCTCAAAGTATTGTTGAAGAAGTAAATGATCTTGCGGCAAGAGGCTTCAAAGAAGTAACACTTCTTGGGCAAAACGTAGATAGTTATTTATGGTACGGTGGCGGTCTTAAAAAAGATTTTGAAAAAGCCAGCGATATGGCAAAAGCTACAGCTGTAAATTTTGCAGGCCTACTCAGCCTAGTTGCCGAAGCACAACCTAAAATGCGCATTCGCTTTTCCACTTCTAACCCACAGGATATGACGCTTGATGTGATAAGAACGATGGCAAAATATCCTAATATATGTAAATACATCCACTTACCTGTACAGAGTGGTAGTGATCGTATTTTAAAAGAAATGAATCGCCTGCATACCCGTCAGGAATATTTTGAGCTTATAGACAATATCAGAGAAATTATGCCAGATTGTGCGATTTCTCAAGATATGATCACCGGTTTCCCTACCGAGACCGAAGAAGACCATCAAGACACCTTGAGTTTGATGGAATATGTAAAATATGATTTCGGGTTTATGTTTGCCTATAGCGAACGCCCGGGAACTTTAGCTGCACGTAAACTGGAAGACGACATACCATTAGATGTAAAAAAACGTCGCTTAGCCGAAGTGATCGCGCTTCAACAAGAGCACTCTTTATATAATACACAAAAGCAAGTAGGCAAAACGGTTGAAGTTCTTATTGAGAAGGCCTCAAAAAAGAGCGATGCAGAATGGGCAGGTCGCAATTCACAAAATACCGTAGTTGTATTCCCTAAAGAGCACTATAACGTAGGCGATTTTGTAAATGTTGAAATACTAGATTGCACCAGCACTACGCTCTTAGGAAAAGCCGTTGGATATTCAGATAATAATTAATCGATTATAGATGGAATCAGTTCACGCAATAAAACAGCGTTTTGGGATCATTGGTGATGACCCTAAGCTCAACAGGTCGATTGAAAAAGCAATTCAAGTTGCTCCTACTGATATTTCGGTTTTAGTGACCGGTGAAAGTGGTGTGGGAAAAGAGAGCATTCCGCGTATCATTCACTCCCTTTCACACCGCAAACACAACAAGTATATCGCCGTAAACTGCGGTGCGATTCCTGAAGGAACCATAGACAGTGAACTTTTTGGTCACGAGAAAGGCGCTTTTACCGGCGCAACTTCAACCCGAAGCGGGTATTTTGAAGAAGCAGACGGTGGAACCATCTTTTTAGACGAGGTAGGCGAATTGCCTTTACCTACACAAGTACGCCTACTGCGTGTTTTAGAAAATGGCGAGTTTTTAAAAGTAGGTTCGTCTAAAACCCAAAAGACCGATGTACGCATTGTAGCAGCAACCAACGTCAAAATGTTTGACGCTATAAAAAATGAGCGTTTTAGAGAAGATCTTTATTATCGCTTGAGCACAGTAGAAATTAACCTTCCGCCGTTGCGCGATCGCAAGAATGATATTCATCTTTTGTTTAGAAAGTTTGCTTCAGATTTTGCCACAAAATATAAGATGCCTACCATAAGACTAGAAGATGATGCCGTGCAAAATCTTTTAAAATATCGCTGGTCAGGAAACATCAGACAGTTGCGTAATGTGGCCGAGCAAATTTCGGTTTTAGAGCAAAACAGAAGTATTTCCGCAGAAAAATTGAGAGCGTATTTACCTGATACCGGTTCTAATCTGCCTGCAGTTATTGGCCAGAATAAAAAGAGTGAAAGCGATTTTAGCAGTGAGCGCGAGATCCTGTACAAAGTGCTTTTTGATATGAAAAGCGACTTAAACGATCTTAAAAAACTCACGCTTGAATTGATGGAAAATGGTAACAACGCCACCGTTCAAGAAGAGAATAAATCGCTGATCAAAAAAATCTACAGCGAAGATGACAGCGACGCTTACGAAAGCGCCGAAGACATTACCGAAGTGCTTCAGCTTCCTGAAGAATCGGTGGTGAGTTCGCCAATGAAAGATAAGTACCATTTTGCTGAAGATGTAGAGGAAGAAGAAACCCTTTCACTTCAAGAAAAAGAACTCGAACTGATTGAAAAATCTCTAGAGCGCCATAACGGAAAACGCAAAGCTGCCGCCAAAGAGTTAGGCATCAGCGAGCGCACGCTGTACCGAAAAATAAAACAATACGATCTATAAAATCCATTAAGCCTAGCGCACGTTATAGCATAACAATAGAAGCTTCTCGTTTATGAAAAAACTACAAATTGCCTTTTTATTTTTAAGCCTGCTTTGCTATAACAGCTGCGGATTCTATTCGTTCACCGGAGTTGATATCGGTGCTGCCGAATCGTTTTATGTGCGTTATTTTCAAAACAATGCGCCTATTGTAGAACCCGGAATTGACAGAGATTTTACGTTTGCGCTTTCAGATCTTATTCAAAATCAGACCAGCTTGAATCTTTCGGCGAATGCAGAAAGTGCCGACTTGATCTATGAAGGTGAAATTGTAGATTACTATTTTGCTCCGCAAACGGCAACCTCAGACAACGTCGCCGCCCAAACCCGACTGACTATCGTGATTCTTTGTAGATTCACCAATAAATCTATCGCAGACGGAAGCCAGGATTTTGAAAAACGCTTTTCCTTTTTTGTCGATCTGGCAGGTACGGCACAGCCGGTAGGTGCAGTTTTAGATGGCGCTATCGAAGAAATTTACGAACGTATCACACAAGATATTTTTCAAGAATCGCTAGCCAATTGGTAACCCATAAAGTAACCTGTTAAACATCTCGCCTATTGCGTATATGAATACAGAAACGTTTACATATCTATTAGAACACCCTGACACGATCAATTCAGAGCAAACTTCGCAGCTAAAAACGGTGCTTAACGAATTCCCGTTTTTTCAGGCGGCGCGTGCCTTGCATCTAAAAGGTTTAAAAAATGAAGACAGTTTCTTATACAACACCCAATTAAAAAAGACCGCTGCACATACCCAGGATCGTGCGGTGCTTTTTGATTTTATCACTTCAGATATTTTTAATCAGCAAGACATTAGCGCACAAATAAAAGCTCAGGAAGCTCAGCTTTTAAATATGAACGTCACGGATGCCGTTGATGTTTCTGCTGAAATGGAAGCCGAAGAATTAGAGAAAGCCAACAAAGTTTTAGATCCTGAATTTTTTATTCCGAAGGAAGAACCAGAAGTAGCCCAACCGGAAGAACAGCTTCAATTAGGCAAGCCTCTTGATTTTAATAAAGCCGAAACACACTCCTTTAGTGAGTGGCTTAAGCTTACATCATTCAATAAAATCAACCGTTCTGAAGAAGAACTACAGCAAAAAACAACTGACTTAGACGCTACAGAAAAAACCACAACTCTTGACGAGTCAGTAACACCTTCAGCTGCATTAAAAGAAGTTGCAGAACCAACCTCAGAAGCATCATCTACAGAGCCGGAACCAGACGCCGAGCGCGCCCGCAGATTAGAATTGATTGACAAATTTATTGAGAGCAACCCTAAGATCAAGGTAAGCGCTCCTGACAGCTCATTTAAAAAACCCAATCTGGAAGACCGCTTTCAGCCCAATGACAGCTTGATGACCGAGACTTTGGCTCGCGTTTATGTGGAGCAAAAAAACTTTTCAAAAGCCAAACAAGCTTATAGAATTTTAAGTTTGAAATATCCGGAAAAAAGTGGTTTCTTTGCAGACCAAATTCGGGCAATAGAAAAATTGCAAGAAAATAAATAAACAACTTAGCGGAACAAGCCAGAACTTAAACCGCATTTTATAAAGTCAAAACTATGTTTTTTATATTTTTAGTTTTAATCGTAATTGTAGCCTTTTTACTTATCGTTGTAATTATGGTTCAAAACCCTAAAGGTGGTGGTTTATCTTCTTCTTTTGGAGGCGGTGGTTCTCAGCAAATAGGCGGTGTAAAAAAGACCGGCGATTTTCTTGATAAAAGTACCTGGGGACTTGCAACTGCGTTATTGATTCTAATTCTTATTTCTAACGTAACCATTTTTGGCGGTCGTTCAGCTAACGAATCTAAGGTTATTGAAGGGGAAGATGTAGAAAATATTATGCCGGTTCAAGACGTTCAGGCTCCTGCAAATGCAGCACCTGCTTCAGACAGCACATCAAACTAAATGACAGTTTAGACATATACAATTTAGAAAGACCGCAATATTGCGGTCTTTTTTTTGCCGTTTTGTCAGTGAAATTTTGATGGCATAATTTCTGACTGTACAGCAGCACAACTAAGAAAATTGTTAACTAAAAATTTATATTAAAAATGGGAGTAAACATTAAACCTCTTTCAGATCGCGTTTTGGTAGAGCCAATGGCTGCCGAGACCAAAACAGCTTCAGGACTCTATATTCCTGACACAGCAAAAGAAAAACCTCAGCAAGGTAAAGTTGTAGCTGTAGGAAGCGGTAAAAAAGACCACGACATGACCGTAAAGGTAGGAGACACTGTTCTTTATGGTAAATATGCCGGGACCGAATTAAAACTAGAAGGCACTGATTATCTTATCATGCGTGAGGATGATATTCTTGCAATAATCTAAGCCTTAATTCTTCTATTTAACTTTAATAACAACACGCTATTTTTCGCAGCCGCGAAAAATTTAAATAACATTAAAAATGGCAAAAGATATAACCTTTGACATCTCAGCAAGAGATGGCATTAAGCGCGGTGTTGATGCACTCGCAAACGCAGTAAAAGTAACTTTAGGACCTAAAGGTCGTAACGTAATTATCAGCAAGTCTTTTGGTGGACCACAAGTAACCAAAGATGGTGTTTCTGTAGCAAAAGAGATCGAATTACAAGATGCTCTTGAAAATATGGGAGCGCAAATGGTAAAGGAAGTTGCTTCTAAAACTAACGATCTTGCCGGTGACGGTACTACTACCGCAACCGTACTTGCTCAGGCAATAGTGCAAGAAGGTCTTAAAAACGTTGCTGCAGGTGCAAACCCAATGGATTTAAAACGTGGGATTGACAAAGCGGTAGAAGCGATCACTAAAGATCTTGAAAAGCAAACTAAAGAAGTAGGAAGCTCTTCAGAAAAAATCAAGCAAGTTGCAGCGATCTCTGCTAACAATGATGATGTAATTGGTGAGCTTATCGCTGAAGCATTTGGTAAAGTTGGTAAAGAAGGTGTGATCACTGTTGAAGAAGCAAAAGGTACCGAGACTTATGTTGATGTGGTTGAAGGTATGCAATTTGACCGTGGATACTTATCTCCATATTTCGTTACTGACAGCGAAAAAATGCAAACTGAGTTGGAGAACCCTTACATCTTGTTATTTGACAAGAAAATTTCTTCAATGAAAGATTTATTACCGGTTCTTGAGCCAGTTGCTCAGTCAGGTAAGCCTTTATTGATCATCGCTGAGGATGTAGACGGTGAGGCATTAGCTACTTTAGTAGTTAACAAATTGAGAGGTGCACTTAAGATCGCAGCAGTTAAAGCTCCTGGTTTTGGTGATCGCCGTAAAGCAATGTTAGAAGATATTGCAATCTTGACTGGTGGTACTGTAATCAGCGAAGAGCGCGGTTTCTCTCTAGACAACGCAACTATCGATATGTTAGGTACTGCTGAAAATGTAACTATCGATAAAGACAACACTACTATTGTAAACGGTTCTGGTAACAGTGACGATATCAAAGCACGCGTGAATCAAATCAAAGCGCAAATCGAAACTACAACCAGCGATTATGATAAAGAAAAACTTCAAGAGCGTCTTGCTAAATTAGCAGGTGGTGTAGCTGTACTTTATGTAGGTGCTGCCTCTGAAGTTGAAATGAAAGAGAAAAAAGATCGTGTAGATGATGCACTTCACGCAACACGTGCTGCTGTTGAAGAAGGTATTGTAGCCGGTGGTGGTGTAGCTTTAGTACGCGCAAAACGTGTACTTGAATCACTTGAAGCTGCTAACGCAGATGAAGCTACAGGTATCAAAATTGTAAACCGTGCGATTGAATCTCCTTTACGTACCATTGTAGCTAACGCCGGCGGCGAAGGCTCTGTAGTTATCGCTAAAGTAATTGAAGGTGATGAAGACTACGGTTATGACGCTAAGACTGATCGCTACGTGAATATGCTAGCAGAAGGTATTATTGATCCTAAGAAAGTAACGCGTGTGGCATTAGAAAATGCAGCATCAGTTTCTGGAATGATCTTAACTACCGAATGTGCATTGACTGACATCCCTGAGGAAGCTCCTGCAGGTGGCGGTGGAATGCCAGGCGGAATGGGCGGCGGAATGCCAGGTATGATGTAAGCGCGAGCCGCACAGTCAAACCTTTTAAAATTAAAATCCCTTCAGAATGTTCTGAAGGGATTTTCTTTTTTAAGCCTCTACTTTTTTCGCTTAGTTTATTTCAGCATCAACAGTACCGCAATTAAGCATAACATCTCCAAAATACGGATTGTAAATTTTCTCCTCATTTGATATCCAATACGCACCTTTTCCATCAAAAGCCATCGGGCAGTATTGATAATATAAGGTTCCTGAAACTATATTTTCTTCAACCAAGTCTTTAACTCCAACAGTCACTGCTTCAAAATGTTCCCGCTGAATATTCACATCATCTTCATCAGCAATTGCCTGAATCGCCTTTACAAAACCCAACTCTAATGTACTAGCTTCAATGTTTTTAAGCATTACTTGTGCAGCATTTTTTGCTGCTTCAGCATCTGTATTTACCAAGGCCGTTTTTAAAAGGTTATAATCATCATACACCTGAGCAACTTCGGGATTTTTAAATGCCGCGTTGCGCTCTTCTGAGGAATACGCTTCGGCTTTATGAGCGGTTTCTTCTTGAGAAACTTCGACTGTTTGCTGCTTCGATTTTGAATCTCCACAAGCCACTAGTGCAAGTAAGACAACACTTATATATATTCTTTTCATTCTAAAAATTCTGTAAAAAATAATTCAGCAAATATACAAACTAGGTTTTGCTGAGTAGTTTTTGATAGTAGAAAGCAGGCACTAAAACCAACAGCAAGATGGGTTGTATTAAAAAACGTCGCACATAAAATAAAAGCATACTCCACTGCGCGTCATAAATACCAATGATCGTCACAAAAGCTATTATCAATAATAAAAACAAACAACCGTACAACAGAAGTGTGATTCTAAAAATTTCTTTATTCGGAAAAAGCACTACTAATATCACTATTGATAAAGCAGCGTTTAACCAATATCGAAGTATCACGTGAATATGAAGTTTGAGAGCGTCCAGCTCAGGAAGGCTTAGCGCTTGCAGATATTCTCCTTCAAAAAAACGCAGAAGCGGGTCGTAAAAAAGTTGTTCTTGCCAATACCTAATAGCGATTAAACAAAAAATTGCAGCACTTACAATGCTTATTTTGAGAAGTAATTTCAACCTGCCTGCTTTTTAAAATTGCGTACCCAAAGCAGCCACAGTAGAACAACCTGACCGTAAATAATCGCCGGAAACACAATATCGTGTAACAAATTTTGAGCTGCAGGAAAGCGATACAAACCGATGCTCAGCAAAGCAATTCGCAAAATATTCACGACATAAATCAATATTACACCGCCTAAAGTAAAAAGAATGGTACGTTGCCAACCTTGAAAAAAAGCCATCACAAAAGCAACAAACAAAATAATGACACTCATCGCATTACATCCCTCTACCACTCGAGCAACATAAACATTCTCTACGCCGAGCATCATGGAAGCTTCTTCAGGATGCGGCGCCAACTGCGTTGCATAGCCAAAAAACTCAACAAGCCACGCACTTTGCACGGCAACTTGATGCGTGATGTAATCAGGATAATAGCTACTTGACGCTGATCTACTCAGATAAAATCCATAAAGTAAACTCAGCACCACATACACTCCTAAAAATGTAAGGATAAATAAGATTACCGACTTATATTTGCCAACTATTTTAAACAATTTCAATACGGTTTAGACCGCCCTAAATTACAAGAAAAATGACGTTTGAAGCCCTAAAACCTGAAGTATCAAAAATTTTAGACAGCAGTAACCTATCTGTTGAGCACCGCTTAGAAGAAGTATGCACGTTACTTAAAGACAACGTGGCGTATTATGACTGGGTTGGCTTTTACTTTAAAAATGGGGATAAAAACGAACTGAAATTGAGTTCGTATGCTGGGGCTCCTACAGACCACACCATTATCCCTTTTGGGAAAGGAATTTGCGGCCAAGTGGCTGTTTCTAATCAAAACTTTGTTGTTCCTGACGTTGCCGCACAAGACAACTACATTGCGTGCAGCATCACCGTGAAGGCTGAAATTGTCGTTCCACTTTTTGTTAATGATGAAAACATTGGGCAAATCGATATTGACTCTAACACTCCAGATCCCTTTACTGAAGCTGACGAACGCTTTTTAGAATGGGTAAATGAGCAGGTTGCTGCAATCTTGGCATAGCAACTGCCTCTAAGAAAATATACATTAGGCAGTATCTGGGAACAGTGCTGCCTTTTTTAAGATTAAAGGATTACATTCCGGTTCTGATGGCTTCCACAGGATCAAGTCGCGAAGCCATAAATGCAGGCACAATTCCTGCGAAAAGTCCGATCACGATAGAGCTTGACAATCCATAAAAGATATTGGTTGCCGAAAGCACAAACTGAAAGTCTCCTGTAAATTGCGACATGACCTGCGCAATGATCCAAACGAGACCCAGACCGATCAAACCTCCTATTGTAGCAAGAATTATAGATTCAAACAAAAACTGAAGCAATATAAATCGGTTTTTGGCTCCTAGTGCTTTTTGTATTCCAATCAAATTGGTACGTTCTTTCACGCTCACAAACATAATATTGGCAATACCGAAGCCTCCCACGAGTAAAGAAAACAACCCAATAAAACCACCAATGGTTGACATGGTGCCGGTGATATTATCGATCAAGTCTGTAAAGCCTGAAAGCTGATTGATAAAAAAATTGCTTACATCATTAGGCTTCAAACCTCTGAGTTGGCGTAGACGCTGTTCAAGAACCGCATTAAATTCAGGGATGTCGACACCCTCAGCCGGCTTTACCACAATTTGCGGAAAAGCCGATTTATTATTGCTCCCATAAATACGGCGCACCACATTTACAGGCAAGATCACCATGCCATCTTTAGACGGACCAAACATACTACTTCCCTCCTTCTCCAAAACTCCAATTACCGAAAAGCGCTGTCCATAAAGTCGCACTTGTTTACCAATAGGATCTAAACTTCCGAATAAACTTTCGGCAATTTCCTGACCCAAAACCAAAACATTTGAACCACTATTGGATTCTGACTCATTAAAAAACCTTCCTTCAGTAAGCTGCAAAGCTTCGATATTATAATACCCGTCAGTCACAGGAATAATATTTACTCCCGTAACTAATTTATCTCCGTACTTTATAGATTCGGCGCCTACATTTAAGCTGAATGACGCCGCCTCAACATCAGGAACATTCCGTTTAATATACTGGTATTCGTCATAACTAACATCTGGAAACTGCTCGCGTTTCCATTGCGGAATATCAGTGGGCGCAAACGAAAAACGCATGATGATAATCGTGTTATTATCTAACGAAGCAAGGCTACCTTTGATCTCCTGTTTGAGCGAGTCTACTGCAGCAAGAACCCCGATAATTGAAAAAATACCAATGGTCACCCCCAGTAAGGAAAGCAGGGTACGCAACTTATTATTGCGCAACGCATTGATAGCAAAAGCAAGACTTTCTTTTAATACCCTAAGATAGATGAGCATAAAGGCGTTTTAATTTGAACACAGGTATGACGCAAAAGCCCGCTGTGTGTTACAAATTTAAGCTAAGAAATTACGAAAATTAGCAAGCTATTTTAGTAGTTAAATTCATACTTTTGCACCCAAATTAAAAATTTCTTCATGAGCACTCCGATAAAGGCAAAAGCCGCGCTGATTTCCGTTTTTAGTAAAGAAGGCCTTGAGCCGTTGATTAAAAAGTTTGATGAATTAGGTATAACCCTTTATTCTACGGGGGGTACAGAGAAATTCATTAAAGATCTTGGCGTTCCGGTTGTACCTGTTGAAGATGTGACTTCTTATCCTTCAATTTTAGGTGGAAGAGTAAAAACCCTTCACCCTAAAGTTTTTGGTGGAATTTTAAACCGTCAGGACAATGAGAGCGATGTTGCTGAAATGAAAGAATACGACATTCCGCAACTTGACATTGTTATTGTTGACTTGTATCCTTTTGAAAAAACGGTTGCCTCAGGAGCTTCAGAACAAGATATTGTTGAAAAAATTGATATTGGCGGTATTTCGTTGATTCGTGCCGCTGCAAAGAACTTTAAAGACACGCTTTGTGTTTCTTCGGTTGATGATTATGAAGAGGTTTTAGAGCTTATTAGCGCAAATGAAGGCACAACCACACTAGCTGACCGTAAGCGTTTTGCTGCAAAAGCATTCAATGTTTCATCGCATTATGACACGGCTATTTTCAACTACTTCAATGAAGAGGAAGTGGTTTATAAAGCCAGCTACACACAAGGAAAATCTTTACGCTACGGAGAAAACCCACATCAAAAAGGAACCTTCTTTGGTGATTTTGATGCGATGTTTGATCAACTTCACGGTAAAGAATTATCATACAATAACCTGCTTGACGTAGATGCTGCGGTTAACTTAATGGCAGAATTTCAAAATGAAGCGCCCACTTTTGCAATCTTAAAGCATAATAATGCCTGTGGCCTTGCCCAGCGCGACACCTTACATCAAGCTTACGTAGATGCTTTAGCCGGAGATCCGGTTTCTGCTTTTGGTGGAATTTTGATCGCTAATAAAGAAATTGATAAGGCTACCGCCGAAGAGATTCACAAATTATTTTGTGAGGTAGTTATCGCTCCTAGCTATTCTGAAGAAGCACTTGAAATTTTAAAAGGAAAGAAAAATCGCGTGCTTTTAATTCAAAAACCTATCGCGCTTCCTAACGATCAAGTGCGCAGTTGTTTAAATGGTATTTTAGTTCAGGATAAAGATGCAAAAACAGATAGTCTTGAAGATCTTTCTACCGTCACAAACAATAAACCTACAGAACAAGAGTTAAGTGATTTAATCTTTGCTTCTAAGATCTGTAAGCATACCAAATCAAATACGATTGTGTTTGCAAAAGGTAAACAACTTTGCGCAAGCGGCACCGGTCAAACTTCACGTGTTGACGCGTTACGTCAAGCTGTGGATAAAGCGGTTTCTTTTGGTTTTGACCTTAAAGGCGCAGTGATGGCTAGTGATGCATTTTTCCCGTTTCCGGATTGTGTTGAACTCGCAGACAAAGCCGGAATCACAGCGGTAATTCAACCGGGTGGCTCTATAAAAGATCAGCTAAGCATTGATTATTGCAACGATAATGAACTGGCCATGGTAATGACCGGAACCAGACATTTTAAACATTAAAAAATCATATTTTTTAACTACATTTAAGATTTAACCTTTAGCATACTCACCCTAATTTCCAACAGCGCATATGGGCTTTTTTGATTTTCTTACCGAAGAAATAGCGATAGATCTAGGTACCGCAAACACCCTTATTATTCACAATGACAAAGTTGTGGTTGACAGTCCGTCTATTGTAGCCCGTGACCGCATGAGCAATAAGATCATTGCTGCCGGTAAAGACGCTGCGATGATGCAAGGTAAAACGCACGAAAACATCAAAACCATTCGCCCGCTCAAAGACGGTGTAATTGCAGATTTTGATGCCAGTGAACAAATGATGAGTATGTTCATCAAAGAAATCCCGGCGCTTAAGAAGCGTATGTTTGCTCCTGCGCTTAGAATGGTGGTATGTATTCCGTCAGGAATCACAGAGGTTGAAATGCGTGCGGTAAAAGAAAGCGCTGAGCGTGTTAACGGTAAAGAGGTTTACCTGATTCACGAGCCTATGGCTGCGGCTATTGGTATTGGTGTTGACATTATGCAGCCTAAAGGAAATATGATAGTAGATATAGGTGGTGGAACCACTGAAATCGCGGTGATCGCTTTAGGTGGAATTGTATGTGACAAATCGGTTAAAATCGCGGGTGATGTCTTTACCAATGACATCATTTATTATATGCGCACCCAGCACAACTTATATGTTGGAGAGCGCAGTGCGGAAAAAATAAAAATTCAAATAGGAGCAGCTACCGAAGATTTAGAGGTTCCGCCAGAAGATATGAGCGTTCAAGGACGTGACTTACTTACCGGAAAGCCAAAACAGGTTCAAATCTCATTTAGAGAGATCGCTAAAGCTCTAGATAAATCTATCTTACGTATTGAAGACGCGGTGATGGAAACACTTTCTCAAACGCCTCCAGAACTTGCTGCAGATATATACAACACCGGGATTTACCTTGCCGGTGGTGGTAGTATGCTACGCGGGCTAGATAAGCGTTTGTCTCAAAAAACCGATTTACCGGTGTACATTGCTGAAGATCCTTTGCGCGCTGTGGTGCGCGGTACCGGGATCACGCTGAAAAACCTAAATAAGTTTAAAAGCGTACTCATCAAATAATAGCATCGTGATTCATGCAGCAAATCGTCAATTTTTTCATAAAGTACAGAAACTTTCTGCTCTATGCCTTTTTGCTGTTTATTTCGCTGGTTTTTACGATTCAGTCGCACTCGTATCATCGTAGCAAGTTTGTAAATTCAGCTAACTTTTTAAGCGGTGGAATCTACAACAGTCTTGATAACATTACAGAGTACTTTGATCTAAAAGTGCACAATGCGCAGCTTGTTGAAGAAAACAACAGATTACGCACCCGATTGCTTAACACGCGAGACAGCATTTCGCAAAAAATAGATACGGCTACTTTTCATAAGCGCTTCCGGTTTACGACCGCTAAAACCATCAATAACAACTATACGTTTAAGGACAATTTTCTCACGCTACGTGCCGGGACTAAAGACGGCCTGAAACAAGATTTAGGCGTGATCACAAGCAAAGGAATTGTGGGTATCGTAGATCGTGCTTCGGCCAATTATGCTACTGTAATTAGCATTCTTAATAGCAATTCACAGATCAATGCCAAGCTGAAAAAAAGTAACCACTTTGGTATTTTAGTATGGCGCGGCGGGGATCCTAATATCGTAGACCTTATCGATGTACAGTCTAAGGCTCCTGTTCAAAAAGGCGACACCATTGTTACCGGCGGAAAGTCAACCATCTTTCCGGAAGGTATTGGCATAGGCACCATCAAGTCTTTTGAGCTTGATCCTAGCGAAAACTTTTATAGTATTAAAGTTGAACTTTTTAACGACATGACAAACATTGGGTATGTATATGTCATTGAAAATCTTGACCGAACCGAAATACAAACTCTAGAACAACAAACAGCAGATGAACAATAGTGTCACGCAAAACATACTGCGGTTTGTATTTCTTGTTTTGGTTCAAATCGCAATTTTTAACAACATCAATTTTTTAGGGTATATCAATCCGTATCCCTACGTGTTGTTTATTATTTTATTTCCCATAGGTGATAACAAAGCCTTGTTGTTGGCATTGAGCTTTTTATTAGGGATCAGCATTGATATGTTTTGCAACAGCGGCGGAATGCATGCTGCCAGTTGTGTGACCATAGCCTATTTAAGACCTTGGATCTTACAATCAATTTTTGGCCTTGCGTATGAATATAACGCAGTCAAAGTGGTTAAAGCAGCTTTTGGCCAACGCTTACTGTATACCACAATCTTAGTATTCTCACATCATTTGCTATTATTTTTCCTCGAAAGTTTTAACTTTTCAGACATAATCTATATACTTAAAAAGACGTTGTTCAGTGGGGCCTTTACTGTGCTTCTTTGTATCATTCTAATAACCCTTTTTAGCGTTAAGCGTAGATGAGAAAAATTCTGCTTTTTTCTATTGTTTTAATTTCCGGAATCCTCCTAACAGGAAGGCTCTTTTATCTTCAGATTTTAGATACTTCCTATGCCAGTTTATCGGTAAACAATGCGATCAAGCGAATTTATGATTACCCGCAACGCGGCCACATCTATGATCGCAACGGTTCGCTATTAGTCAGCAACCAACCTTCGTATGATGTTATGGTTATTCCTCGAGAAGTAAAACCCTTTGACACTACCGAGTTTTGTGGCTTATTAAAAATGACAAAAGAAGCTTTGGTCAAGCGATTAGACAAAGCCCGTGTGTATTCTCCCAGACTTCCGTCTATTGTGATTCCGCAGCTTACAAAATCTGAATACGCTTATTTACAGGAAAAAATGCGTAAGTATGAAGGCTTTTACATTCAAAAACGCTCATTGCGTGATTATCAGGTAGATTACGGTGCAAACTTTTTAGGCTATATCGCCGAAGTAAATCGTGCCGATATTGAAGATAACCCGTATTATCAATCAGGTGACTTAAAAGGGCGTACAGGTGTTGAACGCCAATACGAAGAAATTTTACGCGGAGTAAAAGGAGTTAAATACATTCAGAAAGATCGTTTTAATCGTGATATTGGCGCTTATAAAAACGGAAGCCTCGATACCATTCCAAAGCCCGGAAAAGACCTGACACTTACCATTGATGCTGAGCTGCAAAAGTATGGCGAAGAGCTAATGGTAAATAAGCGCGGCGGAATTGTCGCCATTGAACCTTCAACAGGCGAAATTCTTGCCTTAGTAAGCGCACCGAATTTTGATCCCGCCCTGCTCGTTGGTAGAGAGCGTTCTCGCAACTTCACCAACTTATATTATGATTCTATTGCAAAACCACTTTTTGACCGCGGTTTACAAGCACAATATCCTCCGGGATCTCCATTTAAAACCCTGAATGCACTTATTGCTTTACAGGAAGATGTGGTAGACCCTCAAGAAAGTTTTGCCTGCCATATGGGTTATTATTACGGTTCTAGAGGAAGAAAATTAGGCTGTCACAGCCACCCAAGTCCGTTGAGTATGGTACCAGGAATCGCAAACTCGTGCAATGCCTATTTTGCCAATGTGTACCGCCGCGTGATCGAGAAGTATGACACTCCACAGGAAGGTATGGACGTTTGGCACAATCACCTGGCAAGTTTTGGCCTTGGGCAATATATGGGTACCGATTTACCTACGGGCCGTCCCGGTTATATTCCTGATAGCGATTACTACAACAGAGCCTATGAATATCCTAAATACAAATGGTTTAGTACTGCTACGATCTCAAACTCTATCGGGCAGGGTGAAGTGAGTCTCACGCCTATTCAACTTGCAAATGTGACCGCCACCATTGCAAATAGAGGTTGGTTTTATACGCCGCATATAGTAAAAGATATTGAAGGCGAACACGATGCAATTCCTGAAAAATACCGCACCAAGAATTATACGACCATCGATGCTAAAAACTACGAACCTGTGGTTGAAGGAATGTCTGGCGCGTATAATTACGGTACAGCGGCAGGCGTACAGATCCCTGGAATTGAGATCTGCGGAAAAACAGGAACTGCTGAAAACTATACCAAAATAGATGGTAAACGTCAGCAGCTTACAGATCATTCGATTTTTGTAGCTTTTGCTCCTAAAGACAATCCTAAAATTGCTATCGCTGTTTTTGTAGAAAACGGTTATTGGGGTGGTCGCTACGGCGGAAAGATTGCCAGTTTAATGATCGAAAAGCATATAAAAGGTGAGATCACCCGTACCGATCTTGAAGACTGGATATTAACGCACAGTCTTGAAGAAGAATACGCAAAACCCTTAAGCGGAAAGCCATTCCCAATTAATGATGGTAAAAAAATAAGTGGTAAAATCGAAGAAAAGCTCAAAAGTTAATGCGCAGTACAGCACGCAACGCACGCAATAATTTTGACTGGCTTCTTATAGTGATCTATCTAGCGCTGGTAGGTATTGGCTGGGTGAATATCTACTCCGCCTCTATTGATCCTTCAGGAGTTTCAAACTTTTTTGACCTCAGCAACCTGTATACAAAGCAGCTACTTTTTATAGCTTTGAGTTTACTGCTAATTGTGTTCATACTCTCACTGGAAGCCAAATTCTTTGAGCGGTTTGCCAGTGTGATCTACGTCGTTTCGATCGCCTCCTTACTAGGCCTTTTTGTCTTCGGAAAAAACATAAGTGGTGCAACCAGTTGGTATGCCTTTGGAAGCTTCAGTTTACAGCCTAGTGAATTTGCCAAAGCAGCTACTGCCCTAGCCTTGGCCAAATATCTTAGCGACATTCAGACTGATGTAAAGTCATTCACCCACCAGTTTAGAGCTTTTATCATCATCGCATTACCTGCACTTTGCATTGTGCCCCAACCTGACCCGGGAAGCGCGCTTGTTTACGCAGCCTTTTTCTTTCCGCTTTATCGCGAAGGACTTTCTGGAATTTATTTAATTACCGGTTCCATTACCATCGCTTTGTTTGTTCTAACGCTTGCTTTTGGCCCTGTGTATATCATTGCCGGCATTGTGTTGATCGCTATTATTCTGCTCATCAAAAACCGAAAAAAGCGCTTTGGCAAACGGTATTATTATATTCTGCCAATGGTTTCTATCCTGTTTGTGCTTTCGGTGAATTATATTTTTCAGAACGTTTTTGAACAGCGCCACAGAGATCGTTTTAATGTAGTATTGGGCAAAGATGTAGATATGAAAAGTATAGGCTACAATACCTATCAATCTGAAATTGCTATCGGCAACGGTGGACTGACCGGCAAGGGTTTTTTAAAGGGAACTCAAACTAAAGGAAACTTTGTACCGGAGCAGCATACAGACTATATTTTTAGCACCGTAGGTGAAGAATGGGGATTTTTAGGAAGCACACTGGTGATACTGCTTTTTGTGGGCTTAATGCTGCGGATCATCATTCTTTCAGAACGGCAAAAGAGTCAGTTTAGTCGCATTTATGGTTACAGCATCGCCGGAATATTGTTTATACACTTCCTGGTGAACATCGGGATGGTTACCGGAGTTTTCCCTACTGTAGGTATCCCGCTGCCATTTTTTAGCTATGGTGGTTCAGGGCTTTGGGGCTTCACCATTTTGCTGTTCATTTTTATTAAACTCGACAGCAATCGGGTTAATGAATGGTAACTAAAACACCCAGCGATCCACGGGTTTTTCAGCTTCTATTTTGTGTTCTATGGAATCTTCCAACTGCGGAAAAAAGTCAATTCCTGTTGCATTTTCGACCTCATCTACCGAGACCACAAACTGCTGAAGCGCTGCGTCACTTTCGCGATGCGGAATTAAGAAAGACAAACAAGAGTAGCCTGAATCATTTTTCCGAAGGACCATCTTGTAAAAAGCACTAGGAACGACCACGTTCTCGGTTCCTATCGTACCCAAACCGTTAGTTGTTAGTCCGCCAGTTATTATCGTTATCTTATTGTACCGTGAAGCCCAATCTCTAACTTGATGCTCTAGCCGATTCCAGATCCCCGCATTGAACGCATTCAATTGCGGACTTATATTACTGGTCAAGAAAGTTTCATTATACGCCTGCGTGCTAAAGCTTCGGTCTCCGGCAGGGCATAAATGTCCGCGGTCATAACCGCTGTTTTTATAATTACGCCAATCTGCCGCTCCCGTTTCCACAGCATTATCTACCATAAAATATGGCCTACTCAAACTCTTGCTGTTCTGCAGTTGGGATTTTTCTAACGTGTAAGCTACCCAAGAGGCTTGCTCTGCCGCCTCGTTGTATGACAAGCTGTAGTACTGATGATGCACCAGCGTTTCTGGCGCAGCTTCCGGAAGTAAAAAGCTTAATGCCGTTGACTTGATTTCCGCACCGGTGGCTACATGTCGCTCTTTTTGCTTTTGATCTAAATGCTGATTTACAAGATAAATGATCGTAATAGCCACCATCATCAATAGCGGGTAAGTGTATTTTCTTCGCATAAATTATTTTACTCCTTTTACATCCAAAGCATCGCGTAAGGCATTACCTATAAGCATAAATGCCATCACTAAACTCATAATCGCCAGACCGGGAATAATTGCTAAATAGGCTTTCCCTAAAATAATATAAGAATAGTGATCTTTGATCATCGCTCCCCAACTTGGAATGGGCGGTTGTGCACCAATCCCTAAAAAGCTGAGTCCGCTTTCTATAAGTATTGCGCTGGCAAAATTTGCGGCGCTGATCACGATTACCGGTGCCAAAATATTAGGGATAATATGTTTAAACAAAATGCGCATATTTCCATAACCAAGAGCTCGAGCGGCGGTGACATACTGTGCTTCCTTAACGCTAAGAACCTGCCCCCTAACCACACGCGCTACCTCTACCCACATCGTAAGCCCTACAGCTATAAAAACCTGCCAAAAACCCTTCCCTAAGGCTAAAGTAATGGCAATTACTAGCAGCAATGTAGGGATAGACCAAGTAACATTGATGATCCACATAATGAGTGCATCTATTTTACCACCGTAATAGCCCGCAATAGCTCCTAAAACCACACCAATCAACAGTGAGATCAAAACGGCAACAAAACCAATACTAAAAGAAATACGCGTACCTATGAGCATTCTACTCAGCAAATCACGACCGTATTTATCAGTACCCAGAAGAAAAACTTTTTCAGATATAAATTGTTCTTTAAACTCTTTCTCAGAAACCTCTATAATTCCAAAATCTTTTAAAGCAACTGCTTTGGTCAACTCGAGGTCTTCATCTTCAGAATAAGGCTTATATTCTACCTCATCCTCGTGCAAGGTCCAACTCGAGATCGGGATTTCTGTATCGGTATTGACTTCCCCATGCAACAGCGCTCCAAACCAAGTTTGCTGTTGATGGTCGGGCCCGGGAACATTCAGCATTTCTACACGAAATCCGGGCTTTTTAGAATGGATAGCCAAATGCATTTGATTGGCATTGCTCGAGTCGTCTGGTGCGATCAAATATGCAAATAAGGCGATCAAACCGCAGAGCACGATATATATAAAACTCAAAACGCCCCAGAAATTTCTTTTGAATTTCTGGAGCGCTAAATGAGTTAATGAACTTGAATGTTCTGCCATAGGTTAATCCCTAACGTCAGCCAATTTACCTCTTCTAATATTATTTACTTTAAGATCTTCTAACACGTTAATGGCTTCATCCATATACACATCTTTAGCAAGATCTTGGTGCCAACGCTCACGCTTTTGTTTTAAAACCGTGTCGCTTTCAAATTTTTGGATTTCGTATGGAAGCGATTTAAACGTTAAGCCCGACTTATAATTGCGTAAGGAATCAAAGCGTTTAGCTTCCTCTTCGTTTTGTTCCATCTTGGCAGAATATGCATCAATGTTTAAAGGCCAAACAGAATCATCTTGCTTGCTCTTGATCCATTTTGCATTTTCTTCAATCAATTGCAACTGCTTGTTATTAGCCATACGCGCGTTACTGTTGCTGATGGTTTGATCATAATCTATATAACCATCCCAAACCTCATAATCTGCTGCAGCGATCTTATCCCAAGGCAGCGGATTGTCTAGATCTTTTTCACCAATATCAATGTAACTAAATTGGTCTGGAACCACTACATCACTTTTCACACCTTCTAATTGCGTTGAACCACCATTGATTCGGTAGAACTTCTGCGTAGTGATTTTTAAAGCTCCCATATCGCCTAAATCATTTTGACGCAACCAACGGTTTAGGTCATATACATTTTGAACTGTTCCCTTTCCATAGGTTTGTTTACTACCTATGATCACAGCTCTTTTGTAATCTTGCATAGCAGCCGCAAGAATTTCACTTGCAGAAGCCGAAATTTCATTGACTAATATCACAAGAGGCTTGTCCCATAAAATCTCAGGATCTTTATCCTTTAAAATTTCACTATCCGCTCCATTTGATTTTACCTGTACAATAGGTCCTTCTTTAATAAATAAACCTGCGATATCTACAACAGTAGAAAGTGATCCTCCTCCATTACTTCTTAAATCAATTACAAGACCATCTACATCCTGTTCTTTAAGACGTATAATCTCTTTCTTAACATCAGTTGCAGCATTGCGCTGCTCTGCATTCTGCATATCAAAATAGAACTTTGGTAAATTGATCACACCGTACGTTCTATCGTCTTTATCTACAGTCGTGGTTTTAGCATAGGTTTCTTCAATCTCCACTACATCACGCGTGATTGCAATATTCTTGATAGAGCCATCCTTTTTCTTCACATTAAGAGTTACTACGGTTCCTTTAGGGCCTTTAATCAGCTCTACCGCATCATCTAAACGCATACCAACAACGCTAGTTGCAACATCTTCATCTGCCTGTTTTACCTTTAGAATAATGTCTCCCTCCTTAAGCTCTTCACCTCTCCAAGCTGGTCCACCAGAAATAATTTCGGTGATACTGATCTCGTTACTTTTTTTCTGAAGACGGGCGCCAATTCCTTGAAACTGCCCACTCATTTGCATATCAAAACGATCTTTATCAACCGGCGCAAAATACGTTGTATGCGGGTCAAATTCTTCAACTATAGAATTGATGTAAATAGAAAAATAATCTTCTCGATCTAATTCATCTGCAAACTCAAAATATTCAACTAAAGATTGCTTGGTAGTCTCTCTCGTTTCTTTTTCAATTTCTGAATTTGATAACGGCGTATATCCTGTTGAATCTTTAGCCTTTTTGGCTTCTTCTTCAATACGGTCGTAATATGTGCCAATGGTGTTGAACTTCAGTTGATTTTCCCAACGTGCCTTAAGCTCCTTTTGATTTTTAGCATAATCTAAGTTCTCATACTCTGTATCAATAGTTTCATCTTTAGAGTAATCAAATGGCTGAGACAAAATATCATCATAAATCGCTTTTGATTCTTCCATTCGCTCTCTAAGTCGTGTGTATGCTAAATCAAAAAAGCTAATATCTTCTTTTCTAATTTGATCATCTATCTGATCTTTATAGGCTTCAAATTCTTTGATATCACTTTTCAAGTAATAACGCTTTAGAGGATCTAAGGCAGTTACAAAATCATCAAAAACCTCTTCTGAGAATTCATCATTAAATTCTTTGGCATCATAGTGCCCTTTTTCGAGCACATAAGAAATTAAGCTAACGAGTACTTTATCTTTTCCGGGATCTTCATCACTTGTGGTAAAACTGCAAGAAGCTGCAGCTAACAGTAAGGCCAAAACGAGCACCTTCACATTTTTTATCATAATACGTTGCATTTTCATCTTTTACTAGCAATCTACATTAAAAACCGTGCCAGCGCTTAATTTTTCAGCTAACAATTTGTTAAACGTTAAGCCGGGCTATGGCTTGGTAATTTAGTATTTTAGCGTCAGAAAGCAAAACCAAATGACCGATCAAAAACCTCTTATACTAGTCACTAACGACGATGGCATCACGGCTCCCGGAATACGCAAATTAATAAGCATCATGCAAGAGCTTGGAGATGTGGTCGTTGTAGCTCCTGACAGCCCGCAAAGCGGTATGGGCCATGCTATAACTGTCAACGACACTATTTATTGCGACCCGGTAAAAGAATTTCAGGATGATACGCACAAAGAGTACCGTTGCTCCGGCACACCGGCTGATTGTGTAAAGATCGCCGTACAAGAAATTATGCATCGCAAGCCTGACATTTGTGTCAGCGGTATAAATCACGGCTCTAATTCATCTATAAATGTCATTTATAGCGGTACTATGAGCGCGGCTGTAGAAGCAGGTGTAGAAGGAATTCCCGCAATTGGGTTTTCGCTACTCGATTATTCTATAGATGCTGATTTCTCGCATTGCGCGGCTTACGTAAAAAAGATCACGCAAGAAGTATTACAAAACGGATTGCCAAAAGGTGTTGTGCTTAACGTAAACATCCCAAAATTAAAAGCCAGCGAAATAAGCGGCATTAAAGTGGGGCGTCAAGCTAATGCGCAATGGGTTGAAGATTTTGACAAGCGCACCAACCCAATGGGACGAGATTACTATTGGTTGAGTGGCGAGTTTGTAAACGAAGATCAAGGCGAGGATACAGATGAGTGGGCTTTAGCTAACGGTTATGTTTCGGTGGTTCCTGTGCAATTTGATCTGACCGCACATCATTTTATAGAAAAACTGAATGACTGGAAATTTAATGATTAACTTTTCGTTCTACGGAAAACAATAACGCACGTCGTGAAATACTATATTATAGCAGGAGAAGCCAGTGGCGATTTACACGCAGCTAATTTGATGAAGGCAATTTTAGCCGAAGATCCTAATGCTGATTTTAGGTTCTGGGGTGGCGATCTGATGCAAAAAGTGGGCGGTACGCTGGTTAAACACTATCGCGATCTGGCATTTATGGGTTTCCTCGAAGTGCTTATGAATCTGCGCACGATCACTAAGAATCTAGCATTTTGTAAAAAAGATATCGCTCAGTTTAACCCCGATGTGATCATCTATATTGATTACCCCGGTTTTAATATGCGTATAGCAAAATGGGCACGCCAAGAAGGCTACAAAAACCATTACTACATCTCTCCACAAATCTGGGCTTGGAAGGAAGGCCGCATTAAAGCGATCAAACAAGATGTTGATGCGATGTATGTGATTCTTCCGTTTGAGAAGCAATTTTATGAGGAGAAGCATAACTTCCCGGTGCACTTTGTGGGACACCCCTTAATTGATGAGATCAGTGCACGTACACCGGTGATTCCTGAAAATTTCAGAAAGGAACACCAATTAGATGAGCGACCTATTATCGCCCTATTGCCCGGAAGCCGTAAGCAGGAAATTCAAAAAATGCTTGAGATTATGTTGAGCGTTACTCCTGACTTTCCCGATTATCAGTTTGTAATCGCCGGAGCCCCGAGTCAAGACCTTGACTTTTACGAACCGTTTTTAAAGAAGAATCGGGTTCATATCGTCATGAATCAAACCTATAATTTACTAGACGTCGCGCACGCTGCGCTGGTAACTTCTGGCACAGCAACTCTAGAAACTGCACTTTTTAAAGTTCCTGAAGTCGTTTGTTATAAAGGTGGAAGAATTTCTTATGAGATCGCAAAACGCGTTATTAATCTCGATTACATTTCGTTAGTAAATCTTATTATGGATTGCGAAGTAGTAAAAGAATTAATTCAAACCGAATTCAATACCAAAACGCTTAAAAAAGCGTTAGCAGAGATTTTAGAAGAAGAAAAAAGAAAAGCACTTTTTTCAGAATATTATAAATTAGAAAAAAAGTTAGGCGGTGTAGGCGCAAGTGCCACGACTGCTGAACTTATTGTAAATGCTATTCAGTCAAACTGACTCTAGATTGTATATGACCAGAACAAGCCTCTCTATAATTATAAGTATTGCTTTAGTAAGCTGCGGCGGAAGCAAAAAAGCGGTAAAATCTGCAACAACGGTAGAAAACACGAGATATATAGCTCCAGAAAAAAGTTCGGTCCCCACCTCTGATCCTTCAACGCGTGAATTGATGTATTTATCAGAAATAAAACCGAGTGAAGAAAATCAGCTTCGATTCAATATTATCAAAAATGCCCGCCAGTATGAAGGCACGCCTTACAAGTACGGAGGCACAACTCCTAAAGGAATGGATTGCAGCGGACTCGTGTACACCGCGTTTCTGGAGGAAGGAATAAGCATTCCGCGTGTGAGCAGACATATTGCAGAAGAAGGCGTACGCATTAAAACCGATGATGTAATTCCCGGTGATTTATTGTTCTTCATTACCGGCAGACGCAGCCGTCAAATCAATCACGTTGGCATTGTGGTTGATGTTTTACCGGGGCAAATTCTTTTTATCCACTCCTCTACCTCTCAAGGTGTGATCGTCTCTTCACTTAATGAAGGCTACTGGAACAATGCCTTTAAAGAAGCCCGAAGAATTATGTAACTCATTGATTTTTTGATTAGTATTGCAAAATACTAACCCACTTCTTGTTGCCATTTGTTATGAAAGGCATCAACACAACACTTTGCATTGCCCTACTGGGTTTGATCTCAGGTATACTCTTATGCCCGGTTTTGAACTTCAGCTTGCTCATAGAATTCATTGTATTTTTAAGTTGCTTTTTCAGTTTCCTTAGTCTTCATTTTATTTTTAAACGGAAACACATCTACAGTGTTTTTACAGCATTCGCAGCATTTTTGCTTTTTGTTTCTATTGGTGTTTTACTAGTTACGCTTTCTGATCCTTTGCTCAAAAAATCGCATTACACCAAAACTTTGGCCTTTGAGCAACCTCAGACGATCTTGCTTGAAATTGACGAAAAACTCAAACCCGGTTTTTACGACTCTAAATATGTAGTCCGCGTACTTCAAATTCAGAATAAATCCGCAAGCGGAAAACTGATTGTGAATATTGAAAAAGACAGTGCCAAACCAGCGTCAGATCTCCGAGTAGGGCAATACATCCTAACAAAAACAGCTGCACAAAAGATCGCACCACCTCGTAATCCTTTTCAATTTGATTACAAGAACTATCTCGAACAACGAGGTATTTTTGCTGCAATAACAGTATCTAAGCAAGAGTTGCTACAACTTCCTTACTCTAAAAATTCGCCACAATCCTTTGCAGATCATTTACGCGCAAGTCTGAATGCCAAACTAGACCGTTTCACGATGCATCCGGATAACAGAGCGGTATTGAACGCACTTGTGTTAGGACAACGCCAAGAGCTCTCTACCGACTTGCAAAATGATTACGCCAACGCCGGAGTCATTCACATACTAGCTGTGTCTGGCCTTCACGTGGGAATCCTTATGCTTATAGTACAATTTCTGCTTAAACCACTAGTCAACTATCGGCGCAGCCGCATTCTAAAAACACTAATCGTTTTATTAGTGATCTGGGGGTTTGCGTTAATCACCGGCTTCTCGCCCTCGGTATTAAGAGCCGCAACAATGTTCACCTTCATTCAAGCTGGATTCTTTTTTAATCAGCGAAAAGCAGGATTCAATGCGCTGATCGCTTCGGCATTTGTATTGCTGGCGATCAGACCAAGATTACTGTTTGAAGTAGGTTTTCAATTGAGTTATGCTGCGGTCTTTGCAATCCTGTGGCTCTATCCAAAATTTGAAAAATTAGGCCTCCCAAAGTACAAGCTACTACAGTATTACTGGAAAATCATTTTGGTCAGTCTTGCCGCACAAATAGGCGTACTGCCGCTAAGCCTCTTTTATTTTCACCAATTCCCGGGAGTATTTCTTATAGCCAATTGTGTCGTGTTGCCCTTTTTAGGATTCATCCTAATTTATGGCTTGATCCTATTGACCGCAGCAGCGCTCAACCTGCTTCCTAAATTTGCAGTTGAATGCTATGACCTGATCCTGACTTGGCTTAATACCTTTATAAAAGGGTTGGCGAGTATTGACGTATTCCTGATCGAAAACATTTATTTCTCGTTTCCACTCGTCATCCTATCGTATCTTTTAATTTTTTCCGCGGAAAACTTTAGCCGAAGGTTTAGTTTTAAAAACATAAGCCTGCTACTTTTAGTACTTATAAGCTTTCCTATCACGCTTCTTTTTTCTGAATTCACCCAAAGGCAACCTAAGTTTTACATTCTTCATCAATACCAAACCAGTCTGTTTTCTTATCAAAATGAGCAACTTGAATTCACTTTTTACACCGAATCAAATCGCGAACCACCTCAACAACTTCTAACCCAGTTCAAAACCCATCAGCAGGTTGCTGCTGTGCAAACGGCTGAGCTGAAACACTTCTACCAAATTAAAGAGCAGACTATTTTTCGTATAGATAGCAGTGCCGTCTTTGAAATCCCAAAGCTTGAACCCGATTTTATTGTTCTAACACAATCTCCAAAAGTGAATCTCGATCGGGTTACTGAACGTTATCCTAATGCGGTTTACATTGCTGACGGAAGCAACTACAAAAGTTATGTAGCGCGCTGGGAAGCTACATGCACAAAAAAGAAAATCCCTTTTCACAATACGTATGAAAAGGGATTTTATAAAATAGAGTAATTACGTTTTAGCTCTTAAACGTACTTTCAAAATTAGATTGATATTCCTCCCAAGCTTCGGCGGTAGTGATTTCTAAGTAATCATCAGACTCGATCATTTTCAGAAAAAGTTCTAACTGCTGTGGTGTTTTATAGCCCGGCAACGGCTGAATCAAATTGCCTTTTTCGTCAAAAAATACAATGCTGGGGTACGCATTTATTTTCATCGCGTGCGCAAATAAATGCTGACTGTTGCGCCCTTTTCGTTTTGGGTCATAATTAGGATTCGTGTACACAAAATCTTGATAATCTATAGACTCTGTTCCTTCTGCATTGAATTTTACCGCATAGTAATTTTGATTCACATACTTTGCGACATCAGGATTCTGAAAGGTGTTTTTATCTAATAACTTACACGGCCCGCACCAATCTGTATACACATCCATAAAAATCTTGCGAGGCTCTTTTTTCTGTGCTTTAAGCGCCTCTCCAAAACTCATCCATTTTATTTTTTCTTGTGCTGAAAGACTTCCGGCACTACAAATGGCAATCATTAAAAAAACTATAACTCGTTGCATATATTATTTTTAGGGTGGTAATTCAAAAAACAGACCGTTTTAATGAATTCCGTGCATTAATTTCTTCAGTAAAGGGTGTAACAAAATTATTAAAACTCCTGCTCCTCCCGGAATTAAAAAGAATAATAAAAAGAAGGTTGACAAACTATATTCTTGAGTAACCTGATCGATCATTCCACCGGTGCTTCCGGCCAACTTGTTTCCGATAGCTATTGCCAAGTACCAAACTCCGTACATCATTGCGATCATTCTACCGGGAACCAGTTTACTTACGTATGAAAGCCCCACCGGAGACAGACAAAGTTCTCCCATCGTATGAAAGTAATAGGCAAGAATCAACCAAATGATACTTACAGCGGCGGTTTGCGCACCCTGCGGAATATCGCTGGCACCGTATGCCAAAGCTGCAAAACCGGTCCCAAGAAGTATGAGTCCGATTCCATATTTTACAGCCACACTGGGGTTATATTTTGATTCCCAAACTTTAGAAAAAAGTGGTGCAAAAATGATGATAAATAAAGAGTTCAATACGCTAAACCAAGAAGCAGGAACTTCAGGAGATTCTGCAGTGTACTGCTCATAAAGCATCGTCAATACAAGTCCCCAGATTATTAAAAAGCTTGCTCCTAGAATGATATTTGCCCACTTATAATTCTTAAACGTTTGCTTAAACAGCAAATACAACACCCAAGTGATCACCCCTAGCGGAATGATCGTGATCAACGTATTTGCGATTCTAAAAATCGTCCCTGCGCTTCCTTCTAAAACGCGGTCTGTGTAATCATTTGCAAAAATGGTCATCGACCCACCGGCTTGCTCAAAAGCCGCCCAGAAAAAAATGGTGAAGAAGGCAAAAATAGATACTGCGACCATTCGGTCGCGCACCACGGTCGTATAGCGAATAATTCTGGTTACAACCAAAACCAGAAATACTAAAAGCGCTAGAAGGATCATAAAGTTACTTCCGGAAAGACTGCCTACTTCAAACGCAAAAACATTAGTGCCGCCTATTTTTGACATGGGATCATTAATGATCCACACCAACCCGATAAGCGCACTTACAGCGATTAATAATTTATCGATCGCCGTAAACGGATTTCTTTTAACCGAAGGATCTTCGGTGACTTGTTTATTTTCTGCTTTAACCGGCTTCTTCCCTACTTCGCCAAATATTCCTTGAGCAAAATAAAACTGAAGCATTCCTGCAAACATGAAAATTCCGGCCAGACCGAAGCCCCAATGCCAACCCCATTGCTCACCCAAATATCCACACAGTAAAATCCCTAAAAAAGCACCGGCATTAACACCCATATAGTAAATGGTGTATGCGCCGTCTTTTTTATGCTCGTGATTGGCATACATTTCAGAAATGATCGAAGTCATTGTAGGCTTAAAAAAGCCATTCCCTGCACATAAGAAGAAGAGTCCAAGATATAGCGCAAACTCACTATCAACTGCCATTGATGCATGCCCTAAGGTCATCAATAAAGCCCCTACAACCACAGCCATCCGATATCCGATGATTCTGTCGGCAATATAACCGCCCAAAATTGGTGTTAGATACACCATAGAGGTGTAAGTTCCGTAGAGCGACAAGGCGTGTTCTCTTGGCCACGCCCAACCTTCTTCAAACAGCGAAGCTGTTAAAAATAAAACCAGCAGTGCGCGCATTCCGTAATACGAAAAGCGCTCCCACATTTCGGTAAAAAATAAAACAAATAATCCGGCGGGATGACCCAACACCGGATTTTTGAAAAATTGTTCTGTAGACGTAGTTGCCATTTGAACGTTTCTGTATTAGTTAATATCAGGATCTGCGAGTTCGTACTCCTCTTGCTCCAGCATCTCACGCTCGTTATCTTCGGCACCGTGGGTAAGCTTTTCTAATTTCTTTCTAAAAACTAAAACCAGTAAAGCAAAAGCGATACAGAAAACTGCGATTCCGGTAAAAATGGTATACTCACCCAACTCAGAAGCAGACTCTCCTAAAAGTCCGGCTACTTTGTTACCAAAACCTGTCATTGCAAAATAAACGCCCATCATTATAGACGCATATTTTAAAGGCGCAAGTTTAGTAATGTATGAAAGCGCAACCGGCGAAAGACAAAGTTCTCCTACAGTATGGAATAAATAAGCCAATACCAACCAATACATTGCAGACGCTCCGTTGGCTTGAAATTGCGCAGAAGCCGCTGTCATAAAAAAGAATCCAGAACCCATAATTATAAGTCCCATTGTCATTTTAAATAGAGAGGTAGCAGTTTTTCCTTTGAGTTTACGCTTTGCCCAAAAACCAGCCACTGATGTTCCTAGCAAAATGATAAATAACGCATTTAAAGATTGAAACCAAGATGCAGGTACTTCATTACCGATAAATGGTAAAGCGAAAGAAAGCGTTCTATCTGTTTTTTCAGAAGCATAAATATTCATCAAACCACCGGCTTGCTCAAAAGCACCCCAAAAAACGATCACCATTAAGAAAGAAACTAATAAAACGATCACACGGTCTTTTTCAATTTTACTTAACGGGCGCTTACTCGCTGCAAGCTCTTCAGGATCTGTAGATGAACCTAAAAAGTTCCCTACGCGCTTGAGGTATTTCTGACCTAGCATATATTGCAAGAGCCCTAAAGCCATACCAATTCCTGCAAGACCAAAACCATAATGCCAGCCGTAAACTTCACCTACCGTACCAACTACCAAACTTGAGATAAAAGCACCCAAGTTGATTCCGATGTAGAAAATAGTAAATCCTTTATCACGACGAATATCTCCTTGCTTATACAGACCACCAACCATTGTAGAGATGTTTGGCTTTAACATCCCAACTCCGGCGATAATCAAACCAAGCCCCGTGTAAAACGCCCACATTTGTTCAACCGCAAGAATACCGTGCCCGGCAACAAGAAGAATCCCCCCGTAAAGCACAGATTTTTTCTGACCCAAATATTTATCGGCGATCCAACCTCCCGGAATGGAAGAAACATAAACTAGCATTGTATATGTACCGTAAAGCGAAAGCGCTTCGGCATTGGTCCATCCTAAACCTGGATTTCCAGATGCTGTTTCTGCCACTAAATACAATACTAAAATCGCCCGCATTCCATAATAGGAAAAGCGCTCCCACATTTCTGTGAAGAATAAAATATACAGTCCTACCGGATGCCCAAACAATTCTTTTTGCTTAGGAAGTTGTGCTGATTGTGCCATAAGTGCTTATAAATTTTCTTTAATGAAATTTGTCATTTTAGTATACAGATGCAAGCGCGTGTTGCCGCCATAAATCCCGTGATTTTTATCAGGATAGATCGCCCAGTCAAACTGCTTATTAGCTTGTACTAAAGCTTCGATCAAACGCATACTGTTTTGAACGTGTACGTTGTCATCTGCACTACCGTGTACCAATAAAAACTTACCTTCTAATTTATCTACGTGAGAAAGCGGAGAGTTATTATCATAGCCTGAAGCATTTTCCTGTGGCGTCGTCATATAACGCTCTGTATAAATCGAATCGTAAAATCTCCAGCTGGTTACCGGCGCAACAGCAATTGCCATTTTGAAGGTGTCTGCTCCTTGAAAAATACAGTTAGAAGCCATAAAACCACCGTAGCTCCATCCCCAAATACCTATACGGTCTGCATCTACATAATCACGCTCGCCCAATGCCTGCGCAGCAGCGATCTGATCTTCAACCTCATATTTACCCAATTCTTTTTGGGTCATTTTCTTAAAGTCACGCCCATTTAATCCGGTTCCGCGAGGGTCTACACAAACAATGATATAACCTTCCTGAGCCAGCATTTGAAACCAATATCCGTTTCCGGCGCTCCAGCTGTTTGCCACACTTTGCGATCCCGGCCCGGAATATTGCGTCATAAATACCGGGTACTTTTTATTAGGGTCAAAATCCTTCGGCTTGATCATATACGCGTTAAGCTCTTCTCCATTTACGGGAAGCGTAAAGAATTCTTTTTCTGAAATTACATAGTCATCAAATTGATCTTTTAAGGCTTGATTGTCTTTGATCTTGCGAACTACATCTCCATCTTCAGCATCATTTAACGTAAATACATATGGTGTTTCGGCGTCAGAAAAGCTATTGATGAAATAGGTAAAATCTGTGCTGAAATTAGCCGAGTTGGTTCCCGCTTCTGTAGCAAGGGCTTCTTTACCTTTTCCGTTTACTTTTATAGAATACACGCCGCGGTTAATTGAACCGTTTTCTGAACTCTGATAAAATACACGGTTGCTTTTAGGGTCATAGCCATAATAGCTAGTCACTTCCCAAGGACCTTGAGTCACTTGGTTTTTTAACTTTCCATCTTTATCATAAAGATAAATATGATTCCAGCCGTCTTTTTCGCTGGTCCAAATGAAATCATTATCCTCTAAAAAAGTAAGATTATCAGTTACATCAACATAAGCATCGTCTTTGTCTGATAGGATGAGTTTGGCTTCTGCCGAAGTCCCGTCAACAAATAGAAGATTGATATCGTTTTGTTTGCGGTTTGTAGTTTGTACTGCTAGTACGTTTGCTTCCGGCGTCCACTCTAAACGCGGAATATAATAGTTCTGGAATCCACTTAAATCTACCGCTTTTGTTTCGGCTGAAGCTACATCGTAGATATGCAAACTTACAGTGGCGTTGGTTTCTCCGGCTTTTGGATACTTGAACGTATCTTTAGAAGGGTATAATTCATTTCCGAAGACATCCATTGAAAATTCAGGAACTTCGCTTTCATCAAATCGGATGTACGCGATTTTATCTCCGTTTGCATTCCAATCAAAAGCTCTAACAAACGCAAATTCTTCTTCATAAACCCAATCTGTGATCCCGTTGATCACTTTATTTTTTGCTCCGTCTGTAGTTACTTGCGTGGTCGATCCGCTAGACAGATCTTTAATATAAATATTGTTATCACGGCCATAAGCTACTTTTGAAGCATCTGGCGAGAAAGTAGGCTCCTGAATAGCTTCTTCAGCAACCTGAACCAATTCTTTGGTCTCTAGATCATAAACATAATAAACGCCTAACGATGAGCGACGGTAGATAGAACGTAATTTTGTACTCAGTAAAGCTTTGCTCTCATCTGCACTCAGCGTGTACCCAATAAAGTAATCCAGCCCGTCAATCTCGCTTGAATTGATCAAGGTATTTACTTTTTCACCGGTTTTATAACTATAAACATCTAGTGTTTTTGTTCCTGTGTTGCGGTCGGTATTGAGAACGGCATATTCTTTCCCGCTATTCATAGAATGCAGTCGGTCAAGATATTGCATTCTAAAGGTGCCGTCGTAAATTTCTTCTAGGGTGATATTCTTTTGCTGTGCAGTGACCACTCCCGCTACCAGCAATAATAGCAAAAGGGTAGTTTTTCTAATATTCATAGTTATTATATCGTAAAAAATAGACCGCCAATTTTACTAAAAATTAACTAAAGAACCGTCAATTTCGTTGTTAAATACGCAGTGATTTGCGTAAAATACTGCGTTGCTTTATCATTTTTATTACGGAAGACAATTGCCGTTTTTAAATGGGTTTCACCAATTGCCCTATTTCTTAAGAATTTGGATTCTATTTTGATTTTGAAAATGCATTTCTTCAGCACTAACCTATTCAAAATACTATCTTTACCCGGCAACCTGAATTTTAGAATTTCAATTAAATTGCCTGTTGTCGCGTCACTTTCTAAAAACAAAAGTACGCTGACTTTCAATACTACTTTTTGTTATGCCACACACCATTCAAGGTTTTTCCCGATTGACCAAAGATGAAAAAATAGCTTGGTTAACTTCAAACTTCTTGTCGTCTAACGCAAACGCTACTCAAATTTTAAAGCAATACTGGAATGATGATCAAAAACTACAACAGCTGCACGATGAGTTTATAGAAAACACCATTTCTAACTATTATCTTCCGCTAGGCATTGCTCCTAACTTTATCATCAACAACAAGAGTTTTGCCATCCCCATGGCGATCGAAGAAAGTTCGGTGGTGGCAGCAGCGAGTAAAGCTGCAAAATTCTGGATGTCACGCGGCGGATTTAAAGCTGAAATATTAGGTACCGAAAAAATAGGTCAGGTTCACTTTACCTTTTCCGGAGATTCTAAAAAGATCAGTGCTTTTTTTGAAGACCATAAAGCGCAGATCATCGAAGATTTAAAACCGCATACGGAATCAATGGAGCGTCGCGGCGGAGGTCTAAAATCCCTTGAACTTATCAACAAAACCAATGCGCTTGAACACTATTATCAACTGCACGCTACGTTTGAAACGCTTGATGCAATGGGCGCCAATTTTATCAATACTTGCCTGGAGCAAATCGCTGAAAGTTGGCAGCGTTTGTATAATGAAAAAGCATCATTTAAATCTGCTGATCAAGAGCTTGTGGTCATCATGAGCATTTTAAGCAATTATGTTCCCGGGTGTGTTGTACACGCAGAAGTAAGCTGCCCGGTGTCTGAACTTTCAGAAGCAGATGGGATCGATCCGCAGCTCTTTGCAAACAAATTTGTACAAGCTGTGCGCATTGCAGAAGTTGAACCGTACCGTGCGGTCACACACAACAAAGGCATCATGAACGGTATCGACGCTGTAGTGCTCGCCACCGGCAATGATTTTAGAGCGATTGAGGCTGCTGCTCACGCTTACGCTGCCAAAGACGGAAGCTACTCCAGTTTAACCCACGCAACCATCGAAGATGGTATTTTTAAATTTTGGATTGAAATCCCATTGGCATTAGGTACTGTGGGCGGACTCACAAAATTACATCCTCTAGTGAAGTTGAATTTAGAAATGCTGGGCAACCCAAGCGCACCACAGCTTATGGAAATCATTGCTGTAGCCGGTCTTGCGCAGAACTTTGGCGCTGTAAAATCCTTGACCACTACCGGGATCCAAAAAGGGCATATGAAAATGCATTTAATGAATATGCTCAATCAATTTGAAGCTTCTGAGGAAGAAAAGAATCTGGCAATTCAACATTTTAAAACCAACAAAGTTACCTATAGCGCCGTCGGGAATCTTATAACCAACCTTCGAAAATCGGCGCAAAACGCTTAAATTAAAGGTGGCAAAAGCGTTTCAATCAGTAATTTGAATTTGAGTTAAACCAAAATTTATGAAAAAGTCTGCACTCTTACTTTTAATGCTAATCAGCAGTTTTGGGTTTGCTCAGCAATTCACGGAAGCTTTTCAGTCTCAGGTCAAGAAAGCACAGCAAGCACATCAGATTCCTGCTATATCTGTTAATTTGATCACTCCAGATAGTATATTTTCTTTTGTAAATGGCAAGATTAGGACTGTTAAAAAAGCTCGAATACCCCAAGACGCTAAATTTCATTTAGGAAGTAACTCTAAAGCCATCACCGCTTTTATCGCCAAGCATTTGAGTGAACAAGGTATAATCAACTGGGACACGCGATTTTTTCAGTTATTTCCTGAATTAGAAAACAGCAGTAATCCCGCTTACCTAGATATCACGCTGGGTCAATTGCTGTCGCATAATGCAGGGATCAACGCCTATACTAAAGGTGCAGATCTGGAAAAATTCAATACTCTGAAAGGTTCAACAAGCGAAAAACGCTATGCATTTACACAGGAAATTCTAAAAGAAAAACCTTCAGATCCCGGCACATATTCTAACGCCGGCTATGTCCTTGCCGCACTTATGTTAGAGAAATCCACTGAAAAGCCGTTTAAAACTTTGCTGGACGAAACTATGAACGCTTTGGACTTAGATTATTTTGTAGGCTTCCCAAACAAAGAAAACGATACCAATCCTTGGGGGCATATAAACTCAAAAGGCTCGCTGACGGCATTAGGTCCTGATCACGAATATAAATTACCGGCGTATATGTCAAGCGCAGGAGATATTGCAATGAACAGTCAGGATTATGCTCGGTTTTTACAACTGCATCTTCAAGGACTTTTAGGAAAAGATAATTTTCTAGAAGCAGAGGCTTACCAAGAGTTGCATTTTGGACTTGACAATTATGCTTATGGCTGGGGAAATATTTCTAAAAACGGCTATCAGATAAGTTATCACGACGGAAGTGCCGGCACCTACTACTGCCACGTGGTGGTATTTCCTCATAAAGAGATTGCTGTAGCGATAATGGCCAATACAGCCACTAAAGATGCTGTAAATGCCATTTACTCACTTCAAAAATCGATTTCTGATAATCCCAAAAATGTAACCGAATAATATGCCACAACACTTTTATGGTCACGGAAAACTATTGATCACCGGCGAATACCTTGTACTTGACGGAGCATTAGCTCTTGCCATTCCTACTAAAAAAGGTCAGAAGTTAACGGTAGCCGAAGCTGAAAAACCCGGTATCACCTGGGAAGGACTTAAAGAGTCTGGCGAGGTCTGGTTTACCTTTCATTTAGATTATGCATTATTTAATCAATCGCAACCTGCAGCCTCTGAAAATCCTGAAATTCGTCTACTGCAAATTCTACTTGCAGCTCAAAAATTGAATCCCGAATTTCTTAAAGAACAACCTTCTTTAAAAGTGACTACGCAATTAGAATTTCATCAAAAATGGGGATTAGGCAGTTCGTCGACTTTGATTTATATGCTTGCACAGTGGGCGGAAGTTGATGCTTATAAACTGCTCGAACTCACCTTTGGCGGAAGCGGGTATGATATTGCTTGCGCAGGAAACGACAGTCCTATTTTGTATCAACGCTCTGAGGGCGTTCCGCAGGTTTTTCAGACCAATTTTTATCCTGATTTTAGCGATCAGCTATTCTTTGTTTATCTCAATAAAAAACAAAACAGTCGTGAAGCTATCGCCAATTACCGCAAGCAACCAGAAGCACGCAAAAAAGAGGCGATTCAGAAGGTTTCCGGTATTACCGAAACCTTATTGACCGTTGATAGTATTTTCAGCTTTAATGTGCTTATAGAAGCCCATGAACGCATCATTGCTTCTGTTTTGAACATCCCAACCGTAAAGCAAAACTTATTTCCTGATTTTAAAGGAAGCATTAAAAGTCTCGGTGCCTGGGGTGGTGATTTTATTTTAGCTACCGGTGGTCCTGAAGCGAAGAATTATTTTAGAGCCAAAGGCTATGAAACCATACTTAGCTTTGACGAAATGATATTCAGCTAAGGATGCCCATTCAGTCTAATTAATAGTCTGAAGACAAACTTTTGCAGCGCGATTGTTCCTTTTAGAAGTACCCGTAAACCATCCCAGAGTAAGCCTGTAAGGCATTAGTTAGAAACAAATTTTCAATTTCACGGCAAGCCTCGGAATATTAATCCTTTGGCGGCGCCAATAAAAAAAGCGCCACACAATTGTGCGGCGCTTTTTTATTTTAAATAACGTTTCTACTAGTAAAAGTTAGAACGTTTATCTTCAATTTCTGAAGCATCTTTTAAAGCTTGTACTACGCGCATATTTACAGTAGCACGGTCAGCATTTTGCTTCTGAACCGCAAAACTTGCATAATTGTCTAGTTCACGCGCCGGAGTAATTTTAGTTACTTTAACCACATATACACCGCGGTTTCCTTCAATAGGAGCAGAAACATTTCCTTCTTCTAAACCAAATGCTTTACCCACAACTTTAGGTTCTGTACCAGAACCAGCCAAAGTAGGGTTCTTAAGGTTTACACCAGGAGAAGTTTGAACCGTCACATTATTCGCACTAGCGATAGCTGCTAAATCTGACCCTGAAATATTCTTCTTGATCTGCGCAGCTTTTTTCTGATTGCGTACGATAGGCGTCACACGTGGTGAAGCTTCATCCGCAGGCAAAAGACCTTTTTCTGTTTTCTTAGTAAGTTGCACCACAAGATAGCCACCATCAACATTAAAACGCTCAACATCTCCGGTTTTACGCTCTTCATCAAATGCCCATCTGATGATTTCACGCTGACTTCCTTGTCCCGGTAACGTCTCATCAAGAGCCTTGATACTGTTTACAGGACGTACATTATAACCTCCTTCTTTTGCCACATCTTCAAAACCATTTTTGTTTTCTGTGACTGCCATTTGAAATTTAGTAGTCTCGTTAAACACATTGTTAATGGTTTCTTGCGAAGGCTCAACAGCTTTAGTTACGGTCGCCAATTTAATTGCGCGCTGAACATTTTTTTGATCAGTAATACGAATTACGTGATACCCAAAACGTGATTCAACAACTCCAACATCTCCGGTTTTGCCATCGAAGATAAAGTCGTTAAAAGGCTGTACAAAACGACCTTTAGTCGCGTAACCAAGATCTCCGCCTTTTTCTTTACTTCCGTCTGCTGAATACTCAGGAGCTAATTCTGCAAGCTTTGAAGCATTTCCTTTTATTACCCCGGCAAGACTATCTGCAAGCGCTTTAGCTTCGGCTTTGGTACGTGTTTGTGCACCCGCGTTTGCCAAACCTTGATAGGTAAGTAAAATATGTGAAGATTGTACCGAGTCAGGAATCTGAGACACTGCAACCACTTTTGAAATTTTAAAAGCAGTACCATCTTTATATGGCCCATAAACATCACCTTCACTCAATGCCCAAAGTTCGTCTGAAGCATCTGCCGGCAATTCATTTTTAAACAAATACAGATCAGTATAGCGCTCGTCTGAATATTCGTTTACAAAGTCTTCAGGATTTGTAGTATTTGCTAAACCTGCTACAGTATCGTTCGTTTTAGTTGCTGCTGTATATTCTACTCGGTTCTCAAGCAATTCAGATAAATTTGCTTTTACCGCTTCCTCATCACTTAAAGTAGGATCTTCATTAAACTTCACATAACGAATGTTACGCGCAGCTTCGGTTTGAAATTCGTTAGCGTGCTCTTTAATATATGCTGTAATTTCTTCTTTAGAAACAGTAACCTCTTCATCAGGAATTGAAGTGTAAGGCACTTGCACATACTCTAAATCGCGCAGGTTATTTTCCATTTCAAAATCCATTTGACCTTCTTTAAAGCTTGTATTCAAACCAGCTTTGATCAAATCAAAATAAATTTGCTGCTGCTCATTCTTTGCCAGCTGCTGCTCGTAAGCCACCCACTGCTCATACATTTGCGGGTTAGTAGATTTTAACGTAGCGATATACTCTCTAAGTTTCTGCTCACTAAAAACACCATTTTCGTTTTGAAAATTAGGATCACTTTGTAAAGCCTCTTTAAGCAGATCATTTATACGATCACGCTCAATGCTTATACCTAATTCTTCGTATTGCTCATCAAGAATGATACGACGCACTTCTTGTTCCCAAGCTGCATTTACCGCCTGAGTATTGGTAATGTTGTTACCGTAACGCGCGGTCTGATTATCTACTAATTGCGCAAATTCTTGCTGCTCGATATCTTCACCGTTCACAGAGCCTAAAATTCGCTGCGATTTATCTGTAGAAAAACCACCGTTTTTAAAAACGTCTGCCAATACAAAAGCAAATAATGCTAAGGCGATGATCGCAATTAAAAATACAGAGCGCTGTCTAATTTTGTTTAAAACTGCCATTTCTTAAGTGTTTGTCAAATAGTGGGCGAAAATACCATTTTATATGAAAAAATAAAATCTAAAATCGCCAAAATAAAAAGTATTGTTAATGGAATTATGAAGACCTTAATCGCTTTCTATGACGCGTACTTGCACCAGCTCGATCTTAGTGTTTGAAGTTTGTATGATATGAAATTGGTAGCCTTCTATATCCACCACGTCATTCTCTTCTGGAATTCCTTCGGTATGGTTAACGATGAGTCCGCCCAAGGTCTCATAATTCTCATCTTCGGGCAACTCTAACTTATAAGCCTCATTGATATAATCAACCTCTAATCGCGCCGAAAATTTATACACACCTTCTGCAACTTCTTCTTCAATAAGCACAACGCTATCGTGCTCATCTTCAATCTCTCCAAAAAGCTCTTCTACAATATCTTCAACCGTCATCATCCCACTGGTTCCACCATACTCGTCGATCACGACCGCGATACTTTTACGCTTCTTAATAAGAATATTCAGCACATCTTTAACTAACATGGTTTCGGGCACAAAAATCACCGGACGCAAAATATCGGTTATGCTTTGTGGTTTTTTAAACAGTTCAAACGAATGAACGTACCCTACAATGTCGTCTATAGACTCCTGATAGATCAATATTTTTGAAAGTCCGGTCTCGGTAAACATCGCGTTAAGCTCTGAAAGCGATTCTTCTTTTTCTACCGCAACAATTTCGGTACGTGGAATCATCACCTCTCGGGATTTTACTTCAGAAAACTCCAGCGCATTCTGAAAAATCTGAATTTCAGAATCGAGTTCTTCGTTAGTTTCTACAGACTCAATTTGCTCGGTGATATAATTCCCTAATTCTACTTTGGTAAACGCGAGTTGGACCTCATCCCCTTCCGTTTTAAAGAATTTTTTTAAAACCTTATCAGAAATCCAAATGATAAAGGAAGAGATAAAACTGAATGCGACGTAAAAAAGGTACGCAGGTACAGCAAATATTTTCAGCAGCGAATTAGCATAAATCTGAAAGAATACCTTAGGAAGAAATTCGGCGGTAATAAGTACTAAAAGCGTTGAGATCAACGTTTGCGTCAACAAACTGAATTCTACAAAAAAATCAGTCAGCCACGGGTAACCAAAATTCGCGCCTTCAATCCAAGATTGAAGAATTCCTCCCATATAATAGGCATACACTACTAGTGCGAGATTATTACCCACCAGCATTGTCGCAATAAACTTTGACGGTTTCTGAGTAAGCTTAGTAAGTACTTTTGCTATGAGATCGTTTTGCTTTTTTTCAATCTCAATATGAATTTTATTTGAAGAAACATACGCAATCTCCATCCCGGAAAAGAATGCAGACAAAATCAAGGAAATAACAATTATGAGAATATCAGTCTCCATTGATTAATTCTGATTGCGTTGCTCATACTTCTTTCTAAACCTACGCTTGAAGAAATACATCCCTATGGCTACTGCCACAAAAAACAAGAATACATAGGCCTTATTAGGCTCTGTACTCCAAATTCTTACGGCTTCAAATAAAAAGAGCGCAGCAAAGAACAGGTAGGCGTATTCGAAGTATTTAAAGTATTTTGACATTATTGTATGCTGTCGTTAGGTGCCTCAGTTGCAGTTTCACTTACATACATTCGGCTTTGATTATCTAAAGATATAAAATTTTTAAAGTCTTCACTGCTATCAAAAAGATCCCCGTTATTATAAGAATCATCAGGAAATTTAATGGTGTAAGGTTTATCTGTAAACACCCATTTATTCTTTTGATCCCAAAACAATTGCGAAGCATCAAGTCTGGTAGAATCGCTGGTAATCAACACCACATTTTTTCTAAGATCAATCAGATTGGTGCGTTTATACCGAATCGCATAATCTGAAGTGATGTAGTTCTCCTTTTTATTATCATCTACAAAAGTCACCGCAACCCCTTCTGGGAATTCTTCATACGGAAAGTCGACCAAACCATACTCGATGATCAACGGAGTTTTTAGCGTAGCCACAACCTTACCAGAATCTGTATATTTTAACAACACTCCCTCACCTTCTGCCGAAGGGCCTTCTGAGCGCTGATTGAATTTTTGAATCGCTTCAGTGTTGTTTCCGCAGCTAAAAAACAAAGTCACAGCAAATGCTGTGACTAAGTTTAAGATTATATGTCTTGAGTTTCTACTCACTTATAGACTAGGTACGGTTACACTACCGCCTACCCAACAGCTGAAAGAAATACGTTGTCCTGCATTTCCTTCACTAAAGATCATCTCTCTTGTTGGAGCAAGACCTCGGTAAGCAGCTGCTGTTTTATTAGCTGTATCTGCTAATGAAGGATCAATACGTCCTGCACGTGCAGCCATATCTGCAGCTAACCAATAGATCGCTAATTTCTCAAAACGTGTGTTACCACAGTTGTTAGCACTTTTAGCATACATATCTGCAATTCTTAAGTACACAATACCCATAGAAGGCTGAGCCGCTACCGCTTTCTGGTAGTATCCGCGAGCTCTACTATAGCTTGCTTTACCTCTAAAGTTTTCTGCAAGTCTGTAATATACTTTAGCTTTTTCAGCAGGATCATCTTGACGCTCTGCAGACTCCTCGTAGTATTGAAGTGCTTTTGCATCTTCACCACGCTGCTCAGCAAGACGACCTAAGTAGTATGAAGTTTTAGCTGAAGGCTCTAAAGTGTTTAACTGCTCAACAAGAGTAACAAATAATTCACTATCTGTACATTCTTTTGAGATCAAACGACCTGCTGCACCTCTAACCCAAGCAACATTATTTTTCTTAGCTTCATAATCTGCTTCATAAAAAGGAATCAAACGATCACAGTCTGCAAGCACTCCTAATTTTTGGTTAATACCAGCAGCAATTTTAGAATAGTTAGAAAGGTTTACTTCTGCAATTTGCTCCACTCTTTTCTCTTGTGAAGTTAACGCAGTACCCGCTTCATTTTTCTCTAAAATCTTCTGAAGACGCTCTGCATAATCATTCTGAACATCTGTGATCTTAGTTTGTAAAGCATCATAAAGATCAAATACTTCTTGTAATTCAATTTTACCTGCTTCTTGTAATTCAACAGCTAAGTTGAAATACACATAAAGTCCTTTAGCATTGTTGAAAGTCTCTTTATCAGTCTCCCAAGCCTCGTTGAACATTGCATATTGCTCTTCAGCAGTACCAATGTTATTCTCATTCATTACAAGTGCAACATCAGCGATATCATCACCTTCTTTTGCTTTGCTTGCAAAATGTGTTTTTTTCTCTTTATATAATTTCTTTAAATCAGCAAGAAATGCTTTCTGCTCTGCACCGGTAGAATTCTCGATTTTATGGTGAAGAATACGCTCTCCATATTGATAAAGTGCATAAGAAGTGGTTGGGCAATCTTTACGCAATTTCATGAAAGGCTCATAAGCCGCATCATAGTTTTTAACTTTTGCGTGTTCTGAAAAAATAGACATTGTGGTAATGCATTCTTCGGTTGCTTGAGCGCTCACGAAGTTTACAGCTCCCACAAGGGCTATAAAAAGTAATGTCAGTTTAGTTTTCATCATTGTAAGGTTTAAAAAAGCAATATTAAGAATTTTAGTTGTATTTGTTAGGAACAAACCACGGTCTAAGCGGGTTAAGCGATAAACTAAGACCAACTTTAAAAAAATCTTCTTTTACGAGACCGGCGGTTGTTGTTCCGCGTTGCCCATACTCAAAAGTGATATTGGCATTACTGAATCCTCTTCCTAACGGTAACCCAAGTCCAAAAGATATGCCAAACTCATCAATAGACTGATTTTCTATTAATAATCCTGATTCTTCATAGCGCGCACCCACTCTATAGGTCACTCTATTCCAATAACTTGTAAGTGAATTATAATCAGGAACTAAATAACCTCCCAATCGATATTTAAATGAATCTTCATAAGAAGCATTTGCAATATTAAATGCTCTATTGGTCATTTTACTCGTTTTAGAAAACTCAATTTGACCACCGGCAAACCATTTATTTACTTGACCTGTACCTAAACCAAACGAGTATGTATTTGGATTAATAAACTCAGTATCTCCCACCGGGATATCCTGAGAATCCACCACGCCTATAACTGCATTATCTAAGCGCGAATAAATTACAGATTCTAAAGCACGCTCATTTTCCAACGTAAGGGTGGTTTCCGGCTGAAAGCTCGCAGAAGTAAAAATTTTATAATCTCTGGTCAGTGTTGTTTCAAACTGAGCGCCCAGGTTATAGGTAAACCCGCTTACATCAGACTCATTGATTTCGCGCACGCTATATTGCTGATCAACATTAGCTTGAATACTCTCGTTTTTAATGCTTCCAAAATTATAGCTTCCTTCTGCACCAATTCTAAAGCCTTTAAACAACTCAACACCTGCAGCTAAATAAGCACGATTGACTCCGCCTCTCCCGGTATATTGCGAGAGCGCTTCATCATCACCTTCAAAAATTTCATAATCAACAGAAGTTTCAGGGATCAGACCAAAGCCAACACCCACTCTTTTTGACACAGGAAAAGCTAAAGATAAATAGTCTATGGTAGTAGAAGTGGTAGAACCTGTTTGATTATCAGATTCTAAACTTACTTCCCGATGACTTCCGGCAATGGTAAAGTTTGTGAGCTTAAGTGCGCCATATCCGGCAGGGTTTCTAAAGTTAGTATGTATACTATCTCCTAATATACTTAACCCTCCCATCGCTTGATTTTCTATTGACCCCTTAAAATTAGAGAGCCCCAAGCCATAAAATGAATACGGTGATGAATTTCCTTCCTGAGCAAATGCAGAAGTTGTAATGGTAATTAAAACAACTACTAATATTCTTTTTATCATTAATCTCTATTAAATTCTATTATATAATTCAGTCCTTCCAGGAGAAAATTAGAATGCGCAAAGATGCCATTTTTTAACCTACTAGACAAAAATAGCCCATCCCCTCCTGTTAAAATAATCGTTAATTGCTCATAATTTGATTGATACCAACGTATTACACCTTCTATTTCGGCAATCAATCCATTAATTACACCAGATTGCATGGCACTTTCTGTATTCTTGCCAATCACCGAAACCTCAGCCTCAGCATAAGTCACAAGCGGCAAACCTGCTGTAAACTCATGCATCGCTTTAAAACGCATGTGTAATCCCGGAGCGATTGCACCTCCCTGATAAACATCATAAGCATCTTTAAAATCATACGTCACACACGTACCGGCATCAATAACCAAAACATGGTTTCCTGAATACAACTTTTGAGCAGCAGCCACCAGAGCTACACGATCAACACCTAGTGTTTGTGGTGTCTCATAATCGTTTGCAAACGGCAGCGGTGTCTGTGACGATAAAACGTCAATTGAAAGACCTGCTTTTTTTACAAACGTGACAAAATCTTTTGAATTGCCCGTAGCGCAAAGCATTGCTTTATCAATGACATAGGTTTCCTGTAATTCAACCAGCTTTGTCTTAGCATCAGACACGCTTCCTGCCCAGGTTATTTTTAACTCTGAATTTTGAAATACGCCATATTTTACGCGAGTATTTCCAAAATCTATAGCAAGATTTATCATAAGTCAATTTTTTTTTGCAAAAATACAAATACCTAATACCTCGCAATCACATAATTAGAAAAAGGAATAAAAATTATTAGCAGATTTTTTCATTTAACTGTTGTGCAATCTAAAAATTGATTTTATATTTGCAGCCGCTTTGACGAGGTACCTTAGCTCAGTTGGTAGAGCAACGGACTGAAAATCCGTGTGTCCCTGGTTCGATTCCTGGAGGTACCACAAATTAAACCCTGAAACACTTGTTTCAGGGTTTTTTGTTTTCATCCCATACCTCTTGCAGCGCCAATAAAAAATCTAAAGTTTCGTTTTAACTACATATTATCATCTAGCTGTATTCGCGCTTAATTTGTAAAGTGTATCTTAGGCTTATAACTGTTGAATAATACCAATGACGCAACTCACTAAAACAGATAAAATTTCGCTAGAAGACCTAGCCCTCATCAAAAAATCTCGCAAAGACCTTGATGAGATTTCGTTTTTGATGCGCGCGCTAAATACCATTGGCACGCCTATAGATTCAGGATTAGAACTTTTACCAAAAAATCTTCAGAATAAGGTTAGTGATACGATTCAAAAAGCATTACAGTTAGCTGTAAAAGCCAATTTGAAAACGCTAAAACCCGAAAAGCGTAGCCTGCCTTCTTCTAATTTAACCTACAAACTCGCCACCGGAATTTCCGGAGCTACAGGTGGATTTTTTGGTGTGGCGGGTTTTACAGCAGATTTATTATTCTCTACTAAGTTTATGATGCGCTCCATTATGGATATCGCCCGAAGTCAAGGTGAAGATGTTCATAGTATCGATACTCAGCTAGCTTGTTTACAAGTCTTCGCGCTAGGCGGAACTTCTGAACACGATGACGAACTCGACACCAGCTATTATGCGACTCGAGCCGCACTACACACCACAATGAATCAAGCCAGCGCTTACATTGCCGAAAATGGCACTAAAAAGATTATAGAAACAATCACTGCTCAAACAGCAGCTCCTATTGCAAAACTCATTAATCAGGTGGCGGCGCGTTTTAGTGTACAAGTAGGTGAAAAATTTGCCGCTCAGGCCATCCCTGTCATCGGGGCTGCCGCTGGCGCTTCAATCAATGTTTTATTCATCTCGCATTTTCAGAAAATGGCAACTGCACATTTTACGTTGAGACGCTTAGAACGTAAATACTCTAAAGCCCTCATTCAGGAAACCTATGAAAACCTGAATTTAAACCAAATAGCTTAGCACTAATTTCACAACCCAGGCATACTCTGTTTTTGCATAATTCTTCAGTTAACTAAAAAATAACTTCTATAAAACAACGGGATTCGTCTAGAGAATCGCGCTCAACTTCTATTACGTAGTGTAAAACTGCTTTAAACTCAGGTATTTTGGACTATCATTTTTAATGAATAGCCAAATGAAAAAATACTTCATCATACTAATTGTATTGTTTCCGCTGCTATCAAGAGCTCAAGAAAAGCTTGAAGCAATTCAGCAGAAACTTACAGAAACAGATCCTGATCAAGTTACCTGGTCATTGCAAGATTGTATTGATTATGCTGCTCTGAACAACCTTACGGTTCTAGAAGCCCAATTAGATGCAAGCAGTGCCGCGGTAAACTACAAGCAATCAAAACAACAACGATCACCCAATCTTACCGGTAACGCATCTGAATCTTACAGTCGCGGTTACAGCATTGACCCCATTACCAGCAACTATGTAAATCAGGATATCTTTAGCACAAGCACCTCTTTAAATACTTCAATCACGCTATTTCAAGGTTCACAACTGAATAATCAAATAGATCAAAACGCGCTGTTGCTTGACCAAAGTGCGCTCTTTATTGAGGAAGCTAAAAACAATATCACGTTAAGTCTTACCGAAGCCTATCTTCAAGCCTTATACTATAAAGAAGCAATTGCAGTTGCAAAGAATACATTAGCAGGTTCGCAACAAGAATCAAAAATTGCTAAGTCACGTTATGATGCGGGAGCGATCGCTAAAAAAGATTATTCTGATGCTTTATCTCAGGAAGCATCTAATAATTACGAATTGATTCAAGCACAAAACAGTTATGAAGCTCAATTGCTGCTGTTACGACAATTGCTAGAGCTTGAGCCTGAGACCACCTTTGATATCGTTGATCCTGATATTGATTATAACGGCAGTACACTCCTTCTAGATAAGGTAGACGTCTATCACAATGCTTTGAATACCCTTCCGGAAATTGCCGCTAGCAAACTAGATATTGACATTTCAGAAAAAGATCTTGAGATCGCAAAAGGCGCCTATCTCCCAACACTATCCTTGACAGGTAGTTTAGGTAGCGGATATACCAGCATACAGGATATGAGCTTTACAGATCAGTTTGATATTAATTTCAACCAGCGTCTGGGACTTTCTTTAAGTGTGCCCATTTTTAATAGAGGTCAGACTAAAGCCAATGTACAAAACGCCAAAATCAATATTGAGAAAGCAAACATCGCCCTGCGTACTCAAGAAAAAGAACTTTATAATAAAGTAGAGACCGCGTGGAGAAATGCCCGCTCTTCTCAAGAACAGTTACTCGCCGCTGAGGCCGCCCGAAATGCAGCAAAAGACTCTTATGAACTTGCTCAAAAACAATATGAAGTAGGCGCCATCAATACCACAGACTTGGTGCTTACCCAAAACACATACAGCAATGCTGAGCAAAATTACATTCAAGCCAAGTACCTGGGAATCCTTTATGCGCAGCTGCTTCAATTTTATCAAGGAAACGAAATCAAACTTTAATTAGATGAAAACAACACAGTCAAAAATAATTCTTGCCGTTATACTGGTTTGCGTTATCGCAGGGGTAGGCTATGCCTTCTTCGGTACAGATTCAGGCACAACCATTACCGCCGAAACCACAACGGTAACCAAAGGAAAAGTAACCACTATGGTTACCGCAACCGGCACCATAGAACCTCTTACCGAAGTTGAAGTAGGTACTCAAGTATCAGGTGAAGTAGAGAAAATCTATGTAGATTATAACAGTACAGTCACTAAAGGTCAACTCCTTGCCGAGTTAGACAAAACCAATTTAATCGCAGCCCTTCAGCAAGCAAATGCTTCTTATTCTAATGCGGTAACTCAGCGCGATTACTATAATAAAATCTACTCAAGACAGAAAAAACTCTACGAAGAAGAGGTCATAAGTCAGGCAGATTTTGATGATGCGGAATACAATTTCAACAACTCCAAAATTTCGGTTACTCAAGCACTTTCTGATTTGCAGGAAGCAAAAACCAACTTGAGTTATGCAGATATCTATTCGCCTATTGACGGCGTGGTACTTTCTAAAGAGGTTGACGAAGGACAAACGGTAGCAGCCAGCTTTGAAACTCCTACTTTGTTTACCATCGCAAAAGACCTTAAAGAAATGCAGGTTGAAGCAGATGTAGATGAAGCAGATATAGGCAATGTTGCCGAAGGACAGCGCGTAAGTTTTACAGTAGATGCTTATCAAGGCGAGACATTTACGGGTACGGTTACGCAAGTGCGCCTAGATCCCACCGAAGAGGAAAGTGTGATCACCTACACGGTAGTCATAAAAGCAGACAACCCAGACCTTAAACTCAAACCAGGACTTACCGCAACCGTTTCGATCTACACGCTAGAGCTTGATGATGTATTGACTACGGAAGCTAAAGCGGTAAACTTCAATCCAGCTCTAAATGAGATCAACACCTACTACAAACAACAGGGAATTGATAAAACCATCTCCGAAATCCCTAAAGTTTCCGAAGGAAAAAGTAGAGTTTGGCAATATGCCGCTGATGGTTCACTAAAACCGGTAGAAGTTACTTTAGGTGCAAGCGACGGAATCAATATCGAGGTTAAATCTGGTTTGCAAGCCGGTACTAAACTGGTGTATAATTTAAAAACAGTTACCGCTTCAGAAAGCGGCGCAGAAGACAGTAGTAGCCCTTTTATGCCAAAACCTCCCGGAAAAAAGTAAAATCATGAGTAAAACGATCATAGACATAGATACACTGAAACGCGAATTTATTATGGGTACCGAAACCGTTCACGCTCTTAAAGGCATTTCGTATGCTATAAAAGAAGGTGAATTTGTAACCATAATGGGCTCAAGCGGTAGCGGCAAAAGTACAATGCTCAATATTCTGGGCTGTCTTGACCAGCCTACTTCGGGGAGTTATAAAATTGATCAAGTTGCCGTAAATGCATTAAGCCGAAACGAACTCGCACAAATACGCAACGAGAAAATAGGTTTTATCTTTCAATCGTATAATTTATTACCGCGAACTTCAGCTATTGAAAATGCAGAGCTTCCGCTTTTATACAACAGTAAAGTTTCTTCTGAAGAACGCAGAAAACGCGCAATTGACGCTTTAAATCTTGTGGGATTAGGCGAGCGTCTAGATCATACCCCGGCACAACTTTCTGGAGGGCAACAACAGCGTGTAGCGATTGCCAGATCACTGGTAAATGATCCCGTGGTGATTCTAGCAGATGAAGCCACCGGAAACTTAGACACCAGAACTTCTTACGAGATCATGGCGCTTTTTCAAGACTTAAACCGAAAAGGCAAAACCATTGTTTTTGTAACGCATGAGGATGATATCGCACGCTTTAGTAATCGCACCATCATTTTAAAAGATGGCACTATCATTTCAGATAAAATCAACGAAGACATTCTAGACGCTGCCCAAGAGCTTGCAGCGCTTCCTAAAGAAAATTAGTATGAGAATTTTAAACTTATTAAAGATCGCCTGGCGCGCTATCAAACTGAATAAGATGCGCACTTTTTTGACGATGTTGGGTATTATAATTGGTGTTGCTTCAGTTATTGCGATGCTTGCTGTGGGAGAAGGTTCAACACAAAGTATAAAAACCCAAATATCAAGTATGGGGTCTAATATGATCACGATACGTCCCGGCGCAGGAATGCAGGGTGGTGTGCGTACTGATCCCGGCGAAATGCAAAGTCTTAAGCTCGAAGATTATGAGAGCCTTAGAGATCAAGCAACTTTGCTTACCGCGATTTCGCCTCAAGTTTCCGGCAGTGGTCAAGTGATTAGCGGTGCTAATAACTGGCCGTCTTCTATTTATGGGGTGACTCCGGAGTATCTTGACATTCGCGTACTTGAGTTGACAGAAGGCAGTATGTTTACTTCCGCTGAAGTTAAATCTGCCTCTAAAGTTGCCGTGATTGGCCAGACCATTGTTGAGAATATTTTTCCTGATGGAGAGAGCCCTATTGGTAAAATGATTCGGTTTAATAAAATCCCTTTTAAAGTCATTGGAGTTCTTGAGCCTAAAGGCGAAAATACCTTTGGGCAGGATCAAGACGATATTATTCTGGCGCCGTATACTGCTGTTCAAAAGCGTATTTTGGCCATAGATTATTTACAATCTATTGTTGCTTCGGCAGTAAATGAAGAGCAGGCGCCAGATGCCGTTGAAGAGGTTTCGGCTATTTTAAGAGAGAACCACCAGATCAACAATCCGCAAGAAGATGATTTCAATGTTTTTTCTATGGAAGAGTTGATCACCGCACTGAGTTCTACGAGCGAAATTCTCACCGTACTTTTGGTAGCCATTGCCGGTATCTCATTATTAATTGGCGGAATCGGGATTATGAATATTATGTATGTTTCGGTTAAAGAGCGTACACGCGAGATTGGACTAAGAATGGCGGTAGGCGGTAAGGGAGCTGATATTTTGATTCAATTTTTGATCGAAGCTATTCTTATAAGCATCACCGGCGGAATTTTAGGCGTGCTTCTAGGCATCAGCGCAACTTTGATCATTCAGAATGTGTTTAACTGGCCCACTATTGTAACTTTATATTCTGTGATCATCTCTTTTGCAGTATGTGCCATCACCGGAATATTCTTTGGTTGGTATCCTGCGCGCAAAGCAGCTGCTCTAGACCCTATTGTGGCCTTACGTTACGAATAACTTTTAATTTCAAAACATCCCGGTAGCTATCGGGACGGAATATTAAACCCTTTGGCGGAGCCAATAAAAAACAAGTATGCATTTCACAAGAAACAAACGAATTCTAATCTTACTGCACCTTATGGTGTGGGCGGCTCTGTTTTTTACGCCCTATTTTTTAGCAGGTGGTCAGGTAGAATTGTCGCCGGTAGCTATGAATACCTGGGTGCCTTTAGGTTTGTATGCAGTTATTTTTTATCTGAATTATTTATACCTGATCAATGCGTTTCTGTTTAAGAAAAAGAACACTGTTTTTATCCTCATCAATCTGGTTCTCATTGGTCTTTTAGCGTTTTTAAATTATGAACTTAAAGAAATGTATCTCGAGCATATTCTCGCCAAGAACAAGACCATAGAGCGCCCACCTCACGAAGGGTTATTCATTTATTTAAACAGTATCACTTTTGTGGTTCCGTTAGTTTTTGCACTAGCATTTAAAACCATTGAAAAGTGGAAAAAAGACGAGACCCGCACGCAAGAAGCTGAAAAGATAAAGCTTGAATCAGAGCTGCAGTATTTACGTTACCAGCTTCAGCCGCATTTCTTTTTTAATTCGTTAAATAATATTTATTCGCTTGTAGATATTGCTCCAGACCAAGCAAAAGAAACCATTCACAGCTTGAGTAAATTAATGCGTTATCTACTCTATGAAACCGCTACCGAGTATGTACCGCTTCAGAAAGAAATAGATTTTTTAAAAACCTATATCGAGTTGATGAAACTGCGGTTTTCTAGCAATGTCATCGTTAATTATAGTTTTCCTACAGTTTCCGGGGACGTAAGAATAGCGCCCCTACTGATCATCACACTTATCGAGAACGCATTTAAACATGGGATCTCATCAACTGAATTATCACGCATTGATTTTAAAATCAGTGTAGAAGAAGAAACTATTAAATTTGTTTCGGTTAACAATTATTATCCTAAAGATGCCACAGATCAGAGTGGTTCTGGCATAGGATTACTTAACTTAGATAAACGTTTACAATTGATTTACGGTAATGATCACAAGCTCAAAATAGATGTGCAAAATGATTTATTTATCTCTAAGCTCAATATTCCTGTTAGATGAGTATTTCTCAAGAACCTAAACTCTCCTGTATTGTTGTTGATGATGAGCCTATGGCGCTCAATCTTATAGAAAGTTATGTTCAAAAAACACCCTTTCTTGATCTAAAAGGAAAATGCAGTAGTGCCATTCAAGCGCTTAAAATTCTGAATACAGAACAAATAGATCTTATTTTTTTAGACATCCAGATGCCCGATCTAACGGGCATTGAACTATCTAAAACGCTTAGCAAAGCCACGCGTGTTATTTTTACAACAGCTTTTGATAGTTATGCCTTGCAAGGCTATAAAGTTGATGCGCTAGACTATCTTTTAAAACCCTTTAATTACACCGAATTTCTACTAGCGGCAAACAAAGCGCTATCGTGGTTTAAGTTAGTTAGCACGGCTACTGACACTACCACCACACCACCTAAAAAATACCTTTTTGTAAAATCTGAATATAAACAGGTAAAATTAGAACTCGACGACATCCTGTATTTTGAAGGTTTAAAAGACTATATAAAGATTTACCTCGCGAGTCAGTCAAAACCGGTGCTCACCCTAAAAAGTCTAAAAGCTTTAGAACAAGAGTTGCCGTCTAACTTCATGCGCATACATCGCTCATTTATTATTTCGTTAGATAAAATTGATGAAATAGAACGTAGTCAAGTTATCATTTCAGGAAAACGCATAACTGTTTCTGAAGGCTATAAAGAAGCTTTTCTAAATTATATTTCAGATAATTCTATACAATCCTAGACCAGACAAGGCCGCATAAGTTTTAACATCAAATAAAATTTGAGATTTTCACTTATTAGGAATATTTCCATAATTTTGTATTTATTCCTAATAAATTATGAATCGAAATATTTTACATCTCGACCTTGATACTTTTTTCGTTTCATGCGAACGAAGGTTAAACAGCAAACTTATAGGCAAACCAGTGATTGTAGGTGGTACCGGCGATCGTGGTGTGGTGAGCGCTGCCAGCTATGAGTGTCGTGCTTATGGCGTACACTCTGGTATGGCGATGCGTATGGCGCGACAGCTTTGTCCACACGCCACCTACATACGCGGTAACGCAAGTGTTTATACCAAATTCTCTAAAATGGTAACCGATATTTTACAGGAACAAGTGCCGGTTTTAGAGAAATCAAGTGTAGACGAGTTCTACGCAGATCTTACCGGGATGGATCGGTTTTTTGGTTGCTATAAGTTTGCAAAAGAGCTTAGAACCAAGATTATTAAAGAAACAGGTTTACCTATTTCCTTTGGCCTTTCAGTAAATAAAACCGTCTCAAAAGTCGCTACAAATGAGGCTAAGCCAGACAGCCAACTAAAGATTGATGCTGGTTTTGAGAAAATCTTTCTCGAGCCGCTTTCTATCAGAAAAATTCCTATGGTGGGCGAAAAAACTTTTAGAACATTTTGTAATCTGGGCGTTAAAAAAGTTGGACTGGTACAGCAAATGCCGGTAGAAATGATGGTTTCTGTTTTTGGCAAAAATGGAAGAGTTATTTGGGAACGTGCAAATGGTATTGACCGCACACCTATTGTACAATACCACGAGCGCAAATCAATCTCTAGTGAGCGTACGTATGGTAGAGACACCACAGATCTCATAAAACTCAAAACAACCATACGTGCAATGGCCGAAAATCTGGCCTTTCAATTACGTGCAGGCAATAAATTGACTTCCTGCATTACGGTAAAAGTGAGATATTCAGATTTTCAGACCTATTCAAAACAACTTAAGATTCCATATACCGCGGCAGATCACAACTTGATTCCGCAGGTCTTAGAGCTTTTTGAAAAACTTTATAACCGCAGACTGCTCATACGATTAGTAGGTGTGCGCTACAGCGGCTTGACCGAAGGACACTACCAGATAGATCTTTTTGAAAACACTAGCCGCACCGTCAATCTCTATAAAGCGATGGATGCGATACGCCTACGTTACGGCGACCGCAGTATTATGCGCGCTGCAACGCTGGGCGAAGGTTCGCGCACCATTGGTGGACAAGGCAATCCGTTTAATGGGCAACCCCCTATTGTTTTAGCTCACAGACATCAGTAGCATTTATAGCAACCTAAGCATTTTATGTATTTAAATTGTCACTCTTTTTTTAGTTTACGTTACGGCACTCTTTCTGAGGTGCAGTTACTTGATCTTGCGGTAGATCATAAACTGGACACTATTGCACTTACTGATATTAATAGTACTTCTGCCGGACTCAATTTTGTACGCAAAGCAAAAGAAAAAAAAGTCAAGCCTGTGCTAGGTGTAGATTTTAGAAACAGAATCGAACAGTGCTATGTATGTCTTGCTAAAAATAACGAAGGCTATCTTGAACTCAATAACTTCTTAGCACAACACCTTCATAACAAAACTAATTTCCCCGAAACAGCTCCAGCTTTTACAAATGCATTCACCATTTATGCCTTTGAACGCGCGCTTGAATTAGACAAAACCCATTTCAGTGAAAATGAATTTATAGGTATTGGTATTCACGATTTAAATAAGTTGCGTTTTTCTCAATACAGCACCTATCACGACAAATTGGTTTTGTTGCTTCCGGTGAGTTTCAATTCTAAAAGAGATTTTAATGCGCACCGGTTACTGCGTGCCATAGATTTGAATTGTCTGCTGAGCAAACTCCCAAAAGAAGCACAGGCCTTGCCTGATGAGTTGATGTTTGATCCAAAAAAGATAGAAAATCTATTTGAAGAGTTTCCGCAGATTCTATTAAACACTCAAGCGTTATTAAAGCAATGCAGCATCGATTTTAAATTTGCTAAAGAGCGTGAAAATCAAAATTTAAAAACTGTTTTTGGCAGCGAACAAAAAGACTACAAACATCTTTTAGCACTTTGTGAAAAAGGTTTAAAAGAGCGTTACGATGAGATCACACCTAAAATTAGGGAGCGACTAGAACGAGAGCTTACGCTTATCAAGAAAAAAGACTTTGTTTCTTTTTTCCTGATCAATTGGAAGATCATTGAATACGCCCGAAGTCAAGATTATTTTTATGTAGGTCGCGGTAGCGGTGCGAACAGTATTGTAGCTTATTTGTTACGCATAACTGATGTGGACCCTATAGAATTAGATCTATATTTTGAGCGCTTTTTAAATGAATATAGAAGTAGTCCGCCTGATTTTGACATCGACTTTTCTACTTGGGATCGCGAGGATGTAACGGCTTATATTTTTAAAGAATTCGGAAAAAACAATCAAGTTGCTTTACTGGGCTCGTATGTCACTTTTAAACATAGCGGAGCCGTACGCGAACTGGGCAAAGTTTTTGGACTCCCTAAAACCGAAATAGATAAGTTGAGTAGCGGTCAGTTTAATGTTTCAGACTTAGATTCGATCGCGCAGCTCATTCTTAAGTATGCAGCTTATTTTCATAAAAAGCCTAATTATCTCAGCATTCACGCCGGCGGAATTTTAATTTCAGATAGACCTATTCATTACTTTTCTGCGACGCATTTACCGCCTAAAGATTTTCCAACAGTACAATTTGATATGCATATTGCTGAAGATGTAGGTCTGTGTAAGTTTGATATTTTAGGGCAGCGCGGTTTGGGTAAGATCAAAGACGCCGTTAGCATCATCAAAAAAAATCAACCCGGAGCACAACTTTTAGATATACGTAAGCCAAAACCTTTTTTTAAAGATCCAAAAATCAATGCGATGATCGCGCGTGCAGAATGCATAGGCTGTTTTTATGTAGAATCGCCTGCGATGCGTATGTTGCTTAAAAAGTTGGCTGTAAGTGATTATCAGACGCTCGTGGCCGCAAGTTCTATCATTAGACCCGGAGTCGCAAAAAGCGGAATGATGCGCGAATATATCTTACGACATAGAAACCGTGAACGACGTAAAGAAGCTCATCCCGTGCTCTGGAATATCATGCCAGATACCTATGGAATTATGGTATACCAAGAAGATGTGATTAAAGTAGCACACCATTATGCAAAGCTCTCTTTAGATGAAGCAGATGTTCTTAGGCGCGGGATGAGTGGTAAGTTTAGATCTAGAGCAGAGTTTCAGTATGTGCAAGATAAATTTAGAAATAATTGTCTCGCCAATGGTGAACCCGAAGAAGTAGTAAATGAAATTTGGCGTCAGATAGAAAGTTTTGCCGGTTATGCCTTTGCCAAAGGACATTCGGCATCCTACGCTGTCGAAAGTTATCAAAGTCTTTATCTTAAATGTTATTTCCCTTTAGAGTATATGGTGGCTACGTTAAATAATGGCGGTGGCTTCTATAAAGCAGAATTTTATGTACACGAAGCAAAGATGCATGGCGCAACTATAGAACCGCCTTGTATTAATAAAAGTCAAATTGAAACAACGATTTATGATAAAACAATCTATTTAGGATTTCAGCACTTAGAAGGTCTTGAGAAAAAAACGATGCTAAATATTATCAATAATCGTGTGCACGCTAAATACACATCCTATGACGACTTTATTCAGCGCGTTCCGGTAAGCTTAGAGCAACAAGAATTATTAATTAGGATAGGCGCACTTAGAAGTTTAGGTAAAGATAAACGCAGCCTGCTTTGGGAAGCACATTATAAAGAAAACACAATCCCGGAAAATGAGTTACAGCAGAGCTTTTTTAAAATATCCCTACACGATTTCACACTTCCTAAATTTCATATTTCACAATATGAAGATGCTTTTGACTATATGGAATTGTTAGGCTTCTCTTTGTTCAATCCATTTTTTTTGATGAAAGAGAGTCCGCATAAATACATTCTGGCAAGAGAGCTGCCTAAGTACATCGATCAACAGGTAAAAGTTGCAGGATATTTAGTCACGTGCAAGAACACAAAAACAGCAAAAGGATTAAGAATGAATTTCGGCACTTTTCTAGACTTGGAAGGGTCTTGGCTTGACACGGTATTATTTCCTGAAGTAGCGCAACGCAGTGCTATTTACGCGCGGGGATTGTATCATATAGAAGCTAAAGTAACCACTGAATTTGACTTTATCACCTTAGAGGTCTCTAAAATTAAAAGACTGCCTTACATCACAGATCCAAGATTCGCCACCAGCCCTTCAGACACCAAAACACACTCTCTTAAAACCGGAAGCTAAAGATTCATTTAACTTTATTATAAAAAAAAAGTCTGCATCAGATATTGATGCAGACTTCTAAAACAAGGCGGCGACCTACTCTCCCACGAGATGTAGTACCATCGGCGCTAACGGGCTTAACTACTCTGTTCGGAATGGTAAGAGGTG
>Ga0208181_1000058_pt1 | contig 117301 bp, 101 predicted proteins | sample MalvirDeepMed_s6_FD_184244 | JGI IMG/M metagenome (GOLD analysis project Ga0208181, IMG submission 184244) | Marine viral communities from the Global Malaspina Expedition - Malaspina viral metaG DeepMed_s6 (SPAdes) (version 2) | ecosystem: Environmental > Aquatic > Marine > Oceanic | place... | reverse complement strand
AGTTGAGCTAATTGCTCCGATTGCGATGGAAGAAGGTCTTCGTTTCGCAATCCGTGAAGGTGGTCGTACAGTAGGTGCTGGTGTTGTATCTAAGATCCTAGACTAATCTAGACTTAGCAACACAAGCCAAAAAAGCGCACTCAGGTGCGCTTTTTTTATGCCTGCACACCAGAGGGCGCTTGTTCACTCTAGAACACGCCGTGAACCCATCCATGGGGGCTTCGCAGCTGCTTCCATGCAGCTGAGAGTTCTAGATTGAACAAGCGCCCCCTTTTACATCTATTGAACCTGTGCGGTGAGTAAGAAACACGCCGTGGGCCCATCGCTTCTATTATATGGCAGCTCCGACACCGCGTCCCTGCGGTGTAGGGTTTCAGAGGGCACAGCACTCACTTCCTTTGCGCGGCATAGTAGAAAGTCTGGGGGAGGGGAGTAACACGCCGTGAACTCGTCCCTCTTTAGCATTAATTTACCTTATCTACTGTTTAGGCTTCTTGTAGATCGCTGCTGGCTGTGTTGTTATATTGTAACAATTGAAGGGTAGGCTCTTCCTTTTTTATTTCGTCTTCGATATGCGAGTTAAGTATGATTACGCGGCGTCAATTTATAGTGGGTTCTATGGCATTTGGTGGCTTGGCGACCAGTGCCTTCGGGAAGAAGTTAAATATGGCGTCTATGCCAATTAGCGAGGGGTACGGCGCTTTGGTGTCCGACTCGGCTAAACTTCTCGACTTGCCGAAAGGTTTTAGCTATACCGTTATTTCATCGTTAGGGGAAGAAATGGCTGATGGGATGCATGTGCCAGATAGGGCCGATGGTATGGGCTGTCTGCCGGTGTCTAACGACACTGTTGCCCTTATTCGTAATCATGAGTTACATCCAAAGCACATTAGCGCTCAGCCTGAATCGATACAGCAGCATAAAAGTGACTTAGCCTACGATAGCTACGCAAGTGGCGTGGCTTTACCGGGTGGCACGACGACCCTTTTGTACAACACAAAAACGCAATTGGTTGAACGTGAATTTATTAGCTTGTCGGGGACTGTACGGAACTGCTCGGGTGGTATTACGCCATGGGGCACTTGGTTAACCTGTGAAGAGTCGGTAGACCGGCCTAATGGGGTTGTACAGAAAGATCATGGTTATATTTTTGAGGTGCCTGCCAGTGCAACCAGTATGGTAGAAGCAAAACCTCTTAAAGCCATGGGGCGTTTTAATCATGAAGCGGCCTGTGTAGACCCTGCTACGGGTATTGTCTATTTAACTGAGGATACGGGCGATAGTTTGCTATATCGCTTTGTTCCGAATGAATACGGGAACCTGGCGAATGGCGGTCAATTGGAAGCCTTGGTGGTAAAAGGGAAGCCTAAATTTGATACCCGTAACTGGAATGCTACAACCATGCCTCTGTCACAGTGGTTTGATGTGGAGTGGGTGGCGCTGGATAACCCCGAAAGCCCCAATAATGATTTACGAATACAAGGTTATGAGAAAGGAGCTGCCGTATTTGCCCGCGGCGAAGGGATACATTGGGGGGAAGATGAGCTTTACTTTTGCTGCACTAATGGCGGCGCCAAACAGCTAGGCCAAGTAATGCGTTTGGTGCCCTCGGAAGATGGCACACAAGACAAACTGCAATTATTCTTAGAAAGCCAAGACATAAACCTTTACAACTTTGGTGATAATTTAACGGTATGTCCAAATGGCCATTTATTGGTCTGTGAAGATCAATATACCGATATTGTGGATAATCACCTTCGTGGCGTTACGCCTACCGGGGAAGTCTATAATTTTGCCCGCCTACATGCGCAAACTGAACTTGCCGGCGCGTGTTTTTCTCCTGACGGAGAAACGCTATTTGTAAATACTTACTCACCTTCAAGAACGCTAGCAATAAAAGGACCTTGGTTAAAAGCTTAATCGGCTTTGCTTCGCTTGCTATTCGCACCCCTCCCATCAAATTACAGTGAGTACTCATAAAAGGTACTCACTTATCTTGTCGTTTAACCAACGTAAATACACAACTCTTTGCTGAAATCTAGCATCTTTACTATCGATAAATTCAATCAACTTAATCATATTAAGTCGTTTTAATAGTTTTTCTGAATTGTGAATAATGCTCGCATCTTATCAAGGAGAGCGAAATGAGCACAATTTTAAAAAAACTAACAATGACGAATACGCCCCGTTCATCGTTTATTCCGAATCAAACTCAATGCAACTACGCGAACAATTACTATGGCGACCAAGTATGCGTTGAAGTGAAAAGAACTATTAGTAGTGAAGTCAATAGTCTAGCTAGTCAGTCAGGAGCTGCATAATGAAAACCACCTTGTCTAAAGTCATTTTAGGCTGTGTTACAGTCGGTATGTTATCAATGGGAGTGGGCGCCGACACGCTTACTCGCCAAAACGGTGCGCCAGTAGGCGATAACCAAAACTCTCAAACAGCGGGTCCTTGGGGTCCTGTATTGCTACAAGATTCTCATTTAATTGAGAAGCTTGCAGCATTCGACCGTGAGCGTATTCCAGAGCGTGTGGTTCACGCACGTGGTGTTGGTATTCACGGCTACTATGAAAACTATGTTGATCTATCTGACGACACCGTTGCTGCGCCTTTCCAAGGTGAAGGTAAGAAAACGGAAGTATTTGTACGCTTTTCGTCTGTCGTACACGGCCACCTTTCCCCTGAAACCTTGCGCGACCCTCGTGGTTTCGCCGTTAAGTTTTACACTGAGCAAGGTAACTGGGACTTGGTAGGTAACAACTTCCCTGTGTTCTTTATTCGCGATGCGATTAAATTTCCAGATATGGTTCACGCTTTTAAACCTTCTCCGGTAACGAACAAGCAAGATGCTAAGCGTATCTTCGACTTTTTCTCACACGTACCAGAGTCTACGCATACGTTAACGATGCTTTTCTCTGATTACGGCACGCCAGCAAGCTATCTCAATATGGATGGTTCAGGTGTGCACGCGTTTAAATTTGTCGATGACGAAGGGAATTACAAGTACGTGAAATTCACGTGGAAAGCGAACCAGCCAATTAAAAACTTCACCGCTGAAGAAGCAATGAAGATGCAAGGTATGGACTTCCAGCCACACACCACTGACGTGTATACCCGTATAGGTGAGAAAGGTGAAACAGCTTCTTGGGATTTATACTTACAAGAGCTAGAGCCGGAGCAGTTAGATGACTTCGACTTTAACCCACTTGATACCACTAAAATTTGGCCTGAGTCGCTTGTACCTGCAAAGAAAATTGGTCGCTTAGTGCTTAACCGTGTACCAGATAACTTCTTTGAAGAAACTGAACAAGCCGCCTTTGCACCAAGCAACTTAATTCCGGGTATTGAGCCGTCAGAAGACAGAATGCTGCAAGGTCGTCTGTTCTCGTATGCTGATACACAGCGCTATCGTTTAGGTGTGAATGCGTATCGCATTCCTGTAAATGCGCCTAAAAATGTTGAAATCAACAACCACGAGCAACATGGCCAGCTTCGTACAACATCAACGAACCGTGATGTTAACTACCAGCCTAGCCGTCGCTTAGACTTGAATGAAGACCCAGCATACCGTTACTCAAGCAAGCCACTTGCAGGTATGACACAACAAATTCCTTTCTATAAGGAGCAAAACTTCAAACAAGCAGGTGAGTTTTATCGCAACCTTGATAAGCAAGGTCGTAAGAACCTAATCAACAACCTTGGCGGTGCGTTAGCATCAGTACCAGAAGAAGAAATTCGCGTCATCATCAGTGCATTTATGTACAACGCTGATAAAGACTATGGTAAGGGCGTTGCTAAGCTAGCGAAAGCACCTATGTCTAAAGTACGTCAGGCTGCGAAAGACCTGATGGAAGAGCAAGCTGCTCGTGCAGCGAAAGCGAAGAAAGTTGCTGAAAGCCTAACCGCACTCATGCAGTAATACGCTTATCTTCCTATAATAATGGGCGTGCTCTTTTGAGTGCGCCCCTTTCTTAACCCAAGCTACACATTTCACCCATGCGTTAGCGAGTTAAAAAGGTAATTAAAGATGATGTCATTATTTAAAAAGTCGTTGATTGTTTTTTCGTTTTTAATTGTCACATTTGCTAGCCAAGCAAATAACGACTTGGCGTCTTTAAAAGCGCGCTATTTTGATGCGGCTCGAGAAGGCAACCAGGCTATGCTTGAGGCATTTTACGATGCTGGGTTAGATGCTAACGTTGCAGATGAAAAAGGCTACACGGCCCTTATTTTAGCCGCATATCACGGCCATACTGATACCGTTGATTATTTAATTAATACTGCTAAGGCGAATCCTTGCCAAGAGGACAATCGCGGCAACACGGCCCTGATGGGCGCAATATTCAAAGGTCATGTTTCGGTTGCTAAGCAACTGGTATTTGCAGACTGCAACATTGACGAAGAAAACGAGCAAGGCCAAACGGCACTTATGTTTGCTAGCTTGTTCGATAGGCAAGAAATCATCAATACCTTGATTGACAAAGGTGCAGATACCCACCATAAAGACAAAGCCGGTAACACGGTTGCCGATATCGCGCTATCTCAAGGTAACTACGCTTTAGCGAAAGCGCTAAAAGACGGTGAGTAACTCATCCATTAGTCGCTATTTCTCGCACTGACATACGAAAGTCATAACAACACACTAAAATTGAAATAAGCCTTTTTGATTACAGATTAAAAAGGCTTATTTTTTAGGTATCTCGTGGAGTGTGTTTCAGTATGAAATTTGATTCTATAAAATCTAGGTTAGTTCTGATGACGCTTATTTGCGTTATTGGAATGGGCATGTTGGTGGCAAGCCAACATTATTTTACCCAGCGCCTCATTAACCTAAATCAACAGCGGGATTTACTGTTGAGGATGGGACAAGATTTACTGCAAATGCGTCGCCATGAGAAAGATTTTCTATTAAGGCACCAAGAAAGCTACTTTCATCAGTTTAATGGCCGTGCAGAAACGTTCAGCGAAAAGTTAAATACCCTTAGCCCTTTATTTGCCCAGTACCAGGTGTCGAACGACTTAGGTGGCGACCTGGCTGAAGCACTAAATGAATATCAACAGCTGTTTCGACGTGTTGTCAATCTGCAAACAGAAATAGGGTTAACCTATAACAGCGGATTATTAGGCCATCTTCACGAGCTAGAAGAAAGCCTGCTCAACGACCCTTACTTTGCGCTTGGCTCCGAGGCGTTAGTGCAATTTGATGCGGCTCGTTTAGCGTTGCGTGATTTTCAACTAACGAAAGACCAATTCCACGCTACTCACGCATTACAACTGGTAGGTTATCTTAAAAGCAGAATAGATAATGGTAATGAATCGCTACGTCAGCGTATTGTGGCGTATCAACTCGCGGTGACGACATTGGTGTCTCATTATCAAGATTTAGGGCTTTCCCACAATGAGGGCTTGCAGGGTACGTTTCGCGCTGAAGCTCACAATGTGGAGTCGCGATTGGGCAACATTGATAAAGCACTACAGCCCCTTATTACAGAACAAGAAAACAGAGTAAAGGTGTACAGCATAAGCATTGCTGTCATGACTTCTATCGTATTAATACTGGTGCTTATCAAGAGTTTTGCGACATTTCATCGCGCTTTTGCTAACTTCGTTATGTTCTTTTATCGCTGTAAGCGACAATATCAAAAAATTGATACCAGAAAGTTAGGGTTTGCTGAATTCAAATCCTTGGCAGAATTAGCCAATGAGATGGTGGAATCGCGTAAAAGTATTGAAGACCGGCTAGCAAGTGTGGAAGCCGAGCTTGCCCAGCAAACCAAAGCCAGTGCAAAGAAATAATAGGAAGTAGAATGCAATACCATGTATTAGGCAGTAGCGGCCTGAAAGTGTCTGATGTGTGTTTAGGTACCATGACCTGGGGCATACAAAATACGCAAAGTGATGCGGATGCTCAGCTCGCTATGGCGTTAGAACGGGGCGTGAATGTTATCGATACGGCGGAAATGTACCCCGTGCCACCTAACAGCGATACCTATGGCGACACAGAGCGTATTTTAGGGAACTGGCTTTTTCGTCATAGTGACAAGCGCAGTGAACTTGTTGTGATGACCAAAATAGTCGGCAGTGGGTTTACCTATATCCGTAATGGCGGTCCAATTACACGGACAGGAATTGCAACCGCGCTAGACGCCTCTCTGGCTCGGCTGAAAACAGACTACATCGATGTGTATCAATTGCATTGGCCAAACAGAAGCACACCACATTTTGGTAAGCATTGGCCCAATCGACTTACGCCAAGTCGCATTAACCGAGAGCAAGAAGTTGAAGGCATGCGCGATATTTTGCGTGGGATCAAAGCGGCTTTGGACGCAGGTAAAATTAGACATTGGGGGTTATCAGACGATACCCCTTGGGGGATTCATACTTTTCTTATGCTGTGCCATGAGATGTCTGTGCCGAAACCCGTGTCTATTCAAAACGAATTTAGTTTGTTGCATCAAAAAGACTGGCCCTATCTTATTGAAATGTGCGCTATCGAAGACATTGCGTATCTACCTTGGTCGCCTTTAGCAACAGGAATGTTAAGTGGTAAGTATCAAAATGAAGCGCGCCCAGCTGGATCGCGATGGACATTGCCGCAGCGCCAAGGGCTGTTTAGAAATAAACTCCAGGCGCAAGAGGCCACCGCGCGGTATGTAAAATTAGCACAAGATGTCGGTATCACGCCGGCACAACTCGCACTGGCCTGGTGTAAGCAAGTTGATGGTGTTACTTCTACCATTATTGGTGCTACGTCAGAGGCGCAGTTGAGTGAAAATATCGATGCCTTTTCACTTCATTTAGAAGCGCCGGTATTAGATGAAATCTCTAACATCATACGCCAATATCCAGCGGGTTTTTAATTGCTTTTGGGCGTTCATTTATCTGTCATAACTTCGTCATAGTATGAGTTCTAATCTACTCGATACACTATAAAAATTATGTCAGTAACTGAAACGCCCTTTACACTTGAATCAGAGTCCCCTCAACGCAACTGGATGCGATGGTTACTTCTTGCTGCGTTAGTCTATGTGATGTTGGTTGCGGTAAGCATGATTGGCAGCGGCTTCAAAGTGGCTACCGGCGATCACGCCAAAGAGTTATTTTCATTTGCCTCCAACCCTATTATGGGGCTAATCATCGGGATGGTTGCCACGGCACTGATCCAGTCATCAAGCACAGTAACATCAATTATTGTGGGCATGGTCGCGGGTGGTTTGCCCATTACTATAGCCATCCCAATGATGATGGGGGCCAATATTGGTACCAGTATTACCAATACCCTGGTGAGCTTAGGCCATGTAGCACGTAAGGATGAATTTCAGCGCGCCTTCAATGCCGCCACTATTCACGACTTCTTCAATGTGATGTCGGTGCTTATCTTTCTGCCATTAGAAATGGCTTTTGGCGTTCTCGAATACCTGTCAGGTGCCATTGTGGCGCTACTCGATACGGGAAGTACATCGGGAATGGACGGATTCAACCCCATAAAAGCCATCACCCAACCGGCTCTTGACGTGGTATCTGGAATGTTGAGTGCCTTACCTTCCGTGTATCCCGGCGTGTTTAAGATCCTTATTGGTATTGGCCTTATTGTGCTCTCTATTACTTACATGGGTCGGATCATGAAATCGCTGATGGTGGGTAAAGCGAAAGAGATTCTGCATAGAAGTATTGGTAAAGGGCCGCTTTCAGGCATAACTTCCGGGGCGCTAATGACAGTGCTAGTTCAATCTTCCTCAACAACAACTTCGTTGGTGGTTCCTCTGGTTGGCAGTGGCATTTTAAAAGCGAAAGATATTTATCCGTTTACCCTAGGTGCTAATGTGGGTACTTGTATAACAGCGCTTATTGCTGCACTAGGTGTGGTGGGCGTTAATGCGGGGTTTGCACTGCAAATTGCCATCGTGCATTTGCTCTACAATGTGATAGGGGTCACCCTCATTTATGGTCTGCCAATGCTAAGAAACATCCCATTAGATCTGTCATATAAACTCTCCGTTATGGTAGCAGACACTAAGCTTTATGGCGTGGCCTATATCGGTGGGTTATTTTTCTGTATGCCGTTAGGTATTATTTTTGCGTCAGTGTAAATAAAGCCAAGGCGCGCCATTCACTGACGCGCCTTGTTACGTGTTTTACGACCCTGTGGTATAGCGCCTAAAACGCATATTTTGCAGAGACTTGAATGCGGTTCATATCGCCTTCTAGCCCAGATTCTACTTCTCTATGTGCATACGCATATTCAGCCCCATAGGTGAGTACTTTCGTTGGCGAATACAATAGGTTAACCCGTGTGCTATAGGTGCTGTCTGTAACGCTGTCACCCGTTAACTCAATGTCGTTATCTACTTCATACGCAGAAAACATAATGCTGCTGCGGGTTTTTTCGTTCCATACGTGACGGTAAGCAATGGCATATCCTGTCGAGTCGATAGCTTCTAAGTCACCGTCAGGCGTAATAACAGCGCCATTTGATGCATTTAATGCAGAATAGCGGCCCAACCCAGAGCCAGTATTAAACATAAAGCGAATATCATCGCCATTGTTTAGCATGTATTTTCCTGACACCGCCACACCCATGCTGGTCTCGTCAGCATCAATATCTGCGCCATCATCATAGGATAACTGTCGCACAAGCCCGGCAAGCTTTACGTAGCCCCAGTCTTGTTTAACGGTATAGGCCGCAATGAGATCTGGTACGGCATTATCGTCAGCCACAATTCGGCTTCCCCCACCGTTGGGAGTCACTGTGGTTTCAGGGTTCTCTAACGCAATTTGAAGCCCGCCACTGGTGTACCTCACCATGACTTGACGACCAAATGTAATACCGTCAGTCGTCCCAATGAAATCAAGAGATTCTGGTAGCGAACCCACGTCCATAAACGTGGTCCAAGTTTGACCAATAAGCCAGTTTTGATATTTGATGAAGGCATGGCGGATTCGGGGGACATAGGAGTTACTTATTCTTTCATCACCGCCGCTAGTGACGATGAAGTCGAGTTCTAGCACCCCAGTAATACTGTTCTCATCATCAACGGGAGTATTTGTGGTAAAACGAAAGCGGGATTGCTTAATGTGCGCATCAAGTTGCGTGCCTTCGTCACCACCGGAAACCGGGGTGAGTGACGGTATGTAGAAGTCTCGGCCAATACTGCCTGAGGCCAACGAGCCCTCAGAGTAGTTGCTTATCATGGCGTCGGCTTTGACATAACCGGTAAATTTAACTTGAGTGTCTCCTACTGTGGCAGCGCTTGCGACCCCCGCACTAAGGCAAAGACTGACTGCTATCGCCGAATTTTTTATTGTAGCTTTCATCATATTATTTCCAGAAGTGTGGTTAAATGTATGTAAATGCAACGTTAACAAGGTTGATTTTGACAACCTATTCGCAGATGTGAATAGGCCAATAGTCGCATAAGACTATAGTATGATCTCCTTTGTATGGTATTGCTAAGACCAAAGTCTCATTTTTCTTTGTTGTCGAATGACTAGAGTGTGTAGCCATTATATTCGTGAATTTACCTTATTGATAATTGGAGGCAATTGAATGACTGCCAGCAAGACGTATCCTGTTCCAGAAGCCATTAAGGCATCCACACACCTTACTGCTGAAGCGTATGCTGAGATGTACATGCGCTCTGTCGAAGAGCCTGAAGCGTTTTGGGCAGAGAGTGCCAGCATGTTGGAGTGGTACAAAACGCCAGAAACCATTAAAAATACGCATTTTGGTAAAGACGACGTTTCTATTAAGTGGTTTGAAGATGGGCAGTTGAACGCGAGTTATAATTGCATCGACAGACACTTAGCCGACAACGCAAAAAAGGTGGCCTTTCACTGGGAAGGCGACGAACCAAGCGACAGCTTAGATGTGACCTACCAAGAAGTGCATTATGAAGTGTGTAAGCTTGCCAATGCCCTAAAAGACATGGGTGTTACCAAGGGCGATAGAGTGGCCATTTACATGCCTATGGTGCCAGAGGCCGCTTATGCAATGTTAGCCTGTGCCCGTATTGGCGCGGTGCACTCTGTTATCTTTGGCGGCTTTTCTCCAAATGCTATTGCCGATCGTATTAACGACAGTTCGGCAAAAGTCGTGATCACCGCAGATGAAGGCCGTCGAGCAGGGCGTAGCATTCCATTAAAAGCGAACGTTGATAAAGCCTTAGCTGATGGCGCGTGCCCGTCAATTAGCCATGTGGTAGTGCATAAGCTTACGGGTGGTGATGTTAGCTGGAACCCAGATTATGACGTGTGGTGGCAAGATGCCGTTGAAGGTTGCTCAGCCCAGTGCGAACCCGAAGTGATGAACGCAGAAGATCCCCTCTTTATTCTTTACACTTCTGGCTCTACTGGCACGCCGAAAGGGGTGGTGCATACCACGGGCGGTTATTTACTTTACAGTGCCATGACGTTTAAATATGCCTTTGATTATAAAGAGAATGATATTTACTGGTGTACCGCTGACGTTGGTTGGGTAACCGGCCATAGCTACATGGTTTATGGCCCAATGGTTAATTGTGCCAGCCAAGTTTTCTTTGAAGGTGTACCTACCTATCCCGATGTTAAGCGCATAGCGCAAGTTGTGGAAAAGTATAAAGTCAACAGCCTTTACACCGCACCCACGGCAATTCGTGCGTTAATGGCACATGGCGACCTACCTGCCGAAGGCTGTGATTTATCGTCACTTAAACTGTTAGGCACCGTGGGCGAACCTATTAACCCAGAAGCGTGGGAATGGTATCACCGGGTCATTGGTGAGGGTCGTTGCCCTATTATCGATACCTGGTGGCAAACAGAAACCGGTGGTCACATGATTCTTCCGCTTCCGGGGGCGACTCCCCTTAAACCAGGTTCAGCCACGCGCCCTTTCTTTGGTATTCAGCCGGCCTTGTTTGACGCTGATGGCCGAGAACTAGACGGCGTAGCTGAGGGCAACTTGGTGATTAAAGACAGTTGGCCGGGCCAAGCGCGCACCGTATATGGAGACCATCAACGCTTTATTAATACCTACTTTAGCGCGTATGAAGGTGTTTACTTCACCGGAGATGGAGCACGCAGGGATGAGGATGATTTCTTTTGGATCACCGGCCGCGTTGATGACGTGTTAAATGTGTCTGGGCACCGTCTTGGAACTGCTGAAATTGAAAGTGCGCTGGTGGCACATCCTAAGGTGGCCGAAGCCGCAGTTGTGGGCTTCCCCCATGACATTAAAGGGCAGGGCATCTACGTTTATGTAACACCAAACGAAGGTGTAGAGGCCGATGACGCATTAACCAAAGAATTGAAAGCGTGGGTAAGGCAGGAACTTAGCCCTATTGCCACACCTGATATGATTCAGTGGTCTCGTGGGCTGCCGAAAACGCGTTCAGGAAAAATTATGCGTCGTATCTTGCGTAAGATTGCAGCTAATGAGCACGAGCAATTAGGTGATACATCGACATTGGCCGATCCCTCGGTTGTTGATACACTTATTGAAGAGAGGCTGAATAAATAGAAAACAAAGGAAATGCAATGATAACGTTGTTAATCGCCGATGATCATCCGCTGTATCGGGATGCCCTGAAAGGGGCGTTATCATTGTCCTTGCCCGCACTGACTCTTAAAGAGGCGGGAGACTTAACCACCACGGTCGATATTCTTAAGCAGGAGGATATCGACTTACTCCTTCTCGACCTGCATATGCCCGGCAGCAACGATTTGTTTGGCTTATTGCATATTCGTAAGCTTTTCCCTCATGTGCCCGTGGCCGTAGTGTCAGGTACAGAGGATAGCACTATCATATCTAAAATCATCAGTGCTGGGGCGCTGGGCTTTATCCCTAAAACCACCAGCTCTGGCAATATAGCAGAGGCAGTGCAAGCCATTTTAGATGGCGATGTTTGGTTGCCTGAAGGGTTAAGTGACAGTGTTGAAGAAGTTGATGAAGCCTTTTCTCAGCTTGCCGATAATGTTGCCTCACTCACACCGTCGCAGTATAAGGTTTTATGCTATATGCGTGATGGCTTGTTAAACAAACAAATTGGATACAATTTAGATATCGCAGAAGCCACAGTGAAAGCACATGTGACGGCAATCTTTAAGAAGCTGGGTATTAACAACCGAACTCAAGCCGTGTTGATTGCCTCTCAGTTAGAATTGGAACCACCAAAGTAAAACCGTTGCAGGGTATCACATTGCCCTGACGCAGAAGCGCGCTTCACCTTCTCTTAATGAATGCTGACAGAGGCACTATGGCTTAGGTGTGCCGGTAAAATAAGGAAGGTAGGTGGCGAGTGCTTGACGGCTTTGTTCGCTTAATAACGGGTTTTCAAGTTCAATACGTTGCCTATTTTCCAATAATGCCAAGCTTTGCTTGTATACCTCTAAGGCATAGAGGCTTTGCTGTAATTCGTCTGTTTCTAAAAGTATGAGTAACCCCTTGGCTATGCGGGTGGCTAAATCTTCTCTATCTGAACTGACAAAAAAGAACATAGGGCTATCATAATGAATGACAAGGTGAGGCTCGATGGCCAAATTATCGCCAGGAGAAAGGTTATCCCATTCATTTTGTATTTCCAGCACGCTACGTGGAAACATATCAGCAAAGCCTTCAGCAACAATTCTAAACGAGGCACGATAGGTGGTTTCCAGTACGGGTATATTGTTGTGGCGAAAAATGCGAGTATCTGGCCAATCGTAGCCTTGAACTGCCCGCATCGTTTTTAACGCTGCCAGGCTTAAGGGTTCATTAAAGCGCGTATCGTTTGCGCGGATAAATAAGGTACGCATACCGAATAAGCCGCCCATCAGTGGAATTCTAATCGCTTTATGTTGTTTTTCTCTTTCAATAGACGTGACGCTCCAGGTCACATCCAACATACTGTGTTCTAAGCTTCGTAATTGCCGCTCTTGTGCGACTTCCTGTTCGCTCACAATAAGCTCGAAGGTCCCGTATTCATCTGCTGTTGCATCGAGTGCCATAGTAAGCACCTGCTTCGCATAGGCGTATATCGGGTCTCTACCTGGGTGAACATTGGGTAAACGTAAAACGCTATGGGGTAAGTTTGAGGCTGCCTCTACTGCGGGTTCTTTTATTGTAGTGGCAAACGCTAAGTTCCCAATCACGGCACTGTTGGCAGTGATTAGCGTTGCGCTTAATACAGAAACGAGCAGGCTACGTATAAACATTACCTTTGCCTTTAGTCTTTGCTGGTGAGTAAAAAATCATTTTCAGGGTCAACGATGAAGCGACCACTCATGGCCTCTCTGCCTAACAACATCATATAGGTCATTTCTGACCTGTCAGTGAGTGTGAGCTGAATTTCCCATTCCACACCATCCATAATAATAGGGGTGACTATAACGTAACGCTTTTCACGGGTAGCCGTCGAGCTTTTTACCCGTTTTTGGCCTTCTACTTTGGCTTTACTTCTCACCACTTTATCGACGTTGTAAATATCAGGGTGAATATCAAAACTAATCCAAAGCTCTTCATCCACCTCTATCTCTTCGATATTATCAACATGCAGAGAGGAAGTGGCCGCACCAGTATCCACTCTTACGTTCAGGTCAGTAATGAACAGTGCGGGTAAATCGCACCATTCTACTGCACCTACAATTTTCTTTTGCGTCATTAAGGTATTCTCATTCAACCATGTTTTGTTCGGTTGGAAGTAAGTTATCCTGAAGCCGTTCCACATGTTCAGCCACGCTATCAGGTTGCGAGAAATATGCAATGTGATACACGGCTTCACCTTCTTGCGTTAACGGAATGTTTTGTTTTCCAATGACCACGCCTTCCGCTGGACTTTCAATACTGCTTAAAAAGGTACCAAAAGGGTCGGCAATATTAGCCAGTTTGTCGCCTTTATTCACATGATCGCCCAATTGCGCCAGATGGGTAACAAAGCCACTTTCCGCCGCGCGCACCCAACCGCTTTGACGCGCAATAAAGCGCTTAATATTGTGCCCTTTACTACGGCTTTTATTTAGCATGCCTAAATGCCGCATGGTATTGATAATGCCTTTAAATCCCGCACGAATGGAAAACTCGTCATACCTAAGGGCTTGGCCAGCCTCGTAAAGTAAAATTTTAACGCCGGCTTCGCTGGCCGCTTCTCTAAGGGATCCATCTCGTAACTCTGCATTCAGCAACACGGGTACGCCAAACGCCTTAGCCATCTCTAGTACGTCAGGGTCGTCTAAGTCGGCGCGAATCTGAGGTAAATTACTACGGTGAATTGCCCCTGTGTGCAGGTCTATGCCTACGTCGCATTTACTGACTACCTCTTTAAAGAACAGGTTCGCTAAACGACCGGCTAAGGAGCCTTTTTTACTGCCTGGAAAACTACGGTTTAAGTCTCGTCTGTCGGGTAAATAGCGTGACTGATTAAGTACACCGTATACATTAACCATGGGCACGGCAATTAAAGTACCGCGTAACCGAGTAATCGCGCTAGAACGAATAAGCCTGCCCACAATTTCAATGCCGTTTAATTCGTCACCGTGTATTGCGGCACTGACAAACATCACTGGGCCAGGGCGTTTTCCACGTTTAACGTATACAGGAATGCTCATGTTGGTGGCGGTATATAGCGGTGGCATTTCCAAATCAATTTTAACGGTTTCGCCAGGAGCAATAGATTGCCCCCCAATCACTAATGTATCCGTGGTCACTTAGCCTTTACCTCTTGTTTTTGTTTTAAATGGCTCAGCACTTTTTTCAATAAAATCGATAATCATGCCAGCCACATCTTTGTTGGTGGCTTTTTCAATGCCCTCAAGGCCAGGCGATGAGTTGACTTCCATGACAACAGGGCCATTGTTTGAACGCAGAATATCTACACCACAGCAGTTTAGCCCCATCGTTTTAGCCGCGTCTACCGCTGTTTTTCGTTCTGCTGGGCTTAGTCGAACTAAGCTGGCTTGGCCGCCTCGATGCAAGTTTGAACGAAACTCTCCAGGTGCGGCCTGTCGCTTCATTGCGGCCACTACTTTTCCTCCCACAACGAAACAACGAATATCACACCCGCCCGCTTCTTTAATAAATTCTTGCACCAATATGCTGGCGTTAAGCCCCATAAAAGCCTCAATAATAGATTCTGCGGCTTTGTGGGTATCTGCAAGTACAACGCCGATGCCTTGGGTGCCTTCTAATAGCTTAATCACTACCGGAGCGCCGCCTACGGTTTTAATGACATCGTCTATTTTGTCGGGGTGATGGGCAAAGCCTGTACGAGGCATGCCAATACCTTTGCGAGATAGCAATTGTAACGAACGCAGTTTATCTCGAGAGCGGCTAATGGCCACTGACTCATTTAGGCTGTACGTTCCCATCATTTCAAATTGGCGAACAACAGAGGTGCCATAGAATGTCACTGAAGCCCCAATACGTGGGATTACGGCATCATAGTGGGGCAGTTTCTTCCCCTTATAACGAACAGAAGGTCTTGCACTGGTGATGTCCATGTAGCAGTGCATGGTGTCAATCACATCCACTTCGTGGCCTTTTGCAATACCCGCTTCTACAAGACGCGATGTAGAATAAAGGCGAGGGTTACGAGACAAAATCGCAATGCGCATGGTGTTATTACCTTAAAAGTTTGTTTATATCGAGATAAAGGGTAGCGCTAGTGATAGCTAGCTTAGGTGTTAGGATGAAATTTAGCCACCTAATTTGCGCGCATAGTAATGGAGCGGAGCGGGTCTGTCCTATGAAAAATTATTGTGGTTTCGATTTTAATAATTGAATGAAGGTCAGCAAGCTTAAGCGTAGTATGCGCCGCTTTGGTTTTACTGTTTAAACCAAGGCTAGGGTAGTTTATCTTAGTACAACGAACGACAAGTACCTGGAGTAGGGAAAAGCAAATGGCATGGTGGCAAGGCGGGGTCAATTGGGTTATTGAGTATCAAAGCAATCTTATCTGGAGCCTAGTGGTACTGGTTTTTTACCTCAGTGTTTCGCGTAAACTTTTACCTAAACTTGAAACCAACATTGAGAAAACAAAATTAAAGTCGACCAGTGCTATCAAGGGGGTTTTTGCTGCAAGAGTGCTGGTGGCAACTTTATCCCTATCTTTACTGCTACTGGCATGGGGCATTGATTTTTCTGGCTTGCTGGTGCTATCAACCTCTATATTGACCGTAACGGGCGTCGCACTGTTTGCCAGTTGGTCATTGTTAAGCAACATTACCGCCTACTTTATCTTGCTTACCAATGTGGCGTATAGAAGAGGTAATTTTGTCCGTATTCTTGACGGTGACAATTATATTGAAGGCTACATCGCTGATGTGGGGCCTTTTAGTACTCGCTTACTGACCACTGAGCGGGAAACCTTAATGTACCCGAATAATTTAATTTTAACGCGCCCTGTATTGATTAACCCCAAACAAGCATGGGGAACCATGGGCAAAGTTGGGCTAGAAAGCACAGAAGCCGACACCGACTCAGCGCTCCCCACAGCAAAGGGACGGAAAAAGCCCACTAAGGTGTAAATTGCGCTAGCTGGCATCGCGAATAAAGCGCGTCATACTTTGAAGAAGGGCGCGCAATTTTGCAGGTTTCAATGGCTTAGCTAGGTAGTTAACGCCTTGTTCCTTACAGCGAGTCACCAAGTCTTCATCGTGGGTCGCGGTAATTAGCGCCGCAGGCAGTACGACATTTTGTGCTGTGCGTATGGCTTCAATTAATGCTAAGCCATTCTCTTCTTTTTTATGGCTTAATTGATAATCCATGAGCAAAATGTGCGGCGACACAGACGCACTGATAGACATGGCATCTTGCCACGTGTTGGCCAATGACACCGAAATGCCCCACTTCTCAAGCAGCGTTTGCATTGCGTCTAAGTTTTCTTTTTGGTCGTCCACACATAGGATACGTAAGCCACTAAAGGTGGTATTTTTGGCCTTAACGAAAGCGGCTTGAATTTGCTTTTCGCCGGCATAGGGGAGGGCGAATTTGAAGACACTGCCTTTTCCTAGCGATGACGTTACCCGAATCTGGCTATTCATTTGTTCGCCTAAGCGACGCACTATGCCTAAGCCCAACCCCAACCCATGTTCACTACTTTGGTTAGTGCGGAAAAAATCATTGAAAATAGTGTCTATTTTGTCGCTTGAAATACCTATACCAGTATCGTAAACCCCTATTGTCACCTTACCTTTTTGTTTTCTTGCAATAAAAAGGACTTTGCCTTGTTGAGTGTACTTCACTGCATTGGAGAGTAGGTTTTGAGTGATTCTATATAGGAAAGTTTTATCTGCCTTTACCCTTACCGCTTGTATCCGTACGCACAGTTTCAAGCCTTTTTCTAACGCACGCATGCGCATTTCATCAATGAGCGGGGTAAGAAGTGCACGTAAATCTACATCTTCAATGTCGGGTTTCATTTCCCCTTGGTCTAACCGTGCAATATCTAACAAGGTACCAATAAGCGCCTCGCTGGACGTCACGCTATGATTGAGTTTGTCTATGATACTACTCACTTGCGTCGGCAGTTCTTGCTCCTGCAGGGCCGTGATATAAAGCTTTGCTGCATTTAATGGTTGCAATACGTCGTGGCTGGCTAGGGCTAAAAACCGGGTTTTACTGGCATTGGCGTCTTCAGCCGCTTTACGTGCGCGAATAAGCTCTTTTTCAGCTTCAGAGCGACGCTCTATTTCTAATCTAAGTTCGGCGTTAATTGAGTGAACTTCTTCAGTACGTTTTTTAATACGCGCTTCCAAATCAATATTAGATTCTTCTAGCGCTTGTTGAATTTCAATGTGCCCGGTAATGTCGTTAAAGCTGGTTACAAAACCGCCACCGGGTAAGGGGTTACCCACCATTTCAATCACGCGGCCGTCTTTACGTTGACGGGTAAAGCGGTGGGAAGTGCCCGAACGTAAATGCTCTAAACGTTTCTCAACTTCTTTGTCTACATCCAGTGTGCCAAATTCACCTTGAGCCGCGTTAAAGCGAATGAGCTTTTCAATGGGCGCTCCCACCACTAACAAATCTTCCGGGTAGGTGAATAACGCCGCATAACGCTTGTTCCAAGCCACCAGATTTAGGTGTTTGTCCACCACGCTAATGCCTTGATCCATATTCTCAAGGGACGTCAAAAGCGCGGTCATATTAAACTGCATCGCTTGCGTGGTGTCGTCAAAGAAATTGATGACTTCAGTAAAGTCCATTTTTTTACCGCGCAATACGCTATCAAGTAACACCTTGGCGCTAGAGGCGCCAATCACACCTCCCAGCGCCCGTTCACAAAAGGCGAGAAAATCTTGCGTTGGGGGTTCTTCTTTGGGCAATTCGCAATGATTTAGCTGTTGATACTGGTCAAGCAATTGCGCGCATCGTCCTTCCCCCATAAACGTAGAGAGGAGGGTGATGAGGTCTGATACCGTTATATTTGTAGAGTGTTTGCTCGTGAGATTGCTTTTAACGATAGCAGGAGAGACAAACGCTTCCGCCTGAATTCTGTCTACCAATCGCTGGGGAGCTAACCATGAAAATAATATGTACATCACGGTATTCGCCGCAAGGCTTAACATGGCCCCTTGGCTAATAAGATGGTTTTGCTCTAGGCGCGACACTTGGTCGCTAACAATAGGTAACACTAGCCACAGTACCCATATGACTAAGCCCACCATGAGGCCGGCATATACGCCATGTGCGTGGGCGCGCTTCCAGTACAAACCGCCAACAATAGCTGGCATAAGCTGGATCACTAAGGAAAAGGCAATAAGACCAATAGAGTGAAGTGAGCGGCTGGACGTCATTTGTTGATGGTACAGGTAGGCCAAAAGCAAAATAAGGCCAATCACCACACGCCGAATAAGGCGAATTTGCTTCGAATAATCCCGCTTTTCGTCTTGTGACTCTCGAAAAGCCAGGTATCTAGGCAATATGACATCATTGGTTAGCATGGTACTCAGTGTCAGTGTGGCGACGATAATCATCGCGGTAGCGGCCGATAAGCCACCAATAAATACAATCACTTGAAGCAACGCCGATTCTGAAAACATGGCTAATGATAAAACGTAAGAATCGGGCTCTACCTGACTGCCTGCAAATACCGTTTTTCCGGCAATGGCAATAATGGGAATAATCGCCGAAATAATCGTGAGATACAGAGGGAACAACCAACGGGCGGTTTTTAAGTGGCTCAGGCTCAAGTTGTCAATAATGGCTACGTGGAACTGCCGGGGTAAGCAAACTATGGCCGCGGCTGCCATGATGGTTTGCGCGATAAAGGTAAATGAACTGAACTTTGAAAGTGCGGCTTCGTTAATGAAACTTTCAAAAAGCGGGCCGGTGGCAGATTGCTTCCACGCACTGTAGCCCACCAACGCCACCAAAATAAGCGCCAGCAACTTGATCGTAGATTCAAAGGCAATAGCCAGCATTAAGCCGCGTCTATATTCGGTTACATCAGTTTGCTTAGTGCCAAAATAGATGGCGAAAACAGCAATAAAAGTGGTAGCCGCAATAATAATGACGTGTGAGTTGGGTTGCTGGGTAAGCAGTTGAAATGTAGAGCCAATAGCTTTTAACTGCAACGCAATATACGGAATGGTTGCCAATAGGGCGATAAGCGTGACTAACAAGGCAACCGTTTGGCGCTTACCGTAGCGGGAAGCGATAAAGTCGGAGATGGTGGTGATATGCTGTTTCTTACTGACCAAGGTTAACTTGTAGATAAATCGATAACCCAGTACATACACCAATATGGGGCCCAGCATAATAGGAAGATATATCCAGGTATCACGACTTGCCTGCCCCACCATGCCGAAAAATGTCCACGCCGTGCAATAGATGCCTAAGGCAAGAGAATAAATGGCCGGATGCGAGGTGAGTGCGCGGGCTGTAGGAGAGTTCTTGTCTCCCCAACTGGCGAGGGAAAACAGCAGAAACAAATATAAAACAGCAAGTGTTACCCAACCAAATGTCATACCTATCCTATTAACTTAAATTTCACAAGTGTTCGTTATTTATGCGCCAATTATACCTGTATCGACCATGGTCTACCTACGACCATGGTCTCATTTGGAATTCTTTCCGTCAGGTCTAGAGTATATTGCAAGCTCCTAAATGCTTGACTTTTACTGTTTTGGAAAGGGATTGCTCTACAACTTTTCAAAGCAGTAATAACGTTAACAAAGCCGAGCGTTAGTGGAATGTAAAAATACAAACAATTAATTAACCTGACATGAGGACGGAACAATGGCATTTAGAAACGATGGCGATCAAAAAGCCTATTGGAAGGAGAACCTAGGTCTCCTTGCCAAGCTTTTGGTTGTATGGTTTGTCGTGTCATTTGGTGCTGGCATTTTATTTGTCGACGCATTAAATAACATCCAATTTTTTGGCTTTAAACTGGGCTTTTGGTTCGCACAGCAAGGCTCAATTTACGTATTTGTCGCGCTTATCTTTGTTTATATGGCAAAGATGAATGCTATGGACAAGCGTTACGGCGTAGACGAGGAGTAATACGATGGACGTTCAAACTCTTACCTTTATCATAGTGGGCGCGTCTTTCGCGCTTTATATCGCCATTGCCATTTGGGCTCGCGCGGGTTCAACAAACGACTTTTACGTAGCGGGTGGCGGTGTTCCCCCAGTGATGAACGGTATGGCCACGGCGGCAGACTGGATGTCAGCTGCGTCATTTATTTCAATGGCCGGCCTCATTTCCTTTATGGGTTATGACGGCGCCGTTTACCTTATGGGGTGGACAGGCGGATATGTATTGCTTGCCCTATGTTTAGCCCCCTACCTACGTAAGTTTGGTAAATTTACTGTACCTGATTTCATAGGTGACCGCTACTACTCACAAACAGCCAGAACCGTGGCAGTATTCTGCGCGATATTTGTGTGCTTCACTTATGTGGCAGGCCAAATGCGTGGCGTAGGCGTGGTTTTCAGTCGCTTCTTAGAAGTGGACATTGTTGCCGGCGTTGTTATTGGTATGGTTATCGTGTTTTTCTACACCGTATTAGGCGGCATGAAAGGCATTACCTATACTCAGGTAGCGCAATATTGCGTAATGATATTTGCCTATATTGTTCCTGCGGTATTCATTTCTATTATGGTGACAGGACACATTCTTCCTCAAACCGGCTTTGGTGCCACCTTGGCCGATGGTTCGGGGATGCACTTGCTGCAGAAACTCGATAACTTGTCTACCGAGTTAGGGTTTCATGAATACACCTCGGGCACCAAAAGTACGATTGATGTCTTCTTTATTACCTTCGCGCTTATGGTAGGCACCGCAGGGCTTCCTCACGTCATTGTGCGCTTTTTTACTGTGCCTAGAGTTCGTGACGCCCGTAAATCTGCAGGCTATGCACTGGCGTTTATTGCCATACTTTATACCACAGCACCTTCTTTGGCAGCCTTCGCCAGAGTGAATATGATTGAAACCATTAACGGGCCAGAACTCACCGGTACCAGTTATGCCGAAGCCCCCAGCTGGATTAAAAACTGGGAACAAACGGGGCTTATCGAGTTTAACGATAAAAACGGTGATGGTGTTATGTTCTACTCGGGTGATGAGCGTAATGAAATGAAGGTCGATCGGGACATCATGGTGCTGGCGAACCCAGAAATTGCTAATCTGCCTGCTTGGGTTATCGCCTTAGTGGCTGCCGGTGGGGTTGCCGCCGCGTTGTCTACATCAGCGGGGTTACTGTTGGTTATTTCCACGTCGGTGTCTCATGACTTATTGAAACGAAACTTTGCGCCGAATATTACCGATAAAGCTGAGCTATTTTATGCAAGACTGGCAGCGGGGGTCGCCATTGTTATTGCGGGTTACTTCGGGATTAATCCCCCAGGGTTTGTGGCGCAGGTGGTCGCCTTCGCCTTCGGCTTAGCAGCGTCCAGCTTCTTCCCAGCAATTATTATGGGCATATTCAGTAAGCGAATGAATGACAAGGGCGCGATTGCAGGTATGGTGTCAGGTATTGCCTTCACTGCGGCTTACATCATTTACTTTAAGTTTATCAACCCTGCTGCGAATACCCCTGAAAACTGGTGGTTTGGTATTTCGCCAGAAGGTATTGGTACTTTGGGTATGATGGTGAATTTCTTGGTGGCCTTTGCGGTATTTAAAGCCACAGATGATGCGCCACAAGAAATTCAGGAGTTAGTGGAAAGCATTCGCTTCCCTAAAGGCTCTGGTGAAGCATCGGCTCATTAACCTAGTAGGAGAAAAAAGGGATGTCGACTATTGCACAGCAAGTTTCAGATTTTCTTGCAACATCGGCTCCCTTTGACAGCTTAGATGAGGCGGCGCGAGATAGTTTGCTTATTGGCGCCGAACTCATTTACCTCACTCAAGAAAAAGCGGCAGACGTTAAAGCGACGTCTGCCGCTTTATACCTTATTCAAAGCGGTCAATATACGGTGAAAGACAGCTTTGAGCCGAAGCGGCATGTTAGCGACGGAGACTACTTTGGTATTCACGGTTTATTAGACCGCCAAACCTACTCAATAGACATCGTGGTAGAAAGTCCGGGTTTAGTTTTTAAGTTCGCCGCTTTGCGGGTAGCGGCGCTCTTCGACAACCCCCATGTTCTTGGTTTTTTTCAAGGGTTACAGCGGAACGATTTGCAGAACCAAGCTGCGTTGTCATCAAGTTCTATGTGGTTATACAAACCACTTGGTGATGTTTTAGAAAAATTGCCCATTAGCACTGATGAAACCACGTCTATTCAGGACGCCGCCGTGTTAATGCTTAAGCACAGCGTGTCTTCATTGCTTATTACACAGCAAGAAACTCTGGTTGGAATTGTCACCGATCGTGATTTGCGCAATAGAGTAGTGGCAAAAGGACATGATAGTCGTCTCAGTGTGAGTGAGATTATGACCAAAGCGCCGGTACAAATTACTCACCAAAAAACCGTGTTCGATGCATTAGCATTAATGACGGAGAAGAACATTCATCATTTACCTATTATTAATAAGCAGACAAACGCCCCTATAGGCATGATTACCGCTACCGATATCGTGCGTCAGCAAAAAGGCAATGTATTGTTTATTATGGGCGCGCTTTCCAAAGCCGATAGCTTGTATGCGTTGACGCGACTGTCTTGGCAACTCCCTCATTATTTGTCTTCACACGCCAAACGGATGGGAGATTTTGATATTGCGGGAAAGGTACTTTCGCAGGCCACCGACATTATGACGCGAAAGCTAATTACGTTTTTCCAACAGGCCCACGGGAAAGCGCCGATGATGTTTGCGTGGTTAGTGTATGGATCGCAAGCGCGGGAAGATCAAACCCTAGGATCGGATCAGGATAATGGCCTTTTACTCGCTAAATCCCCCAATCAAACACAGGCTGAATACTTTCGGAATATGGCGAGTTACGTATGCCAAGGCCTGGCAAAATGCGGCATAAAGCTATGCAATGGTAATATCATGGCGAGTAATGACGCGCTTCGTTTACCGTTAGATAAGGCCATTGACGAAGCCAAGCAATGGATAGCTTCACCCACTAAAAGCGCCATTATGCACTTTAATATCTTTTTAGATGTGCGTTGTGCAGCAGGAGATATTGATTTGTTTCGCCAGTTGCAACAGGCGCGACAACCCTTATTGAAACAATCTGCATTCCTAGCTGCTCTTGCCAGGCATACTAACGATATCGCTGTACCTTTGTCGGTATTTCAAAAATTCGTTTACGAAAAAGATAAGCAGCGTAAAGACACCATTGATATTAAAGTGAAGGCCATCGCGCTGGTGAATAATATTGCGCGGGTATATGCCCTAGCGGGTGGTGTGCAGGTACCTTCTACCTTAGCGCGCTTAGCTGCTTTACCTCAACAGGCTGGACTTGCTAAAAAAGATGCCGACAATTTACGTGATATTTGGCTATTTTTAAATCGCTTACGGTGGCGACATCAATTAGACAATAAAGCGACTGACAGCTGTGTGTCTATAGGTTCATTGTCTTCTATCGAAAAACATCAATTAAAAGCGTCGTTAAAAGCCATTGAAAGAGCTAAACAAGCCATGGTCATGAAATTCTCTGGTGGTATGGGGTAGTGTGGTCGTTAAATTTATTGTGGCGAAAGATATGTGGCAACGATTTGCACTTACTCAACATAGCCAGTGCGAATTTAGATTTACTGGCTGTAGATTTAGAACTCACCTCGCTGCAAGTGGAAGACGCTGAGATAACGTCAATAGGCTGGGTAGCGGGTAAAGCAAACTCGGTGATACTAGACTCCAGTTACTATCGCCTAATCAAAAGTGACGCACAGCTAGGGCAAAGCCCAATTATACACGGCCTTACGCCTGATCTACTGAATAAGGGCGAAGGTCTTAACGACGTGGTTGAAGCCCTTCGTTCTGCCATGCTGAATCATGTGCTTGTTTTTCACAATGCCATGTTAGATTTAGCGGTGTTAAACAAAATATTTGTTCGCTACCGTTTACCAAAAATAGAAGTGGTCTATTTTGATACGTTAAAGTTGGCACTGTACCTTCTAGAGAAACGACATACCCTTGTTCCACAGCGCGGTGTATCTCTTAGCCGCTGTCGCGCCCGCGCAGGTTTACCAAAAGCGCCCGCTCACAACGCACTCGATGATGCCCTTGCCACCCTTGAGCTTTGTTTTGCACAACAGCACGAGATGGGGCTCACTAAAGAGCACGCGTTTAATCGGCTCATTCACACCCACGCAATAGGCTGGTTTACCTTAGGCAAATAAACATGCCTCACTAGGTATGTTAAAACAGCAATTCACTTAAAATGAGCCCGAATAACACTATATTTACCAGTACCCCTAGCATAAAAAAGTAGCTTCGGGGACTGGGGTTTTTCTCGGTGGCAATCCCGTAATAAAGCCACATATGAACTAGCCTACTAACTGCATACACCCAACAAAGAATAGCTAAGAATAGAGGCGATACGCCGATAAACATTGACAAAATAGCTGGCAAGGTAAATTGGTGGATATTTTCTAATGAATTGTGAAAGGTGCGGTGACTACGAAAAACGAAGCTATCGTGACTAAGGTCTTCACTTACCTTTCCCGGCACATACTGACTCTGCTTCCTATGCGCTATCGCGGCCACAAGATTTTGAATAAATACAGTTAGGCAAATAAGCACAATGGCAGCAATAGAATAAATATAAGGGGAAAACAAAGTGACACTCCGATCGAATAGTAATAAAGCTAATACGGAATAACGCAAATAGGGGTTTAAAATCCGGCTAAATTTCGCTTTTCAACTCATAGGTGTTAATAAATTGTTAACTTTAGGATCTTGCCCTATACTTAAGTTCTGTTATCAGGAAGTAAGGGCATCAAATGAACCGTCTGTGTTTAGTGTTTCTGTTGTCATGCGCTTTGGTCGGGTGTGCGTCAACGTCTCCGCCTGTTGTATTAAGTCCCTATCCTGCATTGCACGATGAGTTATTTACAAGTTATGAAGCGTTTCCGGTAGAAACCGAAGAGGAGGTGTTTTATTTAAGTCCAGAAGCAAAGGCCTTTGTGGATCGCGCCACTATTATTTCCGGTGGAAGTGCCCATCATAAAAGCGTAAAGAAATTAGTATCAGCGATTTTCGATCATTCAGAAATGGGGTTGCTATATCGTAACAATGCTAATTCTACTGCTGATACCACATTTAATAATCGCGCAGCGAATTGTTTGTCTCTCTCTATTATGACCTACGCCATGGCTCAGCATGCCGGTTTTGAAGCAAAATTTTATGAAGTTGATATTCCTGAGTACTGGACCCGTAGAGAGGGTTTTAGTTTTCTGAACGGGCATATCAACCTTCGTGTTGGCATATCGAAAGATCCCACCGTTATGAATATAGGGCCGTCTTTTGCTGACGTAGATTTTGACCCACAAATGCTACGAAATCACTTTCCCCGCATTAACGTGACGAAAAAGCGTATCCTCGCCATGTTTTACAACAACAAAGGCGCTGATGCATTGATAGCAAATAGCTACACTCGGGCATACAGTTACTTTAGAGCGGCAGCGGTCCTCGCGCCCGAGTTAGAGCAAAGTTGGGTAAATTTGGGCGTCTTGTATCGTATGGTTGGTGAATTTGATTATGCCCAACAAAGCTATGATTACGCGCTCAACTTAAATGAGAATAACTTAACCGCATGGGAAAACTTAGCCATATTGCATCGACACAAAGGTGAAATGGATAGAGCGGATGAGATTAAGGTCATGGTGGATTTTCGCCGTAAAAGTAACCCTTTCTATCATTTCATTCTAGGGGAGCAAGCGCTTGAAGAAGGTCGATATGAGGAAGCACTTACCTTTTACCAACGGGCACTAAGGTTAGACAATACGAGGCACGAAGTAGTGTTTGGGATGTCTAAAGTGTATTACGCCCTTGGCGATATCTCAAGTGCCGAACGCTTTCTAAAGCGCGCTGTTCTACTGGCACCTAATGAACAAGACGAGCACAGGTATACAAGTAAACTGTCTTCTTTAGCGAATAACGAAACGTAAAAAGCCATGGAAGTTCCATGGCTTTCGCTGCGAGTTAGCATTAAAGCTAGCTTTATAGGGGGTTAGATTACCCCTAGCTCTCTTAAACGCTCTTGCAGGTAGCTGCCTGCGGTATGACGATCAGACAGAACGACATCTGGGCGTGGGTGCAGAAACAGTGGTAGCGAAATGCGAGACTTCGTCATGTCTGCGCCATCGGGATTTACCACTCGGTGGGTGGTAGACGGGAAATAGTGGCCAGAGGCTTCTTGCAGCATATCGCCAATATTGACGATGAGATTGCCAAAGTCGCACGGTACGTCTAACCAGCTTCCATCTTTCGCCTGCACCTGAAGCCCAGGTTCATTCGATGCCGGTAAAATAGTAATTAAATTAATATCTTCATGGGCTGCAGCACGAATCGCATCAACTTCTTCATCACCACTGAGTGGTGGGTAGTGAAGTACACGAAGCAAGGTTTGATCAGAATCTTTGATCATGTCGCCTAGTGGCTGACTGTAGTGCTTGCTGACGTCTTCTGGCGAGTGTGATTCAATCCAGCTCAGTAATTCTGACGCTAAGGTATTAGCTTCTTCATAGTACTGAGAAAGCTGAGGGCGCAAAGACTCAGGACATTGACCCCAAGGGTAATAATGGAAATACTCTTTGATGTCTTTCTTAGTAAAGCCTTTTGCTACTTCTGACACACTTTGAGGAAAAAATCCGTCCTGCTTACCTTTGTTATAGAGGTAGTCATTCTTTTCTTCACTGTCGAAGAACCCTTGCCAGTTGTCATAGATACCCTGAACAAGAGATTGTTGAATGGGGTGATTTTTTAGTACACCAAAGCCGGTTTCGCGAAGAGACTGTACAAATTCTTCCTGAGCATTTGGCGCTTTGTAATCTACAGCTACTAATTGCATAACTTTTATCCCGTAAATTTTGATTGCGGCATTATAAAGGTAGACGGGCCGCCAAAAAAGCTAGGGTGATTGATTTAAATCAATCGCCCTAATCTAAAGTTAAATAATGTAGTAAAAGTTGACTGATTAGTCTATTTTTCTCTCTATTTAACCGAGCGATAGGTAGAAGCCAGCGAGTGCTGCACTCATCAAGTTTGAGAGTGTCGCTGCAATAACTGCCTTCATGCCTAAGCGCGCAATTTCTTTTCGGCGAGTAGGTGCCATAGCGCCTATTCCACCCATCAAAATAGCGATAGAAGAGAAGTTTGCAAAACCACAAAGTGCAAAGGTGATAATGGCCTGAGATGCTTCAGATAGCTGTGATTGGTTTTCTAAAAAATTGAGGTATGCAACGAATTCGTTAACCACCATTTTTTGTCCAATAAAGCTGCCCGCAAGTTGTGCTTCTTCCCATGGAACGCCGATTGCCCATGCAAGTGGTTGAAGAACATAACCCAGGATCCCTTCAAAGGTGACATTTTCATAGCCAAATAATGCCGCAGACCAACCAATAAGGCCGTTGAACATGGCAATAAGTGCTATGAAAGCGAGAAGCATGGCACCTACATTGAGGGCAAGTGTCATACCTGATGCCGCTCCGCTAGCAGCGGCATCAAAAACATTGGCGTAGCCGGTATCTTCGGCATCTATTTCTTTTAGTTCTTCGTTAGGTTTGCTGGTTTCTGGCAAGATGATTTTCGCCATGAGCAAGCCGCCTGGCGCGGCCATAAAGCTGGCTGCAAGTAGATATTTTAGTTCTACGCCCATGCCCGCATAACCTGCCATCACTGAACCGGCAATGGAAGCCAAACCACCCACCATGACCGCAAACAACTCAGAGGTTGTCATGTGAGGTATGAAGGGGCGAACCACTAAGGGAGCTTCGGTTTGCCCCACAAAAATGTTGGCAGCCGACGACATTGACTCTGGCTGGCTTGTTTTCAACAACTTTTGTAGTGCTCCTCCAATGACCTTAATGATTAAGCCCATTACTTTTAAATGGTATAGCACAGCAATCAGTGATGAGAAAAAGACAATAACCGGAAGCACGTTGAAGGCAAAGATAAAGGCGATAGATTTATCACCGATAGGGCCAAACAAGAAGTTGATACCTTCTTGACTGTAGGCAATAATATTGGCTACAAAGCGTGTCATTGAAAGCAACACTTGTTTGCCTGGCTCAGAATAAAGGACGAAAGCCCCTACAGACGCTTGAATCGCAAACGCGCCACCAACCGTACGCCAATTAATACTGCGTTTTGCTGACGACATAGCAAATGCAATGCCTAAAAGGACGGCTACGCCCAATAAACCTACCATACTTTCAATCCTTTAGAGAAGCGCCTGCTGGATGTGTGACTTGATAACATCTAGCGCTATTTGATTTTTTCCGCCTTGTGTTACTACTACATCAGCAGTAAAACGACTGGGCTCGATGAATTGGTGATACATGGGTTTAACCGTTTCCTCATATTGCTTAGCAACGGAGTCTATGGTTCTTCCTCTTTCTTTTATATCACGCATCATTCTGCGCATGAGGCAGATATCAAGAGGCGTATCTACAAAGATTTTTACGTCATACAACGGAAGTAAGTCTGAACGCGCAAGCAGCATGATCCCTTCTAAAATAATCACGGGTGCGGGGTTTAAACGTTCCGTTTCAGGTAATCGCGTATGCGTTTTAAAGCAATAATGCGGATAGTCTATAGGTTGACCTTCTCGCAACGCCTGAAGATGGGCTTTTAATAGCTCATGCTCAAACGCGTTAGGATGGTCGTAGTTATTTTTTTCCCTAGCTTCCATGGGCAAGTGATCTTGTGCGCGATAATAATGATCTTCGCGCAACACTTGAACAGGACGGCCTTGAGCTTCAAAACCGTTAAATAAATTTTGCGTAAATAACGACTTTCCAGAACCCGAAGCTCCAGAAATGGCAATAATTAAAGGCGATTGCATAATACTATAAAGCTGATTTTATTGGTGCAAAGATACGCGTTTAGCCCTCATGAATCAATGCCATATTCACGATTATCGAGATTTTGGATCGGTCTTTGCTAGCTCAAAGCCCGAACTTCCATGTATTTTCAAGGTATTGCGAGAGACTAGCCTTTGGTTTCAAATATTTTACAAATGGTCAAAAAATAGTTAGTTTCCAATAATTTCCACATCTTCTAATGATAATTGGGTTAATGCGTAGGAATGTTGTTTGGAGCGCGACCCTTCACCCTGCGCGCGGGGCGGATAATAGCGTTCTTTTTCTACGCTATAGCCGTTAAATACCTCGTCTAATGCCGCACGAATTTCACTAAGGGTCTTATCTAAGTTGGCATTGAAGTCGGGGCGCTTGCGTTTGGTATGACCCAACTCAATTAATCTGCCGAAGGTTTTATTGGCCAATATAATTAAATCGCCAGGCACATCTTTGTGGGGGGGTAAAGCTTGTTCGGGATTCATAGCGCAGTATTTAATTAAGGCGGTATAGAAACACAAAGGTTTGTTTTGCAGTACTACCGTGGTGCCGTTCACGCCGTTACCCAAGGTTTTATCTCTTAAATTAATCACTAATTTGGGTTGCGGGGGAAGCGTGATGGCTTCACTTTCCACTGGAACCTTCACTTTTGACTGTTTTACTGCATACAAAGGCGCAACCAATAAAGCTAAGAAGAAGCTCCAAACACTGAATGACAATTGGCTATACAAAGGCATTGAGGCAAAAGTAATAGATATTTCTTGTTCAGCGTTGGTCAACAGTACTTCTTCTTCTACGCTAAATGCTTGAGAAAAAGAATCTTGTGATACGGCTTGAATAGACTTTACTCGCGCAGGGTAGTTTGTTTTTGCGAGATAACCATTTATTTCTTTCAGGTATTTTTTTACGGCGTAACTGTTAACGGGCGTTAATAGGGTTGCATTTCCAATGTCGAGAAAAGCGCTATCTAGCACTACACGGCGCTCTAGGTTATCTAATGCATGGTGTCGGCTGCCATGAGCCCCCATGAGTTGAAAAACAACACTAATGGATTGTAGGGTGGCGAAAATGATCAGTGCGGAAATGGCCACTCTGGCGTTAAATTTATATTTTTCATCATTCATGGGTTGCGCATCCCTCTTCCAGAATTAATGTCTTGTAATAAGGACGGGGGTGAGAGTCAGAGATATCTTTCACAACCTGTTGCATGGCGCAAAAGAGGTCTGTGTTTTTGGTTTGCATTTTTAGAAACCACTGCATACCACTCACTGTTTCTTGAAGGGGCATGGCGTAATTCTTTGATAATGACTCATTGTCTTCTACGGCCCAGTAAGATGAAATGATATCAACTTCACCGGCTAATAATGCGCGTCTTAATTCTTTGTGCGAACTGTAGTAATTGATATCAACATTATTGGCACTTAATCCAAGTTCCTGCATCACCGTTTTAGGCACGATGTGGCCAGACCGGCTGCTTGGGTAATCCAATAGGCCAAAGCGTTTGCCCAATAAGTACTCTTTATCGAGTACGGGCTTTTCCCGTAGCGATATAAAATAAGCACTATAATTTGGATGCGCAGCAATGCGTGTTAAGCCATATATCTCATCGGCACCAAAGGCTTCAACCACATTTTTCTTAATTAACGCTAAATCCACCACACCGTGGTTAATGTATCGAAAGGTATCGTAGTCGCTTTGCCCTATAACAATGCGAACCTCGCCATACTGCCTTTTAATGATTTTATTACTACACAAGCGATCGAGGGCCATTTGTGCAATACCATGGTCGGTAACATAAACCGAGAAAACGTCTTTATTCCCCTGCAGTTCAGTGGCGCAGGACAAAGTTTGGCCAGTAAGTGGGGGAACTTCTGGAAAATTATTTACATTAGAAAAATAGCCCGCACTGCTGCAAATAAATGCAGCAATAACGAATAATATCCACCTTCCGGTAGCAACAATTCTGACTTTTGCCAAAAAAAAGACCAAATGAATTAATGATTTGTATAGTGATTTCATCAGCTAAGGTTATTTAATGCAATAGGTAAATTTATTTTAATCATCTATGTGTGTGATTATCAATGGAATTATATAAGTTAACCTGAATTTGGTTAAACGCTGTTTATTAGTGCTCAATGTGCCAAGAATAGAATCCAGAAAAATAATAAATGCTTGATAATTATAATAAGTAAAACAACTTGACCACTTGGTCAAGTTAGGCTGAGGAAGGCAAGGGGACACAAGCGCTAGCCAAATAATTAAAATTGTAAGTTTTGTAATAAATTTGACATGAAGGTCAATGACAATTCATGCGATTTACGAGTTAGCAATCTCAAACGTTTTTTCATATATCAGAGGTGGTAGTAGAAAGTATTTTCTCTCTACCCCAATAAAAGAAATTTAAACAAAAAAGGGAAACACACATGAAAACATCAGCTAAGTTGAGCCGCATCGCGGCGGCTGTTGCTTTGTCGGTTGGTCTATCTACAACCGCCATGGCGCAGGTTACCTCTTCTGAACTTAACGGTCAGATACTTGCACCAAACGGCAGCCCAGCAGTAGGCACGGTAATCAAAGTTACTCACGTACCTACAGGTGCAGTAAAAACAGTTACCGTTAATAATGGTGGTACTTTCAGCCTTCGTGGTCTTCGCGTTGGTGGTCCATACACTATCGAAATCGATTCTGATGAATACGCCGATCAAACAATCAGCGACGTATACCTAGAACTAGGTGAGTCAGCGTCTATCGAGCGTTCTTTAGAAAACGCCGCTGACTACGAAAACATCGTTGTTACTGCATCTCAAGTTAGCAGCCTTTCATTCGGTCAAGTAGGCCCATCTGCCAGCTTCGACCTTTCAACCCTTGAACAGGCACCGGCAATCAACCGTGACATCACCGACATCGTACGTATCGACCCACGTATCTATGTTGACGAAGGTGGCTCAGGCGGTATTCAATGTGTTGGTAAAAGCCCACGTTTCAACAGCTTGACTGTTGACGGCGTACGCATGAACGACCTTTTTGGTCTTAACTCAAATGGCTACCCTACTGAAAGAATGCCTTTCTCTTACGACGCCATTGAAGGTGTTTCTGTTGAAATCGCACCTTTTGACGTTATTTACGGTGGCTTCTCAGCGTGTAACATCAGTGCAGTAAGTAAAACGGGTACTAACGAAGTACACGGTACTGCGTTCTATGATTACGGTAGCGACAGCCTACGCGGTGACTCACTTGAAGGCGACGATATTAGACTTGGTTCTTACACAGAGAAGAGGTATGGCTTTAGTGTAGGTGCTCCGCTTATTGAAGATACGCTATTTATCTTTGCTGCGTATGAAAAGCTTGAAGGCGCAAACACCTTCGACCGTGGTGCACTTGGCACTGGTGCTATTAATGAAGTTTCAATTACGCAAGAGCAATTAGCGCAAATCCAATCTGTATCTCAGTCTCTTTATAACTTCGATGCTGGCACCACGCCATTAAGCATGCCAAACGAAGATGAAAAACTGCTTGTTAAGTTAGACTGGAACATCAACGATAGCCACCGTTTTGCGTTTACCTATAACTATAATGATGGTAACAACTTCACAGAATCCGATGGTGACAGCAATGAATTTGAACTGTCTAGCCACTTATATGAGCGCGGTGCAGAACTAGAGTCATTCGTTGGTGTACTTTACTCTGACTGGACTGATAAGTTCTCAACCGAAATACGTATTTCACGCACAGAACTAGATAACCTTCAGCGTTCTATGTACGGTAATGGCTCTCCTGGCGACAATGATTTTGGTGAGATTAAAATCTTGTTCGATATGGAGACAGAGGATGAAGCAGACGATTTAACTGTTTACCTAGGTTCTGATGACAGCCGACAGTCTAACCAATTGGATTGGGAAGCGCTAAGCCTAATGTTCCGAGGTAACTATTACTTCGATAATGGTCATACGCTTACTTTCGGTTATGAAAGTGACAAATTAGATATCTATAACTTGTTCGTTCAACACTCTGAAACATCTATCGAGTTTGAAAGCCTAGAGGACTTCGTAAACGGAACGAATGCTGAAATCGAATACGGTTATGCATATTCAGGAAATCTGGCCGACCGTGCCGCTGAGTGGGGTTACACAGCGCACTCTACTTATGCACAAGATGAGTTCTACCTAACTGATGACTTAAAAGTAGTTGCGGGTTTACGTTATGACTGGATCACAACGTCTGACAAGCCTGTTGAGAATGCTGAATTCTTAGCAGAAAACAATTACAGCAATACCGCTAACCTAGACGGCATCAGCCTGCTTCAGCCCCGTATTGGTCTTAACTATACACTTAGCGATGATACAGAGCTTCGTGGTGGTATCGGCTTGTTCTCAGGTGGTAACCCTAACGTTTGGATGACAAACAACTACCAGAACACTAACGTTACTGGCGGTGAAGTAGACAATACCTATGCTGATTTGTTCGACGGTAGCATTACTTGGGTGAACACTGAAGATGGCGTTACTGCTGGTCCGGGTTACTCAGTGCCTTCAGACTTAGACGAAGCTATGTCGTCTGGCGCAGGTAGCAACTACGAAAGTAATAACCTTGACCCAGATTTTGAAATGCCTAGCGAGTGGAAAATTTCTGCAGGTATGACGCATATCAACGAGGAAGACTACGTATTCAATCTTGATTTATTAGTAAGCGTTACTCAAGATCAAGCCATGATTAAGTACCTAGGTATAGAAGAAGTGGGCATTAGCGATGAAGGTTACGTTCAATATGAGAGAAATGGTTACGGGTCACTTGAGTTAACCAACTCTGATGAAAAATCAGTGTCTTACTCACTAACCGCTACCATGAATAAATCATGGGACAATGGTATCTCTGTTGTAACTGGATATAACTACAGCCATGCTGAAGATGTACAGCCAATGACAAGCTCAGTAGCGTTTTCTAACTATAATTACAGAGCGTTCACCAATCCAAATGAAGATGTGTCTTCACTTTCAGATTGGAATATTGAACACCGCTTTACATTAGATTTACGTTACACCACTTCGTTCTTCGATGGTTTAGATACTACCTTCTCAGCATTTGCGGTTGCGCAATCTGGGCGCCCTTATAGCCTTGTTTACGGACAAGGTACTGGTAACTCTAAATTCGGTTACACGCCATACTTAGGTAGCGAGAACGGAAGTGTTCTACCAATTGGTACGGAGCGTAATGATGAATCTAGCCCTTGGTGGACAAAGGTAGATATCGCTGTTCGTCAAGATATTCCAGCGTTCCACGCAGACCATACTGCGCAAGTATCATTTGTGATTGATAACTTCACAAACATGCTAAATGACGACTGGGGTATTCTAGAAGAAGCATCGTATAACACAGTTATAGTTGGCTCTACGAACGGAACTCCACGTCAAGGTGATGCGTCACTTTGGGAAATGCGTGTAGGCGTTAACTACCGCTTTTAATCAAATGATTTAAACCATTTGTAGTGTTAGGCGCCACTTTCCTTTATGGGGGTGGCGCTTTTTTTCGTCTGCTGTTTACCTTAGTTCGTTAGTTTCTCGTCGCATCCTCGTACTTATACTGATCCTATTTCTATCCCTTCACGAAACAACTCATACTGAAATTGTTCATACAGAACTAAGGAGTTCATATGTCTAAGTCGATGTTGATGGTTATGACATCTCATGAGTTGATGGGTGATACTGGAAAAAAAACGGGAATGTGGCTTGAAGAGTTCGCTTCACCTTATTATGCCTTTAAGGACGCAGGATACTCGATTACCTTGGCGTCTCCTATGGGTGGGCAGGTACCAATAGACCCTAATAGTTTAGAAGATGACGCCATGACCGACGATGCTATTCGATACACGAAAGATGAACTAGCGCGTAGTGCAATGGCGGCAACGATTCCATTGGAAGATGTGAGAGCCGAAGAATTTGATGCGGTATTTTATCCGGGCGGTCACGGCCCCTTATGGGATCTTTCTGACAATGCGCACTCAATTAAACTGATTGAGGACACCATTGCGTCGGGCAAGCCGGTTGGTGCCGTATGCCACGCACCTATTGTACTTAAAGACGTAAAAGCCGCGGATGGTGAGTTGCTAGTGAAGGGTAAATCAGTCACTGGCTTCACGAACAGCGAAGAAGATGCCATGGGGTTAACCGATGTTGTGCCTTATTTGGTGGAAGATGAACTGGTGAAAAGCGGTGGTAAGTTCGAAAAAGCGGATAATTTCGCAGTGAAAGTGTGTACCGATGGCTTGCTTGTTACCGGACAGAACCCGCCATCTTCACGCCCAGCGGCGGATGCATTAATCGCGCTATTAAACTAGCTAAATTGAGTTAAGTTAGTTCAGCCAAAGAAAAGGCCGCCCAAACAGGCGGCCTTATTTTTTTACCATAGATTCCGAGGCTTTAGAAACTCGCTTGTACTTTGAAATTCAAGGTACGGCCTAGTGGATCATACAAGGCATCGTCGTAGCCACGCCATTCACCTGGATCGAATTCAACAAGCTCGTCCGTTAAGTTGTTCACACCTGCAGTTACTTTCACGTTGTCATTCACTTGATAGGATACGGTGACATTGTGTTTAAAGTAGTTATCTGCGAATTCATAGTAGGTGTAGTATTCATCACCGTGAGAACCAATGAATAGCGTACGCCATGACGCTGTCCATTTGTCACCGTCGTTCCAGTCTAGCGTAATATTACCGCGGTTATCTGGGAAGAAAAGCTCTCCTGCATAGTCAATTCCTTCTTCCTCATAACTAAATACGTGAGAATATTCTAGGTTAACACCGAAATCCCCGATAGAAGTAGGCAGGTTATAGTTGGCTGTAAAATCTAACCCGCTTGTGGTGACTTGTGCATAGTTGATGTAGCCCGATGTGATAGACACAATTTGGCCTGAACTATTGCGCTCAATGTTAGACGATGTACCATCTGTATCTACGGCAATTAAGTCGTCAACATCGATAGACTCGATTTTGTTCTCGTAGTCGTACTGATAGTATGACAGCTCAAGTGACAAGTTATCCGTAGCATCATAAACCACACCAAAGGTTAATGATTCAGAGTTTTCAGGTTCAAGATCTGGGTTACCACCGTAGTAAGTAAGATGTTGCTGTGTGGTTGAACAGTAACTTGTATCTGATTCAGCATAACCTAAGGTATCACAGTAGTAGGTGTCGTAGGCAGACGGGAAACCATAGGAAATAGTGGCAAACATCTCGCTCATTGTTGGCGTTCTAAATGCTTCACCCCAGCTTGCGCGAAGCAATAAATCTTCTGTTGGACGCCATGAAACGCCGAGTTTTGGCACTGTGTCAGAGAACTCTGCGGTTGAGATGTCTTCGCCAGTATCACCTTCTAACTCGTAACCGTCGTAACGCAGTGCAGCAGACAGTTCCACTTCATAGGGTAGGGTAACGGCTAACTCAGTGTAATACGATTGGCGTTCACGGCTTGCGTAAACGTCGTCGCCACCAGAGCCACCAGAAATGATACCTAATCCAGACTCAGGGTCTGAAATTTGCTCAAAGTCTAAGTAAGAGTACTCAGCCCCGAAGACAGCACTAATGCTAATATGCTCATTAGAGTATATTTCGCCTGAAAAACTGGCATCAATAATGTCACGTTGCTGTGTAGACTGATAAGTACCTGTGTGATCTGCCGTAGCAAGGAGCTCTGCATTATAAGTTTCCCAATCTTCTACGCTAAGCCCTTGAACATTGAATAGATCTAATTCTTCAGAATCAATAAGGTCTTGTACGACGGTATCGTTAACCAGGTTATAGTTAAACACTTCTTCTTTAGCGTTGGTACGCTGATAATAAACCTGCCAATCCCATTCACTACTGCCAAGCTCTACATAACCCTCTAAACCCGCAACTGCTTCAAAGGTGGTTTTTTCTGTGGTGGTATCGCGGGTACCTAGGCTTGTTGTACGGAAATAAATGCTACCATCTTCATCATAGGGATTCATGGCATTGTCTGCATCAATGGTTAAAGTTGAAGTAGACACTGGGGTGGCAGCGTAGCGTGTGTCGGTAGAGGTTTGAAGTGCTGAAAAGCGGCTTACAAAATGTAAGTTATCAGAAATATCGTATTCAATTTTGGTCAAAAGAGAGTTTTTCTCTGATGCGCCATACAGCCATGTAGAGTTACCGTAATAGTAACCGCAACGGTCGCCCACGTTTACCGTATCATCTACTTCACCGCACAGCTCTTCGTTAAACTGTAGAGTAGAACTGCCTGACGCTAAAAAGTTGGCTACGGGGCTAAACGTTGAATAGCTAGTACCAGCGTACTCACCATTTACTGCCACATCAGTCACTTCTTGGGTATTCGCGTGTTCCGCAATAAACACGATGCTGCCTTTATCGTTAGTGACACCTGCAGCCATGTTAAATTGGTTACTGTTACCGCCATCTACACCCGGATCTTCGAAGGTATAGCCAAGTTCAACACCATCAAATTCGCTCTTAGTAATGATATTGATTACGCCTGCAACCGCGTCAGACCCGTAAATGGCAGATGCACCGTCCCGTAGAATTTCAATCCGCTCTACGATGCTCATAGGAATCATCGACATGTCCGATGAGGAACCACCGTCGTATCCTAGGCCCGGTAAACGTCGCCCATCCATCAATACTAAGGTGGCGCCAGCCCCTAGACCACGTAAGTTTACTTCGCTGGATGCTGATGCACCGCTGCCATAACCCGACTGACCTCTAAAAGAGCCAAAGGTGTTTATGGAGCTATTTCTTAAAACGTCTGCAACCGTAGTATCACCTGATAGCTCGATAGACTCGGCGGTGATAACAGTTACCGGTGAAACCGCTTCTAAATCTACTCGCTTAATACGTGAACCCGTTACCTGAATTCTTTCTGTTGGCTCGGTTTCTTCGTTGTCTTCAATTGTCTGCGCGCTAACCTGCGGCATAGTAAGCAAACTTGCAGAACCCGCAATTAATAGACCTTTTCTGACGCCTAAACTAAGCTTTTTAATATCGAACATTTTAATTCCCCTTTTGAACAACTTGCTGCCAATTAAATCAGCGTTGCTCTTATTAGTTTTATTTTTCGACAGATGTGATTTGTCGAGAGAATTAAGCACTTGGTCGAGGTGTTTGGCAATTGGTCACTAATCTTTATTACACATTACTTTCCATATTTTCTAAATTCTTACAAAGTTTACGGGAACAGCAGTATATTTTGTGCTCGTCAAACTCTTTTACTTAGTTGATCTGAAAGGTAAGTGTATGCTTACTATTTCGAGGAGTATGAAGTGTTTTCTTGATGGGAAAATCTCTTTGCGTGAACTTTACGCGCGTTTGCAGAAAACTTGTAGATGGCTATGTTACATTTTAGTCGTGTGTTAGAAAATTTGTATCTCCCTGGTACAAGTTCCTTTGCCGCTAATATTTATTAGCGGCTTTTTTTGATTTAAATTTAATTTATACATTCCGTTTAAATTAAATTTAAACGAATTATACATTTTCAAATAAATCTTCAACACGTTGTCTTAGTTCTTCTATTTGAGTGACATCTGCGGGTGCAATAAAAATAGTGTCGTCACCGGCTATGGTGCCTAATACCCCATCTTTTTTACTGAGTGAGTCAAGTAGACGGGCGATGAGTTGTGCAGCTCCTGGACTGGTTCGAATAATGACCATCACATTATTGTGCACAATATCTAACACCAACTGTTTAAGCGGGCTTTTTGCCGTTGGCATGCCTAACTCTGGGGGCAAACAATACACCATGTCGCCGCGCGCATTTCGGGTACGAACAGCGCCAAACTTACTGAGCATACGAGATATTTTAGATTGGCTTATATTATCGAAGCCTTGTGCTTTTAGTGCTTCAACAATGTCGCCTTGCGAACCGTAACTTTCCGCTTTTAAAATCTCTTTGAAGGCTTTTATTAATTGTTCTTGCTTTACGTTAGCCATAATGTCCTTTTTGCGTCGTTAGGATAATTTTAAATCTAATTTTTATTAGCATATATTGTGCCCCACAGGTACACTTTACGCAATTTGTTTGCATAACCATGCATGATAATGAATATCGGTGTGAAATCGTCTTAAAACTCAGTAATAAGACGATCCGATGATTGAGTTTTCCCCCGCGTTGCATTAGTGTGACGTTCCGTTTAAATACGTGAAGTAATCCCATAGGAGAAATGGTATGAAAGTAGCCGTGTTAGGTGCTGCCGGTGGTATTGGTCAGGCGCTGTCTTTGTTGTTGAAAACGCAATTGCCAGCAGGTTCAGATTTAGCGCTTTACGACGTAGCGCCAGTTGTTCCTGGTGTAGCCGTTGATTTGAGCCACATCCCCACTGCGGTAAAAGTAACCGGTCACGGTAAAGATGACCTAGCTGGTGCACTCACTGGAGCAGACGTTGTTCTTATTCCAGCAGGTATGCCTCGTAAGCCAGGTATGGATCGTTCAGATCTGTTCAACATCAACGCCGGCATTGTTAAAAACCTTATTGAAGGTGTCGCTGATAACTGCCCTGATGCGTGTGTTGGCATCATCACTAACCCTGTTAACACAACTGTTGCTATTGCTGCTGAAACGCTAAAAGCAAAAGGCGTTTACAACAAAAACAAACTTTTTGGTGTAACAACGCTTGATGTTATCCGCGCTGAAACCTTTGTTGCTGAGCTTAAAGGTGTAGACGTATCTTCTGTGCACGTACCGGTAATCGGTGGTCACTCTGGGACTACAATCCTTCCGCTTCTTTCACAAGTTGAAGGCGTTGAGTTCACAGACGAAGAAGTGTCTAGCCTAACAACGCGTATCCAAAACGCGGGTACTGAAGTGGTTGAAGCGAAAGCGGGCGGCGGCTCTGCAACCCTATCTATGGGTCAAGCAGCGGCACGTTTCTGTTTGTCTCTTGTATCTGCAATGCAGGGCGAGAATGTAGTTGAGTACACTTATGTACAAACTGACGACAGCGACGACGCAGCATTCTTCGCACACCCAGTTCGCTTAGGCGCAAACGGTGTTGAAGAAATCTTGCCTTACGGCGAGCTAAGCGCATTCGAAGAAAAAGCGAAAAACGACATGCTTGAAGGCCTACGCGGCGACATCAAGCTAGGCGTTGACTTCGTAAACGGCTAATAGTGCCCTTGGCGGGTTAGCCTGAAAAGGCAATCAAAACGTAGGCCCGCCGTGAATACGTCCATGTAGGCTTCGCCACCGCATCCATGCGGTGGAGAGCCTACATTTTAATTACCTTCCCAGTCTTTACACCAACATGCTATCTTATCGGACCTCATTACTCTAGAGAGTAGAAAGCCTGTTACGACCTTACGTATCCAGCCTTTTTTGTTACATCCATGTCGGCTTCGCCACCGCATCCCTGCGCGGGCTCTTGGAAAAGTTAAAGCCTACTTATCAAAGTCGTTCCAATTCAAAACACCTCAATAAATCAGTCACTGAAGTTATTTTAGAAAAAAGACAGTCTGTTACGACCTTACGTATCCAGCTATCAGCTTTCCTGTATTGTCCTTTATTAGTGTTTGGTCTTTTTTTTGGGGGGGAAGGAGGTACTCTTACTTAACTGATTGGAATGACATAAGTTTAAAAAGGACGTGCTATGACTGACATGTTAAGAAGTGGGGAATTGCCAATGTATATGTTGGTGTTACCCATTGTTCATTTTATTGTTTTAATAGGGATTATGGCCTTAGCTAAGGAGAAAAGCCGCTCTAAGCTTACGGCGTTCATATTGGGTATGATCCCTTTCTTCAATACCTTTGTTCTGCTCGTTTATGTGGGTCTTCCCGTTAAACAACATCGTGGCGCTTAACAAGCGCCAGTTATCCTTTTATTTAAACCATATTCATCTTCCCCTCATTAACACATGTTTGAGCAAATGCCTTTTGTTTGAGTTTGTGCTCTTTTACTGGTAAATGCCGTACTATAGTCTACGCTTTTGGAACGCATTTATATCAAGCTGTAGGGTTAAAGGAATGCGTATCTTTTCGTTGTAGTGAATATTCTTATTAATAAAAACAGGCATTAAGTAAGAGGAAGTAATATGAGCAATGCAAAGTTAGGTGATGTCAATGATTCGGTAAAAAAATGCCCGGTCATGCATGGTGGTATGACTGCCACAGGCACAACAGTCATGGACTGGTGGCCTGAAGCCTTAAACTTAGACATTCTGCATCAGCACGATACCAAGACTAACCCTATGGGTGAAGACTTCGATTACCGTGAAGAAGTCAAAAAATTAGATTTTCAGGCACTGAAAAAAGACGTTACAGACCTAATGACCGACTCGCAGCCTTGGTGGCCAGCGGACTGGGGTCACTATGGTGGTTTGATGATTCGTATGTCGTGGCACGCGGCTGGTTCTTATCGCATTGCCGATGGTAGAGGTGGTGCATCTACCGGCAACCAGCGTTTTGCGCCGCTTAACTCTTGGCCAGACAACGTTAACTTAGATAAAGCCCGTCGCTTACTTTGGCCTATTAAAAAGAAGTATGGCAATAAACTGAGCTGGGCGGATTTATTTGTTCTTGCGGGTACAATTGCCTATGAAAGTATGGGCCTTAAAACCTATGGTTTCGCCTTTGGTCGTGAAGATATCTGGCACCCAGAGAAAGACGTTTACTGGGGCGCAGAGAAAGAGTGGTTAGCACCCAGTGATGAGCGTTATGAAGACGTTGAAGAAGCTAACACCATGGAAAATCCGCTGGCCGCGGTTCAAATGGGGCTTATCTACGTAAACCCCGAGGGTGTTAACGGTAAACCAGACCCGCTTAAAACGGCAGCCCATGTACGCGAAACGTTTGCACGTATGGCCATGAATGATGAAGAAACCGTTGCGTTAGCCGCTGGTGGTCACACAGTAGGTAAATGTCACGGTAACGGCAGTGCGGAAGCATTAGGGCCCGATCCAGAAGGTGCGGGTATTGAAGAAGCGGGTCTTGGCTGGATGAACCATGAAAGCCGCAGCATTGGCCGCGATACGGTATCAAGTGGTATTGAAGGGGCATGGACGACCCATCCTACTCAATGGGATAACGGTTATTTTCATTTGTTGCTTAATTACGATTGGGAATTGAAAAAGTCGCCAGCCGGTGCTGAGCAGTGGGAGCCAATCAACATTAAGGAAGAAGATAAGCCTGTTGATGTAGAAGACCCATCAAAGCGCTATAACCCTATCATGACTGATGCTGATATGGCGATGAAGATGGATCCGGAATATCGCAAAATTTCTGAGAAGTTTTACAACGATCATGAGTACTTCAGTGAAGTATTTGCCCGTGCGTGGTTTAAGTTAACTCACCGTGACCTTGGCCCTAAAGTACGTTACATAGGCCCAGATGTACCGGAAGAAACACTGATTTGGCAAGATCCTGTGCCAGCTGGCAGTACGTCTTATGACGTGGATGCGTTAAAAGCAAAAATTGCGGACTCTGGTTTGAGCATAGGTGAAATGGTTGCCACTGCCTGGGACAGTGCTCGCACGTTCCGTGGTTCAGACCTACGGGGTGGTGCTAATGGTGCGCGTATTCGTTTAGCGCCGCAAAAAGACTGGGAAGGCAATGAGCCTGCGCGTTTAAACAAGGTATTGGAAGTGTTGGCGCCCCTTGCTGAACAAGCAGGCGCTAGCTTGGCGGATACTATTGTACTTGCAGGTAATGTGGGTATTGAAAAAGCGATTAAAGCAGCGGGCTTTAGTGAAAGTGTGCCGTTTGCGGCAGGCCGCGGAGACGCCACCGATGAAATGACGGACGCCGAGTCTTTTGCACCTCTAGAACCATTAGCAGACGGTTTCAGAAATTATCTGCAAAAGGACTATGTGGTTAAACCTGAAGAGATGATGCTAGATAAAGCACAACTATTGGGCTTAACGGCAAAAGAAATGACGGTGCTTGTGGGCGGTATGCGTATGCTAGGTACTAACTTTGACGGTACCAAACATGGTGAGTTTACCGATAGCGTTGGCGCACTCACCACGGATTTCTTCGTTAATCTTACTGATATGAAGTACACCTGGAAGCCGACGGGTAAAAATAGCTATGCTATTGTTGATAGAGCATCTGGTGATGAAGTTTATACTGCAACGCGCTTCGACCTAGTGTTTGGTTCAAACTCTGTGCTGCGCGCTTACGCTGAGCTATACGCGCAAGATGATAGCAAAGAGAAGTTTGTGAAAGACTTTGTGGCGGCATGGACAAAAGTCATGAACGCCGACCGTTTTGATTTAACCTGTTAATAGCTATTAAAACCCGCTATATACAGCGCTTTAAATAAAAAGCCCGCTTCAATTGAAGCGGGCTTTTTCATTCTCCAAGGCACTTAAGACAATGCCTTATTGGTAAGTATCACGTACTAGCCTGTGTTTCGCATACCAATGGCGATACCGGCAATGGTAACCATCATGGCGCGTTCTAGACTGGTGTTTTGTGCATCGTCACCGGCTTTACGGATACGATCTAGAAGTTCGATTTGCAGGTAATGAAGCGGTTGAAGGTACGCTGCACGTATCTCCATCGACTCTTTCCCCTGCGGGTCGTTTTTCATTATGTCGTCTTCGCCAGTGATTGCCAGCAGCGATGAAATACTTTCTTTAAGTTCGCTACGCAGCGCTTCACCAAAGTGCTTAAGTTCTTTTGGCACTAAACGCTCATCATAGGCTTCACTGATGCGCGGATCAGCTTTATGGAACACCATGTCTAGCATAGAAAGGCGCGAACGATAGAACGGCCATTCGCTGAACATCTCGTTGACCACTTTCTCGTTTTCTGGTGTTTTAACGCTATCAATAGCGCGCATCACCCCTAACCAACTAGGAAGTACTAGGCGGGTTTGTGCCCAAGCGAAAATCCAAGGAATAGCACGTAGGCTTTCAATACCGCCTTGCGGCTTACGCTTCGCAGGACGACTACCCAATGGCAGTTTGCCTAACTCTTGCTCTGGCGTTGCGACGCGGAAGTAAGGCACAAATTCTTCATCGTGACGTACGGTAGCGCGGTAATTGTCTCGACCTTGTGCTGCCATAGTAGTGATAAGCTCACGCCATTCTTCTTTTGGCGCCGGAGGCGGGAATAACATGGCTTCAATAATGGCACTGGCATAGATGCCTAGGCTTCGCTTCGCCAGTTTTGGCATACCGAACTTATAGCGAATGGTTTCGCCCTGTTCTGTTACGCGGAAACCGCCTTCTAGTGAGCCTGGAGGCTGTGAGTAAATTGCCGCGTGTGCAGGCAAGCCACCACGACCAATAGTACCACCACGCCCATGGAACAAAGTCAGAGACACATCATATTCTTCGGCAATAGCAACAAGGGCTTCTTGCGACTGATATTGGGCCCAACCAGCGGCTAGCGCACCGGCATCTTTCGCTGAGTCAGAGTAACCAATCATGACGAACTGGCGACCCTTCACGTAACCGCGATACCAGTCAATAGACAGTAGCTTACGCATGACGTCAGGCGAGTTGTTTAAATCGTCCAGGGTTTCAAACAATGGTGCTACTGGCATTGGCCAATCTACACCGCTTTCTTGAAGAAGCAGTTGAACCGCCATGACATCAGATGGCTCACTGGCCATTGAGATAATGTAAATACCAAAACCGTGTTTACTGTGCTTGGCAATGACTTTACAGGTATCAAGCACTTCTTTGACATCGTCAGACGCTTCCCATTGTGCAGGGAATAGCGGACGTTTTGAGCCTAGTTCGCGAAGTAAGAAGGCTTGCTTGTCAGCCTCGCTCCACTGGGCGTAGTCGCCAAGTCCGAGGTAACGGGTTAGTTCACTGAAAACGTCGGCGTGACGCTCTGAGTCTTGGCGTACGTCAAGACGTAGAAGGTGAATACCAAATACGCGTGCGCGACGGATAGTGTCTAACAATAGGCCATTGGCGACCACTTGCATACCGCAATCAAGTAATGACTGGTAGCAAAGCATCAAAGGTTCGATTAGCTCATCGTCGCTCTCAACCCAGTTCGAAGTATCTGGGTTTTTACCTGCAAGGTAATCGCTAATACCATCACGGGTAGTCACAAACTTGCTGACCAACGGTCGTAACAGGGCGCGGTAGGGTTCGTTTGCATCGCCTACTTTGGCGCGTAGTTCATCGTTGCAATCGTACATTGAAAGTTCAACTTGCAAACGATCAAGGTCAATCGCGAATAGTTTAGCCGCGCGCTTTCTTGCTAGCAGCAATACTTGCTCGGTCACTTTTGAGGTAACAAATGGATTACCGTCGCGGTCACCACCCATCCAAGAACTGAACTGCACGGGTGAAGAATCTAGCGGCAGTGAAATCTGGTAGTCTTCATTTAAGCGGCTATCTAACTCGCGCATGAAGTCAGGAACCGCTTCCCATAACGAGTTTTCTATAACAGAGAAACCCCAACGGGCTTCGTCTACCGGGGTAGGGCGAACCGAGCGGATTTCTTCTGTATGCCAAGCCTGCGCGATTAAATCGGCAATTCGGGTTTCAACTTTTTTACGCTCAACATCGCTAAGCGATTCTTGATGAACCGCTTGTAAGCAGTTAGCCAATTCCTTGTGCTTATGAATGAGTGTGCGGCGAGTCACTTCGGTGGGGTGAGCCGTCAACACTAAGTCGATGTTCAGTTTCCCGACAGCTTCTTGTACTTTATCCTTAGTAAGTTCCGCTTTATCTAAGTGCTCGAAAAGCGTGTCGATAGAGGCATCAACATTCATTGCTGCATTATATTCCTGCTCAGCAATGTTGCCCAAGTTTAAGAACTGCGCGAAAGCGCGACCCACAGTTAATAAGTCGCTGTCGGTCATGGTTTTGAAAGTTTCTTTCAGTTCTTCGCTGCACGCAGCGTCACCTTGATAGGATGCGCGGCCATCTTTTCGAATCTTTTCAATTCGATTTAACCACTCATCTCCCAATTGGTTTTTGATGGTTTCACCAAGGGTTTTTCCAAGGTAGCGAACGGTATCTTTTAGTTCAGCATCGTAGTGTGTTTGCATGCTTTCCTCCCAATTATATGGCGATAACCATACTGTTTCCTTTACAACTTGTCTAACCTCTTTAAGTTATAATTTACAACATTTTGATAGTTTTGCCCCCTCTTTAACATTGCGCAAAGCAAGATAAATTAGGGTGTGATACACTCTTGCACCGGAAAATGCAGAAACAAAACCGTGATGCGCGGGTTGTTTAAAATTTGCACTGCATTTGTAATTTACTTTCAGGAGTTCTTGTGACTGATACATTCAATACAGTAGAAACCCAAGCAAGTTACGGCATTGGTTTTCAAATGGGTCAACAATTGCAATCAAATCCTTTCGAAGGCCTTGCTATAGACGCAGTGGTAGCAGGATTAAAAGACGCATTTGGTGGGCAAGCACCACAAGTTGACAACGATACCCTTCGTGACGCGTTTGGTGAAATTCATAAGCGTATGCAAGCTGAAAAAGAAGAAGCGAGCAAAGCGGTGATTGAAGAAGGGGCTAAATTCCTGGAAGAAAACGCTAAGCGTGACGGCATTACTGTGACAGAATCTGGTCTTCAGTATGAAGTCGTTGCTAAAGGTGACGGTGAGAAGCCAGTTCCAGCGAGTACTGTGCGTGTTCATTATCATGGTACCCTAATCGATGGTACTACCTTTGACAGCTCTTACGAGCGTGGTCAACCTGCAGAATTCCCTGTAGGCGGTGTGATTAAAGGTTGGACTGAAGCGCTTCAACTTATGGAAGTCGGTGCTAAGTACCGTTTATACGTTCCCCATGAACTTGCCTATGGCGAGCAAGGTGCTGGTGCAGCTATCGCGCCTTACAGCACACTAATTTTTGATGTTGAGCTTCTCGACATCTTAGGCTAGTTCAGAACTGAAAAGCACAGGCATAGCGCTGTGCTTTTCTCTTCTTTCCCTATTGTATTACGCACTTTTCACTTCCTTCCTTTTTTCTTTTTTAGTTACCGATAAAGCATATTCATTGGGTGTGCGTTTGCGTTATGCTAATGCAATTCATCTCAACCCATCTGCTCCGAGTTGTTATCACCGGCATGGGCATTACAATAGTGCCACGCTAAATAAGGAAAATTATTATGGTAATCAAGCCTAAAGTGAGAGGCTTCATATGTACTAACGCTCATCCAGTGGGGTGTGCAAAATCGGTTGAAGAACAAATTGCTTACGTTAAATCAAAGGGTGACTTAGGCGCCGGTCCTAAAAATGTCTTGGTTGTCGGTAGTTCTACTGGCTATGGTTTGGCGTCGCGTATTACCTCGGCGTTTGGTTACGGTGCTAACACCTTAGGTGTGTGTTTTGAAAAAGCGCCAACAGAACGCAAAACCGGCACAGCGGGTTGGTATAATACAGCGGCTTTTCACGACCAAGCCAAAGCCGAAGGCGTCTATGCTCAGACCATTAACGGTGATGCGTTTTCAGATGAAATTAAACATCAAGCAATCGAGAAAATAAAAGCCGACATGGGCAAGGTTGACTTGGTCATTTATAGCTTAGCATCGCCACGCAGAACCGACCCTGAAACGGGTGTTACTTACAAGTCGACACTTAAACCAGTAGGCCAAGCGTACACAACAAAAACCTATGACACTGACAAAGATAAAGTGCATGAAGTGTCACTTGAACCTGCCAACGACGACGAAATTCTCAACACCATTAAAGTGATGGGTGGAGAAGACTGGGAACGTTGGATGGATTTCCTAGGGGATGCTGGTGTTTTAGCAGAAGGCTGCAAAACAACGGCCTATACCTACATTGGTAAGGAACTTACATGGCCTATTTATGGCCAAGCTACCATAGGCAAAGCGAAAGAAGATCTCGATCGTGCTGCTGCCGCTATTATTGGTAAAAATAGCGATTTATTGGTTCAAGCGAATGTGAGTTCATTAAAGGCACTAGTGACCCAAGCCAGTTCAGCCATTCCTGTTATGCCACTTTACATCTCGCTTATTTATAAAGTGATGAAAGAAGAGGGTACCCACGAGGGGTGTATCGAGCAGATATATGGGCTGTTTAGCCAGTGTCTGTTTGGCAACTCAGCCACCCTTGACGAGGCCAATCGTTATCGCATGGATGGAAAAGAAACCAATGATGCCACGCAAGCTAAAATTAAAGTGTTGTGGGATCAGGTTACGCAAGAAAATTTCCATGAGCTAAGTGATTACGAAGGCTATCATCATGAGTTTTTGAAGTTATTTGGCTTTGATATAGACGGTGTTGACTACGAACAAGATCTAGACCCTATGGTGAGTTGGTAGTTAAAACTGACAAAAAAATAATGAGATTATGTCAAGCCGTCTTTGTGACGGCTTTTTTATGACTTTTGCGACAATTAAATCCTCTCAGATTTACATTAAATTGTAGAAAAATTTGGCTTTATCTGTGATTTGCGTGGCACAAAGCCTAATGTTAATGCTAAAATCCCGAAATTAAGTAGGGGGCTGTTCGTCTTCTACTCAACAATAGTGATTAATGCGCTGAAAAAACAATAATTATTACGTGCAATTTTTTAACTGTTGATCATAAAAAGAACAGCGAAGTGCGTCGCTAACTTAGGTGCTAACTTTTACAGTTTCATAACAGGCTGGCTGTAATAACGAATTTTGGCACCATCAATCTTATAAATATAAAAAGGTGTAGTACATCTGTTAAAAGTACGCTTTTGCATGCTAGCAGGCGAGGATTCTTGCGGTCATGCAAAAGGGTATTTCTATTAGAGTAGTGCGATTACATATGATAAAAATCAAGAAAGGTCTCGACCTCCCAATTGAGGGAGCGCCCAAGCAGGAGATTGCTGATGCATCTTCTGCAACGCGCGTTGCCGTTCTGGGAGAAGAATATGTGGGTATGCGCCCTACCATGCACGTCCAAGTTGGCGATGTAGTGAAGAAAGGTCAGGTGCTTTTTGAAGACAAAAAGAACCCTGGCGTTAAATTCACTGCCCCGACTGCGGGTGAAGTGGTAGAGGTTAACCGTGGTGCAAAACGTGTTCTTCAGTCTGTAGTAGTCAAAACCAGTGGCAGTGATGCTGTTGCGTTTGACAAAATTGCAGCTGACCAGATTGCGAGTGCAACACGCGAGCAACTTCAGTCAATCCTTGTAGAGTCTGGCATGTGGACTGCGTTCCGTACGCGTCCATTTAGCAAATCTCCAGCGCTAGATTCTGTTCCAAGTTCAATTTTTGTGACAGCAATGGATACCAATCCATTAGCGGCAGATCCTGCTGTTATCATTGCTGAGCGCCAAGACGATTTTGTAAATGGTCTCAAAGCGCTAACGCAATTGAGTGGTGGCAAAACTTACGTATGTAAGGCAGCGGGTTCATCGGTAGCAACCGGCGACGCGGCAGTTGATGTAGAAGAATTTGGCGGTCCACACCCTGCGGGCCTACCAGGTACGCACATTCACTTCCTAGATGCAGCTGGCATGAACAAAACGGTTTGGCATGTTAATTACCAAGACGTTATGGCGATTGGTGCTTTGCTCACGACCGGTGAGTTAGATAACCGTCGTGTTATTTCGCTAGCGGGTCCAGCGGCAACTAACCCACGCTTAGTGCGCACGGTTTTAGGTGCAGACCTAACCGAGCTTACTGCCAACGAGTGTGTAGAAGGTGACGTACGTGTTGTATCTGGTTCTGTACTTAACGGTACAACAGCCCAGGGCGTTCATGGCTTCCTAGGTCGTTTCCACACCCAAGTTTCATTATTAAAAGAAGGTCGCGAGAAGAAATTGTTCGGTTGGATCATGCCTGGTTCGAACCAACACTCAGTGACTCGTGCTTACTTAGGTCATCTAAGTGGTAGCAAGAAATTCGATATGACAACAACAACCAATGGTTCCGAACGCTCTATGGTTCCAATTGGTAATTACGAACGCGTTATGCCCCTAGATATCATTCCTACGCTTCTGCTTAGGGACCTGATTTCTGGTGATACTGACGGTGCTCAGACGTTGGGTTGTTTAGAGTTGGACGAAGAAGATTTGGCACTGTGTACCTACGTATGCCCTGGCAAATACAACTATGGTCCTATTTTACGCGACTGTTTGACCACGATAGAGAAAGAGGGTTAAGTCATGGGTTTAAAAGCGTATTTAGAAAAAATTGAGCCGGATTTTGAGCCGGGTGGTAAGCATGAAAAGTGGTACGCGCTTTACGAAGCGGCGGCGACCATTTTTTATACGCCAGGTAAGGTAAACAAAGCGAACACGCACGTGCGTGACAGCATTGACCTTAAACGCATCATGATCATGGTATGGATGGCAACATTCCCAGCGATGTTCTTTGGTATGTACAACATTGGTCTTCAAGCGCAAGACGCGATTACCATGGGTGCAGGTACACTACCTGACACATGGCAAGCCGGTCTTTTCACTGCATTAGGCGGTGACTTAACCAATGCGGGCATACTAGGCCTATTCTTTTACGGTGCTTGTTTCTGGTTACCTATCTACGCAGTCACGTTTGCGGTGGGTGGTTTCTGGGAAGTCCTATTCGCTTCTGTGCGTAAGCATGAAGTAAACGAAGGTTTCTTCGTAACATCGGTACTTTTTGCACTCACCCTTCCCGCCACTATTCCTTTATGGCAAGTAGCACTAGGTATTACCTTCGGTGTGGTTATTGCGAAAGAAGTCTTCGGTGGAACAGGTCGTAACTTCCTTAACCCAGCACTGTCTGGTCGTGCGTTCTTATACTTTGCTTACCCTGCACAAATTTCGGGTGACCAAGTATGGGTAGCGGCAGATGGTTACTCGGGTGCTACGTCTCTTAGCCAAGCTGCTTGGGGCAACCTAGACTACGCTGATATGACGCAGTGGATGGACAGCTTTATCGGTACCATCGCGGGCTCAGCAGGTGAGGTATCTACCCTTGCTATTATCCTTGGAGGCTTGTTCATCATGTACATGCGTATAGCAAGTTGGCGCATTGTTGCAGGCGTGGCCATTGGTGTCGCTTTCTTCGCAACACTGCTAAACCTCATTGGTAGTGACACTAACCCCATGTTTGCAATGCCTGCGCATTGGCACTTTGTTGTGGGTGGTCTTGCTTTTGGTATGTTCTTTATGGCGACAGACCCAGTGTCAGCGTCATTCACTAACCAAGGTAAGTGGGCTTACGGTATCTTCATTGGTTTCATGACGGTACTAATCCGCGTCCTAAACCCTGCCTTCCCGGAAGGTGTGATGCTAGCAATACTATTTGCTAACTTGTGGGCGCCACTGTTCGACTATTTTGTCGCACAAAGCAATATCAAGCGGAGGGTAGCACGTGTCGGCTAAGAAAGAATCTTTAGGCAAAACTATCGGCGTAGTTGTTGCCGTATGTTTAGTTTGTTCAATTGTTGTTTCTGGCGCGGCTGTTGGCCTTCGCTCATTGCAGCAAACAAACGCAGCTCTTGATAAAAAGAGCAATATTCTTAATGCAGCAGGCCTATACGAAGTAGGCATGAGCAATAGCGTCATCGAAAGCACGTACAGCGAGCGAGTAGAACAGCGCTACGTTAATCTTGATGAAGGTACGTTTGTTGACGCACCTAAGCCAGATTACGATATGTATAAAGCGGCCAAAGAAACAGAGTACAGCACAAAGGTAACCAGCAGTAATGTAGGCTTCCAACGTCGTCCAAATGTGGCGAGTGTTTACTTAGTACGTGACGATGCAGGAGATGTTTCTCGAATCATCCTTCCTGTACACGGTAGCGGTCTTTGGGACCTTATGTACGGTTTCTTAGCGGTAGACGCAGACGGCCAAACGGTTCGCGAGCTTATTTACTATCAGCAAAAAGAAACGCCAGGATTAGGTGGTGAAGTGCAAAACCCTGCTTGGCAGGACAAATGGGACGGCAAAGAGCTTTACGAGAATGGCGAAGTGGCTATTCGCGTAGTGAAAAATGCTAACCCAAGCAATCCTCACACTATCGATGCGCTTTCAGGTGCTACCCTAACCAGTAACGGTGTTGAAAACACCATTCGTTATTGGGTAGGTGAGCAAGGCTTCGGCCAGTTCCTGAAGAACCAAGCATGGCGTTCATAAGGGAAGTCTCATGGCAGATACTAAAGAAATGAAAAAGGCCCTCTTTGGGCCAATCCTGGACAACAACCCTATCGCCCTTCAGGTATTGGGTATTTGTTCAGCACTGGCAATTACCACTAAGCTGGAAACAGCCTTGGTAATGTCGCTTGCGCTGACTAGCGTTGTAGCGTTCTCAAACTTGTTTATTTCACTTATTCGTAACCAGATTCCTTCTAGTGTGCGAATTATTATCCAGATGACCATTATTGCGTCTTTGGTAATTGTTGTTGACCAAATTCTAAAAGCGTATTCGTATGAAATATCGAAGCAGCTTTCGGTGTTCGTTGGCCTGATTATTACCAACTGTATTGTAATGGGTCGTGCAGAAGCCTACGCCATGAAGAGCCCACCTTTGATGAGCTTCCTTGATGGTATTGGTAACGGCTTGGGTTACTCTTTCATTCTAATTGTTATTGGTACAATTAAAGAGCTATTTGGTTTCGGTACTATTTTAGGTTTCGAAATCCTACCATTAGTTCAAAACGGTGGTTGGTATCAAGGTAACGGTTTGCTAATCCTACCTTTCAGCTCATTCTTCTTAATTGGCGGTATGGTGTGGTTCATCCGTACAATCCGTCCAGAACAAGTAGAGCCTAAGGAGTAAGTCGTGGAACATTATTTATCATTATTTGTTCGCTCAATTTTTGTTGAGAACATGGCGTTGTCACTTTTCTTGGGTATGTGTACCTTCCTAGCGGTATCTAAGAAAGTAAAGACTGCTATGGGTCTTGGTGTTGCCGTTATCGTGGTATTGGGTATTTCTGTACCGGTTAACCAAGTTATTTATGTCAACATTCTTGCTCCAGGCGCATTAGCATGGGCAGGTTTCCCTGAAGCTGACCTTAGCTTCCTTAACTTCCTAACGTTTATCGGTGTTATCGCGGCATTGGTACAGATCCTAGAGATGAGCTTAGATAAGTTCTTCCCTGCGTTATATAACGCACTAGGTATCTTCCTTCCGCTTATTACCGTTAACTGTGCGATTTTTGGTGGTGTAGCATTCGCGGTTCAGCGTGAATACAACTTTACCGAAAGCATTGTTTACGGCATAGGTAGTGGTATGGGCTGGGCACTAGCCATTGTGTTGCTAGCGGCAGTACGTGAAAAGCTGAAGTATGCTGATATGCCTGATGGCGTTCGTGGTCTGGGTTCTGTATTCATGATCGCTGGCCTTATGGCGCTCGGCTTCCAGTCATTCACTGGTATTCAGCTGTAATAGAGCTCGGGAGCATATAAATGAATAACGTAGAAATATTTCTTGGCGTCGGCATGTTCATTGCCATTGTATTGGCGCTAGTATTTATCATCATGTTTGCCAAGTCTAAGTTGGTACCAAGTGGTGATGTAACCATCACTATTAACGGTGACCCAGACAAGGCAATTAAAACTGCACCGGGCGGTAAGCTTCTTGGTGCACTGGCTGACGCAGGTTACTTCGTATCATCTGCATGTGGTGGCGGTGGCTCATGTGGCCAGTGTCGTGTCGACGTACACTCAGGTGGTGGTGAAATTCTACCTACTGAACTCGACCACATCACGAAAGGTGAAGCGCGCGAAGGTTGCCGTCTTTCATGTCAGGTTGCGATTAAGCAAGACATGGAAATCGAACTTGAAGAGTCGGTATTTGGTGTTAAGAAATGGGATTGTGAAGTTATCTCTAACGATAACAAAGCGACTTTCATCAAAGAGCTTAAGCTTAAAATTCCTAACGGTGAAAGCGTACCTTTCCGTGCCGGTGGTTACATTCAAATTGAAGCGCCAGCGCACCACGTTAAGTACAAAGACTTCGAAATTCCAGAAGAGTATCGTGGCGATTGGGAGCGTTTCGGCTTCTTCGACATCGAGTCTAAAGTAGACGAAGAAACCATTCGTGCTTACTCAATGGCAAACTACCCAGAAGAAGAAGGCATTATTATGTTGAACGTGCGTATTGCTACGCCGCCACCTAATAACCTAAGCCTACCTGCTGGTAAAATGTCATCGTACATTTGGAGCCTGAAAGAAGGTGACAAAGCGACGATCTCTGGTCCATTCGGTGAATTCTTCGCGAAAGAAACTGAAAATGAAATGGTCTTCGTAGGTGGTGGTGCAGGTATGGCCCCAATGCGTTCACACATTTTCGATCAGCTTCGTCGCTTAAAGTCTAACCGTAAGATGAGCTTCTGGTACGGTGCACGTTCACTTCGTGAAATGTTCTATACAGAAGATTTCGACGAGTTAGCAGCAGAAAACGATAACTTTGAGTGGCATGTAGCCCTGTCAGATCCTCAACCGGAGGACAACTGGGAAGGTTACACAGGGTTCATTCACCAAGTACTTCTAGAGAACTACTTGAAAGATCACCCTGCACCAGAAGACTGTGAGTTCTACATGTGTGGACCACCTATGATGAACGCGGCCGTTATCAACATGCTGAAAGATTTGGGTGTTGAAGACGAAAACATCATGCTAGATGACTTCGGTGGTTAATCTACCAAGCTAAAACAGTTATTAAGCATATTAAAAGGGGCGCAAGCCCCTTTTTTGTTGAAGTAAAATGTCCAGCTTAGATAATAGACATATAACTTTGTGCAAAGAGAAGTAAGGATAATAACGTGATCCGTTTTGCAATTAGAATTTTTCTCGCCTTTTTTGCAATAGGTATTTTATTCCTAGCAAGTTGCAGTGAAGAAGGTCAGCCTGTGGTGCACCTACAAGGGCAAACCATGGGAACCACCTACAATGTCAAATATCTTGTAGATGAAGCGCCTGTAGAGGGGTTACAGGCTGAAATTGATGCCCGTCTTGTTGAAGTAAATAAGATGATGTCTACTTACGATCCGACATCGGAATTATCGCGTTTTAATCAGTATCGTTATACCGATAATTTTGAGGTATCTCCGGACACCCTATTTGTTATTAATGAAGCGCTGCGCTTGGCGAATTTAAGTGGCGGTGTACTTGATGTTACTGTAGGGCCATTGGTGAACTTGTGGGGTTTTGGCCCAACCAAACGACCAGAGAAAGTACCAAGCCAAGGGGAAATCGACGAAATTAGAGATTACGTGGGTTATCAGAAACTTTCTACTACACCAACGGGTCTTAAGAAGAGCCACCCCATGTTATATGTGGATTTGTCTACTATTGCTAAAGGTTTTGGCGTTGACGAAGTGGCAGAAATACTGGAAAAACGTGGCATTGAAAACTACTTGGTAGAAATAGGTGGTGAAATGCGCGTGAAAGGAGAACGTGGCGACGGCAGCGAGTGGCTTATTGCTATTGAAAAGCCGGTCACTACTGAACGCGCGGTGCAAAAAGTGGTGTCTATTGGTGAAAATGCGGTGGCTACATCAGGAGACTATCGTAACTACTACGAAGAAGATGGCGTACGTTATTCACATTTAATTGACCCTACTACGGGAAAACCCATCTCTCACAACTTGGTGTCGGTAACCGTTGTTCATCCTTCTTCAATGACGTCAGATGGTTTGGCTACCGCATTTAATGTGATGGGGTGGGAAGAGGCGATTGCGGTTGCCGAGCAAGAACAACTTGCGGTATTCCTAATTCGTCGTACCGAAGACGGATTTGAAGAGTATGCATCACCAGAATTTGATAAACTGGTTACAGTTCATAATTAGGGGGTAGCGATGTCTACATTTATTCTTGCCTTTGGTTTCTTTTTAGTGATGGTATTAGCCATGGCTGTGGGCTACCTAGTTCAAAGAAAGTCTATTTCTGGTAGTTGTGGTGGCCTAGGTGCGCTAGGGATTGAAAAAGCCTGCGACTGTCCAGAACCGTGTGACCGCAAAAAGTCGCGTATGGAAAAAGAAGAAGCCCGCCAGAAAAAGCTAAACGAGTGGAAGCAAAACCAAATTTTGTAATGCTTCGCCTTTCGTTGGCTTAAGATCTAAAAGCGCTGTTTGATACTCATCGACAGCGCTTTTTGTTGGTGAGTATATCTATAAGTTCTTTAATGTTGAGGCTTATTGAAGCTGCCGAATAATGTCCATTGATTGATGAAGCACCCTAATAATTCTCATACCATGTTTGAACTTTCTAAAAACGATAACGTGCTTATTTACTTGGTTGAAATGTGATTGTTCGAGCCATTTGATAAATCCTGTAAGTAAGATACTTACAATATGGCTCAATCGTTTTACACTCTCAATTATGCCTTAATTTAATTGAGCGCTAATTAGCGTTTAATTTGCATTATTTGTACTTTTCATAAAGACGTTAATTATGTGTGTGAGCCTTTAATTCTATCTAGAGTCCACAAGGAGATAGTGTAATTCAACGTTATTAGTAATATACTGTCTTTTTGTACAGTTTTACGTTTAAAGCTAAAGAATGAAGGCGGACAATGCGAAAAATTATCCACGTTGACATGGATTGTTTTTACGCCGCAGTTGAAATGCGCGACAACCCTGCCTTGCGCGATATTCCCATTGCCATTGGTGGCAGCGCCGACCGTCGTGGGGTTGTCTCTACTTGTAATTATCCCGCCCGCAAATTTGGTGTACGTTCAGCCATGGCTACCGCGTATGCGTTAAAGTTGTGCCCCAATCTTACTTTAGTGAAAGGGCGCATGGAGGTGTATGCCGCTGAGTCGCAAAAAATACGTAAGATTTTTGCTGACTATACTGACCTTATTGAGCCCTTATCATTAGACGAAGCTTACCTAGATGTTACCAACAGTGAGTTTTGTGGGGGCAGTGCTACGTTAATTGCCGAAGAGATACGCGCGCGTATTCAAAACGAATTAGGTCTTACTGCTTCTGCCGGCGTGGCCCCCTGCAAGTTTGTGGCAAAAGTGGCCAGTGACGAAAACAAACCCGACGGCATCTGCGTGATCACGCCAGATAAGCTAGACACATTCGTACGAGAAATGCCCCTCAAAAAAATTCCGGGCGTGGGCAAAGTCACCATGCAAAAGCTGCAGCGCATGGGGTTGAATACTTGCAATGACGTTAGGCAATACCCTTTCGAGCGCATTCAAAAAGAGCTTGGAAAATTCGGTAGCGTGTTGTGGGAACGTGCTCACGGCATAGACGAGCGTGAACTGTCGGTATCACGTGAGCGCAAGTCTATCGGCGTGGAGCGCACGTTAAATGAAGACATACATACCTTCGAGCAGTGCATCGACTTCTTGCCCCACTTGTTTGAAAAGCTTCAAGAGCGAATGGATAATCACAAAAAGCGAACGGGCGAACCGGTACGCATTCGCACGCAGGGCGTGAAGCTTAAGTTCAATGACTTCCAGCTAACCACGGTTGAACATCGTTATGGGGCGTTGGATGAAAATTATTTCCATACCCTAATGGAAGAGGCCTTTGAGCGCGCAAAAGGCCGAGGCATTCGTTTGGTAGGCTTGCACATAGGGCTAGCAGTCAACCAAAGCACCCAGCAGCTTATTTTGCCTTTCGAAGACGTTTAATTAGGCTGTGTTACACGTATACTTGTTATTTTTAAAGCGCTTCCTTTCAAGGGATAATATGAATACCAAACAACTTAAAACCCCCGGTCGTTACAAGCACTACAAAGGCAGCTTGTATGACGTGTATGAAGTGGCTACCCATTCAGAAGATGAAACTAAGCTGGTTGTGTATCGACCTTGCTATGGGGAAAAGGCGTTATGGGTTCGCCCTCTAGAAATGTTCTTTGATACAGTAGAACGAGACGGTATTGCCCAACTTCGCTTTGAATATATGGGCGCAATACCTGATGATGAAAAAATGATCTAATAATGAAATTAACCCATAGTGAAATTGGTCTTAATTCAAACAAGCCCTACACAAGGAAACAATAATGAAAACTGTCCCAGGTTCTAAAAACATGGTCATGGCTGCGTTGTTCGCCATTGTCCCATTTGCATTCTCAGCCGTTAACACAGCAGTAGCGCAAGACCAATTTGCTGATGTAGAAGTGAAAGCCACTGCGATTAAAGGCTCGGTGCACATGTTAACGGGAATGGGCGGCAACATTGGAGTATCGGCAGGCGACGATGGTATATTGATTATTGATGATCAGTTTGCGCCACTGGCAGAAAAAATTGCCGCGCAACTAGGCCAGTTGGGAAATAATGCGCCTAAGTATGTGATTAATACCCATTATCATGGCGATCATACTGGCTCCAATGCGTTTTTTCACAACCACAAAGGCGCCACTATTTTAGCGCACGAGAATGTGCGAATTCGTTTGGCTAATGATGAAAAAGTGAAGCCCGAAGCTTTGCCTGCTATCACCTATGAAGACGGCATTAAAATTCACTTTAATGGCGAAACCCTTCACGTTATGCACTTAGAAGTTGGGCATACCGACGGTGATAGCGTAGTGTGGTTTGAACAGCCTAATGTAATGCATACCGGTGATTTGTTTTTCAACGGCATGTTTCCTTACATCGACCAAGGTGCCGGCGGTAATGTAGAAGGCTACATGGAATCGGTAACGCAATTACTTAAAAAAATTGACGATGACACCGTTATTATCCCTGGCCACGGTAAACTTAGCTATAAAGCGGAATATAAGCGTTTTCTCGCAATGATAGACGAGACTTTCAACTATGTTAAAGCGCTAAAACAGGAAGGTAAAACCCTCGATGAAGTCAAAGCCCTAGGCCTTGAGGACAAATGGGCAGATTGGAGCTGGAATTTTATTACCGAAGAGAAGTGGATAACTACACTCTATACCGATGCTTAAAAACAACGCTGCTTTTAATATTGAATAAATGGGCAGGGGAGTCTTCTTTACTGCCCTGCCATTTACTTAAAATGGCACTATCACCGGGTCTTTGGGCACCAGATTAAAGTGCAACAATTCTAAGTGCCGAATCTGCCAGATGTCTGCTAAGCGGTTTCCCGTATTTTAAGCTCAAAGGGTAAAACTTGGCTCGCTTGTTCAACGTCTTCGCCTTCAATTAGCGCTATCAATGATTCGGTTGCCATTTCCGCCATTTCACGGCGTGGGACTGAAACTGTTGTTAGGGCAGGGTAAATTGAACGTGAAAAACTCAGGTTGTTGAAACCGCAGATATCGATATCCTTGCCGGGCTTGATACCTCGCCTATTGCATTCCATTACCGCGCCGGCAGCAAGCTCATCACTCACAAAAAATAGCGCATCAGTATCGGGCCATTTATGTAACGTTTCTGCGAGCAGCTCTGCGCCAGCTTGAAATGAGGCATCAGCTCTAGAGGAGAGATATCGCTCGGCAGATAGCCCTGCACTGTTAAGCGCGGTTTCCCAACCCTGTTTTCGCAATATTGCTCGCCAATCTAAAAACAATGAGCAAAAAGCAATATTGCGGCGCCCTTTGTCGATGAGATGTTGGGTCATGGACTGTGCTGCTAATGCGTTATTTACCCCATAGTTAATATCAAAAGGCTCGCTAGATATATCCATTATTTCGGCGACAGGTGTCCCTGTGGCTAACAGCATTTTTCGCGTTTCTGTAGTATGACGCGTCGATGTTAGAATGAAGCCACTCACGTTCTGCTGAATGTAAGACTCGACAGTGCGCTCTTCCCCAAGCTCGGTATAGGTCGAATCACCAATCATAAGTGCATAATTTGCTTTATCGGCAACGGCCTTCACGCCTAACATCACATCGTTAAACACATTGTTGCCAAAAGACGGAAGCAATAACGCAATGGTTCTATTATTGTCGGAGCAGAGCGATTGAGCGGCGCGGTTCGGAATATAGTTTAGCTCTCGAGCAGCCTTTTTGATCTTATTGGCGAGTGATTTTGAGACGCCACTGGCGTTATTAAGCGCACGGGAAACAGTAGTTTTGTGGACCCCAAGGTGATTGGCTACGTCTGATATCTTCGTGCGTGACTTTTTTACCTTAATCATTCTTCAATCTTTTAACGTTCTGCTAGTTTCGATAATCCGCGCGGGCAGGAGTGTTAATGTCGCGGGTCTTACATCGATACCAAAGGGCGAATAAAGTCTTCCGCCTGTTTAGATACACACTCGAGCGACTGCGTCACATCAATAATGAATGCGTTTTCTTTAGAAGGAAGCTCCAAGGCTGCAAACTGACTCTCGAGCATAGCATCACCGTTAAAAAAATGCTCCCGTTGTTTTAATCGCTCACTTAGCACGGACTGTGAAGCATGAAGATAAATAAAGTGGCAGTGAGAAGCGATGTCTTTAGTCAGCACGTCACGATAGGCTGAGCGAAGCGCTGAACAGCTTATAACCACGTTCCGGTCGGCGAGAATGTGTTGCTTGGCAATCATGTTCAACGTAACTAACCATTCCCATCTGTCGGCATCTTGCAGTGGTATACCGGAAGACATTTTTTCTACGTTGGCCTCGCTGTGGTAACGATCTCCTTCCTCGAAAGGCATGTCAAAACGTTCGGCTAAATGCTGGCTCAGTGTCGATTTTCCCGTCCCTGAAACTCCCGAAACGAAAAATACATGGCGGTGGGTCATAAATTTATTTCTCACATTACAGTTCAGGAGTAGATCAGGAGTGAGTCATTTTGTCTCCATTTTATTGATGAATATTAGTTTGGAAACCGGTTGCGTTCAAGGGGTGATTATAATAATGTTACTAAAAGGTTTTCTTGAGTTAATAACTATTTAACATCGACGGGGCTTATCAACTTAGCTCTTAAAGATAGTGAGCAATTCCCACATTATGGCAGGGTCAACATGATGACATTGTCACTAACAGGTACCAGAGAGCACATATGACCGATACCTTCTCCCTTCTTTTTGTCGCTATTTGCAGCATTGTGCTTCTCACCTATTTAGTTGTAGTGAGAAAAGTGCATGCTTTTATCGCGATCCTCGTGGCAGCGGCATTTGTCGGCCTTGGTACGGGAATGCGAGGGGCCGACGTGCTGGCTTCAATGCAATCAGGTATGGGCAATACGCTGGGATTTGTAGCGACCATTGTTGGTCTTGGCGCTATGTTCGGGCAGTTCTTAGAAGAATCCGGCGGCATTGATAGGCTTTCGCAAACTATCAACAATAAATTTGGTGATAAGAATAGCCAGTGGGCGGTTGTGCTAACGGGGTTTCTTGTTGCTATACCCGTTTTCTTTGAAGTGGGGCTTATCATATTAATGCCTCTTATTTACTCGTTAGCAAAGAAATCAGGAAAGTCGCTTATTTATTATGGCATCCCACTCACCGCTGGACTCGCTGTTACGCACGCCTTTATTCCTCCAACACCTGGGCCTGTTGCGGTGGCGTCAATTTTAGGGGCGGATATTGGCTTAGTCATTTTGTTCGGCTTTATCGTTGGTGTTCCTTGCGCCTGTTTAGCCGGCCCAATTTACGCGACATTTTTAGCAAAACGCCTGCACGTACCGGTTCCAAGCCATATCATTGAAGCTTCACATAAAAAGCCACAAGCGCTCCCCAGCTTTCGTTCAGTTGCGGCGCTACTGACATTTCCGCTCGTGGCTATTCTGGTGGGTACGTTGGCAAAGTTCACGCTTTCCGAAGGTGTCTTGAAAGAGGCGTTGCTATTTATTGGTCATCCCTTCATTGCGCTTACTATTGCAACCATTGCCTGCTTTAAAGTGCTAGGGAAGAAACAAGGCCTATCAAGGGAACAAGTTAGAAACATTGCTTCTAGAGGGTTAGAGCCGGTTGCCTTAGTCATTCTGGTAACAGGCGCGGGTGGCATGTTTAAACAAGTGCTCATCGACTCTGGAGCGGGACAGGCCTTTGCCGATGTTGTCGCATTGTCGCCGCTTCCACCCTTGGCTGCTGGGTTTCTCATCGCAATTTCGGTAAGAATTATTCAAGGCTCGGCTACGGTGGCCATGTTAACTGCGGCAGGTTTAATGGGTCCTGTCGTGCAGGAGTTGGCGTTTTCGCCCTCAGTACTCGCCCTAATGACCATTGCGATTGCGGCGGGGGCTACGGCCATGTCTCACGTGAACGATACGGGGTTTTGGATCGTAAACCGTTATTTTGATATTTCCGTGAAAGACACGTTTGTGTCTTGGACGTGTATGGCAACCCTAATAGGGTTTATTGGGCTTTTTCTCGTACTCGTAATTGGTTTATTTGTCTAACGTCAAAAGTGGCGCAAACAAGCTTTGTTTTTCTGTGGCCACTGGTTTCATTATTTATATTTAAATGGTTGTAACTAGGATTCAACATTAGAAGCATTATTACTGAACGTCTGTATATAAAGCTGCTCTACTTTGTCTCTTGCCCATTGGGTTTTGCGAAGAAACTTTAGCGATGATTTGATAGAAGGGTCGTTATTAAAACAGTTTATTTTTATTCTATAGTACAAGCCTTCCCACCCGTAATAGTCGTGTAATTGAGTCACTATTTTTTCTAAGGTAAGCCCGTGTAATGGGTTGTTTGGTTGCTGTTCTGACATAGACATTGTCCACAGTAAATTGTTACCGCAACTTTAGCATATTATTCGTTACCGTCCCCACGCTCTAGTCATTTTTCTTTTAGTGGTCTATCTCAGCCTGCTCTAGCCACTTTAAGTGGGCTAAGGGATAACCTAAGAAGAACTTCTCTCGGGCAAGGATAATTCGGGTTTCAATACGCTTTATCCCTAGCGCACCTTGCTCACTCAGTGAGTCGCACGCTTTGTTTAGCGCAGCTATATCAGCAAAGCAACTGAATGATACGTAGTCTACGTTACCGGTAACTTGCATGCAGTCCATAAATTGTGGAATCGCATTAATGGCTGCTAAAAATTGCCGCTTGCTGGCCGCGCTGTTGTCGTGCAGGGTAAAATCTACATAGGCAAATATGTGTTCGCACATGGCCTCTAAGTTTACGTCGGCATGAAACGTGCGAAAGTATCCTGCCTCTTTCAATGCTTTTACTCTTTGAAAACAAGCACTAGGAGATAAATTTACTCGCCCCGCGAGTTCCACGTTCGTTAAGTCGGCTTGCAAATGCAAAATGGCCAATATCTTCTTATTGTAGCTATCAAGGCGAATAATCTTCTTCATGGTGATGTCGTTAAGAAATTATATTTTTCATAGCATACCAAAGATAATGGCGCGTGCGCCCCATTTCGATTGACCTGCCATGGCAGTGATGGAATGAATTGAGGTGGAAAGCAATGAAAATGCAGTAATTTGATTCGCTTATTAAGCAAAAGAACAAAATATTATTTTGCATGAATGCTGCACACTAAGATGAAGCTTACAGCAATGCAGTATTCATTGGGCAAAAGGAAGCAAAAGGGGGACAAAAGAATCTATGCAGCATAAAAACGATTACGCATTGGAGCCCGTGCCTGACAGCGAACAAACCCATGGTTGGGCGGTAGGGATGGTGAACGGGTCACTGGCCTTCGCCGTTCCGGGGTTAATAACCGGCATTGAGATAGGCCAAGCGCTAGGTTTTTACAAGAGCGTCGCTGCCTTTTTAGTGGGCGGGCTCATATTAGCCCTACTAGGCAGCTGTACTGCCATCGTTGGGCGTAGCAATCGATTTACCTCGTACCTAACGCTGAAATTCGTCTTCGGTATATGGGGCGCAAAAATAGTGTCCTTTTGTTTCGTGTTGTCGCTACTGGGTTGGTATGGCGTCAATCTCGACCTCTTCGCTTACGCCACCAATGCGCTTTTAACGGATTACATGAATATAACGCTCAACAATACCGCTATTGAATGGGGCGGAAGCGTTGTCATCGTTATGACGACCCTATATGGCTTCCACCGTATAGAACGCCTAGCGGCATATCTGGTTCCCGTAATGGCAATAGTGACGGCGCTCTTACTTGCTAAAAGCATTATTGCCATGGAGCATTTAACCGCGCCGGTGCCTTCAATGAGCTTCGGTACCGCGGTTTCGGCGGTGGTGGGTAGTTTCATTGTGTCTATTGTTCTCATGCCTGACTTAACGCGTTTTTGTCGTAAAAAGCATGATGCGGTTATTGCATCTTTCCTTCCGTTTTTTGTGTTAAGTAGCTTTGTGTACATCGCTGCATCCTTGGCTGCTAATGTGTTCTTAACCGCAGATATATTAACTCTTATGGTAAAGGTGGGTCTGGGGTTAGCCGCGTTGCTTTTATTGCTTTGCTCCAGCTGGCTAACCAATGTGCTTAACCTATACAGTGCGGCTTTAGGCACCGCCGCGGTGGGAAATTCCACCAAGCAGCATGTGCTAATAATAGGGTTGGGGATATTAGGTGTTGTGGCATCATCCCTGAACCTGCTGGATAATTTCTCCGACTTTTTGTTCTCCCTATCTATTCTTTTTACCCCTGTAGCGGCCATATATTGTGCCGACTTTTTTATACTTAGGCGGTCTGCCTTGTATAGCCAAGAAGAACGCATTCCTTCGTTCAATGTTGTTGCCTTGCTTGCCTGGGGATTGGGCGTGGCATTTAGCATATACAGTGGCTATATCACATTTACCATTACCCCCATTCATGCCATCGATGCCTTAGTGGTGTCTTTTTTAAGTTATCTCGTGTTAGCGAAAGTTCACGCCCGCTTGTTTGTTCCTAAGGAGTCAATATGAAACAGCTGTCATTGGCCGATATGCAGGATTTATTGCTTGGTTGTACCATTTTAGGCACAGGCGGGGGCGGAGAGATGAGCGAAGGTCTCGCGTTGTTAGAAGACGTTTATCATAAAGGCTTGCCGGTTACAATAGTCAGTTTGCAGGAGGCCCCTGACGACGCCATGGTATGTACCCCGTATTTGCTGGGTGCGTTAGATTTAAGCGAAAAGCGACAACCAAAGTACCAACGATTGCCGCAAAGTGAAGCGCCTGCTATTTGTGCGGCTTATTCTCGTTTAGAACAGCATTTAAACACCACATTTTATGGCACCCTTTGCTGTGAAATGGGCGGTTCGAATACGGCTGTCGCTTTTTATACTGCCGCGCTAAATGGCGGCGTGGTGATTGATGCTGATCCCGCGGGGCGTGCAGTGCCTGAAATCACCCATTCTACATACTATCTCAACAACCTACCTGCAGCGCCTATTGTGGCTGCAAACACCTTCGATGAAGTCTTCATTGTTGAACATGTAAAAGATGACTTACGTGCCGAGCAACTTATGCGAGCCTTATGTCAGGAAAGTGCGAACGATATTGCTTGTATCGACCATGCCATGAAGGTAAAAGATATCAAGCACGCCGTCATTGAGGGCACCTTGAGCAAAGCATGGAAACTAGGTGTTACCGCAAGACAAGCGCAACAAAAGGGACGGGATGTAGCCTCAAGCATAGCGCTAATGGGGAACGGTTTTGTGAGTTTCCGTGGCGATATCGAGCATTTTTCTTTTGATACGCAAGCTGGCTTTACGGTGGGGGACGTGAAAATATCAGGCACAGGCAAGTTTGCCCACCACTGTTATACCCTTGCGGTCAAAAATGAAAACCTTGTGGCCTATTTCGACGGTGAATTAGACGTTACCATTCCGGACTTAATTTGTGTTATCGATACTGAAACTGGGCTACCTGTTACTAACCCTCATTATCATAAGGGGCAATCGGTGGCGGTGATTATTTTACCAGCGCCTACAGAATTCACTACGCCACGTGGTTTGTCGGTATTCGGGCCAGCCTATGCCGGTATTGATGCGCCATACCGGCCGGCAAGCCCTCGCAACGTAAACTAGGTTTTACCGGTAGAGAAAGTTACTGCCATACACCATCATAGGGAATGTGTGGCTGTTTTTTCACTAGCCGGCGTGCACAAATTGCAAACAACACTGCTAAACACGTGGCAACGATGCTTACCCCTACGTCTATGGTATGGGAAAGGCTGGTTTGCCAATACACGCAGCTTATGGCAATGCAGCCAAGTGCAAGTAAAACCAAGAGGTATAAGCTATGGATGGCGGCGCGAATAGGTGTGACGCAAAAACTGTAAACCACCGCAAAGATAAACCCCACGTAGTAGGCTAGATGCTGATAAAACTGAATGTCATTTTGGGAGTAGGAGGCTTGTTTGGCGGCTATAACCGACAGGCCAATGCCGATAAATGTACCCGCGCACACGCCTACGGTCAATCGCGCTAAAATGCGTACAGAGGCAGGCTGTTTGACTGCCTGACTCGTGGACATTTTCTTACGGCGAGACTCTATCCAAATAATGTTTCCACTTAAAAACAATAAGCATCCGCTTAGTCCCATCGCAAAATAAATCCAATGAATAAAGCTTCCACCAAAACCGCCAAAATGCAGCGTAAAGAAACTGTTTACCACTTTGCCAGGTATGCCTGAAACTGAAGGAAGCATAGCAGTGTATCCCGCTGAGGCAGTGTAGGGGTCGGTCACCCAGTAGGCATAATAGGGTCCCCGTATAATTTCTCCTACAAGCTCTCCACCCATAATCAACCGTGCGCGTGGGGTGCCTAACCCGGAAAAGTTAAGTTCGGTTAACTTAAAATCAGGCTCTGTGGCGGTGATCTTATCTTCTAGCACAGATATTGAGAGCAAATTCTCAATGCCTCTGTCTGCCTCGATAGGCGCCGGTCGGTTAAACATGGGCTTGTCTTGATACACCGCAGTTTGCAGGCCCCCATACAATATATCGTGATAAGCGAAAACAAAGGTGGTAACGGCAATGATAATATGAAAGGGCAAGGCAGAAATGCCCAATATATTGTGGAAGTCTACCCAGAAGCGTTTGCCTTTTTTATTCTTACGTAATGCAAACAAATCTTTAACCCAGGTAGGGAGAAAAATGACCAAGCCTGACACAATGGCGACAAAATACAATACGCAAACAATACCCATGACATAGATTCCTACAGCGTCATGCTCATCGCCGCCCGGAATACCTGCGGTTCGGTGTAAGTGGTCAAGAAAGTCGCCTATTTCGCTTAGCGAGGTACTACGACTGATGAGTGCCCCGTCGTTATCTAACGATGCTTGCCAATAGGTATGCTGGTGGGTGTCTTCATCTTCAATAACCCATTGCACCGGTGCGTGCTTTGGCATGGCATTGGGCAAGTAAACCGACAATTGCGCTGAGGCTTCCGGATGCGCTTGCAGTACCTTTTTTATTAGGGTGTCGTATTGCGTTTCAGCAATCGGGGGAAGTGTGTGCTCTTGATGAAGTGCCCACGTATTCAACGGCGCTTTGAACATGGTAAAGGCACCAGCAACAAAGCAAATATAAAGCAGTAAGCCAGATAAAATCCCAGTCCAAATATGGATGTTTTGGTAATTTTTGTAGTTTTCTAATTTCATAAGTTAGCGGATAACCTGCAGTAAGCCATATTCAATAACCACCACAATGGAAAGTACGAATAAGGTACGTCGTGGCCGGTGGGTAAAATAAATAAGGGCGATGAGTAACAGCCAAATTGGCGTTATCCACCACATCATAAATTGTGACTTTACGTCTAAGGGCGTGTTACCAAGGAAAGCAAAGCTCACCAGTCCACTGGTGAATAGGCCTAGAGGTAAACCGACCACGACAGCGCCAATGCTTTTTAGCCACCAATGTGGCATGTGCACCAGGTAACTGTCACTTCGTTTTAGTGAGGAACCCGCGCCTTTGAGCGCCGTTTGGGGCTTTTCGAAACGATGTATTAAGGGTAATAAGCTTAATGAGAGCATGTACAAGGTGATGACAGTGTAAATGGCAGCGGGAACAGAAAAAACAAAGGTAAATACCCATGTGGATGCAAGCGCGAAAAGCCCGCTAAGTAAGGCACCCGTCTTCGCTTTGTAAAAACGTGAGGGAAGCCATTGCTGATTAGGGCAACCAAGATAAAAGATGGCACTGGCAACAACGCACATCATTAAGCCTATTCCCAAGGCTATCATGGGCGTACTCCTTATTGGGTTGATTAAAACGCCTTATGAAAAACCGAATTAGAATAGGCTCACAATGCATTAATGTAAATAAAAATGATTGTTATTTGTATGTGAATAATATTCTTAAGTGTTTTTAGTATTGCTTAACCGATCGTTTCCCATCAATTGCGCATTGAAACGCAGAAGTTGCTTGTTTATGCTTGCGATAGGTTCAATGATGAAAGAGTTTATTGTGTGTGAATTACTTGGCATGAGCGCCAATACACCAACTGATTTATGTTTTAGCTTTACTGGCTTAACCCGTCGTGGTGGCGAAACAGGCCCGCATAAAGACGGCTGGGGAATGGCTTTTTACGAAGGTAAAGGGGTTCGTTTATTCCACGATCCTGAACCCTGTGCAACCTCTAAAATTGCAGAGTTTGTTTCTCACCTACCCATTAAAAGTAGAACGGCGATATGTCATATTCGCCAAGCCAATGTGGGCAATATTAACCTTGCTAATACGCACCCATTTACCCGTGAAATGTGGGGCAAGTATTGGGTGTTTGCCCACAATGGGCAGCTGCCTAATTTTGTTCCACAAGAAGGCATGTACGAGGCCGTTGGTGATACCGACAGCGAAGCCATGTTCTGCGACTTAATGAATCAGGTGCGTCAGCGTTTACCCCGGGATGCCATGCCGCAACAATTGGCCGATGCGTTAGTGGCCATTGCTAAAAGTTACGCAGAGCAGGGTGTATTCAATTGCTTATTAAGCAATGGCGACTGGTTGTTTTCATTTTGTAGCACCAAAATGGCGAGCATTACCCGCCGAGCCCCATTTGGCCCAGCCTGCCTGAGCGACGTGGAAGTAGAAATAGATTTTGCCGCTGAAACCACACCCAACGATGTGGTGAGTATCATTGCCACTGCGCCACTTACCCATGACGAACTATGGGATATTTACGAGCGTGGTGAATGGAAGCTATGGCAGCAAGGCGAGGTAATTGCCAGCGGTAAAGTGGATGTTCCCGAACATAAACAAGAGGAAGCAATGAGTGCTCCCGACCCTTCACTTCACGAAGGTAATGCAGAATCTAACACTAACTAGTCCCCCCCTGTCTGGTTTTAAGCTTCCCTAAATGTGCGCGATTCAGGGAAGGATTCAGATGGCCTCTCATGTTATTTTCAAACACATAGGGGCGCTGCCAAACATGGTATTAACATGTATCAGATTTAATTTATGTAGCAGTGCTGGGCGTAATGCTGTCAGGGATGAACTTAGATGATGTTTATTTTGTGTCCGCCATTCCATGACAGGAGCCTCAGCAATGACGTTGACCCGTTTGTTAGTGTTAGCCCTTATGAGTATTTCGTTGGTAGGTTGTTCTGGAGGCGAAGACGATAGTCAGTCTCCTGAGCCTATAGCGTCCATACCTGAAACGCCAGAACCCGAAACGCCAGAGCCTGAAATCCCAGAGCCTGAAACCCCAGAGCCTGAAACCCCAGAACCCGAAACCCCAGAGCCCGAAACCCCAGAACCCGAAACCCCAGAACCCGAAACCCCAGAGCCTGAAACCCCAGAGCCTGAAACCCCAGAGCCTGAAACCCCAGAACCTGAAACCCCAGAGCCTGAAACCCCAGAGCCCGAAACCCCAGAGCCTGAAACCCCAGAGCCTGAAACCCCAGAGCCTCCTCCTCCAACAATACTTACTGGGGTCTTTGAAAATGTTACTGGAATAGGCTATCGAACCTCAAGTGGGTTAACCGGTGTCACGACTGAAGTGGGCGAGTTCAGCTATGAAGAAGGTGACACCATCACTTTTTATCATGAATCAGTGACATTAGGGCAACTTAGCGCTAGACCCACCATTTCTTCGTTTGAGTTTTCTAATCCGCTGCTTGTGAATCATTTTCTCGCGACGCTCGATAGCGATGGTAATCCCACTAATGGTATTACTGTGTCATCACAAGACTTGCAGAGCTCTCAATATTTCCAAACTGTCTATCAAAGCAGTGATACTACCGAAGTTAATCTCGATACTTTGGATGAAGACTCCAGTACCTATTGGAAACTCGTCGCTGCGCGCTTTAGCGCAGGAAGCGGTATCAACGAACTAGATGTCCTTTATCAGCAAGCACATATTACCAGCCTAACGAGCATAGGGTTATTTTCTCGTTATATGCAATATCTCAACGGCGACTATAGCATTAACACAAGCCGTTTTTCAGACGTCATTGGTATTGCTCAAGCGCACAAGAGCAATATTAATCATCGGATAGAACGCTATGTTTACTCCAGTATGTTTATGCAACTGCGCGCGGGATTATCGGTGAAGTTTTCTGAAGGCATAGAAGGTTTTGATATCGCACAAAGCGGTTGGAAGGCGCATGTCGAGGATCAGCTGAAATATGCGGAAGGGCTAAAGTTAGCGCTAAAAGGCTTGATCGACAAAGAGAGTATTATGGGTATGGCACTAAAAGAGTTAGTTTCCATTACCATTGAATCGGGTGCCGATAAAGTACAATCAGGCCTTCCAGATGGAGGAAAAACAGCTGTCGATTACCTAGCGGATAACCTTATAGATTGTATTAATAAAACCGCCTTTCCGAGCAAAGATAGCCTCGATGAAAAACTGAGAGCATGTGCGTTAGATATGCTGGGAAATAGTGCAGAGCATCTGTCGGATCAACTTGCACTTATTATCCTTGAGTCAGATCCTGTAGTGAGCGCAATTGTCGATGACATGGGTCAGCTCGCGAGCGACCTTACTACCATTTATAACGACTGTAAGATCACCAAAGGTAAGGTTATCGACTGTGCGTTTTCTGTAAGTAGTGTGGCATATAAAAACGTGGCTTCTCTTGTGGGCAGTGGCTACTACATGACGCAGTTAAGTCGAGCGAGTAAGGAGTATGTGGTACTCGATACCGCTTATGCTCTATTAGAGTTGCAAAGCCATCTGCCCTTGAGAGGAATACTCGCTTACCTTGATATTGAGGCGGCATACTATGCTATGCCTGCAGAGCAACGATTGTCTTTTCTACTTCAGGAGGCACATTTAGCCTACCATGAAGATACCCATTACGCTGATTCACTCTCAAACAAACAATTAACGGCAGCGGTAACGGCTTACACCACATTAAGGCAACAGTTTGATACAGAAATTAGCAAGCTAAAATCGGCCAGTCAGTTGCAACGGTTTTATGTATACGACAATGATAATAATGTCACTGGTGTGAGTCTTGAGGCTATTGATCTTTATGCGTCTAGGCTACTGACTGCGGAAATAGAATCCGTTGCATTTACGCCAAATTCAGAAGGCAGTGAAGGTGTGCTTTCGGTATGTTTAAACCTTCAAAATAGTGGGCTACACCCTATATCCGTGCAACTCACTACTATTGATGTGATTGGTCTAGATAACACTGCCTTTGTCACTAACATTGACTCCCATACTAATTTGTTAGCCAAAAACAGTGTGAACAATAAACAGGCATGTTATAGCGCAGAAGTTAAGGCTGATAAGCTTACGATTGTTGAAAAGCCGTTTCTGGTTAAGGCCAATGTGAACTACCAAGTACAAGGGTTTGGGCAGTCAAAGCATCTAGTCGTTTATGACGGTTTTGACGGACAGAGGGTGAGGGACTCTCTGGGTAAGCAGGATCTGATCATTGCGGAAACCCGTTTTCATGAAGGAGATATATACGTAAAAGCGCATTTCGGCATAGGGGGAGATACAGTTGATGATTACGATGACTATCAGGTGACGTGGGAAGCAGAAAATGCCACGGTAGCAGTACTCGATAATCGTTCAGCCAAAATCACGCCTGAGGGCGTCTATACTTCGGTTACAGCCACCGCGTTGCACATGGATAGCAACACGTTATTTGCACAACGCACACAAACTCTTATCGCCCGCGAGCCGGCAAATGCGACCCTAAATGTTGTGGTTGAACGTTACAGTATGCCGTCAAACTCAGTGCTATTTATTGAGCCAATTGTTACCGGTGGTATAAGCCCTTACTTTTATACATGGGGAAGTGCAGATAATGTTGATATAGAAGATAATTTTGATGGGATAGTAAAGGTAACCAGTCGTGAAGTGGACGCACTTACCCAACTTACATTACCGTTAACTGTAACCGATAGCAGCAATAATTCTGTTACTATTGATGTAGAAATAGACGTGCTTGCGGCAAGGCGTAACTTAGTTTCGTTTGATTATCGCGCTGATAAGCCAGTTAACGGTTCGGCTATTGCCTTCACCGAAAGCTACGACAAGCAGTGGCGTTTGGTCAATCTTTCGGGAAGAAGCTTAGAGAACATTGAATTCGTTCTCGACCCGCTTTCTACACACAGCGCCCTTTCTGATACCCACGCCATCCAACCAGTGTCAACGTGGCCAGCGAATGAAACATTAGACATTCACTTGCCACTTTACAACGGCGAAGGGAATGATGGGACGATGCACACCGCTAAGTGGTTTATTCAGGCTAATGGTGCCCCAGTTTATTATTCTAATGGCGTAAAAGCATGGATTGACTACAAGTTGTATAGCGATGAAAACGAGGGTGTTGACATCGATTTGCCAGAAAACGTTGCGCCTGGCGAAAGCTTTTCGTTGACGGTAGAGACGGCTTATCCGGCTACCGCTGTATTAGTAGAACACCCGGAGTTTAATGTCATTCCACTGCGCTCATCGCATGGTAACACCGTGTGGCAAACCGACGTGGCGATTACTTCAAGGGGAGAGCATGCGCTTACTGTTACCCTGTTAAGTCACTCAGATACCTACGAGGTGCAGCATGCCGTTTCTATCGAAGTGGGTGATAAACGCCCCAGTATATTGAAGGCACTTTCACTAAATCACGAAAGCGATGGCATTCGAGTGACATGGAAAGAAGCGTCAGGCGAGGTAAGCACCTATGAAATTTATCGCTCCACCGAGGAAGGCAGCAAAGGGAGCAAAATTGCCGATAGTAATAGTGTGACGTTTCTAGATAAATCGGTAGTTAACGGCAGTACTTATTATTACATAGTATCTGCATGCAATGAGCACGGTTGCAGTGATACAGAACAGTCATCGATGGCGCGTGCTACTGCGCCTGTGCTCGATGGCGGGGTAAACTTAGGCACCACTGACACAAGTATTACAGCAAGCTGGCGCGAGGCCACGGGCGAAGTGAGCTATTACGCGCTGTACCGTTCTACTGCCAGTGGCACCAAAGGTTCACAGGTGTACAGTGGTGACGATCGCAGCTATGAAGATACCGATGTAGCGGTGGGTACAACCTACTACTATACCGCATCGGCATGTAATGACTATGGTTGTGCCGACTCAGACCAACACTATATTACGATTAAGGGTCAAGCGCCTGTGCTCGATGGCGGGGTAAACTTAGGCACCACTGACACAAGTATTACAGCAAGCTGGCGCGAGGCCACGGGCGAAGTGAGCTATTACGCACTGTACCGTTCTACTGCCAGTGGCACCAAAGGTTCACAGGTGTACAGTGGTGACGATCGCAGCTATGAAGATACCGATGTGGCGGTGGGTACCACTTACTACTACACCGCATCGGCATGTAATGACTACGGTTGTGCCGACTCAGACCAACACTATATTGAAATTAACAGCCAAGCGCCTGTGCTCGATGGCGGGGTAAACTTAGGCACCACAGACACAAGTATTACAGCAAGCTGGCGCGAGGCAACGGGAACGGTTAGTTATTACGCACTGTACCGTTCTACTGCCAGTGGCACCAAAGGTTCACAGGTATACAGTGGAGCATCGCGCAGCTATGAAGATACCGATGTGGCGGTGGGTACCACTTACTACTACACCGCATCGGCATGTAATGACTATGGTTGCGACAACTCAGACCAACACTATATTGAAATTAAGGGCCAAGCGCCTGTGCTCGATGGCGGGGTAAACTTAGGCACCACAGACACAAGTATTACAGCAAGCTGGCGCGAGGCAACGGGAACGGTTAGCTATTACGCGCTGTACCGTTCTACTGCCAGTGGCACCAAAGGTTCACAGGTGTACAGTGGTGACGATCGCAGCTATGAAGATACCGATGTGGCGGTGGGTACCACTTACTACTACACCGCATCGGCATGTAATGACTATGGTTGCGAAGACTCCGATCAACACTTTATTCAAAGAATGTGAAGTATCAGTCGAAAGTCATAACTGTCACGTAATTGTCACCGTACTGTAATTGACTTCTACCCTTACATATCTGAATATCCATATATTACAAATTTCATATGTGACTTGCCGGGGCATACGTTAATGCTCCGCAGTTCTATGATGTTTCAATTATAAATGGACGGGTATGAAAAAGTGGTTAGGGTTTAAGTACGGCGCATTTTTTGTTGTGCTTTTCGGCATTAGCTCATTATGCGCGATCGCTCCACTTACCAGCCATGCCCAAGGGTTTACTGTTGAAGGTGAAATTAGAGGCAGATACGAAAACCTAGACGGCCAATTTAGGGCCGGCGAGGAAGGGAGCGACGAGGTGCTACTTTTTCGCACTCTACTCCATGGGAAGTACCGTTATGAAAACATCACGATAGGCGTAGAAATTCAAGACAGTCGCAGTTATTGGGGAGATGACAGTACCCCCTTGTCTAGCAGCTTCGTGAATACCGCTGATGTACTGCAGGCTTATGTTGCTTTTTCGGGGCTGCCTAGTCTGCTTAGCTATGTGCAACCTCAAACCCACTCCCGGCATACGCTCACTGTAGGAAGGCAAACGGTGTCTATTGGATCGAAGCGGCAAATAGAGCGGGTAAGCTACGCCAATGTCATTAAAAGCTACACAGGTATTTATTCCCAGACGACCACCGACAGTAGTAATGAACTTCATGCCTTTTATGTGGTGCCGATTGAACGATTGGTCGATGACAAAGATGAAGTACTATCTAATCATTGGCAAGCAGATAAAGAGCAATGGGGGCGACGCATATGGGGTATTCATTATCGTCACGCAGATACACTACCTTCACTCGTTTCAAATTTATGGACGGAAGCATTTGTCTACGGTTTCGATGAACAAGACCGGCACCATACCCCAACCCCGAATCGTCACTATCTCACCTCGGGTTTTCGGATTTTTCGTAAACACAAACCTCAGCAATGGAACCTCGATATAGAAGCTGCCCATCGACAAGGCAGCCGGCATAGCAGCAGTGACGTGATAGACAACGAAGATTTGGCCGTGAGCGCGAACATGTTATTGTTTCGTGTGGGTTACACCTTTAATCACTGGCTAAACCCAAACTTAGCCTTTCAGCACTACTACACCAGTGGTGATGATAACCCTAATGATAACCGCTATGGTCAGTTCGAACGGCTATTTGGCGGCAGGCGCACCGACTTAAACAATACTTCTATTCATGGGCCACTAACACCTGCAAACCTAACTGCTACGGGGTTTCGTGTTGAACTTCGCCCCCATGCTAACTGGGATGCAAGGGTTCATTATTCAGCGGCCACCTTATCGTCAAACACCGATAGCTTTGTTATCGGTAAATACCAAGATTCGTCTGGCCAAAGTGGTGATGATATTGGCCACACAGTCGATTCCCGTATCCGTTTTTGGACAGAGGATAAAACATGGATGTTCGATGCAGGTTTCTCGCTATTGTTCGCGGGAGATTACCTTGAATCAGTTCGGTCGCAAGAGGGTTTGCCTACCTCCACCACCCGCTTCGGTTACGTGCAATTGAGCTATCAATTTTAGTCAATGCAACGTTGCTTCGATTGTTCAAACGTAGAGCGACTATGCGTTGAGGGTTTCTACAATCAACGACTGAATTTTTTGATAGCGTAGTGGCAACGAACGGTGGGGTGTTTTCACAAAGTAAAGAGGTTCGGCAACATCGTTTGTGGCAGGGTATATTGTTAAACTTTCAGTGGCGTTGGCAAAGCTATCAAGTACTTTAATGGGCAGTACGGTAAAGCCCAGCCCTTTGCTTACGGGCAATAAAATTTGAGACAGTTGATTTATGTAACCACGCTTTGGCAACCGATTAGGATCTAATTGCATTAGGGCTTGCTCGCCCGAGTGGCTAAAGTAAAGTTTTAGATAGTGCATGGCGTCGGGGTGGTTAATCAACCCAAGCGATAGCAAGATATCGGTAATGTCTTTCTCTTGGCTACTTGCAGTATTATTATCAGCACTATTATCAGAACTATTGGTACTTAAATTACCAAGGGCACCTTTGGGTAATATAAGCCCCAAAGATTCGCTACCAATTTTTTCAGACGAAAACATCTCTTCATCAGGTTGTCGCGTGACGATGCCTAACTCTAGGCTAGACGCGTGAATGCTATTGAGGATGGTTCGGTTGGGCGCAACTTCTAAATGTATACTCAAACTCGGATGGGCAACCTGTAGCTCAACAAGTACAGGGTACAAACGCTGAGCCAACGCACCCGAGCAACCAATTACACACTGTCCTTCGTAGGGCGCATCAAACTTTAAGCTTTCTATGAGTGCCTGTTCATGCTTACTCAAGCTTTGCGCATAGTCGTAAACCCGTTGACCTTGTTCAGTTAGCTCTACACCTTTACCTAGGCGAATGACTAACTCACAGCCACAGGCTTCTTCCAACTTTTTTATGTGTTGGCTCACACCGGGCTGCGTCATAAATCGTTGTTCTGCGGTACGGGTAAAATTCCCCGTTTCTACTAGCACTTTGAACGTATCAAGCCACTGTGGATTTAGCATGGTATAAATTTAAATTATGGATTTGAGAATTAATCATAATTTCTAGTATTTGCTTTGTCTAGTTACTATACGTGCATACTTTACATCGAGGAGATAAAGATGACTGAAGCAGTTAACACCCCTTATCCACGTACGTTTTCGCACATTGGTATTTCGGTTCCAGACCTTGATGCCGCAGTTAAATTTTACACTGAAGTACTAGGCTGGTACTTAATTATGAAGCCCACTGAGATTGTTGAAGATGATTCCGCCATTGGCGAGATGTGTACCGACGTATTTGGTGCAGGTTGGGATAAGTTCCGTATTGCGCACCTTTCAACGGGCGACCGTGTAGGTGTAGAAATCTTCGAGTTTAAAAATCAGGAAAACCCTGAAAATAACTTCGAATACTGGAAAACTGGCGTGTTCCATTTCTGTGTTCAAGACCCAGATGTTGAAGGCTTGGCAGAAAAGATTGTAGAAGCGGGTGGTAAGAAACGCATGAAAGCCCCGCGTTATTACTACCCTGGCGAGAAGCCTTACCGCATGATTTACATGGAAGACCCGTTTGGCAACATTCTAGAAATTTATAGTCACAGCTATGAACTTCATTACGCCAGCGGTGCCTACCAATAGGTAAAGAGTAATAGTAAGAGGCGAGTAGAACACTCGCCTTTTTTAATGGGCAGGAAAGCTATTCTATTGGCACTTCTATTAGCACTTAACCCCATTGCCCCGCAACATAAGGGTTGCTGGCTTTTTCTTTTGCTACCGTGGTAGTAGGGCCATGACCAGGATAAATCACCATATCGTCAGGCAGCGTTAAAATATTTGCGTTTATTGAATCGAGTAGCTGTTGATGATTTCCCTGCGGGAAATCAGTGCGCCCAATCGAGCCTGCAAAAATCACATCACCTACAATAACCTTGTTACTCGTTCGCTCCACCAGAACTACATGGCCAGGGGTATGTCCCGGACAGTGGAGAACCTCAAGCGTTAGCTCGCCAACTGAAATGGTATCTTTGTCATTCAACCATTGGTTAGGCACAAAGGGCGTGGCAGGGGGAAAGCCAAACATTTGGCTTTGCTGCATAAGGGCATCTAGCCAAAACTTGTCCCCCAGATGTGGCCCTATTATCGGCACATCGTAATGTTTAGCCAGTTCGACGGTGCCACCTACATGGTCTAAGTGACCGTGGGTAAGAATGATTTTTTCAATAGTGACCTGATGATCCGACGCCGCAGAGATGAGTTTCTGTATATCTCCGCCGGGGTCAACAAATGCCCCCCGTTTACTACCTGCGTCCCAAATAAGCGAGCAGTTTTGAGCAAATGGCGTAACCGGTATAACTACAATTTCCAAAGCGTTTCCTCCCAACAACGGCTATTTCGAATAGACGTTTTTGCCAGCTATGTAAGTCGCCTGCACTTGGGTTTTCCAAATGTCTTTTTCATCAATGTTAAAGATGTCCTGATCAACCAGTATAAAGTCAGCCCATTTTCCCGGTGTAAGGGTGCCAAGCGTATCTTCCATATGTCCCGCGTAGGCGGCATCTAACGTAAAACCCCTAAATGCTTGGTCTAAAGTGAGCGCTTCATGGGCATACCAACCTTTTACTGGCTGGTTGTTGCGATCTTGTCGAGTAACTGCGGCATGCAAGCCATAAAATGGGTTTGCCAGTTCGACAGGAAAATCTGAGCCTAATGGCAAAGGAATGCCTGATTCAAGTAAAGTTTGCCACGCATACGCGCCTTTCATCCTGTCTTTACCAATGCGATCTTCCGCCATATTTTTATCACTGGTGGCGTGGGTAGGTTGCATCGATGGCAACACGTCTAACTCGGCAAAACGAGCAAGATCTTCAGGGGCGATAACTTGCGCATGTTCTATACGGTGGCGTAACGCATTGCCGCCAATTTTCTCAAATGTTGCCTCATATTCGTTTAATGCAACATGATTGGCCTTATCGCCAATGGCGTGGTAATTTAACTGAAAACCAGCACCAATCACTGTGGTAAATAAGGGGGCCATGTCTTGTGGTTGGGTGAGCAACAGGCCATGTTGATGAGGCGCATCAGAATAGGGCGAAAGCAATGCTGCTCCGCGACTGCCTAGCGCGCCATCGCCATAGGCCTTCACTGAGCGAATAGACAAAAAGTCATCTTTGTCTCGTATTGGCCCGTTTGCCAGTAGCGTTTTAAGATCAGGGTCCGTCGCACTGATCATGGCGTATATGCGTACCGGTAAATCTCCCTCAACCGCCTCTTTTAAATAGAAGTCATAAACTTCTCTGTTTACGCCAGCATCGTGCATTGCGGTAACTCCATTTGCAAGTAAGTGCTCACCTGCAGCATGAAGTTGCTGTTCGTATATTTCACTGCTCGCTGACGGTAAATAAGCTTCAATCAATGCTGCTGCATTATCAATAAACACACCAGTGGGATTGCCGTCTGAGTCTTTAAGAATTTCACCACCCACAGGGGACGGTGTATCTTTGGTAATGCCAGCAAGTGCCATTGCTTTGCTGTTTACCCATGCAGCGTGGCCATCAACTCGCGTAAGAAATACGGGGCGATCTGACACGACGTTGTCTAAGTCTTGGGCGCGAGGAAAGGCTCTATCCGACCATAATTCCTGATTCCAACCTCGCCCAGTTATCCAATCCTGTGTGGTATTGGCAAAGGCATAATCTGCCACCATGCTGGCTGCATGCTTTGCACTTTTGCTGTCGCGCAAATTCACTTCCAAAAGGTTTGCGCCTAACCCTAGCAAATGGCCATGGGCATCAATGAGGCCTGGCAACATCACTTTCCCTTCACCGTCAATAACCTCGTCGATATGATGATTATCGGGCTGAACATCCAGCGCCAGCACCTTGCCTTCTTCTATAACCATGTTGGTAAAGCTTATGCGCTTGCCAGCTTCATCAAGGGTGTAGCCCTTAAAGTTATTGACCAGGGTGGCAGCGTGGCCGTCGGCTAAGCAAAATAGCGACGCCGCAATGGTTAAGCGCGCAGCTAAGGGGGTAAAAAATGTCGTTTTCATCATTCTTCTTCTTCGTTATCGTCCAGGGTTAATATAGGTGGCTGAAGTAAAAAGTCACGTTCCCAAATTTTACTCATGGTGGCTTGACTGATGTTTCCACCCGACAACATCACCAATGCAGTTTTACCCGGCTCTGTATTAGCAGCCCAAGAGGCCACTGCGGCCATAGACATCGCGCAGGTGGGTTCCACATGGAGTTTTAACAAGTGTTGCAGCCATTGTGTCCAATAAGCAATTTGTAACTCATCTACTTCATAAAAGTCAGTTAATTGCTGTAGAAAACCGAAAGTAATATCGCCTACGCTCGGTGTGGCAGCACCATCAGCTAGGGTTTGCGGAGGATGTTCTAACGCCACAATTTCCCCTCGCTGTAAAGACATAGATGCATCGTTTGCCGCGGCAGGTTCGGCGCCATAAACCCCCGCGTTGGGGTGCAGAGCTTGGGTGGCAATTAAAGTGCCAGATAGCAAGCCTCCGCCACCACAGGGGGCAAATACCGCATCAAGGTGGTCTATTTCGTTGAGCGCTTCAAGGGCTGCGGTGCCTTGCCCTGCAATAATATCGGGGTGATTAAAAGGAGGGATCCACAAGGTGTCGGGATCTTCTGCTGCGAGGGCCACGGCAGCGTCGGCTTCTAATCGTGTGGGGTAAAGCTTCAGCTCTGCCCCATAACTTTGGGTGGCTGCCGCTTTCACGGGGGAAATGGTTTCACTGGCGAAAATAGTGGCTTTAATGCCAAATAGGGTAGCGGCATAGGCCACCGCTTGAGCGTGATTACCAGAACTGTTCGCCACTACCGCTTGGGGGAGTTGGCCTTGCTCTTTTAATTTTGCCAGAACATTAATGGCTCCGCGAAGCTTAAATGCGCCTACGGTCTGTAAGCATTCTGCTTTAAACAAAATACGATGCCCCATCCAACTATTGAGTAAGTGAGACTCAAGAAGGGGAGTGTGCTTAACATGCGCCTGAATGCGGGCGGCAGCCGCCTCGACGTCAGCAAATTCTACTGAAGGTGTGTTTTCTGTCATTGTGTATAGGTAGTTAGACGTTTTGTGTTTATACCCTAGCACCGATCGATGGCGACGAAAATTCATAATTTATTCATATTTATACTTTAGTCTTGCCTCTCATTGACTGGGAGAAGTCGTCATGCACAAAAGAATCAGCCACCGCGTATATGCCTTACCGGTAATCCTATTTGTACTATTAGCTATTTTTTTTGCATTAGCTGGCGTGTATCTAGAGAGGGATGAAAGTAGCGCACGGATTTCTAAAGCGCAGTCGGTGGCTGAGCAAGTAAAAATAAGCTTAGAGGTCTTTTCGAACGAACGTATTCAGGCCATGGTTAATCTCATGAGAACTTGGCCAACCTTTGAACCAAACCAAGTGGATTGGTTTAATGCGCAAGCGGTTTCGCTGATGGGCATGCAACGGGGGTTTAGCTCGTTGACCTTCGCTAACGACGAAGGGGTGATTGAATGGGTCGCGACACCAGAAGCTGGTTCTAAAACTCGGCTTTCAACGGCGTTAATCGGCCAGCCTTTGGCGGCAACAGGTTTGACCATCCCAGTACTCTCAGAGCAATTTTCCAGTACGCTTATTTATTCGCCAAGTACGCATCATCATCACATTTTAGTGGGCCGAGCGATTAGCCCGCAAGAGCCTGAGCATGGCTACATTGTGGCTGGATTCGATGTTCAAACCATCCTTGGTGTCATGCTAGGTGAGCTGGTTGGCCCTCAGTTTAACTTCGATTTAATCAGTGACGGAGATGTGTTGTTTTCCAGCGGTCAGCTAATAGAAGACGGCACCATAGTGAGTACCGAGGCATTCCCCTTTATTGATCGCCAGTTTTCGCTATCGATGCAATCGCAGGTTAATGCCTATCAACCAGGAAAACTGGTAACGATTATTGGTATATTCATGGCTGCACTCGCCAGCTGGATATTTCACAAACAACTCAAAGGTGCGGTGCACCTTTCTCTTAGCCAGCAGCGCTACCTTACCGCAAGTGAAGCGGCATTGGATGCGATGTTAATTTACCAGCCGGAAGGAAATAACTACCGCTTGGTAGAAGCTAACCGCTACAGTCGATTTTTGTTTCGAGGCGCCTTTGAAATACTCAGTAAAATGAGCCTTAAGGCGCAGCTTGTCTATCTGGGTTTAGAAGACAGTTGCCAAAAGGTAGATGAGGTGGCTGAGACCGGTACACCCTATGAGAGTTACGCTGCAATCACCACCGATAAAGTTGCGCCAGACTGGATTAAAATCCAAGTAGTGAAAGCAGGGAATAACATAGCCTTAACGGTTCGGGATGTAACCGAGAGGTTTAAAGCGCAACAAGAACTAAAGCAAAGTGAAGAACGTTACAAGCGTCTAGTCGATGGGATGCACCGACATTTCGTGTATACCAAAACCCGCGATCATAAGTTTATTTATGTCAGTGCTGGAATAGAAACGATATTAGGTTTTAGTCCTAGTCATTTTTGTACCAACGAAGTTCGCCTCGTAAAGCAAGTGCCTGATGAAACCTTGAGTATCCGTAAAACCATCATGCGTGGCGAAAAACCTGAACCTTATCTTGTTAACTATGCCGGTGCGCAAGGCGAAGAGCATGTGCTCGAATTTTCCGATACCCCCATTTTAGATGACGATGGTCAGCTTATTGCCGTTGAGGGGATAGCAAGAGATGTAACCAAAGAACAGGCGCTTCAAGCTGAAGTGATATTTCAGGCAAATCACGATCAGCTAACGGGGTTAATGAACCGCTATGCCTTTGATAATCAACTTAGGTTGCTTATCGAGGAAATTGGCGACGAGAAAGCGTTGTTACCTGCAGACAGTAAAGTGACGCCACTTTATGCGCAGGCAGATAGCGTCACAAATACCAGTGTTATGTGTTTTATTGATATGGACCGTTTTAAGCTGGTTAACGATAGTTGTGGCCACCCCGCAGGAGATAAACTGCTAAAAGAAGTATCAGGTATTTTTAAACAACACGTTGATGAAAGCGACTTGCTGGCCCGCATTGGTGGCGATGAATTTTGTATTATTTATCGCGGCCAAACCATCGACAGTGTGAAGGCGAAATTAGACAAGCTGTTGCTGGCGGTGTCTAGTTACCGGTTTGTGTATGATGACAAATTGTTTTTTGTCGGCGCTAGTATCGGCGTGATTGAAATAGGGGCGAAATCCACCAGTGCCGCAGAGCTTATTAAGGCGGCAGATAATGCCTGTTATCGAGCCAAGCATTTAGGGCGAAACCGATACTTTATTTTTCATGCTAGCGATGAACAAGCATGTTTAAACAAGCACGAAAACGATGTGCTTCATACTCTGCACAAGGCGCTTCAATATGATGGATTTGAGTTGTATAGCCAAGCCATTATGCCGTTATCAGACACCTTCACGAAAATAACTGGGCAGCTTGAGCATTATGAAATCCTCCTACGTTTAACGGGTAGCGATGGCAGCTTAATCAGTCCTGGACTATTTATTCCGTTAGCCGAGCGCCACGGGCTAATGAACAAGGTGGACATGTGGGTCGTGGATAATACGCTTAAGGTGTTGGAGTCAAACCCTGCCCATGTGGACAAATTAGGTAAAGTCGCCATTAACCTATCGGGCATTACCCTGGGCGATGAAATGACATTGCTTAAAATAACCCAGCGTATGCAAAGCACCTGTATTCCGGCAGAAAAAATCTGTTTTGAAATAACTGAAACCACAGCTGTGACTAATTTAAACGCTGCCAAGCATTTCATTTCGACACTAAGAGAGTTGGGATGCAGCTTTGCGTTGGACGACTTTGGAGCCGGTATGTCTTCGTTTACTTACCTAAAAAACCTTGATGTAGACTACGTTAAAATTGACGGTTCCTTTGTGAGAAATATTGCTCACGATCCTATTGATCATGCTACAGTAACCGCGATTAATAATATTGCGCATAGCATGGGCAAGCAAACTGTTGCTGAATTTGTGGTAGACAGTGCAACCTCCGATGTACTCAAAGAGCTTCGAGTAGACTTCGGCCAAGGGTTTGCGCTAGACAAGCCAAAGCCTTTGGCGCACCGTGTTCAATGGCGCGTTAAATTAGCGTCTGTATAGGAGTGAGTAATGGGACTTTTTGATACCTTATTGGGTAACGCCAGTGAAACCAGCGCAGAAGCGGTGAATGAAGAGCTTATGCCGATTTTAGCGGCCAATGAATCTGTCACGGCAGCCTTTAAGCTGGTACGGGATTTAAGCGTGTTTACGAACAAGCGTTTAATCTTAATCGACAAGCAGGGCTTAACTGGACGTAAGGTTAATTACCATTCCATACCCTACAAGTCGATTACGCAATTTGTGGTAGAAACCGCCGGCCATTTCGATACCGATGCAGAGCTGAAAATTTGGCTTTCAGGCAAAGCGGATGCGATTGAAATTGAACTTAGCGCTTCATCGGCACAAGAGGTTCAGCGTAATCTGGCTACCCAATTATTTGCGTAAGTGTGAACAGAAAAGTGAATGAAAAAAGGGCGATGTAAACATACATCGCCCTTTTTGATGAAACGCTGAGTTACCTAGCAGGTCACCCTATGGCTATTTCGACGGTTGCAGGTTGCGATCGAAGAAGTTGGTAATCGTCTTGTAAAGATGTATACCGGTTTGTTTGCCTCGAATGCTGTGCTTCTTACCTACATAATCCATGGTTTCAAAAGGTATAGCCATGTCTTGTAAGTGCTTGTAAAGCATTGTGGAGTGGGTAAACAATACATTGTCATCAGCCATTCCATGATAAATCAGCAAGTCGCCTTTCAGGTCTTTTGCATAGGGGAATACAGACGATGCCGTGTATGCCTCATCATCCGTTTTTGGGTTGCCCATATAGCGTTCTGTGTAATGGGTATCATATAGACGCCAATCGGTCACTGGCGCCCCCGATACACCTGCCGCAAAGTAATCACCCGCTTTGAACATGCTCATTAATGTCATGTAGCCGCCATAGCTATGGCCATGAACACCCACACGTTCAGCGTCAACAAAGGGAAGGGTACGTAAAAACTTCACGCCAGCCACTTGGTCTTCTACTTCGATAAATCCCATTTTCTTATAAATAGGATCTTCAAAACCTTTACCACGATAATTTGAACCACGGTTATCTAAGGTAAAGACAACATAGCCTTTATCTACCCAATGCTGCATCAGCAGCCCACGGTTACCGGCCCAACTGTTGGTGACCACTTGCGCGTGAGGGCCGCCATACAGATACACAATAACAGGATGCTTTTTCTGAGGCTGTTGAATGGCACTTTCAGGTTTGAACAAACGATATTGCAGCGTAGCACCGTCTTCTGTGGTGATTTCACCAAATTCAGGGGCTGTCCAGCTCTCTTTATAGGCATAAAGCGGGTGGCCTTTTTCAACGCGATTCTCTTCAAGCCAGGTAATGCGCTTACCCGTTGCGTCATTTAAGCTCACCTGAGGGGGAGAGTTAATGGTAGAAAAGCGATCGATAAAAATAGAAGCGTCTTTACTGAACGTGGCACTGTGATAGGCACCAAGTTCTGTGACGCGATCAATGTCGCCACCGGTAAGGGGGACGCTATAAACATGGCTCTCAAGCGGTGTATCTTTGCGCCCAGAGAAAAACAGGCGCTGCGACTTGGTGTCAATGGCTTTTACGCTATCAACAACCCAATCCCCTTTCGTCAATTGCTTAACCAGATTACCTTTGTTGTCATACAGGTATAAGTGCTTAAAGCCGTCTTTCTCTGAGGCCCAAATAAACTGTGACGTGTCTTTTAGGAAATAAAGGTCATCATGTAAGTTAACCCAGGTGTCACTGGTTTCAGTGAGTAATACACGTTGGGATTTGTCGGTAACATCAAAGGCACGCAGTTCAAGGGTTTGTTGATCACGGGTTTGCCATTGGTAGGTAAAGGTTGTGCTATTTGGCATCCATTTTCCACGTGCTAAATAGATATCCTTGTTTTCACCTAAATCAACCCAGGTACGTTCATTACTCTGCAGGTTTTGAATCGCCAGTTCGATGAGTACGTTTGGGGTACCCGCCTTAGGGTACTTTTGTTGAATAAGCTTTATGTCGTCTGCGTAAATTTCAGAACGAGTAATCACATCTACCGGGGTTTCATCTACTTTAGTAAATGCAATGTAGGTTTCGTCTGGTGACCACCAATAACCGGTCATTCTGCCCATTTCTTCTTGCGCGACAAATTCGGCCATACCGAATTTAATGTTGCCACCACCTTCTGTGGTAATGGCTTTTTCTTCGCCAGATTTAATGTTTTTTACATAAAGGTTTTGATCGCGAATGAACGAGATATAATTGCCTTTAGGCGATAACTTAATGTCGGTTTCAAAGGCATCTGTATCAAGCAGTTGCTTTGCGCCCTTTTCGCCGAGTTTGTGGTAATAAACATCACCACCTAGCGGAAACAGTAGCGCAGTACCATCGTCAGACCATTGATAACTGACAATACCGCTTCCGGATAAACGCATACGTTCGCGGCGGGCTTTTTCCTCATCAGAGAGGATCTCTTCGCCACTTTGTAAATCATTAGAATTAAACAGCATGCGAGTTTCGCCACTATCGATATGGTATTCCCATAAGTCGAGGCGCTCGTAGTCTGATGCTTTACCTTTTAAAAAGGTCACACGCTCGCCATCAGGCGATACTTTTAGTGCACGAGGGGCGTTACCGTCTAGCGATGGAGAAGAGAAAATGCGCTCAATAGTGAGCGTTTCTGCATGTAAAACAGTAGAGAGCATAGCGGCTCCAATAAAAAGGGCTTTTTTCATTTTTATCTGCATATTTTATCTGTCGAAGGTTTGATTGTAGAGAAACTATTACATGATACAAGGTAGGAAGCATGAAATCTGCAATGGTGCTGGGGGCGACAGGTTTGGTCGGTCAAAGATTAGTCAATTTATTGTTGCACGATCATCGCTACAGCGAAGTCACCTGTTTAGTGAGAAGGCCTTTAAGCGCGTCGGCTTTTCACGACCCGCACAATAAATTGCGGCCAGTGGTTATCGACTTTGAGATGCTGCAAGACTACCAGGGTTATTTTAGCGTCAATCATGTGTATTGCTGTTTAGGCACCACACTCAAAGCGGCAGGCTCCAAGTCGGCTTTTAGAAAAGTAGATTTTGAATATGTTCATATTGCCGCGCAACTGACACGCGCTCAACGGGCGAATAGTTTTGTGTGGATTTCTTCTGTGGGCGCCGATGCTAAAAGTCGTCATTTTTATTTACGGGTAAAGGGCGAGTTAGAAAATGCCATTATGGGGATGTCGCAACTGCCCAATGCCTCGGCAGTTAGGCCATCGCTACTGCTAGGCGCACGAGAAGACAGTCGCTTTCTTGAAGATATTGCCCAAAAAACCGCGCCTATTTGGCAACATGTTTTGCAGGGGGCGCTAAAAAAATATCGCCCAGTAAAACCCGAGGATGTCGCCCACAATATGGTGGCGTTACAGGCGTGGCAATGAGACCGTCCTGTCGGTGAAAGGGTCATTGAACAGCAGACAATGAAATATGAATAACAAAGGGGTGGGTTCGATGCTCGCAAGCAAACTATTCGAGTGTAGTGACAGTGTTTAGATGTAAGCAGTTTGCGGTGCAACAAGATAAGTGCGCCATGAAAGTCAGTACTGACAGTATGATATTGGGGAGTTGGGTCGAGGTAGGCCAGGCACAAACCATGTTGGATATTGGCACAGGCACGGGCATTTTGGCGTTAATGCTGGCGCAAAAAAGTGCTGACCGTGCTCATATCATGGCTATTGATATTGACGAAGATGCCGCTATGCAAGCACAAGAAAACGTCAAGAACGGTCCATGGCCAAACAAGATTGATGTGATTTGCGGAGACATTAATGCCGCCATAGCGTCTCGTTTCGACCTGATTGTGAGTAACCCCCCGTATTTTGAAACGCCCGCAGCGCCAACACAGGCGTATCAAACTCAAGCCGTTAATAGGCAGGTGGCACGTCAATTTAGCCACCTTTCGCCAGCATCATTATTTTCAAGGGTCGCTGAATTGCTAAGCCCTGAAGGGCGATTTTATTGCCTTTATCCCTCTGAAAGTGAAACTGACATTGTTGAAACTGGCGCAAGGCACCACCTTTTTGCCCAGCGTATTATGCAGGTTCAGCATAGTGAAACCTCTTCGCCCTATGTAAATGGGTATATGTTTAGTAAAAATGATAGCCAGGTAGATATTCGCAGAGAAACGTTAGTTATTCGTCAGGCTAACAATCAGTATACCCCCCAGTTCAAATCCTTGTGCCAAGGGTTCTACTTGTCTTTCTAGGTATCACGTAAAATGAGAACAGCTTAATGATGATTATTGCCGAAGCGTTTGGTGCTATTGCACTGGTACTTAATTTTATTGGATACCGTCAAAACCATGTTGATAGGTACCTACTTATTTCTGCTATTGCTTTAGCCGCGCTCAGTGTTCATTTCTATTTACTCGGTGCAATGGCTGCAAGTGTTGGAACAGGCTTGGCGAGTATTAGAAACCTCATAGCGCTAAAAAATAGAAGTACGTATATCTTGGTGTTTTTCGTTTTCGCGAATATCGCCTTCCTGTTATATGAATGGTTTTACTTGAATCATGGGGCAATAATCTTAGTTGCCTATGCTTCGTCGCTGATTTTTACGGTAGGGTCAATTGTCATTCGAGACACAGTCACCATCAGAAAGTACTTTTTACTGGCGGAATTCCTTGGCCTCATTTACGCCATTTCAGTGGGAAGTATATTCGGCACGCTTTTCAACATCAGTAATTTAATCAGTATTGTGACGAAATTGCGTAGCAACACCACTACTTAAGGCGGTGTTGAATGCCGGCCAATGAAGTATCGTGTACGAAGCAACAAGGTCGCGGGTGGGATTTGTCTTGCGGTGGGGCACTTAAGGTGGCGACAACCACCAGTGCGGCGTATAGGGTATTTCTCATTTTTGGCTCCAGTGAACATCTGAGCCTGGAACCGTTTTCAACATGGATTTCCAGACACACCGAATAGTACGATCTGACCAAAAATCAAACTAGTAAACAAGAGATACTTTGGTATAAACCCCCATACGAAAAAAGCCGCCCTAAGGCAGCTTTTTATGAGAGATATGAGTAAGTGGCTAGCTCTTTTTCACTAGCACAGATACTTTTTCGATACCTGCTATTTTAACTTGGTTCATAACTTCAACCACGGTACCGTGCTCGGTATCTTCGTCTGCTTGAATAGCCGCAGAATCGGTGTTGTTTTCAGCAAGATACGTTTGCGTATTTGCTACAACACGACGAACATCTACCTCACGTCCGCCCATCATAATTGTGCCATCGGCAGTAATACGAATAGACAACGCTTTTGAAGGCTTGTCGTTTTTAGCTTGGTTATCTTCTGGACGATTTACATCTAACCCTTTTTCTTTCACGAACGAGGTCGTTACGATGAAGAAAATCAACATGATGAACACGATGTCCAACATGGGGGTCATATCAATCTGAGCCTCGTCTTCAGTCGAGGTATGCTTTTTTCTTTTCATCTCGTCTTCTTTCTTCTGTTACGTTCGAGCGCTTTAGTATACTGGTTGTTACAAAAATAAACAGGGTTTTGTAAAAATCAGCAGGCTCATTAACACTTGTTGCTGGAAAATTGCTCAGTTTCACGGTAATAAAACAACAAACTAGGTTTGTTTGCGTGAAATGGCCACACCTAATTGGTAAAAATACAACATTAGTGCTTCGTTCAACACTATACGCAAATTACCATGAGGATAAATGCCAAGTCTAGCTTCCGTTGATTTTTTTGTTCCTTGCACAAGAAACGCGTTTTTAATCTCGTGATCTTGCACGCAGGCCTCAAAAGCGCGAGCAGCCATCTCTTGAGGCATAGCATAATAATACATTTTTAACGCGCGATCAGCCTCTACTGATCGAACAAAATAGTCATTTGGCTTATTTTGATCTAAAAATAACTTGGAGAAACAATTGCTTAACCGTCTATTTAGGGGGTGATCAATAAGATCTGCGTTATCAAGCCAGGCGTGTGATGCAAAGTCGCCGGATCCTATACCGGTAAACATCCGCGGGGCAATATAGTGATCAAAGGCATGAAACCACTCGTGAGCTAAAGCGCCTGCTCCCGCATTTTTTGCCAGTGCCAATTGACGTTTAGCGCTATTATAGTGTGCGCTACTGTTTTTTTGCCCGCCACTGCCAAAGGCAAGCGACAAAGATCCGTTCAGTGAAATGACTTGTTCATTTACATTCAGTATTGCGGCTAAGTCGTATAAAGCGTCAAAGAACAGATTGGCTGCTATTTGTTGCTCTTCACGGGTCACCCAGCGGCCCACGGTAATCGTGGAAAAGTTAAATAACTTACGAATGTCTTGAAAGCTAACGTCTGCGCCGTCTCGGTGACTAGGGCCGTTACGATAAAACCCTTGGTGTAATCTGCCTTGGTTCAATATTAATCCGCAAGTTCTAGAAGTAACTGTTCACACCAATCGGCAATGCGCTGCTCAGATTGAGCATATTGGTTTTCGTCATCAAGCGATAAGCCAACAAATTGGCTTTTGTCTTCTGTCAGGGCTTTAGACTCTGCGAATTCGTAGCCTTGATTAGGCCAGTATCCAATAATGCGACAATCCATAGGAGCAATGGCATCGTGCAGCATACCTAGTGCGTCTTGGAACCAATCACCATAGCCTAGCTGGTCACCCAAGCCAAACAGGGCGATGATTTTTCCAGATAAATCGAGGCGATAAACGTCGTCCCAATGTGACTCCCAATCTTCTTGAAGTTCACCAAAATCCCAGGTCGAGATACCAAATAATACCACATCGAATTCGTGTGTTTTTGATAGGTTAACGTCTTTGATGTTATGCATTTCAACCAGATCATCGTCGAATAAAGCATTTAACTGGGCTTGGATCTTTTCTGCTGCCATTTCGGTGTAGCATGTGGTTGAGCCGTAAAAAATACCAATGGACAATGCTTTATCACTCATGACGTACCTCGTTGTCGCTAACTAATCGTCTTTAATGGGGGGGAATTCTACCTCTTTCCCACTGCTCAACAAAGCCTTGCAGATGACTTCTTGATGTTTATCTGACAATTTAAGTATGCCAATGGCACAACCATTGTAGAGTTCTCCGCTGCCTTGTGAGGGGGCTCGTGCTTTTACCGACATATTGCGACGGCGAGTAAATAAGTTAAGTAACGAGGAAGAGCCGTAAAACATGCGATTTAAACGGTCTAGCCAGCGGATAAGCCCCTCGGGGAAGGCGTTTTTCAATCCACTGCAGGTGAACTGAGTAATGTGAGGGCTATTGCGCCTAAAGCGTAGCCGTACATCATAAACAAAGGAGTAGTGTACGTCGCCGGACAAAATAATGAATTCAGGCGGGGTTTTATAATGACGAAAAATGTTAAGTATAACGTTGGCAGTGCCTTTATGTGCCATCCAGTTTTCTGCATCAACGGTAAGCGCTTTACCAAAAAAGGTGAACACTTTTTGAATTGCCTCAATGAATTTCACACCGTAAATGGGGGCGGCTGACACTACAATGACGGCTTCTTTTCCAATAATACCGTGTTGAAATTCACACAGGGCTTCCCAATCCATTAATCCGGAGGGTTTATTCATACTTGATTCCGAGCGCCAACGTTGAGTGCGGGTATCCATGACGGCAACCGGTGGCGTGGTGTCTACGGTGTAATCCCAATGCTCAAAGTCAAGAAGTGCATCGATAAGCGCGTTTTGGGAAGTAATACTTTGGGTTGCAAAATGCTGTTTAGCTTGCTTAATCAGGTGCGTATAGGCGCCGGGCAAATTGCCCCAACCCTGACATAACAAGTAACCAATGAGGGCATTACCCACCATGCGTTTAGAAAAAGGGTTGTTATACACTTCTTGTTCCCAACCCCGGGTTAAGTTCCAGTCGTCAGTGACATCGTGATCGTCAAAAATCATGTAAACCGGGGTGTGAGCCATTGCTCGTCTTACCTGGGGTAAGGTGGTGACAAAGCCCTCTAAAATTTGCTGTTCTTTTTTAAATACAGCTAAATGCGCGGGGCTAATTCCGACGTCACTTATTTTGATACGCGCCCATAAAAGGGGTGACCAAACTAATAGATACATCGCCATAACTTCCGCACAACTAATGAGGTGGTTTTGTGCATTCACTGAGGTGAAAATGGGTTTTTTCTTGGCGCCGAAAAAAAGCGAAGATAGCGCCGTGTTAGTGGCAATTTGTGGCAGAAGCTGTTCTCGTTCGTAGAAACAATGGGGATGCGAGGCTAATTCGCTGGAATGAGAAATCTGCGCGCCTTCAAGTTCTTCCTCTGTAATACCTAGCAATGCTATAACTTGATGAATGGCTTGCAACATGGGGCCGGCTACGTCATCAGCATAGATTTGATCGCCAGTCATAAGCAGCAAATCAGGCCGCTCTTTCTCGTTGTCAAAGCTGTTGGCGATAAGGGTGTCCACTTGCGCCAGCGCATCACTTCCATCGTAATGGGGTTTACGACAAGAGCCATGAAGTATGGTGGTAGGTGTTTTTGTATAAACGAAATTCAAATGCTGTTGTCTAGGGTACAGCAATGCCTGGCATTCTTTCTGCCACTTAGCTTGTAAGGCTTCATCGTGAAAATGTAGCGCGTAATGCACGGGGCAACCCGAGATAAAGGCTTCTTCACTGGAAAACGAGAGTAAGGTGATAAAGGCGTGCGTGCCAACTTGCACATATTCACACTGAGTTTGCCCTTTTATCGTGTTTTGTTGTTGCGATAACGACAGGGTGATGCTTGGTGCGTCTTGGGTCACCAACCATATGTGACACGCATTTTCTGAAACACGTCTTACAATTGGCCCAGCAATGACCGCAGGTAAAGAATGAATAGAAATAACTAACTCCTGTCACATTGATGTTAACGCATTGCTTTACCTTACTCTTTTTTGGAATTAAACGGTATGCCAGATATACTCGGTTACAAATTTTTCACGGGACTCCCATTTATGTATAAACGATTAGTTGTTTCTCTTTTTATTAGCCTGTCTTTGTTTGCTTGTAGTGAAAGTAAGCCACCCATCATCGTACAGCAGGAAAGTGAAAGCATCGTTTCTCACGGTAAGTGGATTTTGGATGAGAATGGTCAGGTTATGGCTGACCCACAAACGTCTGGCTTAATTGCGTTTCAAGGTCAATTAGTGTCAATTTCCGATGGCAGTGCATTAGAAGCGCAACAGCGCAAATTACATTTTATCGCGCCAGATTCAGCAACGTTAACCGGGTCTAGCAATAGCTTTAGTTTGTCTTCACGGGTAAAACGCAGTTGCTTTAATGCCTACCTGACGAATGCGCCAGATTTAGAAGCGCTAGCAGTAGACCCAAGAAACCCAAATGTGTTGTACACAGTGACGGAAGACGCCACACGTACAGGGACTTTTTCCAGTCGATGTGAGAAAAAGTATGAAGACACAGGGTCCACCGATTACCCTACCTTGTTAGTTAGACTTGAGCGAGACGATAGCGGTAAAGTAGAAATGACCCATGTACGCCCATTGCAATATGCCTTATCAATGGAAGTGGGTAATTTCCCCAACGATGGTATTGAAGGCATGGCAATGGATGATAGCGGTACCTTGTATCTGGCGTTAGAAAAAGACAAGGCAGGTCAACCACGCATTTTTAGCCTTGTTATTGATGATGAGTTTTGGACGCACACTGGCTTTGCCGCACTAGAAGAGCCCAGCCTGACCTTACCTAGTTTTGCATCAGGCGCTCATCCGATTAATGGCTTAACTCTTTATACTCCGCCTCAAAGCACTGACACATTTTTGTTAGCGGCAGCGAGAAATGATGATGAACTGTGGATTATCGATACCGACAATAATATTGACACTAAACGGGTGCCGCTTTCATTTGTGGTAGACACCACAAATGCCTGTGAACCCTACACCATGGACAACGCATCTATTGAAGGCCTTGCGGTAATAGATAATACCCTATGGCTTGTTAACGACCCGTGGAAAAAGAACTACTTGAAGAATATTACTTGTGATGGAGAAAGTGCGGCTTATCAGGCTTATGCGCCTTTATTATTTTCTTTGCCTTTAAAAGACGCGTGGTTTCATTAATGAGTTGTCAGGCTGCTTACCTAAAGGGTAATGCAGCCTGCAGCACAGCGCGCTAGGTATGGGACAGTTAGTCTTTACGTAGACGGCTTGCAAACGTCTTTTTAAACTTGGCGAGCTTAGGTGCAACCACCATTGAGCAGTATTGGTTTTGCGGATTATTTTTAAAATAATCTTGATGGTAAGTTTCAGCTTCGTAGTAGTTATTAATTTCCGTTACCTTAGTAACCACGGGGTTTGGCCAAATCTCTTCGTTAACGATTTCATCAATAATGGCCAAGGCTTCTGCTTTTTGCGCCTCGTCATGATAAAACACTTCGCTACGGTATTGGGTGCCAATATCGTTACCTTGGCGGTTTAACTGCGTAGGGTCATGCAGTGCAAAAAATATTTCTAATATTTCTCTGTAACTGATGATGTCAGCATCAAAAGTCACCTGTACCACTTCCGCGTGCCCAGTATTTCCTGAACAAACCTCTTCGTAAGTAGGATCATTTTTTTCGCCACCGGCATAACCCGATAAAGCCTTTACTACACCTTCAACGGTATTAAATGCAGATTCTATACACCAGAAACAACCGCCCGCAAGGGTAGCGACTTGTAAATTTGCCATTAGGGAAACCTCATATTATTTATAGCCTTCAGTGTGGGTGTGGAAAGTGAGGATCTCAAGTCATCCAAGCAAGTTTTTTTCACGTATAACCCTTTTAAACACCTAAAAGCCGTTACCCACGCTGCTTTATTAAGAACAACACATCTCACCAGAGGTTGACGCAGTTGATAATTTTTTACGATGGATATTGCCCATTATGTCACGCTGAAATGCGTCATTTACGTAAACGTGATAAGCACAACAAACTGACCTTAGTCGACATTCAATCTCCGTCTTTTGCGCAGACTTACCCACACTTAGACTGGCACGCACTGAATGCAAGGATTCATGGGCAACTTCCTGATGGACGAATCATTACCGGTCTTGATGTTACACATCAGGCTTGGAAGGCTGTTGGCATGGGGTGGGTGTATGCACCGCTGCGTTGGCCTGGTGTCAAAGTGATTGCGGATTGGTGTTATATCAAGTTCGCGAAACATCGCTATACCATTTCTTATCTTCTAACCGGCAAAAAGCGACAGTGTGCTAGATGTATTCCCGGAGAGCCAAATGAAAAATAGTCTATTGGTTGTTGGTGCATCCGGCGGCATTGGCGGTGCGTTAGTGTCTGCGCTGTCACAGGCCGGAGAACATGTGATTGCCGTCTCTCGGCAAACCATTGACTCACCCCCATGGGGGAGCTCAGTGGAGGTGCATACCCTTGCGGAATATTCTGAAGCGCAGATATCTTCTTTTGTAAACACTTTGAACGCTCGTGGTGTGACCATCAAAATGGCTATTGTTGCTACTGGCGTTTTACATGATGAATCGAACAACCTACATCCTGAAAAGCGATTAGAAGATGTCTCTCATGAGGCGTTAGGTCAGTATTTTACGGTGAACAGTATTATTCCTGCCTTGTGGTTAAAATACCTTGTGAATGTGCTGGCTAAAGAACAACCTAGCGTTGTCGCGCTTAGCGCTCGAGTAGGCAGCATTGCCGATAATCAGCTCGGAGGCTGGTATGGTTACCGGGCATCTAAAGCGGCCCTTAATATGTTGCTTAAAACCGCATCGGTAGAATATGCTCGGCGGCTAAAACAACCTCTACTTGTGAGTTATCATCCAGGCACAGTCGACACGGCACTGTCACAGCCTTTCCAACGAAACGTTAAAGCGAATAAACTTTTTACTGCAGAATTCACAGCGCGCCAGTTGCTGCTGCACCTATCGCGTTTAGACAGAACCCAACCTTGTCACTTTATCGCTTGGGACGGCACGCCTGTACCTTGGTAGTGACGGGTTTAGTGCCTTCAATTCCTCTCAGACTCAAGACTTTTTGTGACACTGCTGTTACCATGCGCTAATGGGAATGGTGTTGAGCTTTCAAGTGACTGCAAAACGTTAAGCCGTCATTAAGCCGTGTAGTCAACGCCACAAACGTAGACATGTTTAAATCGCCATCCCGGTAATATAACAATAACTCAACAAGAGGAAGGGATATGAGCGGGGCCAGAGAACAGTTCGGATCGCGCATAGGTTTTATTTTAGCCGCAGCAGGCTCTGCTGTGGGTATTGGTAATTTAGTGGGTTTCCCAGTAGGTGCAGCAAAAAATGGGGGGGGCGCATTTTTACTTATGTATGCCATCTTTGTTTTTGCTATTTGCTTACCCGTTATGCTTGCCGAAATGTCGGTCGGGCGGCACGCGAAAAAAGACCCTTTAGGTGCATACAGTGCCATTAGTCAACAATCATCAAAATGGAAAGTCGCTGGGTGGTTAGCCATTGCCACGCCTTTCATGATAGCTGTGTTCTATATGGTTATTACGGTGTGGATTTTCGGTTATTTGTTTGAAACAGTGACCGGTAATTTAGCAACACTTGCCAACCCCGATACCTTTGGACTATTCATTAATTCTGAAGCTATATTTGCCTATATGGCAGTGGTCGTTGGGGTGGTGTATCTCATTTTGCAAGGCGGCGTGAAAGAAGGCATTGAAAAAGCGGCTAAGCTATTGATGCCCGCGTTATTCGTTATGCTGCTAGGGTTGGTGGTTTTTGTGCTTACCCGTGAGAATGCCATGGCGGGGGTCGAGTTTTATATTGTACCTGACTTTTCTAAGCTTACTGCGTCTGTGGTGAATGGTGCTTTGTCACAAGCCTTCTTCTCACTATCGCTGGGCATGGGTATCTTAATTACCTATGGAAGCTATATTGATAAACGAGCGGATGTACCTACTTCGGCTAAATTGGTTGCGCTTACCGATACGGCCGTGGCGTTTACCGCAGGGTTAATGATTCTTCCTGCTATTTTCTCGTTTAACCCAGAAACTAACCCAGAAGAATTAAGTGAGTCTTCTGTAGGTATGATTTTCACTTATCTACCTAATATCTTTTTGGCGTTACAAGAATCTGTCGGCTACGTAGGCGCATCTATTGTTGCTAGCTTGTTCTTTTTACTTGTATTTTTCGCGGCTATAACGTCGTTGGTTTCCATTTTTGAAGTGCCTGTTGCTGCCTTAATGGACGAAAAAGGCGTCAGTAGAAAATGGGCATTGGCGTCTTTAGGTAGCATTATGATTGCTTTAGCTGTGCTAGCTTCCTTGTCGTTTGGCAAGGTAGACGCGTTAACCGCTTTTACCCATTATGCTGGCGCAGATAAGTCGTTTTTTGATGTCATCATTGATGTATTCTACGAAACCATACTGCCGTTAAATGGCTTACTGATTTGTATTTTTGTTATCTATCGTTGGAAAAGTGCAAACTTCAATGCCTCTCTGGCAGAGGGCAGCAATGGCTATAAAGGGGGCTGGTTTGAGAAGTACGTGGATATTTCCTTAAAAACCTTTATCCCCGCTATTCTGTTGGTTATTTTCATCAATACGGTAGCAGTAAAATATTTTGACGTGAGTCTATTTGGATAACGCTTAACCTTATCCAGTAGTGAAACAACGCCCTCAGGTGTCTCACCTGAGGGCGTTTTTGTTTAAATCATTTGATTTGGATGGGCGTATTCAGGTGTTATGCCCAGGGCTTGCCAGCTTTGACTTGCATCAATTTGTTTGCCGTGCAACGGAAGCTCAGTGTCAGAAAACTCGGGTGCCTCCACATTACGCTGGTGAGCCGCGTGAGTATAATATTCCCCACGTTTTGGATGAGAGAGGCTACATAAATGAAACACCTTTTGCGTGGGGACTTGCGCAATCATGGAGGTAAGGGCGGCAACCACATCATGAACATGCACTAAGTTTACGGGCTTATTCCCTGCCTGTAAGGTTTTGCCACGTAAACTATTTATAGGATGACGATCTGGGCCAGTAAGGCCAGCCAACCTAACAATATTTACCTTACAGTGATTGTGGGTGGCGTGAAAGAGAAGATGTTGTTCAATGGCCACATGTGCTACAGCGGACGCTGTCTCTGGCTGGGGTGTGGAAGTTTCATCAATGACGCCATTATTGGCATCGCCGTACACTGACGTAGTACTGATAAAGACAATATGAGTAATTTGCGCTTTAACAGCCTTATCAATAAGGGCTTTCATCTGCTGCGTGAATTCTGATAGCTCTGGCTTTTTTCGCCCAGGCGGAATGTTGAGTACTAAGGTGGCGCGGTGAAAATGTGAGGCGAGGGCTGCACTGTCATCACCCAAGGTATACAACACTGGGGTTATCCCGTTGTCCTGTATGGTACGCGCTTTAGTTTTATCTCGCGTTGTTGCTATTAGCGACCTAGTTTCCAACGCATTAGCCAGATAGCCTCCAAGCCAACCATAACCACAAATTATCACCTTATTCGACATACTGTCCCCCTTTTCTACAAGGACAGTAACATAGCATTGATGTCGAATAAGGGATATGCGTTAGGACACTTTTCACATTTTCATAGAATGACTATCCATATCCAACAGGTTTAATTCGCTAAGCCCAGGTATAGATTTTTGCATTTTTGTCTCTGCATAGTCGGCTTCTTCAAGAACGTCACAAAGGGCATCTGCTTTTTCTTCAAGTGCATCCGCTTGTGCTTCCATACGATGCTCTAATGACTCGCCAAAGCGTTCCATTTTAGCTTCAAATTCACTCATATCGCCGCCGTCCCACAACATTTGCGTACCAATGGCGATGAGTAGGCGTCCCATCGATTCAGAGACCAACGATTCGATTTGCGATTCAAATTCTGCTTCCCAACTCTCATCAAACCAACCTGGCTCATCGAATTTAGTAGAGTCGATATAAATGGTGCCGTTCTCGTCGTAAAACGAGTGCGCTAGCTTTTCCTCTAGAGAGGTAAATAGCTCGCCAAAATCTTGCGTTAATCCATTATCTTCACCAAGTAATTCTCCAAACACTTCAGTAACGGCAACGTTAGCAAGGTCGAGACCTTCTGAAGCAATAGACAAGGTCATAGGGATGGCCATATCAATATTGTCGTAGTATTGGCCAACCCACTTTTGCTGTTCGCCATTCAAGGAGATTGGCTCATGGTTAATCGTGAGCGTATGTGCGGCATCAATGGTTAGGGTTCCGCCGTCTTCCATTTCCACGGTAAGAAAACCGGGTTGATATTGAATATGGCCACTTAATTCAATATCGCACTCGTTATTGTGGGCAAGCGCAGGGGACATAACCATCACGCTTAATAGAGAAAGAGAGGCTAGTGCAGAGGTTTTCATTTGAATTGTCCTTGTGTCATTTAAGCTGGTGGCGCCGTTAAAGCGCTTTACGGTTAGATAGCAACCTCAATGCCATTATTTAAAGTCATTAATTATCAGTAGCTTAGTTTTTGTTTTCAATTTCTCATTAAGGTGAAAATACAAACAGTTAGTGACAATGCGGAGTTTTTAGTTAATTTGACCACGATCAAAGTAAGCCCAAAACCTTTGTCTGATAGATAAAATATTCCTTGATGAAGCATGTTCAAGTTATTGGAATTCGTGCATAATAACGCCAGAAGAATTAAGGGGTAAAGTAATGACCGATTGGATTAACGCAGTGTTATTTGGTATTGCCGTTATGGCCTTCGCTCTGGGGCTTAGCAGTATCATCATGAGTTTTATGACAACTGAAACTGGCGCAAACGCGATGAAAGAAAAAATCGAATACGGTTTTTTCGGTGTTTCAGGTTTAATTGTGTGTTTAGTGATGGGTTACGCACTCGCGTAATGCCAGCCTAAAACGAAAAAAACCGGCATGATGCCGGTTTTTTTGTGCCGCTTATTCAGCGTCACTGGAGTTTGGTGCAGCGTTAGGGTTTGAGGAAGCAAGCGCGAGATGCGCAAGGTGTCCATCCCTTTGGTACGCTTTAAGATCGAAAATATCCAACATCGCCATCACGTGATCAAATATGTCGGCCTGAATTTTTTCATACTCCACCCACTCTTTGCGATTGCTAAAACAATACAATTCTAGGGGCAAACCTAATTCATTAGGGGGAAGCTGCCTTACCATAAGGGTGAGCTCTTGATTCACTCTTGGGTGCTTACGCAAGTAGGCTTCTAAATAGGCGCGAAACGTACCAATGTTTGTCAACCGGCGGCTGTTCAGTAAGTCAGACTCATCAATAGAGTAGTCTCGGTGGTAGGCGCGTAATTCATTGGTTTTGGTCTCAATATACTCACTGATATAGCGTACTTTAGAGAACCTATCTAGCATGTCGCTATCACACAATTTGATTGAGTGAATATCGATATACACTGCCCGCTTTATACGACGGCCGCCAGATTCCTGCATACCTCGCCAGTTTTTTACCGCTTCGGTGGTTAAACTGTAAGTAGGAAGCGTAGAGATTGTCTTATCCCAGTTTTGCACCTTGACGTTAGTTAGCCCTATTTCCTGAATTTCCCCATCGACTTCGTACTTTTGCATGGTGATCCAATCGCCGGTATTAAACATGCGGTTGGCGGCAATCTGAATGCCCGCTACAAAGCCCAAAATGGTGTCGCGAAAAATCAAGAGTAAAACAGCGGCAATGGCGGTTAATCCCGACACGAGCAATAGGGGGCTTCTGTCTACAATGAGTGAAATACTCAGCAAAATGGTGAGGATGGCAAACCCTAGTTTTGTAACTTGGATGAAACCAGTAATAGGGGCGCGTTTCGATAGGGCTGATGCGTTATATACATCTTCTACCGTGCTTAGCAGGGCAAATACTCCCAGCAAACCACTGTATAGCATGTAAAGCTGTGCACTTTTAATCATTAGCCCATGCAATACCGATTCGGAGTCTATCAGTACGGGCGTAATGAGGAATATAAAGAGTGCTGGAACCAAGTGCATAAGGCGGCGAAAGAAGCCGTGCTCTTGAAGCGCATTGTCCCAAAGGTTGTTGGTACGATACACCCAGTTAGCAATTTGCGGCCTCACGACTAATCGAGCCACAATATAAAGTAGAAGCGCAACCGTGAGTATCGCCCCTAGCGCAAGGGCATTATACAGCGGGTCTTGTGTCGTCAATGAGGGAAAGATATCTTTCACCAAATGGACGAATGCGTCGCGCAATGACGAACTAACTTCCATAACTATCGCTCCAGTAATGTGTTAATACGCGTGTCTTTTTCTTGCCAAAGGGTATTGAGCCAATGTTGAAAATAGCTTCTAAATTCAGCTTCACTGCGCGATGAGCTCTGTTGAAGTTCTGGAACAGGGGTCACTTTTACATCAATAATGATTTTAGTCATTTGACCGCTTAGCATGGCCATCATGGGGTGACGCCTGTTTTCTGGGTACAATAGTGATATGTCGAGCACATTGGTAAAAAGTTCACCCATTGCAGCAAGCGTAAAAGAAACACCGCCGGCCTTTGGGGGAAGCAAATGCTGATAAGGACTTTGCTTAAGCTTGTGCTTATCAGGGGTAAAGCGCGTACCCTCAACGAAATTGATCACGGTGGTTGGCATGGTACGAAACTTTTCACAGTACGCTTTGGTGGTGGCTAAGTCTTTACCCTTTCGTTCGGGATACTTAGCCAGATAAGCTTTGGTGTACCTATGCATAAATGGCATGTCCAACGCCCAAGCACCCAAGCCAACGAAAGGTAGCCAAATCAATTCTTTTTTAAGAAAAAACTTCGGGGCTGGAATGCGATAAGTGGCAAATTCAATCAATAAAATGATGTCGAGGTAGCTTAAGTGGTTCGCAATAATGAGATACCAGCTATTTTTGGCTAACTCACCATGTATTTGGTTTACAATCCGTACATTATTAAATAAACGAATCATCAACACGCTAATTCTGCCGAACGCAAACATACACGCATGCATGATCTTATTCCAAAACGTTTTTATCTTTCCGTTTGGCATGACAAGCTTAACCAAGCCCAAAATAATGATGAGCATTCCCCAAAAAGCGAGGTTGGTTATCTGTAGAAAGGTGTGAAAAACAAAAATAAAAGGAGCGAGAACTACACGTATCATAAGGGCTTCTGCGTTGCATTAAGAGATTCAAGTAAAGCATCTTTCTCTGACCACTTACCGTTTAACCAACCTTGGAATCGGCTTCTTACCTGAGGGTCATCGAAATAATCGGCATTAAAATAGCCACCTTCTAAAATATCTTTTATCGGTGTCACTTTAATATTCACTCGAATGTCGTTAACTTTTCCTGAAACAAAATCCCAAAATGAAGGCACGCCACCTGTGTAATCAATCGTCACATCAATCAGTTTGTGTAATTGATCGCCCATGGCAGATAACACAAAGGCTGCCCCGCCGGCTTTGGGCTTCAAAAGATGTTTAAATGGAGAGGCTTGTCTATCGTGCTTGGCTTGAGTAAAACGGGTGCCTTCGACGAAATTCATGATACTTACAGGCTTAGTACGAAATTTCTCACAGGCTTTTCGAGTGGTTTCCATGTCTTTTCCCTTCAGGTGAGGGTTTTTAGCCAAGAATGATTTGGAGTATCGGCGCATGAATGGGAAATCCAATGCCCACCACGCTAGACCTAAAATAGGTACGTAAATGAGCTCTTTTTTAAGGAAAAACTTTAAAAACGGAATTCTACGGTTGAAAACACGCTGAAGAACCAAGATATCCACCCATGATTGATGATTGGCAATCACCAGGTACCAATCGTTCTTCGTGAGCTTTTCTAGCCCATCCACGCGCCATGTAGTGCGACTGCTGATCCGTTGATTAACGTTATTTACGCCTATCCAAGCCGTGGCGCAGGCGTCTAATAGGTATGAAATAAAGCGCCGCCAAAAACGAATAGGAATGAGCTTAAATACTGACAGTATTAATATTGGTGTGGCCCATAAAACAGTATTTAAAAAGTAAAAAATAACGGAAATTGTGCCAATTGTGTGATGCATCAGGCTTTTTAACATCGTACTTACCTCAATTATTAGGCGCTTAGTGTAAACGAACTTGATTTAAAATCCGATAGACCCTTTACTGTTTGAGCGGCTTTCGGTGAATTTTTCCCTATTTAATAGATTAAAGGAGCAAAAATGGAGCTAATTAGTGAAAATCGTGCATTTGGTGGACGTCATTTGCGCTACGAACATGAAGCAAGTACGACGCAATGCAAGATGACTTTTGCGGTATATCTCCCTCCGTTTGCATCAGCAGATAAGCCGGTGCCTGTATTGTATTGGCTATCTGGATTAACCTGTACCGATCAAAACTTCATGCAGAAAGCGGGAGCAATGAAGTTGGCCTCAGAATTAGGTATGGCCATTGTCGCTCCTGATACCAGTCCACGGGGAGATAATATCCCTGACGACGACAATGGGGCGTATGACTTTGGCCTTGGCGCAGGCTTCTATGTTGATGCGACACAAGCCCCTTGGAATACTCACTACCAAATGTACAGTTATGTCACAGAAGAGCTACCACAGCTTGTGGAGGCCAATTTGCCGGTGACTAAAGAGCGAGCCATTAGTGGCCATTCAATGGGGGGGCATGGTGCATTAGTGATTGGCCTACGAAACCCGAATCGCTATGTTTCTGTTTCTGCTTTTAGTCCTATTTCTAACCCAAGTGATTGTCCATGGGGACAAAAAGCGTTGGGGAATTATTTAGGCAGTGATGAATCTGAGTGGGAAAAGTACGACACTGCGAAATTATTAGCAGGGGCCACTCATTCGATATCATTGCTTGTAGAGCAGGGGAGTAAAGATGAGTTTCTCGCTGAGCAGCTAAAGCCGCAATCTCTTGTGCATGCCGCCCAGAAAACGAATACACAGCTAACGCTAAATATGCACGAAGGTTACGATCACAGCTATTTCTTTATCGCGTCATTCATTGATGAGCACCTAGCATTTCACGCTGGGCATTTAGGGCTTATTTAAGCGCTCAACGCCTCATAAGTATCAGCATAAGGTGTCACTAACCGACACCTTATGTTTTCGCGGCGTTTCATAGTGAGGTTATTTATTAATTTTATCGATGAAACTCTCAACTGATTGAGGGCGTTCAAAGAGGTAACCTTGTCCGAAGGCACAATTATGCGCCAGTAGGAAATTCTGCTGGGCCGCGTTTTCGATGCCTTCGGCAATAATATTAATATTTAGATTGTCAGCAAGGCCGAGTATTGCCTGAATAATGGCTTGGTCATCAGTATTATTTTCAAGTTCACTCACAAAAGACCGATCGATTTTTAGCTCATCAATGGGAAGCTTTTTAAGGTATACCAAAGAGCAGAAACCCGTTCCGAAATCGTCAATGGAAATGGTAATTCCCATTGAGCGCAATTCATTCAGTAAAATAGAGACAGTATCCAAACTATCAATAAAAACGCTTTCGGTAAGTTCTATAGAAAGATTGTTAGGATCAATATATCTGTTTTTAAGGGCTGTTTGAATTTGCTTAAGTAACGCCAAATCGGCCACTTGCCTACCAGATATATTGATGGCTAAACGAATATCGAGGCTAGCCGCTTTGAGTTTTTCAATGGCGCTACAAGCTTCGGCAATAAGCCATTCACCAAAGGGAAAGATTAAATCGGTTCTTTCTGCAAGAGGTATAAAGACCTCAGGGGACACAAAGCTTCCATCCGCTTTCTTCCATCTAGCCAGCGCTTCACATTTAACAATATCACCGGTCTTTAAATCAACAATAGGCTGTACATGTAGAGATAAATGGTTCTTTTCGATGGCTTCCCGAAATTGCTGCTCCATTTCGGACATGTCTTGATGCTGTTTGTGCAGTTCAGCGCTGTATACCAGCACCACATTTTTACCCTGATATTTCGCTATTTGCAGCGCAACATCTGCATGCTGCATGAGGGTTTCAGCGTTATCGCCATGTTCAGGGAAGTTCGCGATACCAATATTGACGCCCAAATTAGACTCTGCACCCTGCAGGGCAGTGTAGGTTTTTACTAGGATAGACTTTATTTGATTGGCGTAATCCCTGGGGGGTATCCCTTTAAAGGTGTCATCCCTTTTCACCACGGCAAATTCATTACTGCCAATCCGTGCAATAAAGCCACTATTACCCACAGCGCTTTGCAGACGGCCAGCGAAGGCTCTGAGTATTTCATCGCCAGAGTGATAACCTAACTTTTCATTAATCTTTTTAAATTCACGAATGTCGAATAAAAACTGCGTGAAGCTCACATCTTCGCGCACGAGCTTTCGCACATAGCTATTAAAATAATTTCTGTTTGCAATTTTGGTGAGAGAATCCATCCCCGAGGCACTAAGAACACTTTCTTCTTTACTGTGTATATGGCTAATGTCAGTGAGCAAATACACCCAATGCGTCAGCGTTTGGTTATGAATAACAGGGTGAATGGTCACTTGAAGCCAAACTTGATAATCGTCTGAATACTTCCAATACAATTCGCCCTGCCACGCACTTCGCTTTTCCACCAAGGTTGGCAGGAAGCTATCTGGCACTTTTACGTCATCCATTAAGTGCGTCAGCCTTAGCGCGGTATTGTGTTGCGTATTGCATTGAAGAAGTTGACGCGCTGAACGGTTGTCTAACACAGTTTCACCGTGTTGATTAAGTATCACTACGCCGGTATCGAGATGATGTATCGTTTGTTTAATAGGTGGCACGAGCGCTTCGTATTCAGCGTTTTTGTGCAATTCGCTGTCGAGACGCTGGCGAATGTATTCATGCCGTCCCACAATTTCATGGTGGCTTAATAAGAGTTCGCGAGCGGCTTGCAGCGTTTTTTGCTTCTCATCAAACTGCTCTGCTACATTCTTGACCACAAGATAATGTTTGCCAGCTCCGTTATTGATGGCCAGCGCTTCTAAACGTAAGGTTTCTCCGTCAATGTCTTCAGTCCAAAAGCCTGAAGACAATGTAAACACACTTTCGCCTTGCCAAATAGTGTCGGCATCTACAAGAAAATCATCGAGAAAAATAGAGTGACTAGAGGAAATATCAAATGCATTTTCTTCGGTAAGTGTGACGATATGGCGCATCCAGCTAACGTCAGGTGTAAGACATGTTAACTGGGATGACTGGCAGCGTTTAAAAATAGCGCAGTCTGTAATACCAAGTGCATTTAGTAAGTGGATATCCATGTGTTACTCCGACCAAAAGGCGATGGTGCTAAACAAATCTTCCACATTCTCACCGGTTTTTGCGCTGGTTTTTGTCATCGACTTAAACTTTGACGCATACGTTGCTACTTCTTCTTCGCTCCAATGCCAGCTTGAAGGTAAGTCTGCTTTATTGACGACAAAGAAGGCGGGAATATCAGGGTAATGTTCCTGCGCCATGGCAAGAATCTCCATACCCTCTAGCAATGATTGCGAGCGCGTTTGGTCAACCACCACAATGTAAGCCGTTGCGCCTCTTAAGTAGCGAGGATTAAATCCACAGTATCTATCAATGCCCTCTAAATCCCAGATAAGAAGTTGTACGCCAAGCCCATCTTTATTGACTTGCTTTTTATCAATTTTAACGCCAATGGTGGTTTTGTACTTATCAGAAAAAATGCCTTCTACAAACTGCTTAACTAAGCTAGTTTTACCGACACCAGTAGGGCCTAAAATACATACTTTTTTCTGGATCACGGCGTCTCACCTTCATTAGATGAACGTTGGGATACCAATACGTTGATAAAAACAGTCCTTCCCATCGACGCCTCTTGTAAAGAAACTTGCCCTAAACCAATGGGGAAAAGGACATCTTCATTTATACCCATATTTATTAATGCTTCCGATACATTTTTAGCTCTCGCACGACTGAGCTCAAGATTTCGCGTTGGCGTGCCAGAATTGTCGCTCGCGCCCATGACAAACACGGCAAAAGTTAGATTAAGTTGTTGTGCTACATCCTGCAACTGCTTTAACAAAAGGGTTAAGTCCTCTAATGTTTGCGTTTGTGAAGGAGCAAGTGCTTGTTGATTCGTTGCAAAATCAATCTTCACTGCAGATACTTGCGCCGCTAGCTCTGCCAATAGCGCTTCTTTAAGCGCTTTATTACTCATAGCTTGCCCAGCCGTAATACTTATTCCGCTCAAGTCAGGCTTTAGCTGCAATATGCCAGGGATAGCATTAAGTTCACGGGTAAATTGGGTTAGCGCGCCCAGCGGCAAATTGCCACTAAACTTAAGGTTGTTTTTCTCATCAATACGAGATGTAACGGCAGGGTAGACTGAAAGAAGCCGGTTTAGCTTCTCTTCAACTACCGATGCTTGCAACGATACAAACGGCTCCTCATACAAGACAACGTCATTCAACGCGATACCCTCATTTTCTAACCACTGTGGCGCGGTTAAAATACTGGGGTCACGCAGCATGCGAACCTGCACTTTTCCGTTTTCAATCGCAGTGTCTGTAATAACAATGCCCGCAGGGGGAGTAAGTGAACGTATTGTATTTTGTAAAATAGAAAGTTCAATTCGCAAAAAGGCTAAGAACATCAATATTATCAGTACAGCACCCAGTACCAATGCGCCGACTAGGTGCTTTTTCTTGCCCCCTTCGCTCTCTTTCTTTTGACTGATTAAACAGTCATTTAGTAAGGTTTCACACCCTTCGAATGCGGAATTGTCGCCTTCATATTCCAGTAACGGCTTTTGATAGAATTGGTGAAATTCTTCTAAAGTTTGTTGTAACTTGCTGCGAATTTCAGGCGGCACACTTCCCACAACTGCGGCGACCAAAATGGCCTGAGGACCAATTTTTATCAGCAGTGTAAAATCACCTGTTTTAATTTCGCCCAACTCATTTTCGGCCTCATTCCCGGTAGGTTGAAAAGCATCGGCAACAAAGTCGTTAATCGCCACAAGCATAGAAGAAATAAGGTCTGCATCTTTGCTTCTGTCAGGGTCTGTAGACATTGTATGAAGCAATGTGCCGGTTTCCCGGTGGATAACAAACAGCTGTTGAACTTGGTATTGATAAACCTGAGACGCCACAAAGTCAGCATACTTAACGCCTGACTGCCATGCTTTAAAACGCCAGGACACACTTTTAGGGCTGAAGCTATTCTCGATAAGCGCATTTGTGCGCTCGACAAAGTCGACCAGGAATGATGAGACTGCTTTTCTGACCAGCGTTCCCACTAATGGGTAGAGGGTGCCGACAATTTTTTCACTGTTTGCTTCAATGGAACGGTGTAGGGATTTCTCGACTAGGGGCACGAGTACTTTGTTTACAGAGCCATCAGCGTTTTCCCGTTCATGCAGCGCTTCGGATACCACATCAGTCACAATGACCTTAGCGTCTCGACTCACTACGTCTTTCACGTATTTATCGTCGCGGCCAACAATTAACTGCCTGATTTTATCCAGAGAGTTGTCTTGAGCGTCTGGGTTTTGTTGCTGATTGCTCATTTAAAACTAATGATCACTGGTTAAATTTGTGGCCATTGTTGATAGCAAGTTAGCCAGCGTTTTTCTATCCGTCTTCGTTTCCGATAGCTCACTGGTTACCTGTTGCAAACGTTCTAGTAATTCTTTGTGACGCTGGCTGAACAAGGTATCTAATGCGTCTAGTTCTTTGACAACATGTGCTTCTAGTGCATCGTTGTCATTCTTAGCCGCGGTTTCCGCAATTTCTAATTCTGACTTCAGTTTGTCGGTCGTAGATTGCAATTGGCTTTGTACATTCGCGTGACCATCGTTTGCGCTATCTAGGCGGCTAGACAGTTCAGCGATCTGCGAATCGATAAGCTTCTTCATGTCATTGAATTGCTTGTCGAGTTGATTATTGAGCTTGCTAAAGTTGTCACTTACCTTGGCTTCTAAGTTGGCCAAGTCGGCACGAATTTCTCGGTTAGTCTGTCCAAAAATGATTTCTCGTAACTGGGAAAGTTCGTCCGTTGGGGAAGTGGTTTCTTGGGTATCCTTTGCGCCCTTAGCGGGAGTGTTTGCCATACAATTTCTCCATTTCGTGTACTTATGGCTTCGAAACTCAAAAGTGAGTAATGAGAAAGCGCTTTCTAGTTGTTATTATTTATCGATGCACATTTCAGTATAACTATAACAATAGCCCTATTCGCGCAGTATGGGAATAAGCTATAAGGATAATTCTACGTACTTTTTTCATGACGTGGGCTTTTGGGCGAAATCGACTCATGGCCAGCAGGGCTTAAATGTTCTTGGTGCATGGCTGATCCTCTAGCGGTGTTACTCATTAGAAATGATAGCCCCTTAGGTTAGAGAACCCTAAATGGAATTGGATAGAACGCAACACTTGGCACTTATCGGTGCAGGACCTAGCACGTTATACCTACTGAATAGTTTTACTCAGATGGCGCGGTGCCCGGCACGTATCAGTATTTTTGAGGTAAAAAGTACCGTCGGCGTAGGTAACCCCTACGACACCTCCATGTGTGAACCTAATTTGTTGTCGAACATAGGTTATGACGAAATACCGCCGCTTATATTGGGCTTCGAGCAATGGTATGAAAGCAAATTTTATATGCCTTATCAGGTTCAAGGGCAGGTACTCACTCGCAAAATCATTGGAGAGTACTTTGCTGATGCGTTTGACTACATTCTTGGCGTTTTACGACAGCACGGCGTATTAGTGTATATGTATCGCAATACAGCGGTTACCGGCATTATCGAAGACACCCGTGACGATGACGTAAGAATGACTTTGGTCGGGAAAGGTAAACTTTATCAGGGATTTACACACATTGTTGTGAATGTGGGTTCAAGTTTTTGTGAGCGAAGGCCCTCAAACGGCTATGTAAAGCCGTATCCCATCAAGGCTTACGTAAAGCCGGAATATCAACGATTCGTGATAATGGGCATGTCTTTATCGGCTATTGATACTGCGGTGGGTATAGCACAGTACCGCGGGCATTTTGCGCGTTGCGCTAAAGGGTTAACTTACTCTTGTGAAGCGCCCGTTCAAATGACCATGATGTCAAGAACAGGTCATTTCCCATGGGTGTGGTACCCCTCAAAAAATACAACCTTGTTCTACAACTGGCTAACCTCTCATTCTATCAAAGGATTGCGGGACCTAGATGAATTCAACACGTTTTTGTTTTTACCCTTATTGGCGCGCTACTTCCCAGATATCTTCCATCAGGTGAACGCATTTAACTTTGAAGAGGTGCTGACATTTCTCGCTGGAAGAAGGGGGCAATGTGATGCTTTTGCAAAACTCACGCTAAAGTTATTAGCCAATACTCACAATAACGTGGACTCGCACTGGCCTGCGGCAGTGGTGGCAGCCATCAACGTTATTCAATCTACGCCTGCACTAGCGCAAGATTATGCAAAGAAAAAGGGAACCCTACATGCACTTTTGGCCGCGTGCACCGCAGCCGTACCGAGAGAGAGTATTGAACGCATATTGGCACTGCATGAAGCCGGTGTGCTGACTGTGACCACCGAGTGTGAGAAACAGGCATCCAGCGCACAAAAAAGTGATCACCATTGTCTTATCGATGCAAGAGGGGCTGAACCGGCAGATAAGGGAGTGGTACGCTTGGCTCAGTTACTCAAACGCACTTACAATGGCCTTGTGGTAGACACATCCGCTGAATCTCTCAGCGTATCCCCGCATCACAAGCTGTATATTAATGAAAAAGAGACCAACATTTATATCGGTTCTGCCTTTCTCACCCCTTGGTTTTTAAATATTCCGGGGCTAGACACTTGTGCTAAGTTTTCCCGCAATATCGCCAAGAAAATATCTCAAACGGTAGAACAGGAAAACGAGCCGAATGTTGCTGTATAGATGCATTGCCGGAATGCTATGGCGGATGCCGAGACGAAAAATGGTCAATTCTGTGTCGCCCGCAATCAGGTTTATTTCATCGGCCACTAGTTGCGTTATCAGCCTACGTGCCCAGTTCAGTGCCAATGAATGTGAAGTGAATGTTTTAGACGTGGAGAAACTATCTTGCCTTTGTTTTTCTGCTTTACAGAAGTAGAATATGCGGTTCGTTCTCCGCGAAGCCGCTTGTTGATTGAGTAAAACGCCATATTTTTTGTATTCCCATTACGTTCCTGAAAAGGAAAAATCGCTGGAATACCACGGAAATGTCACTAATTTTGAAATCGGTAAAAATGCGATGAGATTTACTTTTTTACATATTAATCAAGGTTTTAATGTCTATGTCTGACATCTCTTTCAATAGAAAACTCTCTGTGGCACCTATGCTGGATTGGACAAGCAGCTCTTCTCTAGCCCTTTAAATACAAGGTTTAAAGCAACGTTCCCTCAATACAATTCCACCTATTAGTCCCCGCGTTAGTGCGAAAGTCTCGCGAAATCATGCTAATTGAATTCCACTAATTTTCAAGTTTCTAATGGTCTATATTAATAAGGCGTTGATATAGCTTTTCGAGGAGATAAGTGCTTAACAATGCTTCTGCTAATTCTACTATTACAAATGCGAGATGTTATCGTTAGTCGAACTCAACTGAACAATAAGGTGCAGTCCCTGTAGTGATTGAAAGTGTATTTTTTTCAATACGTTATCTTTCCGATTTGAAAATATAAAGTGTTCCTCATCATCCGGTATGTGTATACTCGTGGAGAAAACAGGGACTCTTAGGAAATAAAGAACTCAATTTTCAACTAGTCTAATCCGTACCAAGACCATTAGAAGAATTGTACACATGAATAAGGATCATATTTTTCGCAGCATCGCGATCATAGCTATTACGGCAAGTTTAATTTCCTGCAAAGCAACGAACACAGCTCCTGAGAAAACGGGTGATATAGGAAATTTTACCGAGGAGGTTGCAATTAATGGCTTTGAGTTGAGCCATGAAGCAAGTTCATTTAAAGATGCATTTGAAGAAATGGCCTCTTTTACTGAAAGCAGTGTTCATGAAACGGAGCTTTCTGGTAAATCCGTAGAGTGGTTCAATTACGAAAGTGTTGGTGGTGATGCTTTTTCCTCAATAGTCTTCTATGAAATTTATCCTCAGCTGAAGCAAACTTGCCCAGGTCAATTATCGCCAATACATACGCTTACTCCAGCTTTTTTTGAAGGCCTCATAAGTCCAGAAGCTTATGGTTTTTCGGCGGGAGTGGCTGAGTTACTTAATGACGCGCCTAGTAAAGGTTGGAGTGAGGGGTATATCAGACATAACAATCCCAGCGAGGCTGATTTTAGAGGAAGTGTCGGGCCAATATTCGGCTTCGGGAAGAATGTTTATGGTGGTCTAGGAGTCTATGTAAAAGAGTTGATGGGCAGCGCTAACAAAAAAATTACGAAGGACAATATTTTCACTTGTTCAGTAGGCGGAAAGTTCAAAGAAGCACTCTTTTTTGGTCACAACTATTACAGAAAACCAGAATCCTCAGAACCTCCTAAGCAATATGTTATGTATTTGAATGAAAGTACACTAACTGAATTTATTAAGAAAGAAATGAATGACGCGATCAAGCCTCTACTACAGAATCAGGAAGCGTCAGAAATGCGTAGAAGAGAGAGCAGAACCAGAGATGAAAAGCGAACGCACGAAAGGCAGGACTTTTTGGAAAGGCAACGTAAGTCTCTAAAAGAGTTAAATGAACTTGAACGGACTGCGTACTGGGAGATTAGGGAGGCGATGTTCGCATTGCTATCTCAACCAGGTAAAAAGATATGTAGTTATAAGGGTAACAAAATGGGATTTGTTGAGGAAGTTTCGGGCAAAAAGGTCAAGGTTCTTTGGAAAGGAAGAATTCTAGATCAGCCTGATGGTTTCTTCTTCGGTCAGAAGCAGTTTAGCATTATGAGTGATAAAGTTATTGGCGAGTATGACTTTCGCTACGATGACTCTCTAACGGATATGACTTGGGTGGACTCAGATACAGTGAGTGTGTGTAATCACGTTCTCTAGGACAGCTACCAAGTCAGCGTTGGTGAGTCTTCAGCGATATTTTTGCTTCTATGGGCTTTACCACTAATATTCCGCCGAATTAAGAAGTAGTTTGGTGGGTTGGCGGTGAAAACTCGTTCACCGCCCAAATAGCTGAGGAGTTTTGTTCTCAGCTTTCGCGTTCGTTCTAAAAGCCCTGCTCCCAGTGTTCCACTCCCGTTAAGCGTCATGCTAATCTTGAGGCACATCCCCAAGAACCACTACCTCCCTCTTTTTGTAAAAGTAGTCAGCTAGATCTAGCACGCTTACCAAGGGACGAGACTTACGATTTTCTTTCTCTACTTCCATGTAGCACAGTTCTTTATAAGCTCCGCTTTTCAGCTTTGCTTCTGCCGAACCAGCTGAGATTTGAAAAAGTTGAGCGGCTTCACCAAATGGAACAACTGCGCGATTGCCGAGCTGCTGAAAGAAAAAGGTGGCTAGTTGGAGTTTTGACATTGACGCGTTTAGCGTATCCACAGACTGTTCGTGAAGACTGATATCTTGCATATTTTTTGGGGTACTCAGTTTAGCTGACTTGCTTGCGACTAAATCCTTAGCCACTTGCATCAACGAAATATCACAATCCAATTCCTTCGACTGTGCGAAATACTTTGCCAGATCGGTAAGAAGCTTCTTCGAAGCAGGTTTCGCTGCAAACCACGTTGAGATATCACTTGGTTGTACATACGCATTATTGAATTGTTGAACCAGTAATGAAAATAAAGTGATTACCATCGATACAGCCTCATTTTGTTCTGACAGGTAAAAGTGTATTTGGAAAAGCGAGAAATAAACACAACCTCATTTGCGCTTTAGTGAAAATAATCTGTTCTTTGGGACTGGCACACTTTCGAAACCTTATTAAAAGTTGACGTGATGTCTCTGTTAACCATCGTTTATCAGACCAAGTATTCACAAGCGTGCGAATCCAGCTCAACCGTAATTAAAAACTACGGTGCTACTGGCGATATAAAGAAGTTTGCAATCAATTGGCGATCCTTCATTTCCAAACGAAACGCAGCTTCGACAAAATCAAATTTCGATGCATCTTCGCCAGAACCCGTCCAGACTGCCTTGAAAAAACGGAAGAGCAGGCGGTCACTTTTTGTCATATAGACACTTTCATCATCAAGCAACAGCAACTCACCATCGTCATGCTTCTCAAAGTCCCAGTATTGTTCGAGCTTTGGATAACGCTTTAGCATCGAACGAAATTTAGTCGTGTCAGGGTTGGGTTCAAAGGTGATTTTCGTTGTGAACATGGGTTCTCTCCAAAATGACGAATTATTGGTAAATGTTAGCGATTAGGCATACACAAAGCGCCTTAAAATCAAAAATTAATTTGAAATTAAGTTTCTGGCTAATAGTTAAGAGATGGGATGTTGTTGCTTGAAGTTGAACTATTGAGCTTCGTCGCGATTCATCGAAGCGTTTACAAGTGGAGAAACAACAGGAACGAAGGCTTTGGACTCGTCTGTTAGGCAAAAATAAAGCCAGCGAAAAGCTGGCTTCAGTAGTTCAAAGTCTCTTGATGAACTTTGAAACGCTACAGTTGAACAAATAATGAAAATGAGGCAACGCGGCGCTTTCGAGAACGTGCTGCGTGACTTCTGACTCAAAATGTTTCAGAACCGAGAAGTGCGGTGTGAAATAAACACCCGCTACAGTTCTGAACTTCTCGTCCAAACTCATCATCAAGTCGAAGCTGAGCAGCAGAAACTCAGTTTGAGCTGCATAATTTCTCACGTAATAGATATACGAGCCTTCGCTCTCGTATAAAGCAATGTAGTCCTCATCATCTGAGATGCAATGCTTTGGCTGTTCAATGAGCGATAGGTGTGTCATGTCTTATTTCCTTTCCTGGTTAGTCTTATCTTTTAATAAGTCAGTAATAGGGAAATTTTTCTGACAGAGAGGCTAAGTAGTCATGAATAACAACAAAAAGGAAAATTTATGACTACAAATACCTATCTATGCTCCGCAATCGTATCCGACATTTTTTATAATCTGGCAAACGCATTTGAGGCTTACCGTGACGAATTTGATGGGAGTCAGTACAGAAACAATCAGCACATGGAAGACACAATTATGAATGTGATAATGAAGAATCATATAGTGGCGAATCCAGCGTATTTTCCCGTGATACGTGAACTCATCGGCGTTGTATTGAGCGAGCCTGAGCTTTATGCCGAGTGGACAGAAGACGATTTAGATTTTTTCTCAAAACAGATGAAGTTGGACTTTCACACTGAAGAAAGAGAGGAGTTTCCCATCTAGGAGCCTAGTTACTTCCAAGGACAAAACAGGAGTAACAAAGTGCAAGACAAAAAACTAACTATCATCAGGAAATATCAACGGCGATCAAGGTCGCCATTCGAAGGAGATGACTCAACGATTCTATTATTAGCGAATGTGACAGCAGAACCATCTGGCATTGTGTTGGATTATCAGCGATACATATATTTGCATCGCGATAATGTCGGCAGATGGCTGGGGATATCAATAAGCCATTCTCTTGAGCAAGAAATGGATGACGGAGTTGGTAAATACCGCCAAGGAAAAGAAGCGCTCTCTCTGCTGCTTTCTTGCCATCAAGAGATAACCGACTTTTTGAGACATTTTTCTGGTGATGTTGAAAGTATTTTTGGTATCGATGCTGAAACGTGGATGATTGCGTGTAAAGCACGATGGCGAAAAAAACTCTTGTAACGATTTGGCCTCTTAATGAGGCCATTTTTTTAATCATATTATGGCGAAGATGGTACGAGATTTTTTATAGTCCGAGGACTCTAAATCTATTGGTGTTAACAACTCTAAATCTATTGGCTCATATCTAATCTAACACTTTTTTTTTTGCTAATTTATTAAACACCTGACAGGTAGCTTGCGACAAGGAGCTAACTTACGATAATTTGATTTCCGACTTCGGGCTTTGATCAACAGCGGTCATTCCAAAAATACTATCTAGCTCACTTTAGAACTATTGATTTTACTACAGCGGACATCGACTTCCTTCTAGGCGGATAGAAATGGTTGATTATAATCGCGAAGCCGTTGCTAACGATTTTTATTCCGTTTAAGGAGTTTGTTTTAATTTAATTCCCAGCAAAATTATTTGTAAGTTGTCCAAGTAAATCGACTAATTCTTGCTGTTCCGCTTTCGTTGCAGTTCGTAAGTTTTCCACTAGGTTTTTGACAGTAGACTTCTGAGTATTGACTTTACGCATCTTTGTCAAAACCTTCTTCATTCGGTGTAACTTACATATTTTAATAGTATCGCAGCCTTTTCCATCATCATCTAACGCTTCATAAATAGCTCCTTCATGAATCTCAATACACTCTTCGTAATCATCAAAGTGAGCGTGAACAATCATAATATTGCTCCCACTTCTAGGATATTGTTTTATAGGTTTATGTAACACATTTTTAGTACCTTTCGATGTATTACATCCAGGGCAAGAAAGAGCCAAATTTTTGGGATTAAAAGTGAACTGACTATATATTGATTTAGGTATGATGTGCTCAATATCAACATTCTTAATGTCGAATCCAAGATCCCATTTACAATAACAACATTTATTATTTTGTTTTACCCTTAAATCAGCAATTAAATTAGACCTAAATTCATCAAATTTTCTATTTGTCCAATCTTTCTCGTCTTTAAAGTGATTTTTTATAGTCCTTATTTCTTCACTAGATAGAATATAAGGGGATGATATTTTATCTGCCATAATCAACGACCTAAGCTCACTAGCTTGCTTAATACATCATATAGAGGATCTACACTTTTTAGATTAGGTAAGTAACTTTTGAACTTGTCAATTAATTCCTTGTACCTTTGGTTATCTTTATTACCACTAGCTAATATTTCAAGGGCCTCTGAAACCTGCTGAGATAAATAGTAATTTCTAGTTGAAGGCATTTCAAAAACATTTAACAAAATATCTTCAGCGGCCAGCCCTTGAGTTTCTTGTTCAATATAATCTGCTTCAACAGTCGCTCTATCACCCTTTTTTAGATGAACTATATGAGATCTACCTACCGGAAGATCGGAAATTATAAAATGAGAATGAGTTGCAATAAATATGTGACAACCTCTTTTTTTACTGATTATCCTATCTAATAAGTTTACATACCTATATTGCCATGATGGGTGAAGACTTATCTCAGGTTCATCAACCACAACCAAAGAATTATCTTCCAGTTCTGGAATTAAAGCGATTAGGGTTGATAAAATACTAGCCTCTCCTGAACTAGCATCGTTAAAATCAAATTCTCCCCCGCCTTTTTTATATAATCTAACCTTAGGGCCCAGGGTGAGAGCATGAACGTTCAAATATCGTTCAACGCTACCAAACCCGCCGCTAACACCTTTTCCAAATAATCAGTGCTGCCATGCGCACGCTTCTGTTTCCGTGGCACACTCACTTTTCTGGTTG